>Ga0214919_10000272_pt1 | contig 87173 bp, 80 predicted proteins | sample LL1503_MetaG_FD_177994 | JGI IMG/M metagenome (GOLD analysis project Ga0214919, IMG submission 177994) | Freshwater microbial communities from Lake Lanier, Atlanta, Georgia, United States - LL-1503 | ecosystem: Environmental > Aquatic > Freshwater > Lake | place: USA: Georgia | collected...
TTGTTGGTATTCTAACAGTTTGTCAGACATTCTTTGTAGTGATGTGTATCAAATCATATAAATTTTATTATTTTTAACCATCAATTTTTATAAAAATAAAATCAGTTTATACAACCAAATATTATACCGATAATATCCGTAAATTCCATCGTATTCCAGCTATTTATCAAATACATCCAACGCGTCCGATTTTGGAAATTTAATTGTTGAGTTAAAACATAAATGAGGCGTGTTATTATAAGAACTATTATGGAATAAAGTAAGATGGTTGGGCTCAAAATGAATTTCATTTTGAGGAAAAATTTATAAAAATGGAATATAGAATATTATAAAATTTCAAAGAAAAAACTAAAATTATAATTAAGGGCGAATCACTTATGATTAACGCCACAATTTTACAGTGTTGTCGCTGCTGCCGGTTGCCAGAAGCGGCGCCGTAGGGTGAAACGCCACAGAGTTAACAGAGCCACTGTGCCCTGCCAGAGTCGCCACACAAGTTGCAGACGAGTTGTCGGAGGACAGCAGCCACAATCTCACAGTGTCGTCGTCGCTGCCGGTTGCCAGAAGCGGTGCCGTAGGGTGAAACGCAACAGAGGAAACAATGTCATTGTGCCCCGTCAGAGTCGCCACACAAGTCGCAGATGAGTTGTCGGAGGACAGCAGCCATAATCTCACGGTCTTGTCCCAGCTGCCGGTTGCCAGAAGCGGCGCTGTAGGGTGAAACGCAACAGAGTAAACACCCTTGCTGTACCCCTCCAGAGTCGCCACACAAGTCGCAGACGAGTTGTCAGAGGACAGCAGCCACAATCTCACGGTCATGTCGCCGCTGCCGGTTGCCAGAAGCGGCGCCGTAGGGTGAAACGCCACAGAGTAAACAGCGCGGCTGTGCTCCGCCAGAGTCGCCACACAAGTCGCAGACGAGTTGTCGGAGGACAGCAGCCACAATCTCACCGTGTTGTCGCTGCTGCCGGTTGCCAGAAGCGGCGCCGTAGGGTGAAACGCCACAGAGTTAACCCAGCGGCTGTGCGCCGCCAGAGTCGCAACACAAGTCGCAGACGAGTTGTCGGAGGACAGCCGCCACAATATGACTGTGTTGTCGCTGCCGCCAGTTGCCAGAAGCGGCGCCGTAGGGTGAAACGCCACAGAGAGAACAAGGCTGCTGTGCCCCTCCAGAGTCGCAACACAAGTCGCAGATGAGTTGTCGGAGGACAGCAGCCATAATCTCACGGTGTTGTCCCAGCTGCCGGTTGCCAGAAGTGGCGCAGTAGGGTGAAACGCCACAGAGGTAACACAGCTGCTGTGCTCCGTCAGAGTCGCCACACAAGTCGCCGACGAGTTGCGCAAGAAGTGGCGGCGAGAGAGAGCGCTCGTGCCCAGCCTGAGCGCGTTATGGTGAAAAACCGCGCATTCGCCGTTGAAGCAAAGCAGCCTTCGAGCAAGCGTCGCGCACAATCGCCCTCCGGTTATCAGCAGCAGCCTGTTCTCAGAGCAAACACGACTTCTCATCGCGTTCGATGGATTTATTTCAAAGGTCCGCCTGTAGCAACTCGGGAAAACGGCCTGCAGCTGCTTCACGGCGGATTGAAACGAGTAAAAGAACGCGAGGAGCGCTTGATCAAAGTATTCGATTAACGACTGCTCATGATTCTCCCCCCACCTTTCTATTTCTTCAAGTTGTTGGTATTCTAACAGTTTGTCAGACATTCTTTGTAGTGATGTGTATCAAATCATATAAATTTTATTATTTTTAACCATCAATTTTTATAAAAATAAAATCAGTTTATACAACCAAATATTATACTAATAATATGTGCAATTTTCAAAAAAGTATAGTTTTTGAAAATACATCCAACACGTCCAATTTTGGAAATTTAATTCAATAATTAAAACATAAATGAGGCGAATCCTTCTATTTGATATTGATGGAACCATCACGGAATCAAGCAAGTCAGTCGGGCCCGAAATGAAGACTTCTATCCGGAAAAAAGTGGCCGAAGGTTGGGACATCGGAATCGTCTGAGGAGGAAAGCTCGATAAAGCGCTTTCCCAGCTGGGTGATTTAGAAATGAACCACTATATGACAGAATGTGGATGTGTATATCATAGAGGGCCAGAACTCAAACTCATACATATAAATATTAAGGATATTTATATCTAGATGTTTTATTTATTTACTTTGTAAATAAATAAAACATTACATTTCAAAAATATTCGCGAACACGCACTTTATACAAAAATAAACGTCCTCATCAAAAAGGCGCTCTATTATTTATCGCAGGTCGATTATACGCTGACTGGAAACTTCGTTGATTTGCGAAGTGGAATAATATATATTTCACTAATTGGTATGACAGCCACGCATGAGGAGCGGGCCGTCTTCATTGAACTCGACCGCCATCATAATTATCGTAAGGAACTGATTGCGACTCTTAAAGCGACTGCACAGGAAATTGGAATTTTGGACGATGTAGTTATCTCGGAGGGAGGAATGGTCGGAATTGGACTGTATCCAAACGCCCCTTTTTCCCGCTAAACGCGGGTAAAGGTGCGAACCCCCAAAACACCCCTTTTTCCCGCTAAACGCAGAGGGTTAGTTAACAGTTGATTAAAACCGTATAAAACCGTATAACTATAAATCACTTCGTGATTTATAGTTCTAGAGTTTATATATGACATTGTCATATATAAACTGTATAATGCTATTTTTTAAGTATAATCGTAAATTTATAATTATTTCAGTTTAAAGAAAACTAAATATTATATTATAGGATGAAATGTTTTATGATTAATCAAGAATATCCTCAATAAATAACAAAAATAAAAATCATAACTATGTATCAAATCTGTAATATCTAATAGGGAATTGAAGTACCACAGAAATAAAATAGATATTCATAAATGATTTAGATATAAAAAATCGTGTCTTGATATAGAAATATATTAAGGCATGGCGTATCCGCTTACGTCATTAAAAACCAAAAAAAATAAAATCGTAATATCCAGAGAGAATGAGGATGATTCCAAGACCCATCTACTACATCCAATTTTTTAATCTGATTATACGGAAATGCGTATAACGCATTTCCCTACCCCTTGGGATGAGCATAGCTCATCCCAGCGGGTACGGTTTTATACGGTTTTAAGTAGCGGCTTAAACCTCAATAAACAAAGTTGTGAATGTGTAATAAAAAAGTCTGATTCTGGGTCTTTTTGGGGGTTCGCACCTTTACACGCGTTTAGCGTGAAAAAGGGGCGCGGTGGAAAACATACTTATCCAATTCTTCGGTCGCTTTCTCAATTTGCTTTCGCCGATTCAAATTCAACATGACAGCGATGCGACTGAACGAAGAATGAAATGACCCCTCCACGCGCTTACAATAAGTTAAAAGGCTCATATCAATCCCAGTATCAAACAAGCTTGTATGACGGAAACTATTCTCTAATTTTTCAATCATCTTATAAACAACCACATTTTTAGGATATTTATTCAAAAACATTTCTTGCGTATTTCTATTATCGGTCGATAAGAAAAATACAACTCCCGCCTCCTTTTCAATTTCATCTCCAATAACTTTGAAGAAATATGCGTCATCAGTATAATTTCCGCGCCCTTTGGCTAAACCGATGTGGTCCGTTCTACGAACATGAAGCCCAATTGTATTATTTTTATTGAAATATTTTTTAACAAAATCATGACTTATTTTTCGAACTTCATCATTAAACCGGAGTAATCCAAAAATCTCACATTCGACCTCCGGTGTTATAATATCAACTTTCAATATTTTTGAATAAACGTTTGCTATGCTATGTTGACCCGAATACCTTTTTACCCCCCTCGGAACTTCACTATCATTGTCAACAAATTTTGAATGCGGGAAAGCCTTAAAAATCTCTAAGAAGTGTCCATTACAAGCTCTCGCAGGAGTCCATCTTATATAACATATACATTCCTTATTCGGACATCGGTGCGACATCGCCCGACAATATGAATAAAATCCACAGACCCAACTCAATCTATTACACAACCCATGCTGTGGAATTAAATATATACACATGAATTATATTTATATAATTATAAATCATGAAATGATTGAATTGGAGGACAGTCCCCATCAACCATTTCTCTGACTAAATTAATAAAACTACATTCCGGCTTCCATCCCAACTCATTCCGCGCCTTTGTAGAATCCCCCAACAACATATCCACTTCCGCCGGACGAAAATAGTTCGGACTTACAAAAATGAGTTCCCTTCCCGTTTTGCTATCATACCCCACTTCATCGAATCCCTCTCCCTTCCATTTTATATCAAATCCCCGCATTTCAAAAGAGAGTTCAATAAATTCGCGGACACTATGATATTCATTAGTGCTCAAAACATAATCATCCGCCCTCTCATTCTGTAAAATCAACCACATCCCTTTCACATAATCCTTTGAATGTCCCCAGTCGCGAAAAGAGTCCAAATTCCCCATGACTAACCGGTCGCGCTCCCCTCGCAAAATCATACCGAGACCCCGCGTAATCTTGCGCGTAACGAAAGTTTCACCCCGACGCGGGCTCTCATGGTTGAACAGGATTCCATTCGTCGCATACATCCCATAACTTTCGCGGTAGTTCTTAACTATCCAGAAACCGTATAATTTCGCGACGCCATAGGGACTCCTTGGATAGAATGTGGTCTTCTCCGTCTGGGGGGTTTCTTGGACTTTCCCGTATAGTTCGCTTGTGGATGCTTGATAATAGCGGGTCTTATCTTGTAGGCCAGTGGAGCGGATGGCTTCAAGAAGCCTTAGAACTCCAAGACCATCAATATTACCGGTATATTCGGGCATTTCGAAACTGACTTTCACATGGCTCATTGCGCCTAAATTATAGATTTCCAGCCGATCCATTTCGGGATATGTGGTCTTAATTTCTGAAAGAATGTGTAATATATTTGCGGAATCTGATAAATCCCCGTATCTTAGGATAAGGGCCTTATTTGAATAGAGATGGTCTATTCTGTGAGTATTAATACTCGAACTCTTTCGGACAATACCCCAGACAATATATTTCTTTTCGAGCAAAAATTCCGCTAAATAAGAGCCATCTTGTCCAGTTATACCAGTAATTAATGCGACAGTTGTCATAAATAAATAAATTATTAAAAAATTTCTAAAAAACCGAGTATTTTTTTCATTAAAAAAATGAATATTATTTTTCTAATTATTACAAGAATAAAAACATGGGAAATACAATTTCATTCTTACAAGAAAAAAGACGAAATTTACCAAATATAAAATACAATGACTTAACAATACAATTTGATTCAATTGCGGCATTTGATGTATCAGTAAGAAGAAGCAATGATGAAATGAATCATATGCGCGAATTCATAATTGGAGCAATTTACAACTCCAAAATTCCAGCAGAATATTACATATTTTCATCACGTTGGAAGCGACTAAGACAAGCTGCTGATAAATATTTAGAAAAATTACTACCGGATGAACCGATAAATGATATAAAATGCGTTCATAAAGGCGGTCGAAATTCTAAATATGATTTTGAAATTACATTGAACAAAAAACATCTATTCAATATTGAATTCAAGTTTAATTCATCGTCGCAAGATTCAATTCCGCAATTTGTTTCTCCAATGAAACCGAGTCAATACTTAACAAATTCATATGAGTCTTATTATTACAATAATTATCTTCTTCCAATATCAAAAAAATTCAACATGGAAATTCCATCGGAAGAAGAATATCTCCAAAAAATACATTCCCCTGACCCAAAATGTATGAAAGAATTTCAAGAAAAATACTACAAAGGTTGTAAAAATAGCAGTCGATATACAGGAAATAATGATGATATTTCTTTTTACAATGAACTAATTACAAAATCAAAAGAAAGCATTCAAAAAATTATTGAACAATCTGAGCTGGATATTGAAAAACTAAATGAATATTTGAAGAAAACACAAGAAAAGAAAATATATATGATGTATAAAAATGATGAATTTCATTTTGAAGAAAGTTTTCCTCATCAAATAGAATCATATACAAAAACGAAAACATCGTATATGGCAAAAACAACAACAAACAAAAAAATAAGTATATTGTTGCGATGGAAAAATGGAAATGGAATCGCATTTCCTGCTTTTCAAATATCTCTCCAAAAAGCCCATGTTATTAGACCCAAAAAGATCCAGATTTAGATTATTTTACAAAAGGAAATTGAATCTATAAAAATAAATATATGAATAAAATCCTTATTCATATATTTTTGTAGATGGTTCAAACATTTCTTTTTTACATTAAATAAAAAAAGGAACAATATGCGCAAGTTCAGTCGTATTTATCGCATTGTTCCCGAAATATAATTTTATAAATTCAATTGTCTTCGGATTCTCTAATGAGCTAATAATCTTCTCATACATCGAAACAGCGCCTTCATTTCCCAAATCGCATTTTACACAAATAAGATGATTCTCTATCAAATAATCGAATCCACCTTCAATCAAACAATATTCAAATTTGTAATTACCGACTCCGTATCCCCGATTAATTACTAAAACCGGCTCATTACATCCCGCTTTATCAATATAGTTCTTCTTCTCCTTATTCGCGTATTTTTGTAATACTAGCTCATTATCTTTTATATCAGAACTATATATGAGGCGAGTCTTCGTCGCATCATTCGTCAATATCGCCTTGTTCTGGTTCCACACGATGGTCCCCACAAAAACGCAACAGCCCATTTGAGAAAGCGTCATCGAACCCGCATATAAATCCCGCAATTTATCAATAATCGCCTGATTCCCCAAAATATAGTTCCCCTCGTAATTCAACACATATCCCGTATTTCCACAAATATCCTTCTTATTTTGAACAACCAAAATAATAGTCTCCTGTTTAGTATCAAGATATTCGTCGGCACATTCAATAATCGTCAATATTTTATAGTTCTCAATGATGTATTTGCGCGTCTTGTTATAATACAGACAATTCAAGAAACTCTTCGGTAATACTAAACTCAGAATCCCATCTTTTTTTAACAGATGGAGTGATTTTATTATGAAAATAATGAAAATATTTGGTCTCCCATCAAAATACTTGTGATACATTGAAGGAACGTCCGTCTTTTTCATAACGAAATATGGAGGATTACCAATAATCAGGTCATAAGTATCTAATTCTCCGAATTTTATAAAATCATGATTATATAACCTAACTTTTTCTGTCTCGTATTTTGCGATGGAATCAAATATTTTTTTATTGAATTCAACACCGGTTATATTTAAGTCGTAGCTTTCTAATAATGAGAATATGAAATGACAGGACCCGCACGACGGCTCTAATACGGACATCCCATCTTTTATGTAAGGACTCAAATACTCAATGTTTTTTTGAATAGTGGTCAATGGAGTGAGGAATATACCGTATTCTTTTTTCTCCTCTTTGCTGAGTTGCTTCGTCAGTTTCCGAGATAATTCAGTGAAATTATAAGACATCTTTTGTTTTATAATATATTAAACTTTTTATTTTCAATTTTTAATCTTACTCAACGACGTTATCAATAAACTCTCGAATCGACGTCAAATATTTCTGTATAAGTGTATAAACACTAAGCAGTTCCGCTTTCAGAAAGTTCGTCTTTTGATGCTTCGTCGCAAGAATATTGAACAACTGATAATGACAATCACAAATCGCTCCAAAAACTCCTTTCTGATATTCATTCAAATCGCAGTATTCTGGATGGTCCGGAATGAAAACAATTGCTTTTGAATAAATGCGCATTTTGTTGTAGAATTTCTTAAAGAAGCGCCGTATCTTAGTCTTACAAACTCCGCTTAAAGGGGTCGTTGTCCGCTTCAAATAAGCAATCGACTTTTTCACGAGTGAAATAACCGATAAAACATAGTCATATTCTGCTTCCCCGTCGTGTAAAGATATATCGTAATCAGAACAGTCTGAATCCGATTCAATATCATCATACTCTTCTGGGAATAGAGACTTCTTCATATTCAAGCTGTCCAGCCTTTCCATAATTTCATCCAAATTCTGTTCAAAGGTCCTTTTACCTTCTGCGTCAGTCGGTTTCATTTTGATTTTCATAGCGCGTTTTAATAATAAAAGATATTAGAAATAATATATTTCATTTTTTACGAAAACTACTAATTACCAACAAACCATGTCTGATTCGGATTAATTGAGGATGAACAAGTATCTAATGCTACCTTTTTTACGTTTCCATTATTGGTATTCGCAAGAGGTTGTCCAGTTGTCATATCCAAACTATTTGTTGAATTTCCAGTAGTTCGAGTAAATTCTTGAATAGTCATACATTTACCATTTTGACTCTTTGATTGTAACTGCATTTGTGGATTCCAAATAAACTGTTCATTCATATTATTCTTTTCTTTACTACAAATTTCACTAAAAACATTATTTCCTCCATCCGTATTTAAACATTTTTCAGAGTATTTATTTTTAACACGAACACTACCATCCGGATTATTTTCTAAAAACCAATACTGTAATGGAGAATTATTCTTGCTGTCCAAATATATAATAGAGTTTGGGCCTGCACCGGCAGTCGGAGTAGCTACTGTTTTTGTCGCCATATTCAATAACTGTCCGGCCGCAGAATAACTCATTCCGGGGGGACCCTGAGAACCAGATGGGCCCCGCGGCCCTTGAAGACCACGAGTCCCACTGTTCAAAGCTTGAGCCTGTGAAACAACTACTTTCTCAATTGATGTTTTAAATTCATCCATATTTTTTTGTAATTGCTGTATATCTGAACTAGAATTACTTTTATTTAATGCGACGAATGCTACAATACCAGCAGTAATTGCGATTAATCCTAATATTACAGTCGCAATAATTAATATAGTTATAGGTTCCATATTATATAATAATATTTTTTAATCGTCCATAATATCATCATATAAAATACGATTCTCTTTTGTCGATATCAAGCTCATTTTAGCCCGTGTAGGTTTATCAATAAATTTTTTAATTATCTCATAGCTATGTATAAAAACTGATGGTGGGTCGACTAATGCTGCCTTTCTTAATTTCTCTGGAAATAATTGTTTAAGAATATCTGCTAAATATTTTACAAATTGATAATTAATCTGTTTTATTTTGAAGTTTTCTAAATAAACTAAAACATCAAATTTATTCTCCTTTATTTTTTGTGATTTTAAAAGTGCCTTTGTAATTACATTTGCTATAAATGATGTAGCTCTAACAATATCTTTTTCATCTGACGGTTGAATCCAATCCTTTGTAGAAAAGATAACTGTTCCGAATTCAACTTCTTCTGAAACATAAATCATCTGACTCAACGTTTCAGTAGAAATCGATTTATCAGTCGCACTTGTTCCAAACATAATTATTAGTAGTAATATTTCTTTAATTGAAAAACGAATAACTTCGCCTAAATAAGAGAATTTTCTAACCAAGAAAATGATGATTTCTTCATCTCTTCATAAAATTTATCGACATTCATTCCACCAACAACGACTGATGCAACTCCCGACGCAGATTTTGCGCGAACTTCTGTAAATTCGCTCTTATTCCTATTGCGCCCGTCATCGTTCTTTCTCCAATTAGTCCTTGGTTTTTCTCTGTCTTTTTCTCTATCTTTATCTTTCTCTTTCTTAATCCACGAGTTCATTTTTATATACTATAATAGTTATTCTTTTAAGCCGTTTTACGTAAAAAATGGCTTAGAAAAAACCACCATTAATATAATAATGGAACACGTTATCCCCGACAAAATAAAAACATATTTTTATAATACTCTTATCAAAACCGAGTTTGATCGCTTCCTAAAATTTAACAATCTAGAAACTAAATCGTTCAGTCCAATTATTATTAATTCACAAAATTCCTATTTATCCCAATTATATATCGACAAACTATTTTCATTACTATATCCCGAAGATAAAAATATTAAATCAAATTATGAACATAAACTAAATACAAAAGTCAATTTTAATGTGAAACTATCAAAGAATTGTATTGATATTAATCCATCCGAATATGGAATTAACGACCGTTATATTATCAGCGAATATATCAATGAGGTATCCGCCATGAATAACATCGCGACTGGATACAAAAAGAACATTATCATCTGGAATATTGATAAATTGGGGGATATTGCATTTCAGGCGCTATTTCATCTCATAAAAATGAATGAAGATAGCGCAAATTTCATATGCGTTTCTCAGAACCCAAACAAAATCCCGAAGTCATTCTTTAATATTATAATCCCATTCAATATCCAGAATCCATCTAAACAATTTTATGTTGATTTTTTCAATACATTTGAAGAATACCACACTAGTATAGATGAAATCGAAAAAATAAAAACCGGTTGTTTTGATTATAGTTTCAACAGTTTTCTAAAAAATATAGCAATATTTCATAATTTCTCCCTTTCGTCGCTGGATTCATTCGAAAATAGTTTCCGGAAATTCATTGAGAGTCTTTATTTGAAAATAATATCGAAAACGCGAATCGGGGATGCATTTTTAGAAGAAATCCGGAACGCCCTATATGATTTATACGTCTATCATTTCACATACAATGAAGTCATTAATGTTTTTATGGATATAATTACGAAAGATAAGAATACTTCAGAGCAAAAGAAAGAGAGGATACTGGATTACGCATGTTATTTTAATAGGACGTCCTATTGCGGAAATAAAGAGGTCATCCATTTAGAGGCGTTTGTCTATAATTTAATTCATATCTACCATGAGAATGCTCCAAAAGCCCCTCGTAAAATTAAGACTTAAAAATTAATATATAAATAAAAATATGCTTAATTATTACACAGTTCTCGGAATAACAAAAGACGCGAATGAAGAAGAAATCAAGAAGGCCTATAAAAAACTGGCGATGAAATATCATCCAGATAAGAATCCAGACGGGGAAAAAGAAAAGGCCGAAGCAGAATTTAAAAAGATTTCGGAAGCCTATTCCGTATTAGGAGACCCCATCAAGAGGCGGAACTACGATTTAGGAATACCAACATCAATCGGTGGTAATTTCGACCCTTTTACAATGTTCAATTCCTTTTTCGAAAATAAGGACATTAATAGTTTCATAAATGACTTTTTCGCGGAGCAATCGGGGAACCCATTTATGGGCTCATTCGATGATATTCTCGGAGGCGCCGACATTAAATTTTCGATACACACATTCACGCAGATGCCCCCAATGGCCGGAGGTATTGAAAATATGGAGGGAATCAACTTTTTCGACATTGTTAATCGGACGCGCGATAAATTAAAGGCGAATGTCGAAAAGAAGACCATCGAAATAAATACTGATAAGACGCGGATTGAGCAATTGGAAAAAGAGAACCATCGATTAAAGGAAATCAAGAGCAGTCAATATTTGAAATATGAGAACATTGAAAAAAAAATGGTCGTATTTCCGGAAGATATCCTCTGTAAAAAGTCGAAAAAAATCAAGTTTATCCAGTATGCCTTCGTAGATAAAAAATTCGAGGAGACCGAAGTTCGCCACCAGTATGAATTAGAGGCCGATTTTAATAAGCTGGTATATACTTTTAAAAATGCGGGACATACGCATAAAAAATACAAGGAGGCTGGTGATTTAATTATCCGATTATCACTGAATAACGGCCTCATTAAATACAACCCCTTAAAAAAATCTTTGGTAATCCCAATTTCTTATAAAAAGTTAGGAAAGTTTGAAAGCCGGAAAATCATGTTCGGGAATAATTCGGATTATGTAGTAGATTTGAGCGGTGTTGAGAATGAGACCATCGCCGTATTCAAGAAAGAGGATGCGCGTTTGATTATTATCATCACATCCAAACTGACCGAAGTATTTAAGAATTATGATGAAACAGAAGAATCGCCCTCTTGGGAAAGAGAAGATACTTTTAAGAATGATGATTTTAGTTCAATGAATTGCCTTTTTAATTTCTTATAGATAATATGGAAAATCATTTAAAACAAGTGGATTTTATTCATATGTATCACTTATATTCGGAATATTATTTGCCCAAAATTAAATTACATTACAAAAGGAAGCTATTAGACACCGAAAAGAAAGATATATTAAAGGTCTATTTAGACTCCAAATTTTTGTCAGAGAAAATCGCGATAAAATTGGGGGCGAAAGTTAATAAAACGAACATCTATGATTATGAATATCGGCTCATATTTAATCAAGGAGTCGTCGGTTTCCATTTTATAAGTCAGAAGAGCATCACTTCAATAACGAAGCTCATCCGTTATTACTTTTTTATCGTCTTTTTGCGAATTAACTATGTAAATAAAAATAAAGTCCTCAATTTTATGAATAATGTGTATATTTATTTAATTACGGTCCCAATTGCGAAGAAGCTGTCTATTCCTATATCAGTAGACGATGTTAATAGCGCATGCACGCAGGTTTATAATGAATATTACGGCGGTCCCGTTTATATATGGCGCGAGGATGAATTGGCGAAAGTTCTACTTCACGAGGCCCTTCATAGTGTCCATTATGACTGGGAAATAATCAATCAGGCGCTTATTCCGGAATTGAAGAATTTAGAGACTAATATCAGTCGAGAAAACGGGCTTAATGCGAATGAATCATACAATGAGTTAGGGGCCACTTTTTTTATGTCGCTATTTTCATTGAAGGCGAAGCCCGAAGATAAGAGGAAGGAGAAAAGACTCATTCGGGAATATATGTTGAAGGAGTTGGACTATTCATTCGACAATTGCGCGAAGATTCTACTGAAATATGGGGTCCGTGATAGCAATGACTGTAATAATCTGAAAACTGTGGAGAAGTGTGATTATCGTCAGGAGGCGTCGGCGTATAGCTATATTCTTCTTAAAGGGGGGCTACTGTGGTATATTTTATATAAAATTAAATACGACAAAAAGCATGAGGACCGCTTAAATTGCTTGGAGCAGTTTATGAGCATCGGGTTCTGGGGTAAGATGGGGGCCTCTTTTCAAAGGATACTCGTCCAAATATTGAAGGATAAGGCGTTCAATAAAATAATCAATAAACGCATTAAGAAAATGAAGGCCAGTAAGAGGAGAGGGCGACCGGAAGACTTCTTTTTTACTTATCACGGCTGGAAAGGAAAAGGAAAAGGAAAAATTGATAGTAAATAGTTTATATTTTTTGATAATTAAAAATGGACGCACGCACAGTTGAATTACAACATACGTTTGAACAATTACAGAGATTCTCTTCCGGAATTTCCGCAAGAGATTTGAGACAAATTGGATTCTTTCATGGAATGAACAAAAGAAACATAATGAGCTTTTTCCAGACGAATCTTGATTTCATATCGACGCTTTCAATTGATGAAATGGCGAGATTTTCTAAAATGGTTCTGTTTATTTTGATTGAACAATACATTCTTATGCAATCAACCAGAAACGCAATGAGGGCACAAACATTCCGCATTTTACACACCGCCATGAACTTGAATTCTCCAAATGAGGACAAAGAAAACAAGGATTTCTATGATAATATCAAAGTTCCTTGTTTTGATGTTGTCTGTTTGCTATATTCAAAGATATCGGCCCAAATGGGACCGAAAACACAAAAAGAGTATCGACAGGTCAAACAGGCTTTCATTGATATGGTCAATAGTCTCGTTCCAGATATTTACTATTTAATTACAGAAAAATATCCAGCGGGTTGTGATGAAAGAGAATTCTTTTTTGGAAAGAAGCCTGATAGGTTTGAAACACTTTCGCTATTTCAAAAATTCTTTTTTGAAATAACATCTCTCGAATTTGAATCTGTTAGTTTTTCACAAGCGAACCGGAAACATATACTCGCGGTTCAGAAATTTTTTGAGGAAATACACACAACTCTTCAAAAAGTGTAGAGTCGCTTGTATTCGCCAATTGAAAATTATCTACTTATAAAATAAATGCTTAATGTATTTCTGTAAATTAAAATAGCGATATCCTCCACTCTTCTTATCAGTCGTTTCAAGAGGGGTCAGTAATTTCTTTAATTTATCATCAGGAATAATATACTGTGAATTCTGTGGATTTTCCAGTTTTTTCTCTTTAATATAGCGGTTGATAATCTTAGTGGCTGATGGCCTCGATATCATCATATTCTCATCCATTTCCTCAAATTTAGAATCTTCCTTCAATTTCTCCTCCGCACTTATTAGAGAAATGAACGTAGAAATATCCGGACTATTAAAGAAATCGATTAACTCTTTACGAATTTTACTCTTCTTAAAGAATCCGGTTGGTTTGCGCTCTTTTTTTGCTCCGCTATCTCCACCTCCAACCTTTGCGGATTTAATTTTCTTCGGTTTCGCCTTCATTGATTGAAACAACTTCTTCGATTCCTTCTGATAGTTGCGAAGGTTCGCTTCAAGACTTTTAAGCCCCATCTTTAAATTATAAATTGATACCAACATATTCTGGGCAAAAGTATCTAATTCTACCATTTTAGACATTGTCGCGTTTGTATCACTCAATTCCATAGCGACGGATTCTTCATCTCCATTTACACTCATAAACAAATATATTTATTTTTCTTTAAGTTATTTTTTCGATAATAAAATATATATTTAATTTATGGAAGCACAACCTGATGTCCAATTAGGAAAAATATTTATTGTATTGTGGATGGGACTTATGTTATTTATTATTATTTCTGTAATTATTGTTTATTTTAATGCGAAGAGTGAAGCCTCAGATTGCGACCCCAAAGAACTCAATACTGAAAAATCTGAAAAAAAATCAGATAGTCCGACTCCTAAATTATTTATTGCTTTTCTTGTTATAACCGCTTTTGCTGTATCTACTATGAATTTGACATATAAAGTTAATTACTTTAAGAAAAAAACAGAGGAAACTGAAAGTGGTCCTGCTTCACCTTCATCTTTATTATCAATTTTAGAGAAAGCTCAGGCTCAACAAGGAAAACCGAAAGAATAAAATAATAATTAATAATCGAATCCTTAACAAAAGCGAATAAAATAATCAATAACATCATTTGCTATTTTAGGTAAATAGAAGTTGTCATCTCCGGAATCATCGGCCCCCATCCGAATATACAAATCATAATAATCGCACTTCCGGACACTACTCCCATCGCACTTCACCCACTTCTTCAAGAACGATTCCTCCAATCGTATCCCCCGATACATTCCAATGATTTCACCAATGTAATGTAATTTTTCCCCTCCTTTAAACTCTACCGGAATATTAATCTCCATTCGACTATTGCTCCCCTCTTCTCCAAAACGGACATTCGTCAGAAACTCCGCAACGCCATCCCTTATTTTGGGAATCATATAGTTCTGGTTCAATCCCAGATTGAACGTTTCTCCCAAATTGACAACTTGCGTGCAAGTGAAAACGGGGTCCGACGATATTTTAATAAAAGGAAGCCTGATTTTATCATTCGTTATACTCTTATCTTTTAATTTGTTCGTCGATATGCTTTCATCCACGATTTTATTCTCGCTAATGGACCCATCCAATATCTTGTTTCCTTTTATTGACATATTCATAATATGGCGGTCATCAATAGAATTAGTCGCGATGTGTTTTCCTTCAATCGCATTATTCCTAACTTTGGCTCCTGTTATAACATTATCAATTATATGGTCCTCCCTAATAATATTCGCCGATAAATGGCGCTCCTCCAAAAAAGAGTCCTCCAAGTGGTCCCGTCTTATCTGACCAAGCCCAATATGATGACCCATAATGGAATTCTTCAAAATGTGGTCCGCCGTTATAGATTGTGGCCGGATATGCTGGCCCGTTATTGCGCCGTCCTCAATATTCAAGGACCCCACCGCGTTTGGCGAAATATGTGCCCTCTTTATTGAATCCGCGCAAATATTCTCCCATCCTACACACGCATCACTTAAATGAGCATTCAAAATGATTTCATTACGCAAATGATTCGCGCCTATTTGCTCGTTGGCGATGTGTTCACCCAATATTATATTTGCGCACAAATGCTTTGTATCCACGGACCCCGCGCATAAATGTCGGGCTTCGATTTGTTCATTAGTTATGTTAGCCCCCATAATACACCCCCCCGTCAAATTCCGATTATGAATTATTCCCTCTTTCAAATGGGCCTTATCCACACAATCACTCGCCAATTCCTTTTCGGTAATAATTCCAACCGTCAAGTGATGATTCCTAATTGCGCCATCCTTCAAATGGGCGTCCCCCACCGTCTTAGGATGTATATTCGCCCCTTGAATAACTTTCGGCCCGATGTGGCGCGAATCAATCATCCCGTCCGGAATTTGCGCCCAATCCACTCTCAGCGTCCCATCTTTGATGAACTTGGACGCGTCAATGGAGTTCTCTCGAAGAGTAATCCCTTGGCTCGATTCCAAGAAAATTGCGCTGTCCAATTTGAGCCGGATTTCCTTCCCGACCTTTGATATACCCCCCACATACTCTAAATTTTCAATCCCGTTTATCTGTAATGAGTCATAGCCTTCCCCCTTTTTGAAGATGAAATACTCACTCCGGCCATAGCGCCCCTCTCGAACATAAAGCTTCGCCGGAAGAGAAATATCATTTATTTTCTCCAATTTAAGCGGACTACCAATATCGGCCACCCTGAAAAGCTCTGGCCCTGATCTATTCAGCATAACTAAGTATTTGTTATCACCCAACTCTCCAATTGTTCTCGAAAGGGCGAGTTCGCATTCTTCATTAATTGCGCCATCCGCGCCCATACACAAAAAGTCGCAAACAACGTAATTCTGTAATCCATTCGATATCTGGTCAACGTAGCGCTTCGTGGCGACATCTCCCGCGTATACTGGGTCTCCCACGTTCCGGATTGAATGACGGACCTTCCCATCCGAAAATATGATATCACCCCCAATTTTAATATTCCCGATCGATAAATCCTCCATTTTAATTGTATCGAGCTTCTCATTCATTTTTTCCATACGGAACTCGTTTTTATCAAAATTATAATAGAAATGAGAATCTACCTTCGCATTTGTGAAAATCATTGGGCACAATAGTTTAATTTTCTCAACTGCGGTCAAATCAAGGGGCGGCGCCTCAACGGCCACGGGCTCCACAATTTCCTCCCTTTTACCAAACGGGACCCATTTCTCACCGTCGTATCCCTCAAATAGATTCTCCCAGAAGCGAATATACCCCGCCCTTTTCTTACCTGCGTTTTCTCCAAGACAGACCCCAACGCCCAAATTCGCATCCTCACACACGACCAACTTCTTATCAATCAACACATCACCTCCGACTTCAAGGGCTTTCTTTGGGTTGGACTTGTTTATACCAATGCGTCGGCCCGTTGTATAAACAATATTGTCATCTTCCGCGCTCATCCATAGGCTCTCTTTTGTAAAAGTCTTCCAGTTCTCACCATCATACCCAGCGAAATTACCATTGCGGTATGAAATCATTCCCTCTTTGGGGTCTTTCGCTTGTCCAACGATAACGGATTCTAAAAAATAGGACGGTTTTTTAAAGATGGACCCACCCTCTACAATAAAAGGGGCGAGACTCATATTTCGAACCTCTTGCGTATTCTCCACATGAATACGATTATATCTTTTTGAATCTAAGAAGGTGTTGTGATACATTTATAAATAAGAGTTTTATTGTTTTTAAATTGAATTATTTACAAACATGAAGATTTAAAAAAAAATAATTCTTATTGAAATCTTGAAAATTATTATTAGTTTTTAATTATTTGAATTCACATTTTCATTATTTATATATAAATTATTTATAGTTGCTTTAATTTTATTTAAACTAGTTAATGATTTCATAATATCAGAATTAATTTTATTAATTTTATTTTGTTGTTCATTAGAAATCATATTTAAATATTCTTGTTTAGTTCCTGCCTTATTAAATGTAATTCCTAATAATTTATGAATTGTAGAAAAAGATTTAACTGACTTTATATATTCATTTTTGTGTTCGGGTAAAAGTAATCTGGATTTGACATTTTTATTATTGATAATTTTTTTAAATTTTTTTAGAGAATCATATTGTTCATTTGAAAGTTCTTCAAACAATGTATTAATTTTAGATTTTATTTTAGTCAAAAACCCTCGAACCTTTAGTTTTTGTTTAATTAATATCTCAAATATTTTATCACGAATTTTTTTCGCATTTAAATTTTTACTATTAGTTTTTTCTATATTAGTTTTTTTTAATGATTGTAACTCATTTTTATATTTTTCATCATATTTTTTTAATAAATTTTCATAATGAACATTATATTCGTATAATTTTTTTAATATTTCTATATATTTCATGAAATTTTCTTTTATAGTAGATGCGTTTTTTGTATTCTTTGTATATATATTACTTAAATACGTTTCTGTATTTTGTATTAATTTATTATATGTTGTATTTTTACCCATTATTAAATTAATATATTCAGACAATTCAATAAGCGTTTGTTTACCATTTATATAGGCATTATTATTAATATTTACATCACTCATTATATATTATATAATAAAAAAGTAATTTAAATTTTATATATAATTACTAAAAATTAATATTACTTTATAAATTAATATATAAAATATCTAAATGAAAATTGTTTATTATAAAATAAATATTACAAAAAGTATAAAATTTTATCAAGTGTTCAAAAATAATCCGTCTAAAAATCAATTCTCGATTTTTAGCCGATTATCCTTAACAGAGCAAATCTTGTCCCGATATGAAAAAACCGGATACCGAAACTCATTCTTTTTCAAATTCTTGATTTGGACTTCATTAAACGCGAACTCAATCGCAAATTCAAATACAGTATCATTCATCAAAATCAAGAACTGGTTCAGTCCATTGTGAAAAAGATACTGGTATTGAAGCCCAATCTTATCGAGGCTCGGAAATAATAGCCGGTTATTGATAACAAACATACGCGTCAGATTTTCGCTCGATTGCGCACATATTTGCTCCAAGCAACACGAATACAACATTTTTCCATCCTTTCCAAATGTTAGGAAAATGATTGAGCTCGAATGAGATTCGGACCGCTGTATTTTTTGAACCGCAGTAGTTATCGCATATTTTTCAAAATATCTGTAATAATATCCGACTACGAACATCATATTTTGAGGATGGAACGCAGTTGAACAAACGTATCCATAATCTCCTTGCTCAATCCGATACACAGGATTCATTTCAGTATTTGTAATCGTCCATAAAACCATCTTCTGATTACAAGCGGTTATGACATATAGTCCAGAAGAATGAAATGATATGCTCATAACCGCATACTTGTGTTCAATAATATTCACAAAAGGATAAAGCTTCTCCTGCGCCGTGGTTGGATTAACAACGCATTTCCCAATATTTCCCGAGAAATCGCCCCCAATTAGGAAGAACATGTCGCTAACAGACCACTCACCCGCACTTATTTGAAGTGGGATTTGCTGTGTATGGCGATAAATAATGTGGAGCTGGTCGCCTTCAATCCGATAAAATGTCATTGAATGACTATCTTGATTGAAAAGAATCGTGCCTGAATGATTAATTCGTATGACTTTCATTTTATTTGGATAAAAATAAAATGGAATATATAAAATCATTTTTTTTCGATGGGGATTCTCACAGGAGTTGTAATAAATTTGGGTAGACGCTTTATCCCAAGGAACTGCGAATTTTTGCGATTCATTGCGCGAATTATATCAGATGCGCTATATTCTTCTACTAAATCGTCCATGTTTTGTTGCGCGATTGCGACTTTTCCTTTTATTTCGCGGACAACAATCCCAACATGGCCGTAATTAGTATTTGCGCGATTACGCTTCCAAAATATAATATCCCCTACTCTTAAATCATCTACATTCTGGGAATTGACCGTTTCCAATAAAATGACTTGGTTCGTATTTATGTGGATGAGTGAGTTGATTGAGCTGAACATATCAAAAGCGTCAGGGATCGATGGGAATGTGAGGCCGTAATATAAGGTAAAATACCGGCGGACTAATTCGACACATTCAAATGGTATTCCATAACTGGAATATATCTTTTTGGGGTTCTTTTTATATAATATGAGCGGATATGGTATCATATTATATCTATATATTATAATTTCTATTGGAATTGTGGTAATTGATATATTCTTTTATAATATGAATTTCTTAATATTTTTTCAACTTTATTATTATTAATTTTAGACCTTATTATTGGTATAAATTGAAAACCAGTTCGTTCAAAAAGAGCGGATAAATTAATAAAACTTTCTATTTTTGGATTATTGTATAGTATATTTACAGTTTTTGACATTGATTTTATTTTTAATATAACTAATGGGATTCCATCAAATGAAACAGTTGTAGTTGAGCCATCTACTGTAATACTAATTTTTTGAATAATATTTAGTTCTAAAAATTCAAACATGAAATAAACTATACAAGCGCATATAAGTATATATATTGAATCTATTGAATACTTACTTTTTATTTCATTAAAAACATCATTATTTTCAACCAGTAATACTTCTATTAAAGTATTTAATATAATGTTTATATCAAAAAAATATAACAATGGATATTCTATTGATATTTTATCAAAAAAAAATATTTCATGTAATATAAACCATAATAATTTTTTAGGTTCATCATTACTAATATAACTTAAAAGTGTTAAAAATTTACATCTTTTCTCAAATAAATTATTTATAATATTATAATTATTCGTATATAGATTTGTTCTACCAATAATATTTTTTATTATTGATTTATTATTTACTTTTTCCATTTTTAATATTTCATTCATTGGTTTAAATTTATTTGTTTTTGTAAAAATATTGTAATCATATATAGTGTATAAATAATAAATAAATAAATATTTTGAATGGAATCTTATATCATGGTCAAATTGAGCAAATGGAAGATAAACAAAATTTCGATGAGGATGTGTCCTATAATTTATTCCAAGTAAAGGTATTATTGGAGCACTATATAAATTTATAAATTTATTTTCTGATTGGAAAAATGATAATGGAATTATTAAAATGCCATTTTCATTTAGTAAAGTTATTTCAAATATATATTTTATATCTATATAACTATAATAAATTATACTATTTGTACTGGTGTATCTTGGATTATTATTTTTATTATACATTTCAAATAGTAATCCTTTAATATATCTCTCAGAAAACCACTCACAAAATGCAATTTGAATATTTAATAAATACTTATATCGTCCTCCACTTATATAAAATTCATCTACAAGTTTCAAATATTCTTTTAATTTATCAATAGAAAGTTTATCTCCTTTATCATCAACTCCATATTTCAAATAACTGTTCATAATTCTCATAAACTGATTGATGAATAAGTATTTAACCGCGTCAAATACATCCCAGTTTTCTTTTGATATTCCACTCATTCTTAAATTGCGCCACCATTCAAATATTCGAATCGCGCTCCAATTTTCAAATTGGTCCGGATCATTTGTTATATAAGTAAATAGAGGAATATCTTGACGAAAACTATATTGTTCATATGTATTATTTATTTTTAATATTTCTTTTTGTTCTTCAAACTTTTCGGATGTTAATGGTGTAAATTTTCTATTTATTCTCATAAATTTTGTTCTTTTATCCATTCTTGGTAAAAATACTTCACGAAAAACGATTGATTTATTAAAAATAGTCATCATTCGTGAAAATACTTCTTGATATCTATTATGAATTATATTTATTTTAATATTTGGAACTCGTACTTTTTGTTTTTCGAATAGGAGTTTTAATTTAGTTTTATTTGTAAATATTGTATTTAATGGGCTATTTTTAGATGTATTCATTATTATAATGAATAAAACTTTTTTACAAAATTATTATAAAAAGATTATATCAAATAAGTGTTATATAATATAGAAATAGAGATAGCAATTACTTACATAATTTATATCTATATATCTAAATTAAATAAGTGTTATTTAATATAGCAAATACTTACGTAATCATCAAATTAAATAAGTGTTATCTTATATAGCAATTACTTACGTAATTACTATATTAAATAAGTGTAAGGGCCGAATCCTTGAACAACCACATCCCCCTTCTTCGGTTCACTATCAAAATCAGTCCCCGCCCTTTTTCCAATGACCTGCCAATAGAATTCCAAATCAATCCCGTAAATTCTATCGCTACACACCCGCAATATATTCCCCCCAACAATATCCGCCCCTAAAATCCCCACCGGTTTTCCCCTCGGCGTGATATGAATCGTATGACTCTCCTTCTCCACCACTCTGCTAAAATACTCCGGTAATTCAATATCCGTCGAGTCATCCCCGTATTCAATCCGGCCCACCCCTCTATAAAACACATCCGCCGTCGGCCCCTCCAAACAAGCATGAACCAAATATCTATCGGCGTGTATTGGATGTTGAATCGTGAAATTCTTTACTCCAACTCTCTTCTTAACCGCTGGGGCCCCATTATTAAAAGGAACCGCGAACAGTCCATCACCCTCCCACAAGAAGCCCACCTCATTCCCAATACTATTCCCGATACACCCCGTTTTCAGAACGGCCCCGTTGTTTCCAATGCGATTATTAAAAGTCGCAAATGCGCCCCCGCACATCATATCACCCGACGCATATATTCCACCATCACCGGCCTGAACACTGAAACTGTCCGACCCCATCTTATAATTAATATCATCCATATCATCGCGCCGCCCAAGAAAGACGACCCCCTCATCCTCCACAACAACCCGCATATTCCGGCCCATCTCAATCGACGACTTCCCGTCGGCTGTCTCCCCCACAATCTTCGCCCCACCTTTTATACCTCTCCTATACAAGCGTAGCAGGTCCCGATTATCGTCTCCGCCTTCAACCAAAACAACGGAATCCCCCCTACTATTCACCTGATTCCCCACCACGTGTAAAGCGCTCACCGCCCTTTCAATCCCAATCCCGACGCCCCCGCCATTGAAAAAACTCCCGCCGGACCCCACATTATTCACAACAAACACCGTTCGATTCACATCATCTGGACCCTCGCAATCGACCCACTCAATCTTCGTAAAATGCTTCGGCGCTAATATATCAAGAACACTCAAATCAGTCTTCCCCACCGTAATACACTGAAAATTCCGGTTGATTCTCCGATACAGTTTATAACCATAGCAATTATCAACTATCTCCCACTCCACATTCGCAAAAACACTACTCGCCTCATCACCATAATGATACTCGTCGCTCTTCCTACAATTAGTCGTCTTCCCCTCGGAGTCCAAGCTACACACGTAATATTGAATCGTGTTATCACCTCCAATATTATCCTCGCTATACTGAAACTCCACAAAAATCTTCTTAGGCGGGAACAACTGATGGACATTCTGGAAAGCCTTAACCGCCGTAATTGTATCACCGAACTCCACTTTATCCGTCTGTCCTCCTGAACTCAATTCGAGCTCCCCGTTCTTTCCAAAATGGAACTGCTTCCGGTTCACCTTCAAGCCAACCCGCGCATTCTCCCCGTGATGGATTACCGACTTCGATATATCAATACCCGACTCCCCAATAAGATGGATATAGTTGTTTCGGATATATTTGTTGTCCAATGACCCAACCTTCAATTCGAGCCCATTCTCCCCGATATCGAACACTTCCGGATTCACCACCACTGAAAACTGGTTATTCTCCTTTTTGAGTCCGGCCCCGTTCGTGTAGCTCTCCGTCTTCGAGAATGTATTGAAATGAATCGGGCTCCGGTCCCACTCAAAATCATCCATACAATTAAAGCAAACGCCCACACCCATGTCCTCAATGAAAGTGTAATACATCCGCAACTCATCCGCTCCCATCCGGCTACAAAAGTCATCGGCCCTCTCAATTGCGAACGTATCCACCCCGACATACACCCCGTTCTCCATGGGATTCTCCTGCTTCATCAAAATATAACGCACCCCTTTCTCAAAGCGCGCATCAGCAACGCAAATGCGCGACTCCGCATACTTCCCTCCGGCGACCAGAATAGAAGACACAACCGGCTTCGCAATACGTAGCCCCGACAAATAGCGGTCAATATAACGCTTATTCACTGCGTCAGTATCCGCAACGGGGTCATTCATATCCCGAATCCGGTTCATCCCGACGGAAACATCATTCCCAAACGATTTATTCCAGAGCTGTTGCTTATCTTTGGACCCCACAATTTCGCCATCGAGGGGAGCCCTTTTACCTCCCACAAATTCGGCATTCATATTCATAATTATTTTCGAGCTTTCGACTGTCATCTCTTTAAAGTGGGCCCCCTGCTCAAAATGGACGGACCCATTTAATGTAATATCGGCCTTCCGGTTGGTTGTGTTATAAAAAAGGTTTCCGAGGGCATCAATCTTCATAATTGATTTATTGCTCGCGTCCAATACTCCCAGAATTGTATTATGTATTACCAAATTATATAGCTTGTTCGGCTCAAATATGACGACGCTTTTCTCATCGAAAGGGTGGACAGTTATTCTGTCGCCGTTTATCTCCATTATTTGGAGAGGGATCGAATCGACGACAGCAATGTCCATAATGGTTATGTAATTCTCGATGGCTCCGGATATCTGAATAATGAAAGTCATCTCTCCGATATACATCGCGCCCTGAATAGTAAAACTCGGGAGTCCCTTGATTGATACACCGTCCATATTTGTTTTCGTATGAAACCCGACTTTCCCCATTTGATTAATACAAAAATCATTATTTATTCCGAAATCAAGCACATCCGGATATATAATTTTACCGGACAAGTATAAATCTTTGATGAAGCGTTGGACCGACCCGATATCATGGGTCGCATTTTGGGACGGTTCCATTTTTCCGGCGAATGTTATCTTTCCAGTTGAGAGGTCATTTTTAAGTGAGCTCTCTAATTTACGGATTGCGCCATTGGATTCATCCAATCTTTTTTCAAGATTTTTTATATATGGTAGAAGTTCGTTACTCATGGTTTATTTTATTTGGATTCTTTTAAGTTATAAAATGGATTTTTAACTTAAAAATATTGGTTTATATATTATTATAAAATGACATTTTATGAATCAATGATGTGCGTTTTATTAGAAATCAAAATCTGCTCTTACAAGGGCCCGAATACATTTCATGCGACGCAGCAAGAAATATCAAATAAGAACTCTTCCTTTTTTGATATTTATAGCGCCGTCGAAGAATTAAATGATTATGAGTTCGTAAGAACTGAGCAAATGGATGAATCAATCTCCCTATTTTTGGATGAAATGAAAAATAGCTGTAATGATGATTATACTGAGAAAAACATTTTTAAAAATCTTCCACACATAATTGATTTGGATGGTCATCACCTTCGAAAAACCGCACATGTTATGATGTCGTATATACAAGATATTATGATGAATTTGTAAGGAGACTACTAACCAGCTTTTCCAGCTTTTCCAGCCTTTTTATAATATTATCCATATCTACCGCCTTTTTAACGTATTCATCCGATGTTAAAAACTCCCATACTTCGATATTATTACTCAAACAGAATATTTTCCTCGCGTTCTTCTCTCCGTATCTAACAAGAACAAGAACATCCCTATTTATAATATCAGTTGTCTTCTGTAAAATCCACGACTGATTCCGGTTTCCCTTCGATATGACATTATATAAACCGTTATAGAGCAAGACCCGATCCCCTATATCAGGGGAGACCCCGTCTATTACGAGCTCCTCCATCTTCTTGGAAATATATGATCCATTTGTAAAAACTGCGTCTATTACGCCACTTGTAGAACAGAGGCGCGCCGATGGAATAAAATGACAGCCCGAAACAAATGAATCTACGTATTTTTTATTTACGGCGTCGCCATTCTCTTTGGGGAGATTCAAATTCGTTATTCTTTGAAGATTCGCATTGAGTTCGTTCCCGAGCGATTTATTCCAGAGCGATTGATTTTCCTCCGTTGTCAGAACATCACCAATTTCGGGAATTCTTTTTCCATTAATGAAAGATACACTCCCGTTCTCAATGGGGGTTATTTCGGAAAAAGCGATCCCAGTTGAGGCCCCGCCCCCGTTATTGAATATGAGTGAGCGCCCGATAATGAGGTCCTCCCCAACTTCCAGCGTTTTCCGAATGTCGGCCCCACATTTTACATAAAGGTTCCCATTTATTACCGCATCTCCATCAACCCCGACATTTTCCAAAATATTCAACTTCTTCGTTTGATGGGCATCCGTGTATAATTCTTTTATTTCGGCGGTTCCATCAACGTATAGGTTCTTATCTATTTTCGCAATATCGGCGATAATAGGTTTTTTGAAATAAACGGAATCATCCGCTGTTATAGAATTAACATTTAGATTTTGTGAAATTGATAGATTTCCTTGTATTAATGTGTCGGTCATTATTTTAATTGGTGTAGGGGATGATGATGAGATTGATTCAAGAACGACGTTCCTACATTGAATATCATTCATCCGGATATTCTTCAAATAGCTACGATTACATTCTTCAAAATATCGCTCATCCGCGATAACGAACTCCGCGTTGGATTCATTCCACATAAAGCCTTGTGTTGATGTGTCAGACCTTATACGAAAACCGGATATTTCCGAGGCGACAACATCACAGAACTCGCTTTTGGTAATACTCCCGCTATTTTCATAAACGAGGTTTCCTTTTATTATTAAGTCCCCTTTTATACAACTATTCCCTTTTATGAAAAGGTCGAACGCTGGATTAAAATCCCCGACATGGAGGCCTTTCTTCGCATAAATTGTTTTGTCGGCGACGATGTTTTTACTTGTGTGAAAATCCTCTTGTTTTTGTAATTTCGTGATTATTTGAATTATCTGGGCGACTTGTTCATTTAATGACATATATATTATTATTTTGTATTTTTTAAGTTATAAATGAAAATGAAAAACAATTGTTTTTCATTCATAGAAATTTTTCTTGAACAATTCTTGAAGTTTTTGGCTCAATTCTGTTCTAAGTAATTCATAATCGTTTCTGATATTTCCAGTGGAGCTTGTATGGTGCATTCCTCCTCTACAACGGAGAACAAGATTAATCGTTGAGTCTTTTTGGATATTATACATACCAAGCAACATAGAATCCTTGAAGTCTTTCCCAGCAAATACAAATCTTTGTTGTTCAACTGGGGTTCCATCTTCTTCTTGAATTTTCCTCTTCAATTCTTCAATGCTCATCCGATGAGTAATTTCAATCTTGATTGAACGTCCAGTAAAATTCCTGACATATATCCCAAATTGCTCATTCAAATAGAAACTCTTTAAAAAAGAAATGAGTTTTTCAAGAGGAATGAACTGATTTTGATAAGTTTCGTGATATTTCTCGCGTTGTTCTTCATTCAAGCTATTTGTGAAATAATGATTCCATTTGATCAATGATTCGAATGACTCAATTGGCGTTTCCATAAAAAGACGCCAGTGTTCTTCTGGGATTTGAATCCCAATCTGACCAAACAATTTTTGAATATTTTCTTTCATAGAAATCGTAAGTTGAGAAATGAACAGAATTACATCAGATACAACTTTAAGTTGTTTCAATTGTTCAAAAAATCCACTGAATAATGGATTATTTCTGGAAAATATTCCCAATCTAAGAAATAGACATGCTGTTTTTTCATCAAGATGTTGTGTTTTATCAACAAGTGAGCTCATTATAGATTTATATCATTAAAAACTTGTATTTATTTTTAATCAATTTTTTCAAATTTAAAAAGTATGACATATTATATAATATGACCGGAGGATTATTACAATTAAGCGCATATGGACCACAAAATGTATATCTAACTGGAAACCCACAAATTACATTTTTTGTAGGTGTCTATAAAAGACATACAAATTTTGCGATTGAGAGCATCCAGCAATTATTTCACGGAATCGTCAATTTCGGGACGAAAGTATATTGTGATATTGACCCACAGGCCGATTTAGTTCATGAAATCTTCTTGAATGTGCGACTACCGAACCTCAATGTCAATCCCCAAGATAATCCCTGTTATACTGTAAGTTGGGTTAATGCGATTGGACACGCCATTATTCAACACATCGACATTGAAATAGGAGGCTTCTTGATTGATAGGCAGTATGGCCAGTGGTTAGAAATATGGAGCGAACTCACGCTAACCTCCGAAAAAGAGTATGGCTATAATTTAATGATTGGGAAGCACTTCGATTTCACGACTGACACCCAGTCAGGCCCACTCAACCTCTATATTCCCCTACAATTCTGGTTTAATCGAAACATTGGCCTCTCACTCCCTCTCATAAGTCTCCAATATTCCAAGGTAAGGATCATTGTTGCTTTCCGAAACTTCGATGAGCTCTGGATTTCTAGCAATGGACTTCCACCCGGATTGGGTGGAGAAAACAGTAGTATTGTTGAAGGAAAAACCATTGTTGATGCCAGTTTGTGGGTGGACTATATATTTTTGGAAAATGAGGAGCGCAAGAAATTTACGTCATGTTCATTGGAATATCTTATCGACCAATTACAGGTTAATACCGTCGGAGTAAATGAAAAGAATATATTGGTCCCAATGTATTTCAATCAACCAGTTAAGGAATTAATATGGGTTCTACAAACGAACCGCATTTTCCAATTTGGCCCCAATAAGGCCTATGATTTCTTTGATTTTAGCAATGGAGAACCCATTCCCGGCGATACAATTGACTCCGCGACCATTCGCTTTGAGGGACAAGAGCGCTTTAAGAGGAGGGAACCGTTCATTTTTCGCGTGGTTCAGCCCTACCAATATCACACACGCGTCCCGCGCAATTTCATTTATTTATACTCTTTTTCATTGAAGCCCGAGGATTTTCAACCGAGTGGGACGTGTAATTTTAGTAGAATTGATAATGCGACGCTCGATTTGGTTCTGAATGAATGTGTTATTCAAAAGGATACGCAATTGAATATTTATGCTACGAATTATAATGTTTTAAGAATTGAGGCTGGTATTGCGGGAATCGTATATGCTGATTAATCCGTAAAAAAAGTGCTCTGGACAAGGTGAGGGAGGGCCAACGAGGCCCGATGACTTACCTCGACCAGCGCAGACAAAATTAGAATCATCCCCATTATTTTGAATTCCTTATCGACCCCTTCATCAACGACACGCTCCATTTCTCTGAGAATTTCCACCTGTAAAATACGAGTATGAACATTCCGGAATTTGGAGAGGGTCGACTTAAAATTGTGAAATATGAGCCCATTTTTTACAATGTTCTTCTTCATTTCATCGGTCAGTTGCGCCCTGTAATCGAACATGTCATTCGCTAAATGGTAGAATTGTTTAAGCTGTTCGAGGCTTAACATTGTAAACCATTCGGTGTCCGTGTATTGACCCAATTCATCGAATTTTTGAAATACTCTGACTACAAACTGTGAGAACCTCTGACTTTCCGTAAGTTTTGGTGAATCATGGCTCATTTTTCGATTATTCTCTAAAAGGAATGATTTCTTATGGGCGTAATTTGCCATAAGTTTATTATTCTGTTTGAGGTCCTTCGTATTATATGGATTGACTGGACGCTTTGATTCAAGAATCGATTCCAGTGTCCGGATGTCGAATCCGTACCATAAATTATCGGTCGCATCCTGATATTGAATATAATACTCAATTAGGATTTCTAAAAGGTTTTCGAGTGTCCCACAGTCTTCTATATTGTTCGGTTTGGAGCGACGACGCATATTCCATCCCCTAAATACAGATTGAATACGTATAGAAGCTTTTTTTTCCTCTTGCGATTCATTTACTGAATGTCTTTGTTTTTTATTTTTATCAGGGATGACTTCTTGAACTTGTTTTTCTTTGGGGATTTCTATTTTCGGAGACTGAACCCCGAATCCTCCGACAAATCTGACTAATGTTTTGGCGTTAATGTGTATCCCGCAATATTCGCTTGAATGAACCGTCGGATGAGAACATCTGACATTCGGTTCTTTCTTGGATTTTATTGAACAACAAATACTTGTATTTGACATTTTCTATAATTAGTATATTTTTTATTTTAAATTAAATCAATTTTTCATATTTAATTAATTTAATCCAATGACGGAAAAACAGTTTAAAAAAAATTGAATATTAATATTATCAGTATAAGATGAATAATAAAATCAAAATGTCATCAACACAACAACAAGAACAACAACAGGGTCTTCCTTTATTGAACAAGGGTGAAATTGATTATGAATCAATTCGTCTCGAAATGTCAGAGTCAAAAACCGGTTCAAAGAATGGTTCATTGACTTCCGATGGAGAGAAATTCTCATTTCAAGTAGATGGTTCAACCGTTTATCCCGCTTCAAGCTTCACCAATAAAGATGGAACTATATCATATTCGCTAACAATTGAATTTGACGGCGAATCAGCTAAACAGATTGAAGCTTTTCAAGAAGGAATCAAGAACATCATTTTTGATAATCACAAGGCCGTTTTCGGTAAGAGCTATTCAAAGGACCAGAAATCGGTCGTAAGCGCTTTATGTAATGGTTTCTTGAATGACAAAGGACAGCTCAGATTCAATATCCAGACAGCATACAAATCGAAGAATTTTTCGGTTGTTGTTGTATCGGAGAATGATGAATCAGAAACAGTCTCTTCATTTGAGGAACTGGAAAAGCGCATTCAGAGAAATATGCTTGTATCCGTCATCGGTTATGTCCGATTTTATTTCGACCGCAACGGAAAATTTGCGAACTCATTTGTGTGTGAAGCAATCAAAATTCGTGGCGAAGGAGAGAAAAAGGAATATCAAAAGAAAGATAATGTTATCCCGATTGAGGATTTGGATATCTCTTCTTTGAATGCTTCAAAGCCTCAAAAGAATGAAGGTGGAAAACTGAAATCAGAAATCTCATTAAATGGTTCAAAATGGTTCAAACTAAGATTACCCAATTTATATGGTAAATTCGGCGTTTCAACTGGTATGGCGTCAGATAGTCAATCACAAGAAAAAAGTGAAAAACACTCTATCCTTGCTTGTTTTGAACAGGAAGACCCTATTTATGAACAATTAAAGAAACTGGATTCATGGGCTCTTCAACACGGAACAACTAATGCTAAACAAATTTTTGATAAGGAATTGGGTCCGAAACTGGTCGAAGGTAAATACAACAGGTCTCTCAATGAAAAACTTGGCCAATTGAAAGATGGAACCGAAGCGACATTTTATTCAACGAATCTTTCGTTGTATACTCGCGATGGTAATCCAAATATCAAGGTTGTAGATTCAGAGACTGGAACTGAAATTCCTGTCGCAACATTTGATGATTTGAATGGTTGTTTTCCTCCGAGAACACGTTTTGACGCAGTTGTTCGATTGGAATTTTGGTATTACCTTGGTAAGTTCGGCTTGAAGATGTATGTCAAAGAGCTTCACATTGTTCCTCGTTCAGTGGAGAAGAAATCATTCGTTTTCCGTTCGGGAAGCGAAGAAGATTCAGCTTCTTTAACACGGACTACGTCCGCATCTGCTCCTTCTAAGGCAGTTGTTGCGTCTCGTAATTCCGATGAAGAAGAGGAATCTGGAGATGAAATTGTTTCTAAGCCAGAACCGAAGAAGGAGGTTGTCCTCGATAGTGATGAAGCAGAAGAAGAGTCTGAGGAAGAGTCTGATGAAGAAGAAGCTCCGGCTCCTGCTCCGGCTCCCCCAGCAAAAACAGTTCGAAAAGGAGCTGACCCTCTTCCTTCTATGCCGACCCCTGTTAAAAAAGTTGTTTCTTCGAGAAAATAAGTGATTGTGTGATAAAAATTTGATTTAGGATAAAAACCTTATATAATATTCAATAATTATTCTAATCAGAATAATAATTTATAAATTTCTTTTATTTATTAATGAGTATTAAGAAATCAATAATTGAAATAACTGATTTGATTGAAGAGTATAAACAGGCCATTTATTGGAAGTCTATTAAGTTGAAGAAAATATATGATAAGTTTTACAATAAAATTGGGCGATACGGTTTATATATACTACAAGATTACAAGTTAAACGGATACAAGATGATTAACACATTCTTGTATGACCGCGAGAATTTTTTTATAAATTATGATAAGTCCCTTTTTTCAATTATTGACGCCATATTCAAGAATCGAAAAACGATTGATATAACAACATTGAAATCGGAATTTGTGAATAATATTTTTTACACGTTTTACCGAATCATAAAAAGTATTATTGAATTGGATGAAATCTTCAAGAAATGTCCTAAAACGACGGAAGAGTATTATGTATATCGTGGAATCGATTTCAAGGACCAACACTTAGAGGAGAACATGTTGAATAAGTTAAGGAAATTGAAGAATGGTGATATCTTTTCTTTTGAGAATTATTTATCGACCTCTTTATTGAACGATCAGGCCCTTGAATTTTTGGATTCCCATTTTGTTGAGACCAAAACCGCGAAATGTTGCTTATTTCGGATTAAGATTCCTAAAAATGCGAAAGTGTTGTATTTAGATAGTGAGCTTACTGTATTTTCAATGTTAAGACAACGACGAAAGGACATGGGTTCAAATATGAATAATCATCCAGTTTATTTAATTTCTGAGTATGAACTTTTATTACCGAGGTCATGTCAGTTAAAATATATAAAATCTTATACAATAAACGGGAAGGTTCCTACTATTTGCTCAATAAAGAATTTAGACAAAAAGAAAATTAGTGATATTTTAGTGTATGATTTTGAAATGATTGGAGTTGATAAAGACCGAGAGAAATTTGACCTGAAAAATTTTATTAATATAAAGGACATACAAAAAGTATTTAAGACATTTCATCATATGAATTTTAAGATTTCGAAGTATGACTTATATCATTTTTCGAAGACGACAAATATTAAGGATTTATTAAAGAATTATGAGGAAAATAGTATTAGTAGAATAGATGAAATGATTAAAGAACTGAATCATTGAAAGGTTTTTATAAAATAATTATTTTTTATCCAAAATTAAAATGAAAACGCTATTTATTTTTTGGCTTTCTTTTCAACGTGGTCATAAATAACCGACATAACTGACGCACTATTAGGCTTCATATCAACGATTCCTTTTTCTTTTTGTTTCTCAAAATAAGCAGAAAACAATGGCTCCAATTGAGAATCAAGAACGATAAATTTATCCTTTCTCAGTGAATTCTCACGAATATATGCGTGAATTAACTGCATAAGTTGTGTTGTTTCAACTAAGAAACGACCATCTGAATTTGTCTCAGGTGTTTGTTCGAAGATTAGATTTCCATCATTGCTTTTCAGGGACTGATTTTGTTGAATAAATGAAGTCATTAAATCAGTTGAAACTGGAACAAAATTTTTAGCCCGTTCTTTCATTGGTTCAGAAGGATCGCTGCTTGATTTCTTTTTCTTCGATTCGAGCTGTTTAGTAGCTTTCTCGATGACCTTTAAAACCGAAGCTAACTCGCGAATCGATGATTTCAATATTGTGATTTCATCCTTCAAACCATCCTTTTGTTTCTCTAAGAATTGAAGGTTTGGGTCTTTGGATTCATCCTCTTTATTTTCCTTTAATTCCTTCTTTCTGGTTGTAATTAAAGGGGTGAGATGCTTTTGAAGGGCTTCTTTCAATTCAATCAAAACTTTGGATTTATCAATTTGACTTGTTAATGTTTCAACTGAATCCGTGATTTGTTCTCCCAAAGATTTAGGAGGCTGTTTTTTTGATTTCTCTTTCTCAACAACTTCTCCCTGACCTTCTGATTCAACTTGTTCATCTTGTTCATCTGATTTAGGAGCGGGTTTTTTCCCCTTTTTAGAGGGCTTTGTTTCTGCAACTTCATCTGGTTCAACTTGTTCAACTGATTTAGGAGCGGAGTTTTTCCCCTTTTTAGAGGGCTTTGTTTCCACGACTGCGACAGATGGAGTAAAATCATCATCGACAATTTCCAGAGTAGAATCCTTCTGTTTAGAAGGACCTTTTTCTTTTTTAGAGGGCTTTGTTTCCACGACTGCGACAGATTGAGGAGTAGAATCATCATCGACCACAACCTTAACTGGTTCCTGTTTAGAAGAACTTTTTTTCTTAGGTTGAGGAGGAAGAGGAATCTCTATTTCCTGAACTTCATCAGAATGTTCTGGTTTCTTTGTTGCTGACTTTCTTTGAATTGCTGACATTTTAATTTGAATGTTTAAACATCTAAAAATTTATAATTTAATCTTTCAATTTTTTTCAATTATTTAGGACGCAACTTTCCGTTATTTAATTCACTCGCTCGTAAAAAAACCGATTTTTTTGTGTATTAAATGTTATAAGAGATGCCCAGTGGAACCGCTTCTGTATCTAAGAAATCTGTATCTTCATCCAAGACCTCCAAGAAAGACGCCTCCCAAACAGAGGCTGTTGCTGAGGTTGCGCCTACACCTGCTCCCGTTGAGACCGTCCCAACCCCTGTCGAGGCTACTGCCGAGACCGCAGTTGATGCGAGTGATTCTGGTGTTATTTCTCCCCTTCAAGCGGAGACCCTTGCTCTTTTAGAGATGGCCCATTCTTGCCAGAACACTCTTCAAGCCCTCATTAAGAAGGCCCGTTCTACTCTCTCCAACATTAAGAAGCTCGAACGTGATGTTAAGCGTCTTGAAAAGAAGGGAAAACGTGGTTCTACCCGCGCATCCAATGGAAACAAGGGCCTTCAACAGTTGAAGCCTGTTTATACCGCTGAGATGAAGAGCTTCTTTGAGGCCCACAAGGACTTGACTGATAATGACAATGCCCCCATTGTTGAGAATCTTACTTACGACAGCGACCACCTCCTTGTTTCAAGAAAGCAGGCCCTCAAATTGGTTACTTCATACATCCGTAGCCACAAGCTTCAAGACGCGACTAACAAGCGCAAGATTAATATGGACACTACTCTTCAAAGCCTCTTCCCTGAGCTTTGCTCCGTCAAGGATAAGAAGGGTAAGGTCGTTCAAGAGGAGAACTGCTTCTATAACACTCTTATGAAGGCTCTTTCTCGCCACTTCACTGCACCCGCTTAAATTGCGGATTGTGTTGTTTTATAAAAAATAAAAATATTTTACTTTTAATGAAAGTAAAATAATACTAATAAAATATCTATAAGTTTATAAAATTATTATATTGTTTTTAATTCAGTATATCATTAATCGATTCGCAACTCATCAACTCTCCAAAGTTCAATCAGTCCATTTGGTAAAACCCGCTTGATAATATACGGAATCTTCTTCTCACGCAGTTCTTTTTCCGCGATATTAACCGGATTTTCCAAATTTCCAACTTCCACAAGAGGAGGCGACCCCATTGAGATTTGAATTGCGCGTTCTCCAACAACTCGTGTCTTTTCATACTTTGAAAGAATTGGGATTGTTTTGCGATCGCGATGAATCATGGACTGATAAGTTGCTTTAAGGTCATCAAACTCCTCCTCAATTAAATCATTGATTTGATTAGAATTATTATTCGAATTTGAATCGTTCGACTCTAAATATGGAGATGACTCGTTATTTGTATTATTGGCTTCCATATTATTTAATTGTTAGATATTTTTAAATCATTATATTTCAATTTTTACAAAAAATATTATAAACATAATATAATGACTGTTGGACAAATAATGGCCATAATTTCCTTTCTATTTGGACTGTCAGTTGCCGGATATTATATATTCCGACCAAATCAAGTAAAAAATAAAGAATCCTAATACTTCCATTCGGTATTACACTCCTTACAAATGTAAATACTTTTCAGGCTGTCGCCCTCATTGAAGAATATGGCCTCCTTTTTTTTCGGGTTCGCATGAGTAATACAATCATCATTTGGACAAACATATTTCATCGTTCTTGGTAATGTCATATCATATATGAAATTTTTCTTATTACCGAACGTTGGATTGTTATTGCTCAAATACGAATTTTGAGAAATGATTGTTTCATTTGTTTCGGAAATGTAATTACAACCATTACATTTATGAACCAATTTCCCGTCTTTTTCACGGTAATGTAATAAACTTTCGCACTCTGGACAGAATTTCATTTTATATTATAATAGTTATTAGATTTTTTTTAAATCATTTTTTATTCCAAAGACAAAGATTCCAATGACACAATTTCATAAAGGTCATATATCCTCTTTTTTAATGATTCATAATCCAGAGTTGCCATCTGCGAGTGATAACTGATTTTAACTGTTTTTTGATTATGGTCAGACCGAATTAGCCTATCCACTTTTTCAATGAGAGCGGGGTAATCTTTAATGAATTGTGCCTTCATATTCTTCAAAAGAGGGACAAACATCTCAGATGGATGATTAATCTGATTCACTAAAATATTCAGTGAAGCATATTCAACAATCTGATTATATATTTCTATTTTATCGGCGGAAGATGATTCCATTCCGGGTTCGTTCCTCAAAGGTTCCCGCGTCATAACGAGGGCCATAATTGACAAAATGACCGTCTTAATTGTCATAACTGATGTCCAAGGGTCTCCCTGCCACGTCCCGAGGATTGATAAACACACTTTCCCCTCAATATATAAATTGGGATTCAGTCGCGTTCTACCATCACTAGAACAGAATTTGACAATTGGGGGGCTCATCGGATAATCATCTGAAAAATGGATATGAAATAAAAACTGACAAAACTCATATGGTCCCTCTTGACCGCGAATCATAACAATCATATGATTGATATCTGACTCATCAAAATGAATAAAAACTTCATAGAGTGGGTCTTTTAATAATTCCCTCAAATCTCCCATAATACGTCTTGAACGCATTGGTATAGCTATTTTTTTTGGTTGTCCATTGCTACTCATTTTATTTATATAATTAAAAATTAATTGAATTATAATTTCAATTTTTCATGTAAAATAAATTAAAAGAATTTTGTATTATTACATCATGGAGAACTCTCTTAATTTAGACAAGAAAAATAAAAATATAATTGAACAACAATTTATAAATTTTCTCAATAAATCTCGTATAAAAAATGGGACACTTGTTAAACCATCTCACACAGGGATATCCAAGCACTCCGGAAAGTTTTTAGTCGATGAAAGCAATGAAAAGGAATTTTATGAATTATACAAGCAAATGATGGTGAATCATTGCGATATTCATCTTATTGAGCAACATACTGAGAATGGGCCTTTTATTATTGACATCGACCTGCGATTCAATATTGACTTAAAAACGCGCCAGTATTCAGTCGATTTTATCAAGAAAATATGCGAAGTTTATCAGAAGAATATCGTCGAATATTTTGAAAATCCGAATGTTTTATGTTTCGTTTTTGAAAGGCCTTCTCCATATTTATATAAACACAAGGCGAATGGTGTAGATTCCGCGATTATGAAAGATGGGATTCATCTAATGTTTCCCCACATCGTTAGTTCTCCTGCGGTCCAAAAGATTATTCGCGAAAATGTAATTAAGGAATTAGAGGAAATTGGATTATTTAAAACGATTCCGACAGATAATACGATTTATGATGCGATTGATAAGCTAGTCATTGACCAAGTGGGGTGGTATATGTATGGAAGCACTAAGGAAAATGTGGCGAGGTATGAGCTTACCTATATTATTAGTTCATCATTGGAGATTGTTAGTAAGTCAAGCTATAATGAGTATGATTTGCCCAAATTCCTGAGCATTCGGAATCAGGGAAGCTTGGCCGTTATTCGCGAGTCGAAGGTCGCAGAGATTGAAAATTATGAAATAAAAGATATTGTCCGTAAGCAGAGCCGTAAGCGGGACACCGCGGATATGAACTATGACATGCAGGAAATTTATGAGCTAGTTATGATGTTGAACCCGAAGAGGGCCGATGAATACAGTGAATGGCGCGATTTGGCTTTTGCCCTCCACTCCATTGACCCGTCAAATGATGACTTGCTGAATATATTTGATGATTTCAGTCAGAAGAGCTCTAAGTATGAGCCGGGTTGTTGTCAAAAGTTTTGGAGTAAGATTGGGATGCGGGACACCGGTGGAATAAATATAGGGAGTCTATATTGGTGGGCGAAGAATGATAGCCCCGATAAATTTGCTGAGTTCAAGAATAATCGATTATTACGTATAGTGGAGGGGTCTATTTCAGGGACAAATGTTGATATTGCGCGGGTATTATATAAACTGTATAAAAATGAATGGGCCTGTATTTCGGTGAGGACACAGAAATGGTATCGGTTTGAGAATCACATTTGGGAAGAGGATGAATGTGGTATTCAGTTGCGGATGAAAATAAGCAATGAGTTAGTCAATGAATATTTGAAGCTGGTCGTCCAGTATAATAAGAATATTGAGCGATTAGAGGATGATGTATTAAATGAGATGGACAAGAAGAAGAAGTTTGAGATTACACAGAAGATAAAAGTCATCGAGAACCGAATTAATATTGTAATTGAGATTACAAATAAGTTAAAGACGACTTCATTCATCGATAACGTCATGAAAGAGTGTAAGGGTATTTTCTATGACAAAATATTTCTCGATAAATTGGATGAGAATCATTACTTAATCGGGTTTAAGAATGGGGTCCTCGACCTGACAACGGGGAACTTTCGCGATGGATTCCCCAGCGACTACATATCCCTGCGATGTAATGTAAATTACGTTAAATACAACGATGACATGGAATATTTGGATGATATCAATGACTTTCTTCAAAAGATACAACCGAAGCCTGAATTACGGAAATATATGCTTACATTCATTTCATCTCTTTTGGAGGGCCATAACGCGGACGAGTCATTCCATTTTTGGACGGGGTCCGGTGGTAATGGAAAATCGAAGCTGAATGAATTGCTGGTGGGCGCGCTGGGAAATTACGCTATTAAGTTTCCGATTACGCTTTTCACGCAAAAGAGGGGCGCCAGTAATTCAGTGAGTCCGGAAATTGTGGAGAGTAAGGGGAAGCGATATGCTTATATGGAGGAGCCGAGTGAGAATGAGAATATAAACATCGGTCTAATGAAGGAATATACGGGAGGTGATATAATTAAGGGGCGTGGTTTATGGTCCAATTTTCAGGAATTCAAACCGCAATTTAAGTTAGTTCTTTTTTGTAATGACATGCCAAAGCTTCCATCGGATGATAGGGGAACGTGGCGTCGTATTAAAGTTCTCCAATATTTGAGTAGTTTCGTAGATAATCCGGTGGAAGATAATGAGTTCGTGCGGGACAAGCAGTTGAGCGAGAAAATGCCCAAATGGCGAGAAACATTTATGTCAATAATGGTCCATTATTATTTTACGGAGTATAAGCCATATGGGCTACAAATTCCTCGGGATGTCGAAATATTCACAACAGAATATCAGAAGGACATGGATATGTATGTTGATTTCATTGACAAGTTTTTAATCAAGACTGATAAGAAAACGGATAAAATCAGTTTTCAGGAGATTCATGATAACTTCAAAGCGTGGTTTCAACAGAATATGAATTCCTATAAATTCCCAGTGAAGAATGAGATGAAGAAGCATTTCGAGAAGAAATTTGGTAAGAAAAATTGCACGACAACACATTTGATTGGATTCATTAAGAATAATGAATACGATAATGATGATGAAGAGGCTACGTAGTTCTAATAGTTTGTATTGAAAGAGGAGAAGCTTGAAAATGAATTATTAATTGTATTTGATATAGAATTATATGTCTCCGGATAGACATCCCGTGTATATAGGGCCCCATAATAAACGATCATTACTAAAAGTAAAATGAAAAATATTGTAATCATTGCGCGTAATGTTGTTATAATATTGTTTTTTTTCTCAAAATCAGAATTATTTTTAGCTATCTCTTGATTCGCCTCATTTATTTTGTTGTTGAGGTCCTCCAATTTATCAGTGGATGTTTGAATATTGGAGCTCGTTGTAGCAATGAGGCGATTCTTATCTGAAAGAAGTTGTTTCGAGTTTTTATGTGAGAGTCTAATACTATTGAGGAGGTCTTCATATTGAGCTATTTTATCATTATTCTGTTCTTGTGATGAATTTGCTACTCCAGTAGATGCGGTAGTATCTTTAATTGCTACTCTTGTAGATGCTACAGAATCATCAATATTATCTTTAATTGCTATCTTTCTTGTTTCCATCCATTTTAATATTTTTTCTTCATTTGGAATCAAATTATTTAATGCGGAAATTGAATTATTTTTTATACAAGTTTCATTAATATCAGTATTCGCATCATTTTGACAACGTTCGATAATATATATTTTATAAGAATAATTACTCCCAGAAGATCCATCATTCGGATTTATGCTAATGTTACCTATAGAACATTTTCCAATACTATCTAATGTTAGATTAGAATTCATATCATTTTGTCGAAAAGCAATACCATTATATATACCACCACCATTTATTATTTTATATGCCTCAATAAAACTGTTTCTTAATGAAATATCTTTACCTTCATTGATAGATTTAGTAAATCCATACTGTGATAATGAACCCGAATAAAGTGTTCCAATATAATAATTTGCCATTTTGTATTATATATAATATAATATAATTTATTTGTTTTATTAGAGATTGAAATTCAAATCGAATGATGGTTTCTCCGCGTATTTAACATTTTGTGAGAGGAAATTGAGAAAATCAGTAAATTTTGTCTGTATAAAATTTTGGATTCCATTTGGAGCGGGATATTTTTCTTTGAACTGTTTTGAGCTAATCACAAATTGATAAAATTCAGAATATACTTTTGGAAGATTGCGATTTTGAAGAATTGCCGAGTTTATCTTTTTCAACCATTTCTCATAAATATCATTTGGAATTTTGTCCCCGAGAAAGAAATTCCATGTATCCACTAAAAATACAGATGCGTTTTTACCACTCTTCGAACGGATATCATCATATCTTGAACATTTAACTTTAATATTATCATCGAAGTCTGATGTTAATGGAAGCCCAATGTTTTCCCAGAGTGGAAGATTGTATGTAGTTGGAGAGTCCTCTAAATCAGTTATATTCAATTTCTTTAAAAATTTTGGGTCATTTAAGTCGATTCCGTTCTTCATCATCAAACCAATCCATGATGCGAAAAATATATAAAGCATAATGTTATTTAAATTATCTAATGACATATTGAGTTCTTCTGGAAAAACTACAATTCCATCTCCTGTATCAAATTGGATACTTCCAATGGGAGTTGGATGTATTTGCTCGGGAGGGGCGGACCCATCATAATAATAAAACGGACCATTCGCGTTTAAGATTGATAGATTTAACGTCTTAAGTTGTTTATTTCCATCATTTCCTTCTTCTGCTTCTTCTCCTTTACATACAGGAGGAACAATATCGTTATATACTTGTCTCGCGACATTCTCATATTGTTGAATTGTTCCCATCGCCGGTTTTAAGAACTGACGTATTTTCATTTTATTATTAATAACAACCACATATATGATATAAGCAACGACTAACAAGCTAATTATTCCGAGTGATACATACGGCCCAACCGCCTGATAATACATCAAAATTAACATAATAATAATAAGAGGTAATAAAACAAATGAGCCCTGCATGACCCTCTTAATAAACAACTGTTTATTGGTTGTTTCATTATTCAATTCAATCTCTCTCGTTTTAAGAACAATATTGTCCTGAATTTTAAGAAGGTCTTCCGACTGTTTATTAAGTAGATTATTCCTCTTTGATAAAATTAAATCGTGATTCTTAATTGCGTCGGCAGTTGAATTATATATTTGCGCCTTCTGATTATAATTATCAGTAAGGTTTTTAATTATGTCATTCAGATTTTTTTGAACTGTTGTTGTAGATGTATCATATTGATTTTGTTCATAATTCGTGAATTTTTCATTTAGTGCCTTTATGTTTTGACTAAATTCCTGTTGTTGTTTATTTGATGTCATTCTATTTATATTATTAATAGAATTATTTATTGAAGCACAAGCTGAAAAATTAGCATCTTTATAAATTAAACCATTTAATTTAAAAACAGAAACTGGATAATTTATATAAGAACTATTCACGCTTCTACATTTTTCTGTTTGTGCTTCATCATATTTTCCTTCATTTATAAATACATTCGCATCTGACGTATTTGATAGATATAAATAATAATAATTGTAAGCAGTATAATAAGCAAAATAAGCATCCTGATTTGGAAGAATATCATTTTCAAATATATAACTTATAACAAATGATAATGGATTCTGCGATACAGGAATTACTCCAATATAAATAACACTATTATTTCTTTCTATCCATGAACTGCTTACATTACAAGTATCGTACGCCGGAGTTATAACTTCACCTGTTTTTTCTGGCCAGTCTGCCTTACAATTTTCTGCCCATTTTTTTTTCTGATCATTCGAATAATTTGATAATTTAGACCCTTTCCTATATTTATAAGGGTCGCATATCCACTCATCTTTTGTACATTCATAACTGTAATCAACTGGATTCCGATTAAAAACACCAGTAATACCAGAAAATTTAACAATACTTTGATTTGGTCTTACAAATTGCGTCGGAACATTAATATCAAACCATTCACGTGTTGTAGTAGAACCTTGAAGAATTGCTGTTACCCCTCCCGACGGAACATTTTCCAAAGCAAATGATACATCTGGATTTGTATAACCATATCCTTGTGAATATACATTCATATTTGAAACAACTCCATTTGAAAATCGTAATCTATAATAAGCAGAACATTCAGCATTTGGAAATCCGCAATAAGAGCTGTACCAATTTCCATATGATTGAACACCTCTTGAACCTGCCGCCATATTCCATTGTGTTGCTATTCCAATAACTTTTGGACTACCTTCGACAACAGGTCCAGCACATCTTTGTATAATAGGTCTATAACTACAATTTTTATAACCTGTTAATTCTTGACCATAATCACAAGGACCTTTATAATTTGATAAATTAATACATTGTCCATTTTCATTTGTCCAATCAACTGGACATGGGTCTGAATAATCTATATATTTATATTCTGTTTTTTTTTCAGGAGTAGTTATAATTGTAAAATTTCTTAAATTATATTTACCCAAATTAGTAATATATTTATCAATAGATAGGTTATTTTTTAAAGCTAAATCTAAACATGTTGTATCATAATTATTTCCAGATTGATTGATTAATTTTTTAAAAATATTATCATTATTGATAATTGTTTCCGGTTTACTTAATGCTTCTGATTTTTTCATATCTAATTTAACATATAAAAAAAATGATTATTTTATATTTTTATTCAAAATTATTCTGATTTGAATCCGGGGTAGAACTCACACGGTATCGTCGTAGAAAATTTAGCCCCTTTATTCATTGATGTTAATTTACTGGGGTCCCCATTCCACACACACGTGTAAATTTTCGGGTTCGTCTGACCAGAATAATATGGTTTTGGTGTTGCAGGATTTAAGACATTATATCCTTTAAGTGTTGCTCCAATTTCCGGAACATCACCTTGTTCCCACACATTAATACTATTATCCAAATAGACTTCATTCGCATTATCTTTGTATTGTTGTGTATTAGTTGAAGTATTTACTGGCGGTTTTTGATTGGGATCCGAGTCTGTTCCTGAGTTTTTATAAAGATTATCAAATTTCTTTTTACTTACACACTTGGGATTATCTAATTGGAGTAATTTCGCAGTTTCTTTAACTGCATTTAATGCTTCATCACGAAGTTCAGATGGGAAACTTCGCGCAAAATCTCTTGCCTCTTTAAAATACTGAACAATTATAACAATCGCAGTTATTATTCCGCAAACTCCAATAAATATAAATCCAAATAGTAGTGTTATATTTCCTAAACTCATCAATATAACTGGAAGAATCATTAGGAATAAATAAAGGATAATCGATTTCATAATTGAAATTATCTGGTTTCTTTTGTGTAATACTTTGTCATTCAAGGAAATAACCTGACTTTTTGTCATAATATCGTGGTTTATATCATTAATCGTTTTGACATTATCAATCGCATCTTCATCATATACTTTAATTGTCTCATCTAATATTCCATCATTTATTTTATCGACTGATTTTCCTAAATCCAACATTTTTTTCAAATTATATAAACGTTCAATACGACTTGTATCTTTTAATTGTTGATAAGAATTAATTTGCGCTTGTTGTTTATTTTTAGTTGCTTCAACTTGTGGGCCAAGTGGTTTTCCATTATAAACAGAAGAAATATTATTTACTATATTATCCATATCATTATACGCTTGTTGATTTTCTGTCATATATTTTTATATTATAAAATAATATAAAAATTTAAGAAATAATCATTTTTTTGTAAATGAATAGACTAAGAGGATACCAACCAAAAGCGCAATAATTATACAAATGAATATATAGAGCACTTTTTTATTAAAGATTGTCTTATTTATAGTATTCTCTAATTGAACATCCCGCGTTTCCAATAAATTCTTCTTCTCATCAATTATTGTTTGATTCCTCTTAATTAAACTTTTAAGATTATACAAATCACTCACTCTCTCATTCAAATTAAGATTCTGACCCATTATTTTCAACTGCATGTTGAGTGCTTCATTTTTTAAATTTGTCTCATGTTCTTTTGCTAAATTAATACTGCTGTTAAAATTAACAATTTGATTTCTTGATGTGTTCATATATTATTCTCCAAGATTTAATTTTTTGTTGAATAAAGCATATACACCTATCATTATAATAACGAATGCTAAAACAACCGAAAATAAAGAATAGATAACCTTATTCTTATAAAGATTGCGGTCAATTGAGAGCTCTCTCATCTTATCACGTGTCTCTAAAAGCCTCATCTTGTCTTCAATCTCTTTTGTTTGTCCATAAACCTGTTTCTGTTTCTCTTCTAAAGCTTCCGCCTTCTTTTCAATCTGGTCTGACGTTTCATTAATAATTGATTTCTGATTATTTATCTCATTCTTTATAAACTCAAATGATGATTCAGATTTTAATTGTGATTCAGGTATTACTTTGATTTGAGAAGACGTTGTAATTATTTTAAAATTTGATGAGTTTGATATATTGAATATATTTGGAAATAATCCTACTAAATTCCCTTGATAGATTATATTAAATCCAGCCTTATTATTAAATGAAATCTTAAATTTTAATGGGCGTGATGCTAAATGAAATTGTGTTATGCTTTTATTTTCTTCACCCCATCTTTCATCATATGAATTCATTATCGTTAATGATTCTCTTATGTTTAAATTTAATGCCTGTTTATTTGTATCTCCAATATAAAAAATAATTGAACCAACTCCCACATTCCAATTTACATCCCACATCTCCCCTTCTTGAATATATTCTTTTACTGTATTATTTATACAAACACCACAAGTAGCATAATTTTGATTCGGTTGTTTGGTATTATTATCATTAATACTATAACACTGGTTTGACCAGTCCCAATTTTGAATATATTTATGATATGTTATTGCTTTTGCTTCGGCTGGTATATTTGATGATTTTGAACAGTCTTCATATGAATCAAAAGTACCTAAATATTTATAATTATTACTATTTGATTTTGGTCCGCCTGAAATACGACCAAATACACAGTTTGTATTATCAAGTTTTTGAAATTGATTTTGTGTTCCTTCTGACATTTTATATTATATAATTTTATAATATAAATAATTTATACTTTTTTTAAAAAAAGTATATTTTTTTGAAAATATCTGTAATATATTATTCTCCAATATTTAATTTTTTATTGAAAAAAGCATAAAAACATATCATAATAATTATGAATGCTAAAATAACTGAAAATAAAGAATAGATGACCTTTTTCTTATAAAGATTGCGGTCAATTGATAGTTCCAACATTTTATCGCGCGTCTCTAAAAGTCTCATCTTATCCTCAATCTCTTTCGTCTGTCCATAAACTTGTTTCTGTTTCTCTTCTAAAGAGTCTGCCTTCTTTTCAATCTGGTCTGATGTCTCATTGATGACTGATTTGGTAGTCAATATTTCTGTCTTTATATGCTCTAAATTTTGTGATGGTTCCTGAGATACATTCGTATAATTTTCTAATAAATCCTTCATAAAATTTAGTAGAAAAAAATTCTGAATCATTTTCTTTTAACGTAATAATTGGCGCCATATAATAGCATTAAGAACAGCGCTAAAAATATACCAACCATAAATATGCTATTCCTTGAAGACGGCGTTTGATTTGAAAAACCCTCCAATAAATACGGATTAAATGATTTATATCCCGCAATCCGATTAGATGTTCCTTCCGGTAGGCCATGCTCATAATTATAAACGGGCTTATCATTGATATACTTTTTCTCGTGTGGATAGGCCCAGTAATTCTTATTTTCGAGTAGGCCTTGGCTCGGATATGGATAAAATGGGTCATCATTTACCATAACAATATTAGCATCATTTCCTAAATAATCAATTGGGGGCGAAGAAGGCTCGAGTGGGGAAATTCTCTCCATTGTTCTCTTTCCTTTCTTAAAAGGATATTTATCACTAAACTGATTCCCGCGGACATAATTGGCGTTGTCTAAAATCGTCTTATAATATGGTTTTGTGTCGCCGTCATATGTATTCGTAATTGGGTCCTCAAAGAGCTGACTACGCGGGGATGGAGAGAGGACTATGTGCTTTGAGCTCTTACGGGGATAATTTCCGGAAGCGGGTGTGCTCTCTATTGTATCATACGCAAGGGGAGTGTGTTGTTGATTCGTAGTATTATAAGAAAATGAAGATAAATCGTGGGGCTCGTTTATGTTAAATTGTAGATTGTCTTTCATAATTTTAGGAATATTTTTATTTTACGATTCGGTAATAAATACTCTCTCCTGTCATCTGGCTGTTGCGAACAATTTTACAGACAGTTCCGGTCTTCATCCCATAATACTTGGCTACGGGGTCAGTCGGTAGCAACTTCGGTAGTTGGCTCTTAGTGGCATCGAAATCGTCGATGACTTTCTTGGCTTCCTCTTCGGTTAATACAACGTGCTTCGGAACGAGCTCGTGATGCGTAATATTGAACATGAGCATCTTCGTAAGAAAGACCTCATATAGCTTGAATTCATCATTGAGAAGCTCCTTTGCGATTTGGGGAGTGGGTTTATCTTGTGTGATAATAATAACTGTCATCTCCTTTGTCGGATAATTTTCGTCCATGAAGAGCTTCAAGTTAAGAAGGTCCTTTTTACTAAAAGTCTTCGTCTCCAATATGTGATGGACGTATATTCCCTTAGAATTAGATGATTGATGAAGGGCGATGATATTGATTTGATTCTCCTCTAAACGATTGGAAAAATCTTGGTAGGTCATCATCAAATCTTCGTCGGAGACTTTGAAACCGCGGTCCTGAATCATTTCGAGGGTGGTTTTACGGATATTAAAATAAATTTTTGTTTTAGAATTTGCTTCCATTATATATTTTAATTACATTAACTTTTTTAAATTAAAAAAATCATTTTTTTTGTTTTATTGAGTATATGAGACTCAACAAAAATAATATATATTACGGAGGACTTCGTAGAAATTTAAGAAAATCAAATAAGACGTCGATAGATAGTTTTAACGAGTTCATAAATATGGTAGGTATAAATCACGAATTAATCAATGCTACATTATTTATTGGTATAAGTTATAGTTATTCTCGCAATTTGAATCGAGAAATTGAAGATTTACAACCAGATTTTTGTTGGTCAGAAGATTCATCAAATAGAGAATTTTCAAATTCAGAAAATTCTCCAAAAAATCAGTGGTATCAGTTATTTTTTCCATTTAGTATAAGTCCAATATATAGAACTGGTGATTTTTTTATTCCACTTGTTGCGAAGGATTTTGATGAAGAATCAAATAAAATAGATCAAGTATACGAATATTTTAAAGAAAGTGGTATATTGAATAAATTTAGTTTGATAGTATTTGACTCATCTACAAGTAAATTTTTATTTCCAAGTATAATAAATTTTATTACATTTCCATCATTCATTTCATATTTATTTTATTATTTTATAAAAGTCGGAGGAGAATTATATATAGATTTACATTTTATTTGTAGTAGTTTGAGTATATTTGAAGTAAATAACATAAACACATTAGAAAAATTAAAGAGAATTATAGAAAATAGAAATCGCGTAAATAATATGAAAGAAACTGATAAAATATTTGGACAAAAATTTATATATATTTTTTATAATAATTTAATTATATCTGGACTTAAACCTTTGACTGAATTAATTATTACAGGTATTAAGTATCAAATTCCTGAAATAAATATTGAGAGTATTCGCCAAAATAATATAGAATATTTAAGAAGAAATCTACTTGGTTCCGAAATTGAATATTTTCCAAATGAAAGTGAAACAAAAGAAGTAAAAGAAAATAAAACTACATATATTCAACCTGAATATCCAATTAAAAAAACAAATTATCCAATTAAAGGTTTTATAAAAATAACAAAAACAAGTAATTTAAAAATTGATAGAAATAATATTGAAGATTTTAAAATAATTTTTTCAGTTATTTATAATGATTTAATTGTTCATAAAATTAATCCTAAAATACCTCAAAAAGATTTAGACGGATTAAATTGTTTATTTATATAATAATATATTATCAAAAAAAATATATTATTAGTTTATAGAATATGGGAAGTCTTTTTAGTAATCCACGAGCAGCGGCTAGTGCACAAACAGCGGCTAGTGCACAAGCAGAGGCTAAGGCACAAACAGCGACTGAATTACCAGTAGTGGCTAATTCACAAGCAGCGGCTAAGGCACAAGCAGCGGCTAATTCACAAACAGCGGCTAAGGCACAAGCAGAGGCTAATCCACAAGGAGGCGGTAAAGCTAAAAAAAAAAATAAGAAGAAAGCTAAAAAAGTAAAAGCAAAGAAAGCAAAAGGTAAAGGAAAGAAATGAACGCCGTTTAGAATATAAAATGTATTCGATATATATTTTATATGAGCGAAGAAACCGCAGAAAAAGCCCTATTATACATCGACACCCGCGAAAAAAAGCTTCAACCCCACATTAAATCCGAATACATTGAAAAACAGTTAGATTTAGGGGACATATTCATCGATTCCCCCTCTTACAAGCTGATGATTGAGCGTAAAACAATCTCCGATTTTAACGCAAGTTTACGCGACGGCCGTTATCGAAATCAGAAACTACGCCTTCTTGAATGGCGCGACACCGATATTTCGACAAAGCGCGTCATCTATATTTTAGAAACGAACGGAGATGCGAAAGATAGCGCCTACTGGGGCGCCGTCGTCAATGCTAATTTACGTGATAACATCATTGTCATCCAGACCGATAATACCAAAAAGACCGCGGAAATTATTGACGATATTAAGAAAAAAGTGGATGAAAATAAATTCGAGAATTTGAAGATAACGCGGAGTGAGATTTATTTAGAGGGATGTAATAAAAAGGGAGATTATTCAAATCCGGAGACTTTTTATTTGGGGGTTCTTACACTAATTACGGGAGTTAGTCGGAATATGGCGATGGAAATCGCAAAGAAGTTCCCGACGCTCGTCGTATTAATTGAAGAAATAAAGAAGAATCTTGCGAACGCGGAATTGAAAATGAAGAAACGGTTGGAATTTTTGAGTAATATCAAAATAAATGAAAGACGTTTAGGAGATAAACTCGCGGAAAAAATATGTAATTATTTATTACCGAATTGAAAAAATTTTATCTTCGTATTAAATATAATGTCCAAGTTTAATGCTAATGGCTGGAACGCAGTTGCTTGTAATGGTCCTCTTGAAAATTATGATACGTTTGTAAGAAATGCTACTCCCGCTGAGAGAGCTGCCTTCTTTATGAATCCTCGTAATAATGATGTCGATACGACTTCTCTTTACCCTTGGAGCAGGGATACAGTCGCAACTTCCGGTTGGGCGACTTCTGCCAAGGACTACTGTACTTCTCCTAACGGTGTCCCCACTGAGGGAACTACTCGTCTCGGTGTTTACCTCTATAAGTCCCCCATCAATGGTCTTCCTCCTTTTAATGACGCTAAGTGCGCCGGTTGCCATGATGACGGTGATAATTGCAAGAATTGTGAAGGTCAGTAAGAATTCTCAGAATCAAAAAAATTGATTTAAAAAGTTTCTAATATCTAATATTATAAACTTATAATGTCAGACGATAATCAACCCGTATATCAGTGTTTACATAACCCATTGAATCGTTATATAACGCATAACGATTTAAGAAAAATCTTACAGAAAGCCGGTGTTTTAGAAGATATAGCAACTCCTATCGAAGAATTCAACTTGAAGAATTTTCAGAGGGCTTTCACGCATATTTCATACACGGTTCATCGCGATAGAAAACAGGGAAAGAATGTTATTGAAAAAGAAGACGTCGGAGTTATCCCCGAGAAGTGTATCCCCATTCAGGCGGACTCCATGGAAAGATTAGAATGGTTGGGCGATTCAATCATCCAGTCCGTGGTTGGTATATACATTTGGGAGAGATTCCCGAATCAGGACGAAGGATTTTATACGATATTTAGGAGCAAACTTGTGAAGACAGAAGCCCTTTCAAATTTGGCGGGATTTTTGGAGATGGGAAAGCATCTCCTTATTAGCAAATATACAGAGGATTATTGTAATGGGCGGTCTCACTCTAAGCATTTGGAGGACTGCTTCGAGGCGTTTATTGGAGCCTTATATGAGGAAACCGGTGAGAAACATAAATACGATATTGTTAAAAAGTTCATTATTAACTGTATTGAAACAAAAGTTGATATTCCGATGTTGGTCATGTATAACGACAATTACAAGGATATTCTGATGAGGTATTATCAGGTTCATTTTGATGGTAAATTCCCGTTGTATGGTGATGTTGGCGTAGAGGAGATTTCACAGGGGGATGATGTTCAGAAGAAGAAAATATACACGGCGTGTGTTAAGGATATTTATGGGAAAGATATTGCGTTTGGGACGGCGAAGTCGAAGAAAGAGGCGCAACAGTTGGCGGCGAAAGAGGCGTGTCGGATTTTTGGAATAAAAGTCAGTCAGTCAGTGAATTATTACTTAAAAACTTTATAATATTATAATTATTATGAACGAGGAAGAATTTGAGAAATTCTTGAATACATTATTTGAGGAAATCCATAGAAAATATGGATTTTATCAGAGGTCGAAGTTATGAGATGAAGACCTATGGTTCAATTCTTCTATAAGAAGAAACTATATAATATAAGTTAACACCCTCAATTCCTGAGACTCGTTTATGTTCATAACTTTCTTCTTTTTTTAATAAGTTATAAGATAAACCTTCTTCAAACTGAATTGTCTGTCTTTCAGAAAGCTTCTCAATCAACCTTCCTGAACCTGCTTTGCCTTCTCTTTCATAAATAATAAAAAATCCACATGGTTTTAATTTAATTATTGAATCAATATCATATGCTGTATCATATGGACTTGGCCAATTCAATATAAGTAAACAATTTGTATATTTATTACTATTTTTTGAAGATAATAAATTATTAACAGTTTTAAAGATAGGTTCTATAAATAGTTTTTTATTTAATGATAAAAATAGAGTTGGACTAAATTCAATTGGGTCTGGATCAATACATATAACGTATCTTCTAAATAATACTTGAATTAAATATTCAAAATAAGCCATTCCAGAACCAACACTAATAATCGGTATGTTATCATCAAAAATCCTTAAAAACTCACGAAATAAGGTTAAACATTTTTTAATTCCAATGAATTTTAACGCAATATTTAGATATGCTTTTTTTTCTGGCGTATGTATATGATCAATTACAGAAAAATAATCAGCATCTTCTGGTTCATATCTTAAATATTCCATTCTCTCATAAGCTGGTTTTGGTTCCGGGTCTTTATCATTAAAATATGGAATATCAAGATATATTATGACATTATTTTGTATTTCTAATTTTTGAAATATACTTATTATTTTTGGTTTTTGTCTTTCTAAAAATTGTTGTAAAATATCTTCAGTTATATCATTGCGAAAACGAAATTGTATTATTTTTTTTCTATCTTTTGGTAATGCTGTCGGATGTTGATGGTTGAATGTATGTAAATGATGTGGAACATTTTCTTTCAAGCTATTACTATCATAAACTAAAACAGCAGGAGAAAAACTTTCATGCTTTTCAAGATCTTCCTCTGTTTCAATGGTAAATTTTGGCCATATACCATTGTACTTTCCTGTATAATTTTTCCAGATTTGTTTGGTTCCGCCTCTCATTACAATTTTTTTTAATTTTGCGACCGGATTATATTTTATAATGTATTCCTTCAATTTAATTGACTTATCCAATTTTTTTAGATATCCAACATAAGGACCATAAGTCTTCTTTTTGGAATCGCGCGTAATTTCACGAATATAAAATTCAACTTTTTTCTTTTTATTCGACGCGCAAAGTTTGCTAACAGCTTTTTTGGCGGCCAAAGATGGTGTAGATGAAATATACAAACCATTCTCTTTATTTCTTATAACAACTGTAAAATGACGTTTTGAATTTTTTAACATTATATTTATATACAATATAAATATAAATATAGTATTATATATCTATTCTAATTTTTGGATTGTTGAAGATAATTTATTTAGTTCACCATAAGTTTCCCCGTTAATTACTTTATTCTTATTCAAAAAAATTCCAGCGATTGATGATAAACCCTTACGAAGTGCGTTATTTCTACGAGTTACATTATTATTAACGCGAGGTTCTGTGCGATTCGCATTAGTTCCACGATTGTTTGTTAAAAGACCACGGTTATTCACGTGGGGACCACTGTTATTCTGTCTTGGTCCCGCATTATTCACGTGGGGACCACTGTTATTCTGTCTTGGTCCCGCATTATTTGCGCGGGGGCCACTGTTATTCAAATTTAGTGCCCGATTATTTTTAGATACTCCCAATAATTCTTCAAGTGATTCAGGAGATTTTTTAATATTACGCTTTGAATTATTTTGTTGAAATACTTCTTTGACTTTTTCTTCAACGACTTCTTCACTTATGTTCGAATTAGCGGCCGCATTCGATTGTGAGTTATTTCGGTTTAATCTGATTGAATTTGCGATATGCGTGTTTAATGCTTTATTATTCCTTATTTTAGCTTGAATTCCAGTCAGTAATTGTTCGGTGTCTTCTTTTGATAGACTTTGATGAATATTTGATAAATAACCGTCAAATTTGATGATTTGGTCTAAAAGACTCTTGTTATTTTTTTCTTGAGATTTCTTATTTGATTCTTGGGCCTCTTTTTGTTCCTTATTCTTCTTCATTTTATTCAACTCTTCTTGGAGCTCATTCTTTTCAGCAATCAATTTAATTATTTTATTAATTAATTCGCTCAATGTTTTCTTAGCGGATGCGATTTCAGGAATATTCTTATTAACAGAATTTGTTTTACCATTTTTTTTATTGGACGAACCAAATATAAAATCAACAACTGTGCTCATTTATTTAAATGAAGATTTTAATTTTAGATTATAAAAATAAAACAAATTAGATGAATTTCTTCCTCTTAAGAATGATAAATATTTTAGGATGCGACTGTTTTGGTGGTTGTCTCTGGGATTCCAATGAGGTCTGAACATTCTTTACAAAATTGCGAATGTTTCTTCTTTGGTATTGTTGAGGTGGCGCAGTGTTAAAGTGAACAATTTTCTTTTGTTGAGAGGATAGTTTAAAATTGAGGTTATCATTATTATGCTGGTTGACCAATCTTTTAAGGTGATGTGTGTTATGATTAACTTTCAGTTGTTGAATATTATGATTCTTTTCTTCCAGTTTCTTCTGTAAGGATTTAACCGCATATTTCAATAACTCATTTTCAAGAACAATCTCTTTTATTTTATCAATATGGTTGATTAATTTATTCTTTAAGGCCATGTTTAATAATAATATTTATAATATTATTATTTTTATGATTTTATATTTTTTTATTATTTTAATTTTTTTATATTATATGTCTAATCACTATTTTAAAAAACACTTTTGGTATAAAGTATATAAACAACTTAATATAACTGACAATTTTTACACAGATAAAGAATTCAGTTCCATTATTGAAACCAAAATTAATCTCATTAATCTAAATAACGCAGTGAATTTATATAAATCGTATTTTCCGGCTTCTTTTACAATTACTACGAATACCATAAAAAACTACTTTAAAAAAATGGAGAAACCCGCTTTTATTTATAAAAATGGAGATAAGAATTTAATCGGAGGGGTTTTCAATTCAATTAACACAGTCATTTATAAAAAAGAAGAATATAAAGCCAATTTTGTGGATTACGCAGTAGTCCATTATAAAAATCGCAACCAGAATATATTTCAATCGCTAATGAATTCCATTTCTAAATATACAAATTCAAATAAGGCGAAATACATTATTTTTAAAATAGATATGAACCCAATTCCATCATTTCATGGATACAATATGACATCGAATTATTATTATTTGTTAAAAAATAAAATAAATTATACAATAAAAACTGCGCAAGTTCAGAAGAAAAACATAGGTGAGTCCGATTATGATAGAATTAATAAATCGTTATCATCATTGAAATTCTACCCATACTTATATAAAGATACAACTTTTGCGAATATTCTTGTTAATGATGATGAAAATATAACGCTTTTTATTGATAGCAAACTTATTATGAATTTTAAGAGACACTCTCGCGACCATATTGAATTATTATATATATTTGAGCTTGATAAAATAGATATAATTGAGTATTGTAAAATGGGTCTACAATATATGAAAGAAAATGCGGTATTTGATAGAATAACTGTCGATTCAATTGGATTTAATATAAGAATCGTTGAATTATTTGAGAAAACGCATATAACTTATCATTATATACTTGGATTAGAAGAAAAATTAGATGCGAATGATTTTTACTATTATTTTTAATTTTTTAGAGGGTTGTTGTTTGAAAACCACCATACCCAGTATAAGAAACCTGCTTGTAATCCACTTTTGGATTCGGTTTTAATACTATCGGAGGTGGTTTTGGAATGAATATTAATTCTTTCGGTTTTAGAAACATTCCCCCATCTTTGAATCGGAGCAAATATTCATACATAAAATCATTTTTGGGAGCATCTTTCTTAGCTGGTTCCGGAGCCGGAGCAGGAGTCGTCGAATTTGCTGGTTCTTCTTTTGGCGCCTCATAGTTCTGCCAATTCATAAAAGTCATTGATATTCCGAGTTCAAAATTATATGAAGTATCATAGTTTTTAGTATCTATTTTCATTATTTTTTCATTTTCAGTATTCGTATCATTTTTCTTAATAACTGCTACCAAATTATACATTGATTGATCCAAAATAATCTGCTTACTAACTGCAACAGTTTTTATTCCTCCGTATTGAAGTGAATTATTTGTAATTGTGTGTAAAATAACATTCGATGCCGATGGGGCCATAACGCCATTTATAATTTCATTAAGCATTGGATCCAATGGTTTTCGATTGGTCATAAGGATGACTTTATCCATCGCTTTTCCTATGGGAATATTTCCTAAATTAACACGCTGGAAGCCGTAATATTTATCAAGGAATTTCGGTGCTAATATGTTACGAATAATACTGAACATTTTATTTTCGAAGTTTTGGTCTGGTAAGAATTCCATATTTAAATAAATGAAGAATGGTGTATTGACCTTTGTCCATGCTAAATCATACACAATCTTTAAGCAATTTTCAAAAATTAAGTAATGTTTGTTTTCAATTGGTTTTTGGTCTTTTGTTTCTTTAAAATATGTTAATTTACCATCGACTACATTTCCAACAATTACATTAGAATCTTCTAGATATTGACTAATTCCTGAATGGAAGATGTCTAAATGTATTACACGGGCTCCATTTAATATAACGCTTCTTATCGCATTATAACTTACAACGTCATCTGTATAACCACACGGAAGATATGATTTATAAGAGGACGCATAGAAAAAATCTCGCAATCCATAATATTTCTTTTGATTATAATATACATTAAAATATATTCCATTCTCTGGAAGTGGAAGTTGATTCATATTGAAATAATTTTTATATACTTCCAATCCGAGATTAATTCTATCTTCTATGCTTTTTCCTCCGGTTGTTTCATTTTGATCTTTTTTTAATTTTAAAGATGAGAAAACAAATAAATAAATTATTCCTCCAATTAAAATAAAACCACAAATAATAGTAAAAATTAATCCAAACTTTGAGCCAGAGCTTATACCCTGATTCGTTATATTTTTTCTTACAAAATCTACTACATTCGGATTCATTATACTATTTATTCCTTAGAAAAATAATCAAGAATATTTTTCTTATTCGTTGGTTTTTGATTTACTTTTGGTAAATACCCATTTAAAAAATCCATTTTATTTTCGACATGACTCAGTTTCATTACGTCTTTTGAATCAGATTTATTATTATATTCGTTGTATAATCCTAAATAGTGTTCATCATTATCAGTATCGATATTTATATTTTTGTAAAATTGGTTAGCATTTAAACTCGTGAATATTTCCAGTTTCGATATTTTTCTTGATGTGTTTATTTTTATAGGGGATAAAGAGATTAGGAGGGCTACCGCCACTATTCCAGCCCTATTTTTAATATCCTCTTTTTTATAATAGAAAAGGTTTGTTAATGATTTAAGGATTGGTTTATTTATATAATCGTTCTTTTCGCATTTCTGCCATATTTTATCCCAAATAAATAATATCCAACTCATCTTTTTACCTATTAGAGCCCCATATTTGGATGTTATTTTATAATTCATATTAACATATTTTTTTTCAATTAATTCTATTTTTAATAGCCACAACAACCAATAAACTATTTTTTCGACATTTTTTCTGTTTATAAAAATGCTAATATTCGTATTTAAATTATCGATTTCCATTTTTAGGAAGAATAGGATTTCGCGGATTCCACGGGACATAAGAAGCGATAATTGCGTATGATTATCATCTTCAATATATGGAAATTCTGATAAATTACAATGAAGAAGATATACTTCTTCTTTATTACAGTTTTTTTCGAGATGAACATTCAATTTCGGTTGTTTCCCTTCTATAAATTTAATGAAAATTGATGAATAAATATTCCTGATTTCATTTGAATTTATGAGGGCGTCGTTCCTATATTTCTTTTTTGTTGTTTCTGAAATCATACTAAATTTTCTGAGATTTTCCTCTATAAATGAAGCGATTGATAAATTTAATAAAAGATTATTTGAGTAAAATGAGATTATGAATGTGTGTAAATCGGTGTAATAAGATGAACTATGTATTTCTGCTATTATTCCCATTGCGACTTCCGTATTTTTTTCGATGATATTTTTTTCAAGATATGGAATAAGTTGTAGTTTTTTGAAATCGGAATAACTTTTTTTAGAGCATTTCTTATATTTTATACCAAATGGAATTATAACATCCATAATATAGCTAAATAAAAAAATTATCTCTTAAATAACTAATGAACTGCGCCCCCGCAAATAAATCGAAGGACCATACTTGTTATTCAAAGGACCAACTTATAAAAATGGCGTCATCGCTGAATCATAAAAAAAATGCTGGTATTGGTCTGAACAAATCGAAGAATGCTTTGTGGGAATCAATCAGAAAAATTTTATTTCCGGTATGCACTACTGAATGGTGTTGGTTGGACCACGTAGATTCTGATAAAAAAATGAAAGAAGAAACATTTCGTCCAGCAATGCCAATTGAATGGGTTAAAAATAAATATGAGTGGTTAAGCACTCCTGATATTAGTCAGGTTATGGTTCAATATGAAAAAGAATATAATAATTTTCGTTTTTTTGGTCCTGTTCCAGTGGATTGTCCCAAAGATATTTATTGTGAACTTACTGATTTAGATATTAAAGGTCTAAAATCAAAAGGGGTTGATTATATTGGCGTTGTCTTCAATTTAGACCGACATGACCAGAGTGGAAGCCACTGGGTTGCTCTTTATATAAATATTCCGAAGAGTTTAATAACTTATTACGATAGCACTGCTAGCGAGCCTCCGGAAGATATAAAATATTTTATAAATATGATTGGAATAAAATTGGGTAAACATGTGTATGAATATAATAAAAAGAGACATCAATATGGAGGAAGTGAATGTGGAATGTATTCAATGAATTTCTTGATAGAGAGTTTAAAGGGAAAAACACTGAAAGATATTGAACAAAAAGTGATAACTGATAGAGAAGTGAATCTTTTAAGAAGTTATTTATATCGCCCTCCTAAAAATATGGAATCTCATATTGGGGGACAAAAAGGTGGAGGAAGAAAAAAGAAAGCTTCGAAACCCAAAAAAAAGAAAGTTCCGAAAAAGAAAATTATAACTAAGGATAAACCAAAAAAATAATTTATTCAATTAAATAATGTCAGAAAAATCGGATGAATTAGTTGTTGTTTTGGAAGAAGCGCCCGCAGTTGAAGAAGCTCCAGCAGTTGAAGAAGCTCCAGCAGTTGGAGAAGCGCCAGCAGTTGGAGAAGCTCCCGCAGTTGGAGAAGCGCCCGCTGTTGGAGAAGCGCCCGCTGTTGGAGAAGTGCCGACGGTTGGAGAGTTGATTTCATATTTTGAAAAATGTCAGGATGATTCGATAAAAATAGAAAAAGAAAATATAAATATTAAACAGATGGAAGAAAAGGAGAAAACTCCAGAACAAATTATAATGAGTGTTTTAGAGGAATTAAAAAATCAGAAAATAAAATTAGAGAATGACACTAAATATGAGAATTCGATTCAAGAGATTATGAATATTTATTCAAATAAGAACATAACATTAAAAAATATTCATGAAATTTATAAAAAATTCAATATACAACCATTAAAGAATGATAAAATAGATTTAGTTTATTTTTATATTGATAACAATGATATACATTATTCAAAAAAAATAATTGATGAAATAGAAACCAAAACAGTTCTACATAAAATTGAGATGAATAAAACAATTCAACGAATGATACGCGCCGAGATAAAAAAAGAAAGAAATAGTAATTACGATTTTTTCATTAATTTAGAAAAAACGCGTCAGTCAGTGAAAGGTATCGGAAATATTTATATTATTACGCCGACACCATTTATATTAAATGGGATATTTGATTCAAATATAAAAATTATTCCATTACATAATTTAGTTTCAAATGAATTTTATGAATCATATGTCTATCCAAACGATATATTGCGTTTCGTTAATAAAATCGATGGATTATCTAAATTATTCTTTTTTGGAAATTCATCACAATTTATATGTAATCCATTAAAAAAATCGAGCGTTTTTAATAAAGATATCCCAATTGCGCATCTAACCGCAAAGAACTTAGAAGAAACAAAAAAGAAAACAATTAAGAACTTTAAGGAGTATAACGCAGTTCAGCAATTTTATGAAAAATTTGGGATATTAATGAATTATTCATGCGTTGATAAAATATCACTTATTCGGAAAGATGTTATTAATATGACAAATGTTATATTTGAGAATCGGATTGATGTTGATTATAAATTATTACAGTATCTTGTTGGAGGGGCCTTTAAATTATATGAGATTGATAAAACGGAAAACCCACGCATCAGTGGATTTTTATCAGATTGTCCGAAGAATCCATATGAAAAAATGAGTATGATTAAATTTGGACTGGTTGATTATTTCACATTAAATGGAATTCATGAAAGTTATATCCCATATTATGCTTATAATATGATATCCAAAAATGAAATTCATTATGTTTATATAATGGGGGACACTTTACGATATTCAGCTTTTGATTTTATCAAAAAACTGGGCGATAATTTGAAAAATAAAACGATTAAATACGTTGATAAAGTTGAGAAGGATGTATTTGATGAATCTCTATATATTATTGTTGGAGGTGAGCGTGAAAAGTATAATATTATTAATAGTGTCGTTATTGAAATTAATGAAAAGGTATTGGAAAAATCAATCCCAGATATTTTGTATTTCATGAATATTAATATATCACAATCTAAAAAATTCCAGAATGCCGGATACAATGTTTCTGAAAAATATTTGAACGGATATATTAAAATACACTATCCTCATTCAATAATAAAGAAGCTGGAAAAGGAAACTAAAATCCCATATTTTAAAATACTGAACATGAAAGCAGAAGATGAGGTCAAAAATAATAGCGTTAAGTATGAATGCGTTAGGGACGAAGAAGAGTTGCTCTAAGAAAAAATGATTTAAAAACAGTTTCATTTCTATAAGTTATAAAAATGAGCCTTCTAAAAAAGATTAAGGAAAACATTTCTAAGCGGGAAGAGGAAGATACTGATGTATACGAGGAAGAAGAAGATTTTGTTGAAATTCCAACAATGCTTCCGAGTTTTACATTTTATGGTCATAATTGGGTAGTAGCTCCATTTATGAATGAAATTTTCAAAGGAAGTTTTGAATTAATTCCAGTTGAGTGTGTTTTAACAATGTATATTCTACGTTGTTATAACATATGCTATTATGTCGTATTGGATAACAGCGAGACTGGTGATGATTTCTCTGTTTATGAGTTTGAATGGATTGGGGCTGACGGGGAGCGAGCGCATTGCGCGAGCGAACACGGGGAGCACAAAAATGGAGAGAAGCAAGAAGAGAAAGACCCAGAATTTGTTGAATACGCTACAAATATGTCAGCGTTGGATGCTGGTAAATTCCTTCGTGAGAGAATATCAGAAGGTTATTATATATATATTCAAGAACGAGTTTAAAAATTGATGGTAAAAATAGAACATTTTGTTATGATTTAAAGTTTCAAAATGTCTCAACCACTGGAAAAAAAACTGGAACAACAAAAAAAAGGTGTTCCAATAAATGTTTTGACTGATTCAATCGATCCTTTTTTTCTTTTCATGCATAACATGGATTCGAAAAAAAAGGGTCTAACGAAAACGATTACTAAACCAAAAATCGAAAAAAAAGTTGAAGAAAAACGGTTTACTCATAAACGATGTTGTAAATGTAAAAGAATCTTTTTGTTTGATAAGCGTAGCGACTGTTTTTATCGCTACTATTGCGATTATACATGTTATACGGAACATGTCTAGATGGTATGAGAGACAAGATATTTTATAAGGATATTACATCAATATTCAATAATAATTATAAAAATTGATAGTAAAAACACAACATTTTTTATGATTTATAGTTTTAAGATGTCTTTTCAAAAACAAAAACCCAGTTCGGAAGCAACAAGTTCGGAAGCAACAAGTTCGAAAGCAACAAGTACGGAAGCAACCAGTTCGGAAGCAACCAGTTCGGAAGCAACAAGTTCGAAAGCAACCAGTGCGGAAGCAACAAGTTCGGAAGCAACCAGTGCGGAAGCAACAAGTTCGGAAGCAACAAGTTCGGAAGCAACCAGTGCGGAAGCAACAAGTTCGGAAGCAACAAGTTCGAAAGCAACAAGTTCGGAAGCAACAAGTTCGAAAGCAACAAGTTCGGAAGCAACAAGTTCGAAAGCAACAAGTTCGGAAGCACCAAGTTCGAAAACAACAAGTTCGAAAGCACAACGTTCGAAAACAAAAAACCCATTGTATATTCGTAAAAATTGTTGTATATGTGGTGATGTGTTTAATTTTAACACTCGCAGCGATGAGGATTCTCGTGATTGCTGCTCTTCTAAATGTTATGCGAATCGATAATTCCAATTTACAAATTGAAAATAAAATAATAAATTTTTATTTTTATAAATCAAATCAATATTTCTTAGTTTAAAAAACTTTGTAATAATATATTATAATAATATGTCTTATTTAAATCAAGAAAATGTTTATTCAGTCGCTTCTGTTATATATAGCAATATTAAGCAACAGTATGGAGTAAATATAGAAGGGTATTATTTAGAAGATATTCAAAAAGTGATGGGGAAATTATTCGAGAAAAACAAGGACAAATTTGGTAAAAATCCAAGACAAGTTAGTCAAGCACTTAATAAAAAAACAGTTGAGTTAGTTCTTCCGCAAGTAGTCCGAAATATACAAGAAGGCTCCTTAAATAAAACGCAAAATGCGATATTTAAACCAGAGGAAAATCCAATGGATGCTTTCGAGCGCTTAAAGAAAGAGCGTGAGCGTGAGGGACAATCCGTCAGGCCTGACCCGTCCCAGAATTATGCGCCAACTGTCCCCAACCAGAAAAATATTTACAGTGGGAATAATTACCAGAATCGGGATACGACATATGAGAATCAATTGCTAATGACGAAAGAGACTATGAAAGAGATTGAGCCCGATATTGGCGCCACCCGTTTTATGGAAGGAAAGCCCATCGGAAACCAGCGCCAAAACTTTATCCGTGATGATGGCCCCTCTAATAATCCCAGCTTTTTTTCAAATCTTAGTCCCGCCAACAATTTAGAGGACGCCGAAGGAGGAGATACACTCGCATCCCTATTCAAATCAACCGCAAATTTACGAGGTGAGAACACAACCCGCGAGTTCGAGAACAACGACGTATCTGACCGTTTTTCCAAGTTGCGGACCCAATATAAGCAGGATGGAAAGCTCGATAGACCACTGGACGCCTCTAATAAGGTGGAAGACGTCATTGGAAAGCGGTTGAGCGCCCCTTCACAGATGACTCCAAGTGCCGTAAGAAATTATGATTCCGCCGTTAGCGGTGAGAAGCCCATTATGGAGACTTTTTTAGTGAATGAGAAGCCCGAGCGCATTGCGGAGGAGAACCGCCGGAACGCAGAAAAGGAGCTGATATTGAGCAATCAACTGAGCAACAACGCCTATTTGAATTACGGGCTCATTCCTCCCGAAAAGATGAACTATCAGACACGCAAATATTATATTACTGTGGATAGTCTTCAACGCGATTTGGAGATTTATCCATCCCCCTCTAATTTTCAGGTCCGCTTTGAGCAACCTGATGAGGTCGTGGAAGTCCCGTCGTATTTGAATGCGAATGGCGTCGTTATTTATAAACAGGCTGTCGTTTATCAGAATGTTGGCGGGAAGGGCGCTAAGTTAGAGAATATTTATGAGAACATTGTGGAGTTGAAGTGTTTGGATGCGCAGATTCCTCTGGATACGATTTACGTCGGAGGTTCGCCTCCCTACGATTTCAATGGGCCTCGAATTGATGAGAATAAGCTGGTCCCCAATCAGTTCCCATCGTATCCATATGGCCCAATATATCAGAACAATTATGGAATCAATGTGGATGTATTGGATGAGCCGTATTATTTTTTGGTGGTGGATGAGATTGATGGGGCATATGATGGGACGAGCTTCGCATCGAGGAGGGCTCTTGCGAAATTGAACTACGACAAATTATATGGCGTTACCAAAAAATTCGTCGGTTTGAAGACGGTCTCTTATGAGGGGAAGACATTTTACCCGACGACACTCGCAAAATTATCGCAGATGACTCTCCGATTGGTTACGCGGTTTAATCAGTTGTTGAATGTCGGAATCGATAAGGTTTATATTCAATCAATTGAGCAGGGAGAAGAGGTTGTGGGGGACCGTTATTGTCCCCTACCAGCTGGTAGTCATTTGACGAAGATAACCGTCATCGCGGAGGACCCGTCATATGGTGGTCAAAAGATATGCGCGACAGGAAACTTTCCGGGCGATCGTATTTTATTTTATAGTATATTTGCTTGCGACCCAGTATCGAACTATATTAAATTAAACGATGATATCTATATTAATTTTGATAATTATCCAGTCGTTTATTTTTATATGATGAATGATGGAGTTGAGAAGAGGTTAGATATAAGACCATTTTTGTCGGTTGGGGATTTGATTGTTATCAACTCTAAGTATATTTTTGACATTGAGAATATTGACACCAGTGGAATTTATGTGAAATTAAAACCGCGAATGGCTTTTGACCCAACGAGCCCGATAACCACAAAAGGATTCGTGAAGGTCCGTAAATACGGTAATAACGATCAGGACCGCTTGTGTTTCCTTGCGCAAAATGGACAGCGTGTCGGAGGGGAGCTGACGGAGCAACTCACTTTTCAGGTGCTGTATCCATTTGAGAATATACCGGACTATTTGAGGTCCCCACCGTATGGGTTTTATAGACCTTATGAGGCTTTCTATATTCAGGCGAAGAAGCAGATTTCATATACGTTTGAGGTTACGCAGGTTGAGCAGAATATGGAGAAATTGGATTCTCGTGTTATTCCAAGAGGATAAATAAAATAATATTATTATATAACAATAAATGAATGATTATTGTTATACATATGAAGTATTAAAAAGTGGACGGCCGATGTTTCCGATGATTGATTGTGTCTATGTTATGATTATGAACAATTCGAAGTATGAGGGGCGCGTCCGAGACCAACTCGCGAAATACCCACTGGGACAGCGGATTCTTCTTCAAAAGAACGCCGGATTCAAACGGTGTCGGAAGTCGATTGCGCGACAAGATACAATCGCCGATTTAGTTGACAGCAATTACACTTTTTTGAGGAATGCTATCCAGAACAATTACCGGCGGATTTTAGTATTTGAGGAGGACTTCATAATTAGCCCTAAGTTGGGTGATAAGGATGTAATACGTGATATTCAATCATTTTTAACAGTTCATGAACCAGAGGCTTTATTAATGGGGAGTGTCCTTTGGAGAACGGGCGCAATGGTGGGAAATTTTAAAGAGGTCGAACTAAAATTGGGCACACATGCGATTATTTATAATCATGTCGGAATTCAGAAATTGTATAATTTGCTCACGCAGAAGATGAATACTGCGATTGATGTTGATATTCTAACTAATGATTATCTGAAAATGTATTCTTATAAATTACCACTAATTATTCAAGTTTATGGAGGGACGGAAAATCAAAAGAATTGGGGAATACATATTCGCGATAAAAAAAAGAGGGAGCGCTCTGTTAAAATGTATTTGTGGTTTTTGGGAACATTAGGTTTCAGCGATAAGAAAAAGATATGGGATGCGTATGATTTGAATTACAAGATTCATTTCAATGGAAATTTTGTTGTATTTAAACTTATACTGAATTTCATAAGTTATTATAGCGATAAATATGGGAATAAATAAATAAAAAAATTGAAATAATTTTTAGATTTATTTTTAGTGATTAAATAAGTAAAAATGTTTAATTTACCTAAAACAAAAATACAAAATCCAGACCCAAACGATTTGGAAGATGCTTTGGTTTCAGCTGGCGTTCATTTAAATGCGTTTCTTGATAACTTAAGCGTATCTGAACAAGATGCGATTCTTGATGAAATCGCATCTGAACAAGATGCGCGTGAAATTCTTTCAAACACCGGACTAAACAAGATTCAAGGACAAGCTTGTGAAATTGTTGAATCGATGCATCAAAAAAAAGGAAGAACACTCTATGCATTTGATTGTTCCGGTTCTGTTGGTTATGCTAGTTCAATCATGTATTTCCCGATTCTACTTCGAATAATTGACAAATGTCCAAAAAATTCAATGTTTATTCGTTGGGATGACCAGTCAACTATCTGCTCAGTTCCAGAAATTCTGAGTTGGATCATGTCAAAAAAAGGATATGGTGGAACAAATCCAATATGCTTTATTAAAGATATCCCTTTGAATTTTGATGAAAATGATACTCTTATTATTGTTTCTGATGGACAAATTGGTTCATCAAGTGCGCTGAGTTTCTGTAAAGCAATGAACGCGCGGTTTCCATTTGGACACAAATTTAAGGAAATTAAAGTCATTTTGATTAATACTGGCGGTACAATTGACAAATCGATTTTTTCTGCTTTTACAAAATACGACTGTCCATGTGTTTTGGAAATCTATGAACAGAATGGTTCCCTGAATTCACGAGAAACGGAAAACTACTTCAAATTGTTTGACAAGCTTCGTGATATGAAGAAACTTTCTGATTTCACGCTTGAACTTAAAGAGTCTATTCACAATCTTGCGCTCGGTTGTTCTCCAACAGACGGGATTGTTGTAAAACTTCGCTCAGAAATTAAGCGACTTATGCGCAAATTTCAAGAAGAGCTGGACAGAGCTCCCCCAGAAGGAAATCCAGTTCTTGCTGAATTTACTGCTGAGATAGAAAAAAAAGATCTATCGTTTTCTGTCTTGGAGGGATGCGTCAGGAAGATGACTTCCGATTTTCACTTGAAAAAAGAGAAGGATGGAAACCCACTTACGAATCTTATTCGAACTGAAAGCGACCTCACAAAAAGATTGAGTGATTTTGGAATTAAATCCGGATTACACAATTCTGGGGGTGGAATTTTTGGTTTGGCTGCTGCGAACGCAAGTGTTGCGGAAGAAGTCAATATTGCTACTTGCGCAATCGAGGACCCTTGTAATTTTGATGACCCGAATTTTAAAAATCTTTCATTTGATTTTGAGGACCCTATTTCCGGAGAACTTACAATCGCAATTGTTCCAATTGCGCAAGGTGATTCACTACTTCCATCAGGAAATCTTTCTCAGATGAGGAAATTTCCAATGTTGTTGGGTGTCAATGATGGAATCTTTATGACTCTAATTGGATTGGATGGGTTTGCTGGAATGGTTCAACATTCAATTAATAGTGCTTTGAATCTTTCGCATCCTCTTACACGAGGTTCAATGCGTGATGCGGGACTCCTCATATTTCCGAAAAAAGCGACGAATGAACAAAAAGAATCAATTGTCAAATTTAACGACTCTGCGCTTGCGAAGCTGTTGTTCAATGGAAAGAAGGTCGGAAACCCCAACCTTTTCTACTTCTGTTTTGCCCTCCGTATGTTATCGGTCTCATTTCTTCAAGAGTTCAAGCCTCAAATTGAGGAAGAAATCCAATGGAGATTGAAGAACTCAACGACTTGCGCTACTTTGTGTGGCCCATCAACCGAGTTTCCTCATGACAATATGAGCATTCAGAATGCGCTTATTTTCACGGTTATATCTGCGTGTGTTTGTGAAACATCTGCGCAGAACCCACTTCTCATGCACATCTCTTATTTTCCAAAGATTAAGAAACTGTTGGAGATTTCGGGTGTCAAATTACCATCTGAAATCAAGAAACATCTTGAACTTATTCAGGTTTCGATGAAACTTCTCAACTGTAATAAAGAGGACCAAGACAAGAATGGTGGAAAAATGAGGTTGCTTGGATATCGGAACCTCATCGGTTGGAAGTTAATAACCGTAGATGGAACCTTTTATCCAACCAGCGTTCGTTTGAATGAAGAAGAACAACTTGAACAGAATGAAATATTCAAAGAGAAACTTAAAGAAATTATTGGATTTCCAATTGAAATCGATTTGTTTTGCTCATTGTATGACTTGTTCATTAGTCAGAATGACTTCTTGAAACTTCCGTACATCCCTTTTGGATTACCGGTTTCTGTCAGTTCTCGCAATTTCACATTGTTTCAATCAACTGACGAAGATTTTCGAAAGGCTGTTGTTGATTACGTCAAAGGTCGAAAATACGACAAATTGCCGTCATTTGAATATGTGTGTTCAAAGCTCTACATTACAAACCCAGACCGGCTTCTTACAAGAGAAGTTTGGCTTGAATTGGTTGTGAGTCGGCTGGACACAGATGAGAAGATTGAGTCATTCTGTGAAACTTACAAATTTGTTCCCAAATACGCGAGTAGTTATAGTGGTGGTGGTAGTAGTCGTTATTCCTTTTCTGGAGAACCACGAACTCAACATAGCACACGTCCGGGAAGAAAAAAGCGTCGTGATTGGTTGGGCCTAACAAAAGCTCAACAAAAAGCGCGATCTAATTGAAAGTGATTTTTTCAATATTTTGAAAATTTATAATATTATATAAACATATATGGACGGGGGTAAAAAAGTAAACTTGAAGAAACACGTGGCGATCGAGCGCAAAAAGCACAAAGAAGCAATAAAATCAATTTGTCATGATAGAGATTGTAAGAAGAAAGCTTCTCCTAAGAAAATACCACTTTCGGATGACCATGTCCTCTCTCATTTTGGATATTCAGAAGTTAAGAAAATGTCATCTATTGCGCGCCATCGGGCTTTAATTAGCGCGATTATTTCATTGCGTCATAATCATGGGGAACACAGCGCACTTATTACAATTATACACGAACTTGTTGTGCAATACAACTTATTACATAAAAGGACTCCGGATGTGGCGGAAATTATGAAGCGGGATTCAGAGTGGGTTTCCGAATTACTTGAAAAATGGAAACGCGCACATACTAAAAAATGAGGATTAAATTTGATAAAATTGATGGTAAAAACACGCACAAATTTTACGATATTACTTCATTACATCATACAAAATGAATCAACAACAATCCAAAGAAAATGGAAGAATCACACGCTCAACGAATAAAGAAGAAGCCGCACGTAAATTTCGTGAACGAATGATTTTTCAAGCAGCGATGCAACGAATTGATAATGAAACGATAATTGCGTCGTTTTTATCAAAAGTATTGGAAAAATTCTCCAAAAAATAATAGATTGTGTAAAAGCAATACATTTTTATAAATCTTACGTCGATGGACCCAAAACACTATTATAACTATTTGTATTGATATAAAAATTCCTCTTATTTACATCACATGTGTTCAAACTGGACCGCAAATTATAACGATTAGTATTGATATAAAAAAATTTAATTTTTGAAACCACTAAAAAATACATAATTCTGTTTTCAAAAAAATGATTTAAAAAATTTCAAATTTATATTATTATAATAATATGACACGAAAAATATGTAATGAGCATGATTGTAAATCAGGTGCAATTGACAAATCTGGTAAATGTATCGCACATGGAGGCGGAACACGTTGTAGCGAACCCAACTGCCATTCAAGCGCCAGAGGAAAATCTGATAAATGTAAAGCACATGGAGGCGGAAAAAGATGTAATGAACCCGATTGTAAAGTAAGCGCAATAGGCAAATCTGATAAATGTATCGCACATGGAGGCGGAAAAAGATGTAATGAACCCGATTGTAAAGTAAGCGCAATAGGCAAATCTGATAAATGTAAGCGACATGGAGGCGGAAAACGTTGTAATGAACCGGATTGTAAAGCAAGCGCAATAGACAAAACTGATAAATGTGTCGCACATGGAGGAGGAAAACGTTGTAATGAACCGGATTGTAAAGCAAGTGCACAAGGCAAAACTGATAAATGTAAATCACATGGAGGAGGAAAACGATGTAATGAGCCAGATTGTAAAGTAAGCGCCAGAGGAAAATCTGATAAATGTATCGCACATGGAGGCGGAAAACGATGTAATGAACCCGATTGTAAAGCAAGCGCAATAGACAAAACTGATAAATGTGTCGCACATGGAGGAGGAAAACGTTGTAATGAACCGGATTGTAAATCAAGTGCACAAGGCAAAACTGATAAATGTAAATCACATGGAGGAGGAAAACGATGTAATGAGCCAGATTGTAATTCAAGTTCAAGAGAAAAATCAGATAAATGTATATTACATGGAGGAGGAAAACGATGTAATGAGCCAGATTGTAATTCAAGCGCAAGAGAAAAATCTGATAAATGTAAGAGACATGGAGGCGGAAAACGATGTAATGAACCCGATTGTAAAGCAAGTGCAATTGGCAAAACTAATAAATGTATCTCACATGGAGGTGGAACACGTTGTCCGAATTGTATAGATTGGATAGATTCAAGAAGTGGATGTTTAAAATATGATGGATACTGTGCAACTTGTTTCAAGCGTATATTTCCAGATGATAAACGCAGTCAGGTTATATACACTCATACAAAAGAAATTATGGTTAGAAATGCGATCAATTCGAATTTTGAAAAATTTGTCCATGATAGACCATTATATACTGGTAATTGTGATTGCTCACATCGACGTCGTATAGATCATCGTAAATTGATAGGTAATACTATTTTAGCAGTTGAAACTGACGAGTTTGGACATAGAGGATATGACCAAAAAGATGAAGAAATACGTTATGATGACTTATATATGATTCATAGTGGTAAATGGATATTTATCCGTTTTAATCCAGATGACAATATCAGTAAAGTAGATATTGACGATAAATTAGATAAATTGATTGAAACAATCGAAGATTGTATTGACCGGATTGAAAATGATGAAAATATAGAACTGTTGGAAATATACAAGTTGTATTGCTAAACCGATTTACCCGCAAAGCGGGAAAATATGCGAACAGATAAAAACCTACAATAATCCATTATTTTCTACTAAATTTAGTTCAGACTTTTTAGATTATGAATTTATTCATCTAAAAAAATAACTATATTTTTTCAAATTATTATTTTTTTAAAAAAAGTTATTTTATAAAGTTCCGTTTATTTACATCACATGTGTTCAAACTGGATCGTAAATTATAACAAGCAATCTGCTCCGCAGGAGAAACTAACTGAAATTGTTGGTTGGGATTGTATGGTTGTCCCGACTTTGGTTGAATGACTGGTCTCTTTGAGGCGTCGGGAATATCCGCGCAACAACCAAAGCCACAAGGCTGATTCGTCTTACCGACGGGGACGCACGGATTTAATTCGAGTGTTTCTAAATAGCCATATGCTTTCGAAATAACGACAATTCGGGGGAATTTTTGGACCTGACAGAAAACGGCTTCTTGTGTTCCGGCTTTTGCGATATTACATCCAAATGACATTTAATTTTATATAGAAAATATTATTTTTTTACTATAAATATATAATATATTTATATGAATAATGTTGCTTTTTGTTTTATAGTTAAGGATGGAGATAAATATTTAGAAAAGAATTTGATGAAGATTATTCAATTTGGAGATTTATATTTAGATAATTATAGAATATATTATGTTGAAAATGATAGTATTGATAAAACAAACGAAATATTAGATAAATTTAAGAAAAAATATAAAAATATTTATGGAGAACATCTAAAATTAGATGGAAAACATTCAACTGAATTGTGTAATAAATTTAATGAACGTAATTGTTCTAATAGAACAAGAAGACTCGCTTTTATAAGAAATCAAGTCTTAAATCAAGCAAAAAACTGGAAGGAGTGTAATTATATATTTATGTTAGATTTGGATTTTATAGATTTTGATATGAAAGAATTATATAATATGTTCAATATAATTAAAAATGATAAAGATACAAATGGAATATTTGGGATGTCAATATCACATAATAGTTGTGTATATGATATTTCAGCAATAAAACCATCGCATAAATTGATTGAAATATATTTTAAAAAAAATTTAGTTAAAGTTGATTCTGCTTTTAGTGGATTCGGTATATATAAAATAAAATATATAATTGATAATAATGTAAAATATAATGAAAAAACAAACGATATTGAACATACAGATTTTAACAATAAAATAAAGAATCTATATGTATATACTAATTTTACACCAATATATTATAGTTATAATGGATATTGTATTGATGATGTTATTATTGTATTATTATTTATAATTTTAATTATATTCAGTGGATATTTCAGTAAAGTAATCTCAATATTTTTAACAATTTCGTATGTTTTTAAGTTCCAAACTGACTATAATGAACGTTATGGTCATAAATATTTATAGAAAATATAATTATAAATTCTCAATTATAATTATGAATATAAATAATCAATGTTATAGACATGAAAGAATAAGCACACACAACAAATACGATAGTCAAATTATTTTTCAGAATGTGGATATGACATATGTTCTAATAATGGTAGGTTCAAAACACGAAGAAAGAGTTCGAAGACAGTTAGAGGATTATCCATTTACGCGAAATATATATCTTCAATGGAATTACGGATTTAAAAATTGTAGTAAGTATTTAGCAAAACAAAAAACAGATTCTGATATATCTGATGCGTATATGATTGCTTTTAGTCATGCGCTTCAACATAATTATGAAAGAATTCTTATACTTGAAGAAGATTTTGTAGTATGTGAAATTAAAAATACTGATAAAAAAAATATATATGATTTTTTAGACATATATAACCCTGAAATTTTAACGCTTGGAAGTATAATTGCAAAATCATCTGATAAATATTATTTAAACAATAATTTTTTACAAATATATGTTAAATATGGAGCGCATGCCATGATATATAATAAAGAGGCGATTAATAAATTATATGTAAATTTATATAGCGATAAAACAAACATAGACGATTTAACAAATAAATTATGTAAAACATATAGTTATAAATTATATTTGATTATTCAATTATTTCCAAAAACTGAAAATCGTTCAAATTGGCATTCTAATAAATTTCAAAAATTATTTAGTAATTTTCTTATTTGGATATTGGGTCTTGATAATGAAAAAAAATACAAAAACGCTTATAAATTTATACATAATATTCATTTTAACAAAAAATATAAAATTCTAAAAAAAATAGTGAATAAAATTGGTTAGTTTTATATAAAAAATATAAGAATATCTTAAATGGAGAATATAAACATAGAAGATATCAACTCAAATTTAGAGGCCCGTTATAAAAATGACGATATTTACACGTATGCGGGGCGCGTTCTTATTTCCGCAAATCCATTCCAACAAGTCGCGACCCCACCACATATTCACCGGATGGTTAATGAAATTCTTGACTCCCAATCAATGAAGCATTCCGTCATGATAAGTGGCGAGTCCGGCGCCGGAAAAACGGAGACTACCAAAATAATCATCCAATATCTTACGAAAATCACAAATTTATTCCAGTATAACCTCATTTTAGAGGCTCTCGGGAACGCCTCGACCCCTCGTAATCACAACTCGTCCCGTTTCGGAAAATACATCGAAATCGACATAAATAATGGCGACTACAACTCAAAAATAACGACATACCTTCTTGAAAAGACGCGGATTGTATCGAATAAGGATTCGAACTATCATATTTTTTATACATTCGGCTATCAATCGAACGTCCCGACATATATTTCGCAACCGCGCCCCGACTGGGATTCATCATTCCTCCAAAAGGACAACTTCCGCAAATTATGGTCAGATAGCTCCCTTGGGGATGATGCGTGGATTCATTTCGATAAAATAATGGAATTTTTAATCAATCTTCTCTGTGGGCGATTTGAGTCGAATATGGAATGTTTTACGACGGAAGACCTAAATAGCGTTTTGACGAAGAAAACGATTACGAGTAATGAAGAGACCATAGTCATCGATTTGAATGAGGCGGAGATGGCCCAGACACGGAATACGCTTGTTATGAAAATATATGAGAATTTATTTGATGGGGTTGTCGCGCTCATAAACCGGAAGATAAATAATCGCGACCTGAAACCTGAGAAACAGTTCAACATTCTGGATATATTCGGCTTCGAAGTCTTCGAGAAGAATGGGTTCGAGCAATTATGTATCAACTTCACGAATGAATGTATCCAGACCTTATTCAACAAATACGTATTCGAAGAGGAAATTAAGCTTCTTGAAGAAGAGGGGGTTGCGCATGAGAGTATCTCTTTTCAATCGAACCGCCATATCATCTATTTTTTTCAATCGAAGCCGTCCGGCTTTTTCGCGATTCTCGATGAGAAAACGCTATTAGATGCGAAATCCGATGTAAGTCTTCTGACATCTCTTCCAAAAAATGTTGAAGTGTATCGGATTTATAGGGATAAAATAATTGTTAAGCACTATGCGGATATGGTTGAATACACTACCGGTGATTTTTACAAAAAGAATATCGACCGCATTTCGTCTGATGTTTCGAGTTTCATTGGGAAAATAATGAAATCGTCGCCACTTTTCATACAGACGAAACAGCCAATGAACAAGAGGGGGTCGATTGGTGTTAGCACTATATCTTCGCAGTTTCGCCAGAAGCTGAGCGAGTTGATGAATGAGCTGGAATCGTCATCACTCCATTTTATCCGATGTATCAAACCGAACGATGAACACATTCCCAAAAAGTGGGATGTTGAAAAGGTTAGGAACCAGTTGAATTATTGCGGGATAATGAGCGCCCTTAAAATAGCGCGCCAGACGCTCCCTATTCGGATGAAGAAGGCGCCGTTTAATAAAAAATACGAAATTCTATTTACACAAACTGCGCTCGAAGATATTTTACTGCGGGAAGGAATCATGACTGGGAAGACAATGTATTTTTATACGAAAGCGACTGAGGCGAAATTACCGGAATTGTTGAATAAAGAAATTAAAAGAGTGTTCGATTTCTTTTTTGGAGTTGTTGTGCGATTGAGACCGCGACAAAAATATTCAGACGCGCGACTGGCCCTTCAAAAAATAAGTGGCGCAATCATTTTCAGAAAATCACGGCAAGAAATGCGAAAAAGAAAACGGGAGCGACAATGGGAAAATATTGGAATAAAAATGCTTCAAAAGAAATATTCGGAAAATTTATTCAAATTTAAAAAAGAAGTTTATTTAGAAAGAATAATTCAACAACAAAAATTATGCGCAATGAAGCAAATTATATTGTTTTTAATGCGACGGTTTGAGCAATTAAAATATATTACGGAATATAATGTGTATAAACATTCATATCAATCTGAACTCAAAGAACTCGAAACGCGACTATTGAAAGAGAAAGAATTCGCACTCAAAGAACTGGAAACGCGTCTATTGAAACAAAATGAATCCAATCTCCAAAAATATCGCGACAGTTTAAGACAAGAGCAAACCCGATTAGAAGAACAGAGATGGCTCTTATTACAACAAATCGAAACCGAATTCACAACCACAAAAGAATCCGAGATGAAGAAAATATATGAAACTGAATTCAATGAATACAAACACATAATAGGTGAAAAGATGGTCCAATTACAAATTGAAAATATGGAATTGAAAGAAGAAAATGTGCGACTGATAAATACAATAAAAGCTAAAAAAATGTCATTTTTTGACAAATTCTTTCCAAATTGAGAGTAATTCTATTTAATCTCTTTATCAAATTCCCCGCTCATATTATAAACAATCCCAGCTGGAACTTTTTCCGACAAAACCAAAAATTCCCTTTTATCCGGTGTATAAGTGAATGTCCTCTCTTTCTTCCACTTCCGAACCTTCGAATCCGCCAACAAATTCTTCTCGGTCCCAATACAAGCCGTTATAAAATATCGGAATAAACTGTTTGAAAATTCATTATCTCCTGTTCGCGCGAAATAATATTTCTTTGCTCTATCTAACTCATACAAACAGCATTCTACAACATCTTTTCTATCCCGAATTCCATAACACGCCGACAAATAATACATGAAATAATAATAGAGGACCAATGAATGATAAGATGATATCTTTATTTTATTATATAAAACATACGGAACGCATTTCTCGTTCAATTCATAAATAATAAGTAGAATATGATTATCATTATTATCAGGTGAAACAATATATCGAACGGGAACATATTTTAAAAAAGGATGATACTTCTTAATTTTAATCTTCCCAAACTGCTGTAAATCCTTTAACAGAGATGACGGATTCTGAACGCCAATTTCGATATATTTAACTTCCGGCGAATAATAATCGACCAGTCCCGAGCTTTTCATATAAGCATAATACGCAATATCTCCAAAAAATATAACATCATCCCTTTTGACAACATACTCGTATATTTTCTTTTCCATTTCCGATTTTACATACTTGCTCCGCTTTTCAACAAAATTCTTCGGTTTTTCAGTAGGAAAATATTTCTCTAATTTTTGTAATCTCTCGTAGTCCTTCTTCCATCTAAACATGCTCTGTTGTGGGTTCGTAAGAGATACCAGCATATCAATTTTCATATATTTCGGTAATACATAGTTCATTCCATTCATCGTCTTATAAGGAATCAAAGTGTATATCCTTTCCGGAATATATACCACATCCGCAACTTCTTGAAAATAATTGAATATTTTATAAACGCCAGCATGAACCCCCTCGCGAATATCTACATATTTGAACCCAGCCTTAAACAGCTCATTCCCCAACTCAACGCAGTGCTTCTTGGGCATGGGACTGTAAATATCAAAATCAACGATTTTACCCTCACGATTCTTATATATTTTATCATCATCGGGCATGAATTTGTTCAAAGATACCCCACCATATATTTTCAATTTATTTCGCGCGATGAATCGCTCAACAATATCAATCTGTTTTTTATAATCTTCTAATCCTATATTTGGAACATCTGTATTCTCAACTTCTATTTTTTCAAGTAGCGCGGGAAGTTCTTCATAAAACTTCTCTGAATATATTTCATATTGGTTCGTCATATTTATATTATATATGATTATATTTTTAAATCGGAATCATCTTCTACTTTATTTGGGCGATGAAAAAAATTGAGCTCGTGATTCCATTCCTTCTTCTTAAATTCAATCTGGGGAGTCGTCCTTGGGCCCGAACAAACATTCTGTAATATTTCGAACTTCGAACTCTTCGAGTTATTTCGCGTCTTTATTAAATACCCGATATCATCGGACCCCTTCTTACCGGACCTCAACATCTCCAAACAAAGGAAAAGAAGAACCCCGTGATAATTCACGTGCTTATAACCGCTACATACAATATAATTCATCAAGTAATCGAAATGATATATCGTTAATACCAGCGCCTTATTATAATAAACCTTATACGCCTTCTTCTCAAAATAAAAGATGGGCTCTTCCTCTTGAACATCAATCTCGTGCGCTTCGCGAATGCGGCCGATGAAATCCTCTGGCCTCTCATGATATACGTGATAATCTCCCTGATAGGGCCCATTCTCTGCCCCACACATAAGATAATATGTATAATAGCCCGTCATTATATATGACCCGTCGGCCTCCCTATGAATAAGGGCCAACACACTTTTATGAATATCTGTCGCATAAGAAGGAGCGCGTGGACTATATATGACTTTATCAGGGTTCTTATTCCATTTATCAATTTGCGCCTTCCACAAAAAAGGCTCAATCTCTAAATTTTCTTTCCATGCTAAATAATTAAATTTAGGGGTCATGTATTCATAGAGTAGTATGGGGACCATTAACATCCCATTGAAATTCAGACGCGCCCCATATAGTAAAACGGAATCCACTTGCTTCGTAATGGTAGGATTCGTTTTAATAATGATGGCTGCCAGTTCAAAATTGACATCTACGTTCAACCGGTCGGAGTAAATATCATTCCGCGCTTTTACATATTGGTGCTTCATCCGGAATAGTTCATCCGCTATATGTCGGGCGCTATCTTCAATATCATCGCAATAGACGGAAAGCGGTTCAAGAAGCCACTCCGCCTGACTGGGATCATCAGTCATCGTAATCTCCCCGCTAACTATTTTCTGCTTCCAGTCAAACATTTTCAAATTCATAATGAATGTATTATCTTTCATTTTAGAAACAATCGATAGTATATCCCTCTTGATGGAAAGTTTTGTTTCAAGGTCATTTTTTGAAAGGGAGTTTCCCTCTTTTACAATAGTATCAATTTCTGACATACTTATTATATACGATTATTTTTATACCATTTTTTTTCTAAATATAAAATAGTAATTATGCTTTGGGTTTCACAAAATATGAAAGAATTTCCGGAATGGATAAACACGAAATTTATAAAATATCGGATTAAACAGGTTGAAAACAAATCGACAAAGTGGGACTACAGACCCTTCCAAAAATTCGTCAGAGACTACTTATCAATTGATTCCCCATACCGCGGGATATTGCTCTACCACGGCCTCGGGAGTGGAAAGACGTGTTCAAGTATCGCCGTCGCCGAGCATCTTAAAACTAAAAAGAACGTCATTATTTTATGCCCCGGAAGTCTCCGGACGAATTACATAACTGCGCTAATGGGAGATTGCGGAGTCGATTACACTGATAAGGACTACTCCAAAATTTACACGTTCATCAGTTATAATGCGCCCAACACACTCGAACAATTACAGAAGATTTCATCACTCGATAACCACACTATTATCATTGAGGAAGTCCACAATCTGATTTCAATGATGGTTACAAAAAGTAAGAAGGGCCCTGAAATTTATCGGATGCTTATGGAAGCGAAGAACATCAAAATCGTCGGATTAAGTGGAACCCCCATCATTAACTACCCGTTCGAGGTCGCTCTTTTATCCAACATACTCCGTGGCTACATTCACGTTCCGACCCTCTTCCTAAAATCGGTCAAAGATAAGGGGCGAGGAATAGATGTCCAATTAGAAGAACTCCGGAAGAAGTTGATAACTGTGGGGGACATTGAATATATCGACGTTTATCAGCGATACGTATATTTATATACGCGGGGGAGCGAGTATGATGCGACGGTCCGCGCCGTTATTAAAATGGCGAGCGACTCCGGAATTAGCCTCGATTTTATTGAAGTAGCGCGATACACTTTATATCCGGAGGACGAAGATGAATTCCACAGCTATTTCATTCAAGAAACGATGGAGGGCGACGTTCTTAAAAATGTGGATATGCTCAAAAGGAGGATGCTCGGGATAGTCAGCTACTACCGTGGTGGGAAGCCAATCTACTATCCCACAGTTAACCCAGTTAATTTCGAATATGTTGCGATGAGCCCATATCAATTCTTAAAATACAAGGAAATTCGAGATGTTGAAATGGAAAAAGAGAAATCCAGCGTTGTTCAAAAAATGCTGGGGAAAATCGGGAATACTAAGAGCAAGAACCGGTCCCAGAACAAGATATCATCCCTTTTCAAAGTATTCAGTCGCCAGTTCAGTAATTTCACTTTCCCCGAGGAAATTGAGCGCCCGTTCGTCCGAAAATTCCTCAAAGATGCGCGCAAGAAGATGCTCGATAAGAAAAAGAAGAAGACCTATAAAGAGATGGAAGAGTTGGAAGAGATGGAGAAGGAGGATAAGAGGGCGAACGACGTTCTGAACGCGAAGGACAAATCGCTCATCGATAAGGCCCTGAAAGAGTTGGGCGCGAAAAAGGAGACATATCTCGTAAATACGGAGTCTGGATTGAAGACATATTCCCCCAAAATGTCGAAGATTCTGGAAAATATGGACAAGAGCGAGGGCCTCATTTTCGTATATTCGGCTTTCCGGTCGCTTGAAGGAATCGGTGTGTTCGCGCTGGTTTTGGAGGCGAATGGGTGGGAGCGGTTCGACTATTTAGAGCCGGAGAATCCGGAGGGGGCTAAAAAGTTCGCAATTTATTCTGGTGAAGAGTCTGAGACCGCGCGCAAAGTTATACTTGACCTTTATAATTCAAAGGAGAATATGTATGGGGATAAATTGAAGGCCATTTTAGTTACGAGCGCCGGAGCAGAGGGTTTAGACATGAAAAATATTCGTCAGGTCCATGTAATGGAACCATACTGGCATGATGTGCGGACGTCGCAGGTCATTGGACGGGCTAACCGCTATTTATCACATATGGACCTCCCCGAAAAGGACCGGACCGTCGATGTATACCGGTATTTTTCGGTTGTTGGAAAAGACGATGCGAAGGCCCATGATGAAAAGCAAACGACCGATGAATATATGTATGAGATTGCGCAAAAGAAGATGCGCGTAACAGAAGAAATTAAGCGGATTATGAAGGATATCGCGGTCGATTGTAAATTGAATGCGGTAGATAATGAGAAGGAAATTAAGTGTTTCAGTTTCGGACTGGATGCCAAAGGTTTAGCTTATAAAGCAAATATTAAGGACGACTTCGTTTATGAGAAAACGGAAATGAAAACGAAGACGGTTCATAAGAAATTGGAGCCGATGTTTTTAGATGATGATAATAATTTAGTGTGGGCCGACAAAAAGAAAAAGAGCCTCTGCTATTTTCATGATAAGGAGTGCGCGAATCCATTAAAGGTGGCCCCGAAGAATATTCGGAAAGTGGGAGTTGACATGGAAACATTAGATGTTTATGACATTTTAGACATTGATAAACCAATCCGTTTAGGAAAGGTTCGTAAAGATGGAAAAATTCATTAGATGGAAACAAAAATAATTTTGTTTGTTTATAATATAATGAAAGGTGGAAATACTGATTCAAAGGCTGGCGAGATTCAAGGTTTTGACTATGATGGTGTTGAAAGATACAGTTCTGTTGATATGACTGGTGGAAAGAAAGGAAAGAAAGGAAAATCAAAATCTTCAAAATTTAGTGAGTTTGATTTTGAGAAGGAATGGAAAGAGTTTGAGACGAGTTATAATCAGAAATACGGTGGCGCTTCTACAAAGAAGAAACCAGCTAAGAAGGCGTCTTCTGCGAAGAAACAAACTAAGAAGACTTCTACTAAGAAACCTGCTAAGAAAGCTTCTTCTACGAAGAAACCCAAGCGTAAAACTCAGAGAGGTGGTGATGAAGCCGGAGCAACTTCCGCCCCTGAGCAATTTTTTGATGCAAACGCAACGATGAGCGCTCCTTCAAGCGATCAATCCAATGGTTCTCTGATTGATGGCCTTTTTCCTCACTCCCCCAATAATCCAGTTGTCGGACAGACCGGTGGTGCTAAGAAGAAGTCCTCCAAAGCCAAGAAGGATACTAAGACTACTAAGCCCAAGAAGGATTCTAAGAAGAAAGAAGCTAAAAAGACTAAGACCGCAACAAAATCTAATAATCACAAGGCCACGAAGAAGGACAATATTTTGGAGAAAATAAAAAAGTTTTTTTCTATGTAAAAATTTTGATTTTTTATATTATAATTTTCCAAATTGAGTTGGAAAAATTCAGTCAGAGTCCGAATCAGACTCAGGCTCAGACTCAAACTCAGCCTCAGAATCAGGAAAATCCCATCCACTATAACGATTCAAGACCAATAATTTCTGGATTAAATGTCCAGTATTTTTATCTAATAAATGAACATATATCGTTGCGACAATTTCAAATCCAAGTCCCTCAAATTCCTCAATTTCATCACTTGTTGAAATATGAAATCCTTCGCATGATTTAACTATCTTTCGAGTTCTAGGGTCCTCATAATATCCATTTTGTGCGAAAAGATATAATGGAAGAACACCATTGGAATCATCTTTTCCATCAAACAGAGAAATCGAAAATTTCGTTCGTTTTCCTTTTGATTTTATCATCCATTCTAGACGTTCTCCGTTTATTTGAATGTTAGCGATATTTGCGGGTATTCTGAATGAAAATCCGTTATCTTTGTCAAAAATACGGTCTCCGACATTTTCAAACAAGAGATTGTATGATTCAAATTGGAAAAATTCACCTTTATCCACAACAAACCACGCTCTCAAATCATGCCCGCCATTTATTGTTGAAAATGATTTTTGTCTGATTGATTCAATAAATTCGGACGAAATGGAAAATGTATTCGTTTTACATTCAACAAATTCTGAATTCTCCAACCGTATTCTCAAAATATGGTCATCAAAAACCACAAAAAATGTATAGTCATTTTGATGAGCGATTGTATGAACATGTAATGGTGTGCTCAGTGGATAATAATTCTCAATCACAACATGTGTATTCTGACTATCAATTTTGATTAAAATTGTATTACAATCAAAACGAATAATCAAAACAGTATTACTACGATTTGATGATTTTGATGTCAATTCAGCAGAATCTTGTAAATAACACCGAGATTTATCAGGACTGCAAAAGTAGTCTTTTCCAACAATTCGTTTAATTCTAATTATTTTTGCGTTTGCGTTTGCGTTCATTTTTTCAACTTTACATCCCTAAAAATAAATGGATAATTTTAATCAATTTTTATATTATAATTTTCCAAACTGGGTTGGAAAAATTCAGTCAGAGTCCGAACCATAGTCAGAATCCAATTGACATATGTGATACTTGTTCAATTCCAACATAACCTTGATAAACGCCTGAATTTCAGGTAAGTCGTCATGATCTTCAAATGGACAAACACGAATCGTCGCTACAATTTCAAACCCAATCGTTAGGAATCGTTCGAGTTGATCACTTGTCGCAAGAATACATCTTTCGCATTCGTTCAAAAGAAAGATTGAATCGGACCCATCATTTTCTCTAAAATCGATGTAAATTTGAAATTCCAATGAATTACATTTTGAGTTTAATGTCATTGTTAGAATAACATAACCATCTTCTAAATGGATTTCGATTCCTGTTATATTTTGTGGTAATTTGATGAAAATATTTTTATATTTATCAAAAAGACGTTCATCATCGCGGAATAAACAGATTTCAAATAATTCCACTTTTTTCCAAAAAGTCTCATCCGAAACCAAACAAGCTCTCAAACGTTCATTTCTCTCATCTTCAATCATTGTAAATGATGATGATTCGGGTTTTGAAATATTGAATGAAAAATTTGTTCTACATTCTTTGAATGAAGATGAAGAACCTAATATTTCATTCTCCAAATCGATTCTCAACATATGGTCAGTAAAAATGACGAATATTGTATGACCACATACTTCCCAATCATCACACGAATCATAACATACAGGAAATAGATGTTCAATTATATGAACATGCAATGGTTTACTCCGCCAAGGATATTCAATCTTAACCAATGTATTTGTCGCAGTAATCTCAATTACAACGAACCCATTGGAAATGTGATAAGCAGTATATGTGTAATTCCATCCGCGACATGATACTGGTAGTTCAGGTTGATTTTGTAAATCAATCGGAGATTGATCACTCCTACATAATTCATAATCAGGACCAGAATCATGATTAACACAAATTATATTCGGTTGTTGTTGTTTTTTTTCGCTTGTGCTCATTTTTTCAACTTATATCCCTAAAAATAAATAGATAATTCAAATCAATTTTTATATTATAATTTTCCAAACCGATTTGGAAAAATTCAGTCAGAGTCCGAACCACAGTCCGAATCACATCAACATCTGCGATACTTGTTCAATTCCAAAAAAGCCTTGATAAACGCCTGAATTTCAGGTAAGTCGTCATGATCTTCAAATGGACAAACATACATTGTCGCTACAATTTCAAAGCTAATTCCTTGGAATCTATCGAGTTGATCACTTGTCGAAATATGAAATCCTTCGCATGATGTAACTGTATTTTGAGTTTTAGGGTCCTCATAATATCTATTTTGTGCGAAAAGATATAATGGAACACCATTGGAATCAACTTTTCCATCAAACAGAGAAATCGAAATTTTCGTTCTTTTTCCTTTTGATTTTATCATCCATTCTATACATTCTCCATTTATTTGAATGTTATCGATATTTGATGGTATTCTGAATGATAATCCGTTATCAATGTGAAAAAGACTGTCTCCATCATTCTCTAAATATAATTTGTATGATTCAATATCGTAAAAATAACCATTATCCACAACAAAATGCGCTCTCAAATTCTGCCCATCATCAATTGCTGAAAATGAATCTTGTTTTATTGATTGAAGTAATTCGGACGAAATGTAAAATGTTTCAGTCTTACATTCAACAAATTCTGAATTCTCCAACCGTATTCTCAAAATATGGTCATCAAAAATCACAAAAATTGTGTAACAAGATACTTCGCCATTTTGATGAGCGATTGTATGAACATGTAATGGTGTGCTCAGTGGATAATTATTCTCAATCACAACATGTGTATTCTGACTATCAATTTTGATTAAAATTGTATTACAATCAAAATTGATAGTCAAATCAGTATTACTACGATTTGATGATTTTGATTGTAATTCAGCAGAATCTTGTAAATAACACCGAGAACTATCAGGACTGAAAAAGTATTCTTTCTCAACATTTTGTTTAATTCTAATTATTTTTGCGTTTGCGTTTGCGCTCATTTTTGAACTGTATATGACTAAAAAATAATCATAATTTACTATCATTTTTTATCCATCTATTTCTTTTCATCCAATGACGTCAAGAATAAAAATAGCTGATTGTCGATTTTACCGAAGTGCCAGCCATTGGGTTCCTCAGTCAGCTCGTTCCTATTCGAAATGTTCCCACTATGACGCAAACTGATTATAATCCCCTGCCAATCAAGGTCCAACACCTCATCAGTCCGCCCTCTCAGAAAAGCCTCTCCCTCACTACATACATCTCCCCCCTCGAACCTCCTCTTCTCCCAAAATCCGCGCTCATAAGCCAAAGTAGCCTCGCTCGTCCTCTTTTCATAGCTCATATCGAACGGGGGAACATTAATCATAGATATCATCCGACAAATGTTGAAACTCGCGATGGAAGAACAGCTCACACAGGGCTTCTTTGAGTAATTCATGAAATTTATACGAAGGCGGACGCTATTCGGTGGATAATAATCGTCATCGTCCATATGAACGATTACAGCCCCCGTCGCCATTCTGGCGCCCATATTCCTCTTTAACCCAATTGGAAGGCGCAATTTGTAGAAGTCTCCATACTCCCTCTTGTGAGGGGCGGGGGGATCTCCTTCATACCGCGCCACCCACGACTCAAACACGAACTTCCGCTCCTCTTCATTAACATAGTAATACTTTATGCGGTCATCCGCCGGTAGAAGGTCCTTGACGGGGGTGCTACTTTCATCAATAACAATCCACTCCAATTTATCCTTGGGATAATTCTGCGAATAGAAATTATAAACCGCCAACTTCATAAAATGGTTCCTGTTGCGCGTCGGCGTAATAATGGAGACCATCGGAAGGTCCGCATCCTCCACGGCTTTTATGTCGGCTGCGCCAACAATCTTCAATTTCGCCGGTTTTGCGACATCGCGCTCCCCTAAATTAATCCTCTCCGCGTCGCGCAGGAAGCCGTAATTCACGCCCTCATCCGCCCCCCGAATATCGGAATCGCTGTCGAACGCCTCCGCGGGGACGACGACCTGCGGTTTCGCCATATAGACCGGATGATTAAGATGGACGTTCTCCAAATAGTAGCGGTCAATTTCCTTCTCCGTCCCCGAAAGCCCCTCGATTAGCGTATCATAGAACGATGAAGCCACGGCGTAGCCGTATGTGCTCCAACTGCGGACCCTACAATAGTTATCGGACTCCGCCTTATTCAAGATGTCGACCCAGTTCCCGCCCAAATAAAACATCGACCACTCCGCCGGTAATACGACCTCCCTCAGGTCCCCGATGAACTCAATGTCATCTTCCAATATCAAAACCCGCGGTAGGCCACGGTCGCGGGCCTCTCGCAAGATGTCCAGATGCGACGTTCTACAACCGACGGCGCCTCCATCGGGATGGGGGGTCGCCTCGTAGAAATTCACGCGCAGGTTGTTCTTGCGGAATAACTCGCTCATATATTCTTTGCGGTCGGGGCGCGTCTTCAAGTTGATACAGTAGATTTCCGGAAATTGCGGGGGATTCGGGTTCTTCATCTCGATGAGGCGATCGAAGTTGATGACCTTCTGATGGCGGTCGAGCGTCGTTTTCAAGATATCACTGAAATCGTCGGCCTGTGTAATCATCGTCGGGTAGATACAATATGACTGGATAGTCGGATGAAGATACTCGCAATAGTATTCATCAATGAGGCGCTTGTCCATATTCTGGGAGGCCTCCTCGATGATGCGGTCATACATTGTATCACGGACAATGTAGGCGTGAGCATACCAATTGGAACAGCGCTTCCAACGGTAATAATACTCGTCGTATATCTTATTCACACAGGCCCCCAGAAAAAGCATCGACCAATCGCGTGGAAGGGGAGGTAGCTTGAATGGTTGAACGAACTTGGCGTCATCTTCTAAAATGAGGACGTATGGGAGCCTCTTATCACGGGCGATTTTGATGACATTGATATGACTGGCGGTACATCCGTAGATGGGATTCTCGTCGGCGATGGCGTCGTAGAATTGGAAGGGAATCTTCTGGGATTTGAGCTCTTTCGAGACTTTCTCACGGCGGTCGGCGCGGGTTGTTAGTGAGATAACGAAGACATTCTCGGCTATAAATTGGAGATTCATAATAATTTATTATGAATGATGTTTTTAAACTGGAATATGGCTATTTATCGACTTTGAACAATTGGAATATTTGTTTTATATTTAATATAATTTACTGGTTTACCTTTTTCATTTTCAATAACGATATATTTTGATTTTTTTAATGGTGTAGGTATATTTGTTATATTGACTATTTTTTTATTTTTATTTTGTATTTTTTCCAAATATTCTGTATTTTTATGTCTTATATTTTTATTTATAACTGAATCCAAGAATTTTTTCTGATATGGACGAAGCATTTCAGTAATTTCTTTAAATTTTTCTTCTTTATATTTATTTAATTTATTTCCTTTATTGGATGTTATATTCTGAGTTGTACCCTGTTTTATTTTATTTCTTAAATTATTTATTTTTTGAATTAAAGAATTATCAATTATATTATATTTTTTATATATTTCTAATAATGGTAATACATTTTGTTCTATGATTTCATTAAATTGTTGATAGGGAGATTTTGGCTTAGTTATTATTTCTTTAATCAAATTAATATCTGCTAATATTTCTCTCTTTGATTTCTTCTTTGAAAATAAACCTTTTGATATTGGTATAACTTTTTTATCAATATTATTTTCTAAAACTTGACCACTCCTGATTTCATAATCATCAATAAATTTTTGTAATTGTCTCTGAACTTCTAATTTAAATCCATAACCATCTTTTTCTCCAACTTCTAATTTTAATTTTTCTCTGACAATCTGTCGAAGCTTATTTCTTGATTGTTCAGTTGTTGCGCAAAAATCGAACAAACATCTTCCAAAATTATAAACCAATGTTTTTGTATCAAAATTGTTTCTTAAATATCGGAATAATGTTGGTGGAGATAGACCATGTTCTTGAGATGATTTTTGAATAGTTTTTTCATCATTATTTGTTTTCATAGCATTTATTTCACGGTTTTTATTATTGATCCTTTTATCCTCTTTACTTTTATATTGTTTCACGTTAGATTTAATTTGTTGAATAATATCAATTAAATTTTTATAATCATAAAAATATATGTTTTTATTTTTAGAATTAACAACCGCCTGAGAAGGCTGAGCGACAGGAGAAAGACTATTTTTATTTTGGGGATTATACATTCCATTTATTCTAATGAGAATATTTTCTACTGTTGTAAGAAATTCTATATATTTCTCCAATGTCATATTTAAAAATTTCTCAAATGGTAATGGCAATTTTAATTTCCGATTCGATGATTGTATTCCAGATTGTTGCTGCGGTTGTTGCTGTTGCTGTTGCTGTTGCTGCGGTTGTTGCTGTTGCTGTTGCTGTTGCTGCTGTTGCTGTTGCTGTTGCTGTTGCTGCTGTTGCTGTTGCTGTTGCTGTTGCTGTTGCTGCTGTTGCTGTTGCTGCTGTTGCTGTTGCTGCTGTTGCTTT
>Ga0214919_10000273_pt1 | contig 86949 bp, 82 predicted proteins | sample LL1503_MetaG_FD_177994 | JGI IMG/M metagenome (GOLD analysis project Ga0214919, IMG submission 177994) | Freshwater microbial communities from Lake Lanier, Atlanta, Georgia, United States - LL-1503 | ecosystem: Environmental > Aquatic > Freshwater > Lake | place: USA: Georgia | collected...
CCTTGGTGTATTTCAAAGGAGAGGAAACACCCTTGGTGTCAACTTGGAAACCTGCGTTGAGCAAGGCCACCAGTTTGGCGCGTGTGGGCTCTGGACCAACGCTTCGAATGGATTCAGCAATCAATTGTCCAATCACCCAACCGCCGACGTAGTTGACGTTTGCTTTGTTGTTGCTGTAACCAAATTTTTCGGCATAGGCAGACAACTCACGAAGGCCCGCAGTGTCTTCAGAGTCTGCTGGTGAAAAGCAGCTCATGAAGTGGTAATTGGCACCAGCTTCAGGGCCAATAGCGGTGTAAATCTCTTGGGTGCCTAAGTGTGTGATGCCAAACGCTGGAATCTTTAATCCATATTGTTGCAGGGTGCGCATGGTCAAGATGGCGTTGCTTGGAATACCATAGATGGCCACCACATCAGGCTTCATGGTGATGATCTCAAGCACCTGCGCAGTCACGTCTGCCGCGCCTACTTTAACGGGAAAAGCCTTTGAGTTGCCGCTCAACTTGACCATCTCGGCAGCGATGTAATCGGCAAACTCTTTACCACCCGCCACGTCCAAGTGGACCACAGCCACTTTGGGACTTTTGAGTTTCAAGCGATCGTTGAAATAACCGACGCCCGCTTGTGCCATTTCTTTGGTACCACAAAAGCCAGCGTAGTACATGGGATGTGCTGGTTCGTAGCCCAACTTGTTTAGCGCATAAGCGCCCACGATGGGCACGGGGCCACGCTTGATTTGTGGCATGAGAGGCGCTTGCCCAGAGGAGCTGCCCATGCCGGAAATGGCCAGCACGGGAGTTTGATTGACCACGCGCTCAAAGTTCACTCGAATCATGGCGTTGTCGTAGCGGTCATCTTCCACCAGCAAATTGATTTTGCGGCCATGAATGCCGCCTTCCTCATTGACTTTGCGAATGTAGGCCTTCACACCATTGGTCCATGGCACCTCGTTGGCCGCAGTGGGGCCGCTTAAATCCATCAACACAGCCCAGTCGATGCGGTCCTTGTATACGCCATCGCCTGGGAGCTCGAAAGCCCATGAGGAGAACAGGGTGGCGCTGAGAGAAATGGCAAGTCCAACTTGACGAAGTGCTTTCTTCGGTTGGAAGCTGGTTTGGGATGCTGGCGCATTCGCTTTGAAAGTCATGTCTCAATCTCTTTCGTTAGAAGTTAGAAAAGTAAGAAACATGATTTTCTAAATGTTTAAACAATAAACCAATAGGTATAATCACCTACTTTTCCATAGGAAAAATATACCAATCAGTATAATTTGCATTTGGTTTAGGCTTTACTCGCCTAAAACGTCCTTTGTTTGTTCGCCTAATTCTGGTACCCCGTGTTGAATAGCAAACTTTTCGCCATTGAAAAGAACAGGCTGAGCCACAAAGGACTGAGCGCCGAATGTTTGCGTCATGCCTCTTGCTTTGATTTGCGGGTTGGACATCACGTCTTCGATGGCTATCAAGGGGCCAAAGGCAATCCCTTTTTGTTCTAAAGCCTTGTAAATCGCTGCGTAATCCCACTCACCAATGGCTGCGCGCAACTGGGGGTCGATGTCTTGCACGCGTGAGCTGCGATCGTTTTCATTCAACGCGGCCCATTCAGGTAAATTGAGAAGATGACAGAGTTCGTGCCACATCTTGTCTTCTCCCGCAATGCTCAAGGTAATCTGTTTGCCATCGCGGGTGCTGAAAATGCCATAGCCCGGATCTGATGGGGGTAACTCACGCGTTGGCAAATTGTTGATGGGTGGCACTAAAAAGGGGGTCATCCAACTCACCAGAGAGTCCATCATGGACACGTCCAGTACTTGGCCTTTTTGAGTTTGGGTGCGAGCATAAAGCGAAGTCACGATGCCAAGGGCTGCAAACATGGCAGACGAGATATCAGCCAAGGGCAACATGGGCACATCTCCGCGGCGTTCTTGCGAGGGCGTACTTCGCAGCAAACCCACTGCGCCTTGAATGCTGAGGTCGTGGCCTGCTATTTGTGCCAATGGGCCTGTTTGGCCGAATGAAGAAATCGAAGCAAAGATCAAGGAGGGTTTTCGTGCGCGCAATGTTTCAGCACCAATCTTGAGCCGGTCCATCACGCCTGGGCGAAAGCCTTCGATGACCACATCGGCCGTGTCAACCAATTTCAAAAACTGTTCGCGCCCTGCTTCAGATTTGAGATCGAGCATGACCGATTTCTTATTGCGGTTGAAGCTGGCGAACAAGCCTGTGAATCGCCTGGAAGGGTCGCCCCCATTGGGGCGTTCGATCATGATGACCTCTGCGCCCATGTCCGCCAGAAGCATGGTGGCGTAGGGCCCAGGGTATTGTTCAGCCAAACTGAGTATTCGAATGCCAGACAAAGGAGGGTAAACCATAGTCGCTTATTTTCTTATTGGAATAAATGTCTACTAAAAAGTATATAACAGTACTTGAGAAGATTTTTTCAGTCTGAGTGTGATATAGTTTTTCGTGACAACGGAATTATTTTCGAAATCTCGAAAAAGCTGGTCCTGGCTGTCAGGGCAAACGATGTGACATGGAGAATGTGGTGTATGGCACATAACAGACAAGTAGGTGTGATTGGGGAGGCTGTTTTAGCCCCTAGATCAACCGACCAAACGTCGCTAGAAGAGGCTTTGTATGCGGTCACGCATGCGGCGCTTCGCGATGCAGGTTTAACAATTGAAGACATCGACGGTATTGTGGTGGCTGGCAACGACCAAATGGACGGACGAGCCATCACGATTATGATGGCTTCTGGCTCTGTAGGGGGGGTGAACAGAGACATTTTGTCGACCCCTTCTGGCGCAGAGCATGCCTTCGTGTTGGGCGCACTTCGAGTGCGGTCTGGCATGTACAAGACTCAATTGGTGGTCTCATGGAGCCCGATGGAAGTCGACAATCTGTCAGAAGTTCAGCGACTGAGCAATGACCCTTATTACCATCGCTCATTGCCCCTAGATGACCTGTCGTCACATGCGCTACAGGCCAATGTTTTGGAAAATGAGGTCCCGCAGTTGCGAGAAGCTGCACTCGAGTTGGTGCGTCAATTCAGGATCAATGGCTTCAAAGCCTACCCAGAGCACAGTGCAGCACCCGTGGAAAAAGTTTGGATTGAGGGCGGCAAAATGTTGCGCTACCCGATCACCGAAGGCATGGTGACGGCCCCTTCATTTGCCGCCGTTGCCATGGTCATTGCCGACGAAGACTGGATCAAGTCACATCCCGAGCAAAAAGTGGCATGGGTGCATGGCATGGGATGGGCCACAGAGACAGCTTACTTAGGTGACCGCGATTTAGCTCAATTGACTTCGCTCGCAGCAGCTGCCGGTCAGGCCTACAAAGAGGCGGGTCTTCAAAAGCCAACTTTTGATGTTGCTGAATTGGCTGATGCAACGCCCTATCAAGCGCTGGTTGCGCTCGAGGGTCTGGGCCTGTGTGCTCGCAAAGATTGGGTAAGCGCTGTGAGCAAAGCGCAGTATGGACCTCAAGGCCAAACGACAGTGAACCCATCAGGCGGTGCTTTGTCATTCAACCCTGTGTTCTGCAGCGGTTTGATGCGCATTGCAGAAGCAGCCAATCAGGCACGCGGCACCGCTGGATCACATCAGAAAAAAAATGTTCAAAAAACGGTAGGCCACGGGGCAAGTGGTTTTGCCATGCAATACAACACGGTCGTTGTCTTTGGCCGTGAACCCCTGGAGAGCTTGAAATGACGATTCCTCGTATTGGCATCATTGGTATTGGTCAGTCTGCATTCAAAGCAAGACGTCCGGACGTCAACTACCCAGAACTAGTGCGAGAGGCTGTCACGCTCGCGCTGAACGACTGCAAAATGGAACTCGATGAAATCGAGGCTGTGGTTTATTCTTTGGCCCCAGATGCGCTGCTCGGTATTACGAACGCAGAACGCTTAGGCGTTGATGCGGTAGGCGCTCGCAACAAGCGCTTTATGCGAATCAACACGGGTGGCTCTACAGGCATCTCTGCTTTGGCTGCAGGTCACTCGCACATTGCAGCAGGTGCCTGCGATGTGGCCTTGGTGGCGGGTGCAGACAAGGTGGGAGAGTGCGGTGACTCACAAACCATTTTGAATAAAATTTGGGATCCCATCTACGAGCGGCCCTTGCCCTTGGGCACCATCACCATGTTGGCCATGTCTGCAGTGCGCTACATGCACAAGTACGGCATGACCGAGGAAGACATGGCACGCATTGTGGTGAAAAACAGATTGCACGCGTCCAAAAATCCAAACGCTCATTTGCGTTCACCGACCACCATTGAAGAGGTTATGGCGTCTCGCATGATTTCGTGGCCCATCAAGTTGTTTGATGCGTGCCCTCAGTCCAGTGGTGGCTGTGCCATGGTCTTGGCTTCTGAAAAGTACATCAAAGACCGCGGGCTTGACGCGGTTTGGATCACGGGTGTAGGCCACTGTTCAGAGAGTTACTACATTGGCGACCGAATGGGCAATGGTTATACCGCCGATCATGCAGATGCCAAAGCACTGGCAGAAGCTTGTCAGCGCTCTTATCGCATGGCCGGCATCTCGGATCCCACCAAGCAAATTGACATCGCTGAAATGTATTCACCTTTCAGTAACACCGAGTTTCATGCCATTGAGGCAGCGGGCTTGGCCAAGTTGGGTGAGTCGCCCAGAATGTTGCGTGAAGGGCATTTCCAGTTGGGTGGTCACATCCCTGTCAACCCATCGGGCGGCGTGTTGTGTACTAACGCCATTGCAGTGACCGCAATGGTTCGAGTGGCAGAAGTGGCTCTGCAAGTGTGGGGTCGTGCAGGCGAGCATCAAGTTAAAGGCGCACGCCGCGGCATTGCCAGCGGCAACGGCGGTGATCATCAATTTTTCGGCACCATGGTTGTCGAAGCCTAAACAGACAAAGGAATTTAAAAATGGAACTCTTAACACGCACAGAAAAATGGAACATCACATACCGTCATGCCTTGGGCGAGACAGCCAGCTGGTTTTTCACTCAAATTCGTGACAATCAACAAATTTACGGCCGTCGCGATACCAAGTCAGGCCGTGTATTGGTGCCACCCCGTCCGTTTTCCGATGAAACACTGGAGCCCACCAGCGAGTGGGTGCCCGTGGGGCCAGAAGGCACGATTGAGTGCTTTACCATCGTTTATGCAGCATTCAACAACTTGCCCGATCCTCCTTACGCATTTGGTTATGTGTTGCTCAAAGGCGCTGACACAGCCATTGGTGGCTACTTTAGAGGGGTTGACCTGAAAGATGGTGCCAAGGCAGCTAAGCAGTTGGCCATCGGCACCAAAGTAATGACTAAATTTGCAGAAAACCGAACCGGAGATGTCTCTGATTTCTGGTTTGAAATACAGGCTTAAATCACCATGACCACCACTCGACGTCAAATTTTACAAAGTGGCGCCATTGCAGCGCTGACTTTACCTTCATTGGATGCGATGTCCTCATCGGACATACCTTTGAAAATCGCTGTGGGCTTTCCACCTGGCGGATCTGGTGATCTTTTTGCCCGAATCCTTGCGGAAGCTTTGCAAAATGAACTGAGCCGTCCTGTGGTGGTTGAGAACAAGCCCGGCGGTGGTGGTATGACCGTGGCGATTGGTTTTTTGAGGGCACCTAAAGATGGCACTCAATTGATGTTGGCCACAGGTTCTACCGCTATTTCGGCGCCCATCTCACGTGCCAAACCACCTTACAATCCGGTTGAAAATTTTCAGTGGATTGGATTGTTGTCAAACGCGCCCTTCGTGATTGCGGTGAATGCCAGCCTTCCCGTCACCGACCTAAAAAGCTTCGTGGCTTACGCCAAGGCGCGACCTGGCAAGCTTTCGTATGGCCATGCTGGTTTAGGGACCACTGTCCATTTGGCTGCGGAGTTGTTCAAAGAACAAGCTGGCATCGACATTGTGGATGTTCCCTATGCGGGCAGTGGCCCTGCAATCACGGATGTGATTGCAGGCAATGTCCACATGATTGTGGAGACGACTGGAACTTTGATGCAGTACCACAAATCAGGTCGCATGCGCATCTTGGCTTCCATGGCCACTGAGCGTGAAAAAATAGCGCCAGAATTTCCCACTGCGCGGGAGCTTGGATTAGATTTGATCGCAGGCACCTGCAATCTCATGGCAGCGCCTTTGGGTACGCCGCTCAACTTGATTGAGCCCATCAACAAAGCCTTGAACCGAATCATGGATCGGCCTGCAATGCAAGAACGTTTGGCGCAACTTGGGATTCAACCCATTACGCAATCCACACCTGATTCCGCGCGTGCTTATGTGACCGCTGAAATAGCGCGTTGGACGCCTATTGTGAAAAAATTGGGGATTGCGCTTTGAGCCGAAAAAGTCCAAAGTGAAGCTGGCAGAAATATAAACTTTTTAATTCATGCAAACACCTCTGTGTCGAAAACTCGGCTGTGACTTGCCGATCTTTGCCTTTTCTCATTGCCGTGATGTGATTGTGGAAGTCACGAAAGCGGGAGGCTTCGGTGTGTTGGGTGCATCCACGTTTTCTCCTGACCAGCTTGAGGCTGAATTGCGTTGGATTGATGAACACGTGCAAGGTCGCCCTTATGGCGTCGATGTACTCATTCCTGCAGCTTATGACAAGGCCGCAGAAAAATCACCTGAGGATCTACAGCAGATGATCCCGCAGGGCCATCGCGATTTCATGGAAAATATTTTAAGTGAAGCGGGCGTGGCGCCTTTGGCGGCTGATGACCTTGCCAATTTGCGTGCAGAGTTGGTGAACGGTCGTGGCAGCATGACACCTGATGGCGCGCGCCGTTTACTGCGAGTGGCACTAGCACATGCGCAAGTGAAATTGGTGGTTTCCGCGTTGGGCTCACCACCGCCAGATGTTGTGGCTGATTTGAAAGCCCGTGGCGTCATGGTGGGCGCGATGTGCGGCAAGGGTGAGCATGCTTCGAGGCACAAAGCAGCAGGTGTAGAGTTGATTGTGGCCCAAGGGACTGAGGCCGGTGGACACACAGGGGATGTGGCCACCATGGTCTTGGTTCCTCAAGTGGTGGAAGCTGTAGGCCCCGAAGTTTTTGTCTTGGCCGCCGGTGGCATTGCCAAGGGCAGTCAAATTGTGGCGTCATTGGCCCTTGGCGCGCAAGGCGTTTGGTGTGGCACCTTGTGGTTGGCAACCCGTGAAAGTGAACTTGACCCTTTTGAGAAGAGTGTGTTGTTTGCGGCTCGAACGGAAGATGCCGTGCGAAGAAAAGCTCGCACTGGCAAACACGTGCGCATGCTGAAAAGCCGATTGTCTGAGGCATGGGAGCAAGAGGGAGCACCGCCTTATTTGCCAACGCCTTTGCAAGGCATTTTGTACAACGAAGCGCATGCGCGTGTGGTTCGAGCCAAGCAAAAAGATTTGTATTCATTCCCTGCCGGCCAAGTGGTGGGTATGTTGAATGAAGAAACCTCGGTGAAACAAGTCATGGTTCAATTGCAAGAAGAATACTTGGAAACCATGGGACGTTTGGAGCAAATTGCTGCGGAGGCAGAAAATGAGTGAAGCAAGCAATGAAGTCTTGGTGCAGCATGAGAATGGCATGGTCATTGTCACCATCAATCGCCCTGAAGTTAAAAATGCTGTAAACCGAGCGGTGTCATATGGTGTCTGCGCCGCCATTGATGAAATGGATGCGCGAGATGATTTGCGTGTGGCTATTTTGACGGGTGCAGGCGGCAATTTTTGCACGGGAATGGACTTGAAAGCTTTTCTGCGTGGAGAGTCCACCCGTGTTGACGGCAGAGGTATTTTGGGCATAGCCATGACACCACCTCGCAAGCCCCTGATTGCTGCGGTAGAAGGCTATGCACTGGCAGGTGGTTTTGAATCGGTTCTGGCATGTGATCTGGTTGTCGCAGCACGCGATGCTAAATTTGGTATTCCAGAGGTCAAGCGAGGCTTGGCAGCAGCAGCAGGTGGTCTGATGCGATTGCCGCGTTTAATTCCTCAGAGAATTGCCATGGAGTGTGCCCTGACAGGCGACATGATCAGTGCTGAGCGCTTGTATCAATTGGGTCTGATCAACCAACTGACAGAACCTGGCGGCGCTTTGGAAGCTGCGAAAGTGCTTGCACAAAAAATCATTGCCAATGCGCCCTTGGCAGTTGCTGCCAGCAAGAGAGTGATTGTGGAGCAACGCGACTGGGCTTTGGATGAAATGTTCAAACGCCAAGAAGAAATAACAGGCTATCTTTTGAAGTCTGAAGATGCCCGCGAAGGTGCAACTGCCTTTGCAGAAAAACGTGCGCCCGTTTGGCGTTCACGCTGAAATTTTTGATCAACACTTTCTTTGTTGGTGAGCCCTTCAATTCAGAGGAAATAAGCAAAATGGCATTCGATCCACAAGTCGCTAACTTACTCGAAATTGGCCGCAAAGCAGGCAATCCACCTTTCCAAGCCCTCACGCCCGAACAGGCCCGGTTGGCCTATGCAGCTGCCAAGGAAGCTTTGCAACCTGCAGAGCAGCCTGTGGCAGATGTGCGCGATGTGTCGGTTCCTTTGTCTTGGGGATCATTGAACTTGCGCATTTACCGGGGCATCGGAACGCCGGCGAATGCAGCATTGCCTTGTCTCTTGTTTTTGCATGGTGGTGGTTGGGTCATCGGCAACTTAGAGAGTCATGATCGTTTGTGCCGACATTTGGCCAATGTGGGCAAGCTGTGCGTAGTTGCAGTTGACTATCGATTGGCGCCAGAGCATCGATTCCCTGCTGCTTTGGATGACAGTGCTGATGCACTGCGTTGGGTCTCTGCCCATGCCGCTGAATTGAACATTGATCCCGCACGTTTGGCGGTGGGCGGCGACAGCGCAGGTGGAAATTTGGCTGCTGTGCTGGCACTCATGAGTCGCGATGGCAACTTACCAGCCTTGAAAGCCCAAGTCTTGCTCTATCCCGTCACTGATTTGACGGCCAGCAGTGATTCGTATGCACGCATGACTTCCGGTGTGCCTCTCACGGCAGACACCATGCATTACTTCATTGGCCACTACACACCCGATGAAAAAGAGCGCAAGGATTGGCGCGCTTCTCCGTTATGGGCCAGCAGTCTGGAAGGATCTGCACCGGCCTTTGTTCTCACTGTAGCCAACGATCCTTTGTGCGATGAAGGGCGTGCGTATGCTGCACGTCTTGAAAAAGAAGGTGTGAGGGTCAGCGCCATTCATTTGAGTGACCACGTTCACGGCATGTTGATGCATGGCAAATGGGTAGATGCAGCGCCCCGAATGGCTGATTTTGTGGGTGCTTGGTTGGCTGGCATGTTGAGTATTCCCGCTAGATAAATTGCCACAAAGGTATTTTTGACTCATTCATTGAACTGTTTTTTAAAGTGCTATGAAAACTGAAAATAAATTCGAAAAAAACGCAGTCGATGCGATCGTGATCGGTGCCGGTTTTGCAGGTCTTTACATGCTGCATCGCTTGCGTCTTCAAGGCATGCGAGTGCGCGTTTTTGAAGCAGGTGACGGGGTCGGTGGAACGTGGTACTGGAACTGCTACCCTGGTGCACGTTGCGACGTGGAGAGTATGCAATATTCGTATTCTTTTTCTGAGGAAATTCAACAGGCTTGGATTTGGAGCGAACGCTATCCTCGACAAGATGAAATTCTGAAGTACATCAACCATGTAGCGGATCATCTCGACCTTCGCAGGGACATTCAGTTCAACACCCGTGTCACACAGGGTGAATTCCAGTCCACCAGCAACACTTGGAACGTTCAAACCTCGGATGGTCAAACTCACACCGCACGTTTTTTGATTACTGCGACGGGTTGTCTTTCTGCCTCACGCGTACCAGACATGCCAGGTTTGAATGATTTCAAGGGCCAGTGGTTTCATACTGGTCAGTGGCCCAAAAAACCAGTTGACTTTAAAGGCAAGCGCGTAGGTGTGATTGGAACGGGCTCTTCTGGCATTCAAATCATTCCGATGATCGCCAAAGAGGCGAAGGAATTGGTCGTGTTTCAGCGCACGCCAAATTTCTCAATTCCGGCTTGGAACAGGCCTTTGAGCATTGCCGAACAAGACGCGTGGAAGCTGAACTATGCTGAATACCGTCAACGCGCAAGAAACAGTCGGTCTGGTATTTTGTACGACTACAGCACCCGAGCCACCTCCGACGTGTCGAATGAAGAGAGGGAGGCCGAATATGAACGCCGTTGGGCCAAAGGGGGGGCCAACTACACCCACGCTTTCAACGATATTTTTACAAACCGCGAATCCAATGACTTGGCCGCGGAATTTGTTCGAAACAAAATTCGCAGCATTGTCAAAGATCCCGCAGTAGCTGACAGGCTCACACCCAAAGACCATGCCATTGGGACCAAAAGAATCTGTGTGGACTCGGATTACTACAAGACCTTCAACAACGAAAATGTGAAGTTGGTGGACATTCGTGCAACGCCCTTAGAAGCAATCTCACCCCAAGGTATTCAAACAAGCGATGCCAATTACGAGTTAGATTGCATTGTGTTCGCAACCGGCTATGACGCTGTCACAGGTGCCTTGGAGCGCTTGAACCTGAAAGGAGAAAAAGGTCAAAACCTGAAAGACGAATGGACCTCTGGTCCCCGCACCTACCTAGGGTTGATGTCGGTAGGCTTTCCCAATTTGTTTTTCATCACCGGCCCCGGTAGCCCTTCCATTTTGACCAATGTGGTGGTGTCCATTGAGCAGCACGTGGACTGGATTGCCCGTTGCATTCAGCACATGAACGCGACTCAGAAATCAAAAATTCAAGCACAAGCACCTGCGCAAGAAGCCTGGGTTCAGAGAGTTAATGACTTGGCCAAGAATACGCTTTTTCCCGCATCAGCTTCTTGGTACATGGGTGCCAATGTGCCAGGCAAACCTCGAGTTTTCTTGCCATTTTTAGGTGGCCTTGGAACCTATACGGAGATTTGCGAGCAAGTCATCAGCGATGGTTATCGTGGCTTTGACTTTCCTTCAAGTCTCTGATTCTTTGACGCCTACATTTTTAGATAAAGGCCATGACCATGCGTTTTCAAAACAAGATTTATTTAATTTCGGGTGGCGCACGCGGTTTGGGTGAAGCCCAGGCGCGTCGGTTGGTTGCAGAAGGTGCGCAAGTTGTCATCGGTGACGTGCTTGATGCTGAGGGCCTAGCACTTGCAGTTGAAATAGGCTCCGCCTGTGCGTTTGTGCACCTCGATGTGACTCAAGAAGATTCGTGGGCCCAAGCGGTTGAAAAAGCGGAAAGTTTAGGCGCTTTGTCAGGCTTGGTGAACAATGCCGGCATTTACAAACCGATGCCTTTGTTGGACACCGATGCCGCAGAGTTTGAGCGCCACACCCGAGTGAATCAGCTGGGTACTTTCTTGGGCATGCGAGCGGTCACGCCGGCTTTAACGCGAAGCGGTGGCGGGGCTATCGTCAACATGTCTTCAACCGTGGCGCTGCGCAGTGCGCCCAATGCCATTGCCTATACCGCCTCTAAGTGGGCGGTGAGAGGTATGACCAAAGCTGCTGCTTTGGAATTGGTCGATCGCAACATACGCGTCAACTCCGTTCACCCAGGCCCCATTGACACCGACATGATCAAGATCCGACCACATGAGGACAACCTTCGCCGCGCTCTGCAAATGCCAATGAAGCGTTTGGGAACCAAGGAGGAAATTGCAGGCCTCGTGCTGTTTCTTCTGAGTGAAGAAAGCCGGTACATGACGGGCTCAGAAGTTGCCATGGATGGGGGCGGTGCGCTGTGACCAAGGGAATCGGGGAAAACCCTAGGGATTATTTCCGTACTGATAAATAAAAAAATAATACTTACTGGTATAGTTGTTCGTGATTGAAAAGAAGATTTCGATATATCGAAATTTTGATTTGAGATTGTTCACAGCTAGCGTTTGATCTGATAACCACCGAAGGAGACTAAATGAAACAAGTAGATTTTCCCTTAAACACATGGAGCCGCATGATGGTTGGCGCGGGTGCCATGGCTTTGTCCTTGACCTGTGCAGCACAGAGTTTCGAAGCACCTGCTGATGGCGTCTACAAAGACCGCGTCGATTGGGGCGTGACCATGGACATGAGTGGCCCAACTTCTGCCTCGCAAAGTATTTGGGTCAACGGCTTTCAAGCTTATATGCGCAAGGTAAACGAAGCAGGTGGTATTCATGGCCGAAAGGTGAATGTGCTGGCTGAAGACAATCGGTACAACGCCGCCGCCGATAAAATCGCATTTGAAAAATTAACAGTCCAAACCCCTGTGATTGCCATTTCTGGCATGGGCACTTCCGCCTCGCAAGTGGCCTTGGCTGCCACCATCAAGTCTGGCAAGGTGCCCATCGTAGGGACTTACACCCCCACACGTGCTTTGTCTGAGCCTGTGTCACCGATGGTTTACAACGGCTTTTGTGGCTACAAAGAAATGGCCCAAACTGGCATTGGTTACTACATTGACAGCCTCAAACTGAAAGCGCCCAAAATCATGACCGTTGCCATTGAAAGCACGGGGGGTAAGGAATACCACGAGTATGTGACTGATGTGGCAAAGAAATATGGCGGCACGGCCACCATGGTGACCATGAAGGTGACTGCGGTAGACGTCACGCCCCAAGTCTTGGAAATTGCCGCTCAGAAACCTGATTTGATCACGGTTTATGGCGTAGCCAACACGGCCATTTTGACGCTCAAAGCCATGCAGCAATATGGATTGAAAATTCCAACCTTTGGCATCTCTTATCTGGGTGCGCCCCAAATCTTTCAAGCAATGGGACCCGAGGCTGGTGCGAGCTACTCTTTTGTGAGTTGCTTTACGCCAGGTGGTTCTGATCAGACGGCGGGTAACCGTGAAATGTCTGCATTCGCCGACAAGGTGGGTCACGCTGCCATGAAAGAAGACATCAACTACGTCGCAGGATGGTTTGTGGCTCAAATGAGTGCAGAGTCGTTGGCCAAAGCCGGTCCTCAGCCAACACGCGCCAAATTGGTGGATGTGATGAACGCAGGCTTTGTGGTTGATTCCAAAGGTTTGGCGGCACCTGTGACTTACACACCGACCAACCATACGGGTCCTACCGTGTTGAAAATTTTTGGTTACGACTACGGCAGCAAAAAATTTAAACACTTCGGTGAGTACAGCGACTACGCCAAGTACACGAAGTAATTCATCAACCTACACACGAGACAGAACATGCTTGCTCAAGTTCTATTCAGTGGCTTAGCTCTCGGCAGTATCTATGGGCTCGTTGCCCTCGGATTTGCTGTGATCTTCAAGGCCACAGAGGTATTTAATTTTTCGCAAGGCATGCTGGTCGTTTGTGGGGCATTTTTGGCGGTCACTGCAATCAGTGTTCTTCAAATGCCATTTGCCATGGCGGTTGCTTTCATTTTGGTGGGCTCAACCGTCATTGGCGTGGTGATTCATATTTTCCTGATCCAGCCCTTGTCGGGTCGTCCGATGTTGGCTGTGATCATGGTCACCATCGCTTTGTCGATGGTTTTGCGTGCCATCATTGAAATGATTTTTGGCCCGCAAGGTCGTAACCTTACGACCCCTTTGCCGACAGGTGTGTTGATGCTTGGCGATGTTCGAATTTCTCAATTGCACCTCACGGCAGCCTTGGTGAGTTGGGCATGCATGGCCGGCTTTGGCGCATTCTTTAAATTGACATCTGTGGGCTTGCTGATGCGCGCCACAGCAGACAGTCATGAGGCAGCCGTCGTGTCGGGCGTGAATGTCAATGTGATGAACCGGCTTGCATGGGCCATTGGCAGCATGTTGGCAGCCATTGGTGGCGTTTTCTTAGGTCAGTTGCAAATTGCCTCCACCGACCTAGAGAACATTGGCTTATTGGCTTTGCCAGCGGTTGTGATTGGTGGCATGCAAAGTATTCCTGGCGCCATTGTTGGGGGCTTGCTGGTGGGGGTGATTGAACAACTTGCTGCCAGCTATATTTCTCCCAAATCGAGTGACATTTTCATTTATGGCTTGTTGCTCGTGATCCTGATGGTGCGTCCATGGGGCCTTTTTGGTCAACGTGAGCTCGGTCGAGTTTGATGAAACTTTAGAACTGAATCCATGAACTCCCAAAATACAGACTCTAAAAAATTCTCAACCAAGTGGCTGTGGCTCATTCTGGCTGCTGCGTTGGCGTGTTATTTACCCTTCTTGCTCACTGATCGCAGCATTTTTGGTGTTCGCTTGAGCAACATGCAATTGCTGAACTTGGGTTTGACTCAGATTAATTTGATGCTCATCGCCATGCTGGGTTCTTTGTCTTTGAACTATCTCACAGGGAATGCAGGGCTCATCTCTATTGGTCACGCCGCGTTTTATGCGGTAGGTGCCATGACCGGCGCTGTGGCTGGCACGCAATGGGGGTGGCCATTCCCATTGGTGCTGGTGTTGGCGGGTGTGGTGGGAGCCATCGCAGGACTGATTGCAGGCTTGCCTTCCTTGCGGGTGCGGGGGCTTTATTTCGTGCTGTCTACGTTTGCCATGCACTACATCGTTTCGTTTTCCTTCTTGGAATACCAGTTCAAGTTCTTTGATGTTGTTGGTGTGCCCTATGAACCAGCCAAGCTAGGTTCTTTTGACATCAACACGCCAATGCGCTGGTATTTTCTTTTGCTGCCGCTGGTGATCCTGGTCTATTGGGGTTTGAAGAACACCATGAGCACTCGCGAAGGTCGCGCCATGATGGCCATGCGGGATCATGAATTGGCCACCACTTCGGTCGGTGCTGACGTTCGTATCTTGCGTTTAAAGGCCTTTGCATTCAGCTCAGCCATCGCTTCTGTGGCGGGTGCTATTTATGCGTTTTATATGAGCAATGTGAATGCCGAAAGTTTTGGCATCCAATTTGCAATTCAGTTCATTGCCATGATCATCATTGGCGGCATGGGCTCTTTGAATGGTGCATTGGTGGGTGCTGCCCTGTGGCTATTGCTACCCTCCATCATTGCAGGCTTTGCATCTCAGGTCACAGAGTCTAGCGGCGCCATTAAATTTTTGTTGGTCGACAACCGAGCTCAATTCGTGCAGGTCATCTTTGGGTCCATGGTGATTGTGTTGTTGATCTTTGCGCCAGGCGGCATCGTCGGGATTGGCGCTCAAATTCGCAATCGAATGGCTGCGAACAGGAAGCAGTCATGAAAAACATGCTTGAAATTGAACATCTCTCGGTGGGTTACGCCCGCAAAGGTTTGGCCCTGGACAATGTCAGTCTTTCAGTAGCGCCAGGCAGCATCGTGGCACTTTTGGGCGCCAACGGTGCCGGCAAAACGACCCTCATTCGCGCTGTGACAGGACTTTTGCCTTTGCACAATGGGTATGTGGCCAATGGCCAAATTGATTTCGACGGCGAACAAATTGTCAATGTCGCACCGCATCGTTTGGTCCGCATGGGTATGGGACAAGTGCCTGAAGGCCGCATGGTGTTCAAGCAATTGAGTGTGGAAGACAACCTGGCCGTGGGTGCTGCCATTTTGCCGCGCGCTGCGGCGCGCGAACGCATGGATGCTGTTTATGAATTGTTTCCGCGATTGTTAGAAAGACGCAAGCAAGCTGCTGGCTGGTTATCTGGAGGGGAGCAGCAAATGCTGGCTTTGGGTCGAGCCTTGGTGGGGGGGCCCCGGCTTTTGTTGGTTGATGAGTTGTCCTTGGGACTGGCGCCACTGATTGTTCAAGCCATATACAAGCAACTGGTGATCGTGGGAGAGACGCTGGGGACATCGATGCTGATCGTTGAACAAAATGTGCGCATTGCATTGGAATTTGCGTCCAGGGCTTACGTCCTTGAACGTGGCCAAATTTCCCTGAGCGGCACTTCGGATGAAATTCGCAACAGCCCCTCAATGCGCGATTCATATTTGGGCACAGTGAAGCCAGAATCAGCACATGAGATCACAGCACCATGACACAAGCTTTGCTCGAACTCAAGGGCCTGGAAATGCGTTTTCAGGGTCTCACGGCGCTGGACAATGTTTCATTTGTGATGCAGCCGGGGACCATCGCCTCGGTCATTGGTCCCAACGGTGCAGGTAAAACGACCTTGTTCAATTGTGTGACAGGCATGTACCGAGCCACAGCTGGGTCGGTGCACTTTGATGGCAATGACATCAGTGGCTTGCGCGCTCACCAAATATCCCGCTTTGGCATCGCACGCACTTTCCAAAATTTGGCACTGTTCAGTGGCTTGACTGTATTGGACAACTTGCTCGTGGGCGCCTATCTTCAAGGCTCCTCTGGACTTTTGCAGGGCGCTTTCAAAACACCCAAAGCCCGCGCTGAACAACGCGCGGCGTTGGAGTCCGCTTATGAAGTGCTTGACTTTCTAGGTATGACGGAGACGGCTCATTTATTGCCAGGTGAGTTGCCTTATGGGCGCCAAAAGCAAGTTGAATTTGCACGAGCCTTGATGCAAAAATCAAGACTGGTTTTGCTGGACGAACCCATGGCTGGCATGAGCACACCAGAAAAATCAGCCATGACGGCGCTCATCAAGCGTGTTCAAGCGCAATTCAATATGAGCTTTCTTATCGTTGAGCACGACATTCCAGTCATCATGGACATCTCGGACCAAATTATGGTGTTGGATTTTGGCCGGAAAATCGCAGAGGGCACACCCAGTCAGGTGCAAACCAATGCAGCTGTGATTGCTGCTTATCTGGGTACTGAGCATTGAGCATTTCATCGCCTGGTCATTTTGATGTCGCAAGAAATACGATCTGATGTTGTCATTGTGGGTGCAGGCTTTGCGGGCTTGCACATGTTGCATCAACTCAGGGGCTTGGGATTTTCTGCCAGAGTGATTGAGGCAGCAAGTGACGTCGGCGGTGTGTGGTACTGGAATCGATACCCTGGCGCACGTTGCGATGTTGAAAGTTTGCAGTACTCCTATTCGTTCTGTTCTGACTTAGAGCAAAGTTGGAATTGGACAGAGAAGTATGCCGCCCAACCTGAAATTCTGCGCTATATCGAACACGTGGCCAGTCGTTTTGATCTCCGTCGCGAGATCACTTTCAACACAAGGGTTTTGTCTGCCATCTTTAACGATCGTCTGTCTGAGTGGTGTTTGCAAACTGACAGTGGTTTGACTTTCCGTTCGCAATACTGTGTGATGGCAACGGGAGCTTTGTCAGTGCCTCGTTTGCCCGACTTGCCTGGCATTGAAAATTTTGAAGGCCCCATCTATCACACCGGCGCATGGCCTCGCGAAGGTGTTGATCTGCGAGGCAAGCGTGTCGGCGTGATTGGAACGGGCTCTTCTGGCATTCAAGCCATTCCTGTGATTGCACGTCAAGCCAAAAAAGTCAGCGTTTTTCAAAGAACTGCTAATTTTGTCATTCCTGCGCACAATGGGCCCTTGGAAGACGAAGCCCAGGTGGCTTGGAAAAGCAACTACGCAGACCACCGTGCCCGTGCCAAAGAAGTGGGCACTCTTTATGAATTCAGTGCGAAGTCGGCACTTGCAACCCCCACTGCAGAGCGCGTGGCAGAGTATGAAAGGCGATGGCAAAAAGGTGGTGTGAATTTTGTCCATGCCTTCAACGACTTGATGGTTGACAAGGCCGCGAACGACACCATTTCTGATTTTGTGCGCCATAAAATTCGTCAGATTGTAAAAAACCCTGTTGTGGCTGATTCATTGTGCCCCACGGACCATCCCTTGGGAACCAAACGCATTTGCGTTGATACAGGGTATTTCGAAACTTTCAATCGAGACAACGTCGAGTTGGTTGACCTGAAAAAAACGCCTGTCCGTGAACTGAGCGGTAATGCGGTGGTGACAACGCAGAAGGCTCATGAAATCGATCTCTTGGTGTGTGCCACTGGCTATGACGCTTTAACCGGAGCAGTTTTGAACATTGACATTCAAGGACTTCAAGGTCAAACGCTGAAAGAAAAATGGGCGCAAGGTCCTAGAACCTATTTGGGATTGATGACGCAAGCTTTTCCCAATCTGTTCTTCATCACGGGCGCAGGCAGCCCTTCTGTTTTGGTCAATATGATTGTCGGTATTGAGCATCACGTGGCGTGGATTTGTGATGCCTTGCAGTATTTGAAGGCGCAGGGTTTCAATTGCATGGAAGCCAGCAAAGACGCTGAAAATAACTGGGTTGAGCATGTCAACCAGGCCGCCAATAAAACACTCTTGCCTTTGGCCAACTCATGGTTTTTGGGCGCCAACATTCCGGGTAAGCCGCGGGTGTTCATGCCGTATGTTGCCAAGATAGGTTTGTACCGCAAGGAATGTCAAAACATCGCGGATCAGGGCTATCAAGGTTTCAAACTGAGCACCTCTGAAGCTCTCTTCCTCATTTCCAATGCAGTTCAAAAGGAAACACTATGAAACTCGGATTTTTTACCATGCCCATGCATCCCATTGGGAAAGATTGGCAGTTGTCATTGCAGCAAGATCGCCAAGCGTTTATTTTGGCGGATCAATTGGGTTTTGTAGAGGCCTTTGTGGGTGAACACTCTACTGACCCTGAAGAAAACATCACTTCTTCTGCACTCTTCATCGCCACTTTGGCGGATGCCACCAAAAACATCCGATTGGGCACCGGGACGCTGAACATGCCGAACCATCACCCCGTTGAGATAGCGAGTCAAATTGCCATGCTGGATCACCTGTTGGGGGGTCGCTTTATTTTGGGCATCAGTCCTGGCGCCTTGCCCTCCGATGCAGAGGCCTTTGGCAACATGGACATGGCACGCCCTGCCATGTTCTTGGAGTGCATCAACATGGTGCTGGACATTTGGGCCAGCAAGCCGCCCTACAACCTGAAAGGGCAGTTCTGGAACGTCAGTACTGAGCGCACTCATATTCCGGAAACGGGCATGGGAACCATTCCTGGGCCCTTGCAGCGTCCGCATCCTCCCATTGTGGTGACGGCTGTTGCGCCTTTCTCTCCAGGCATCACTGAAGCAGCCGCCCGTGGCTGGGATCCTTTGTCGGCCAACTTCTTGTATCCCAAGTGGGTTGCATCGCACTGGGTTAAATACGTAGAAGGTTGCGAGCGTATTCAGCGGATGCCGAAGGTTCAAGATTGGCGTGTTGCCAAAACTGTCTTCGTAGCGGAAGATGAAGCCACGGCCAAAGCTTATGCACTGGGCAGCGATGGGCCGTACTACTATTACTACCGAACCTTGTTCTCAAAACTGAAACGCCGCGGCGCATTGGGCGTGTTCAAAAACGATCCCAAGCAGCCCGATGAGAGCGTCACATTGGAAGATGTGATGAATACGCTCATGATTTATGGCACCCCTGCGCAAGTGGCCGACAAAGTCCACGCCTTCAAAGAAGTCACAGGCGATTTTGGAACGCTGATGTATGCGGGCGTTGATTGGAAGGATCCTGTTCTTGCTCGAAATTCCATGATTCTCATGGCTGAAAAAGTAGTGCCCCTTTTGTAAATTGGTTTCGACAGTTAAGAGAGATTTTGTGAAAAACGTTCGTCCTCAAAGTCGCACCATAGGCGCGCTGCTTCGCGAGCAGTCGCATCAATTTGCTGACAAGCCTGCCTTGGTAGCCGCCGGTCAGCGCTATTCCTACGCGCAACTGAATGCGGCGGTCCTTGAGGCGGCTAAAGGTTTTCACGCGTTGGGTGTAAAAGCTCAAGATCACGTGGCCATCTTGATGGGCAACAAAGCCCATTGGGTCATTTCATTTTTGGCGTTGCAATCCTTGGGTGCAACGGCCGTATGTCTCAACACCTGGTCGACACCGCGTGAAATGGAATATGCCTTATCGCACGCGGAAGTGAAGTATTTGGTCGCGGTCACTCAGTTTCGCAGAAATGATTATCAAGAGATGCTGGGGCAGATGCGGCCTTATGCCCAGCGGCTGCCTCATCTGAAGAAAATTGTCTGGGTGGTGGAGTCCGGTGCGGCGGTGCTTGATACTGATTCCGGCCTTGAGTGGGATTCGCTGCTGACCTTGGGTAAGGCTGTTGAAGACACCGTCATTGACAAAGCAGTCTTGCTCAATCAGCCAGAGGATGTGGCCGTTTTACTCTACACCTCTGGCTCTACTGCGGCACCCAAAGGTATCTTGTTGCAGCAAGGCAACTGGATTGAGAATTCTTGGAATATTGGCGAGCGTCTTGGCATCACTTCCTCAGATCGACTGTGGCTGGCTGTGTCCTTATTTTGGAGCTTTGGCTGCGTGAATGCCATGCCTAATTTGTTGTCTCATGGTGCCTGCATTGTGTTGCAGGAACATTTTGATGCTGATGAAGCCTTGAGCTTGATCGAAAGCGAAAAATGTTCAGTCATCTACGGTACGCCCAACATGGTTCAAGCCTTGTTGGAGCATCCCAGTCGAAAATCCCGCAACCTTTCCAGTCTGCGCACGGGTGCCATGATTGGCACACCTGAGCAAATTCAGATGGCGGTGACCTTGGGCGTTCATGACATTTGCAATATTTATGGTTTGAGTGAAACCTATGGCAACTGCGCCGTGATAGACCATCGCGAACCCTTGGAAATCCGTGTTCAATGTGTAGGCCAGCCCTTGCCAGGTGTGACGGCTCTAATTTGTGACATCGAAACCGGACAAGCTTTGCCAGTCGAATCCGTGGGCGAAATTCGGATCAAAGGGCCCCTTTTCAAATCCTATTTCAAAGAGCCAGAGAAAACTCAAGCTTCTTACGATTCAGAGGGTTACTTCTGCACGGGTGACCTCGGTATGTTGGACAATGAAGGAAGGCTTTATTACAAAGGTCGCTTGAAAGAGATGGTCAAGAGTGGGGGGATCAACATTGCACCCATCGAGGTCGAAGAGGTTTTGATGCGTCACCCTGCATTGAAGTCTGCTTACGTGATCGGCATGCCTGATCCTCATTTGGACGAAATTTTGGTGGCGCTGCTGGTGGCCAAAGAGGGGCAAACTGTGTCCCATGAGGCGCTCAAGGCTTTTTGCAAGAAGGAGTTAGCGGCTTACAAAGTACCCGCCAAGTTTCAATGGGTGAATGAACAAGATTTGCCATTGACCAGCACAGGCAAGTTGCAAAAAATGATGCTCGCCAAATTGGTCACAGCTTAAACAGGCATGAGGTGAATGAATTATGAATCCAGATCGCTACATCCGTATCTTTGACGTCATTAACCTGCTTGTTCAGCACAAGGAGGGCCTTCGATTGACTGAGATCAAATCGGAGTTGAATTTGCCTGTCAGCAGTGTTCACAACATGCTGCAGGCCATGATTGATGCAGAACTTGCAACAGTCAGTGAAGATCTGCGTTATTCGGTCGGACCGCGCGCAGTGGCCTTGGCTTTGAGAACGCTCCAATCATTGGACATCCGAACCGTTGCCAGACGCTATTTACAAGATCTGGTCAAAGAAATTGGTGACGATGTTTACTTGGCTATCAAAATTGGCAATCGCGTCATTTATGCTGACCGTTGTCTAGGCACACAAAGAATTTCATTGGACATCCGCTTGGGCGAATCGCTTTTTCTTCACTGCACGGCCACCGGTAAATTGTTTGCCGCCCTCGATGCCAAGTTGGGCGCACATGCTTTGATGTCTAAGTTGGTGAGAATCACCCCCAAGAGCATTGCCAACACCAAAGATCTTGAACTGGAATTTGAACGCATTCGTTCGCAAGGCTATGCCAAGAGCGATGGTGAGTCTGTCGAGGGCATTTTCGGTTACTCGGTGCCGATCTATGACGGTGCTGGCGGCTTGACGGCCGCACTTCATGTGTCTGTGTTGCAAAAACGAGCCACCAAGTCCCACGAGCGCAAGCTACTGGATTGCGCTCGGTCTTGTGCTGCGCAAATTGAACGGCAACTGGGCAATTACGATCAAACTTCAGCCCGACCATTAAAGTCTCGACCCGCAGAAGGTTTGGACGGTGTTCGAAACCGCATGATTCATCGGATTGCCGCGTGAACGCATTCATGAATCAGCTTGGAGCGCTTCAACTGCCAGACGCTTGGGTGTTGCTTGAAAACATTTTGCAATCGGTTTACACGGGCACGATCGTCGGATGTATTTATGGGCTGATGTGCGTTGGCTTGGCCTTGATTTTCAGCGTGATGCGTGTGATTAATTTTGCACAAGGTGAATCCTTGATGCTGGGCATGTATGCCGCGTTCTTTTGTTTCACTCAATTGGGCTTGAATGCTTTGTTTGGGGTCTACATTGGCCCCTTCATTTCTGCTTTGCTGTCAGGCGCGTTTGTTTTTGTGCTGGGTATCTGTATTTACGAATTACTTTTGCGGCATATCACAGGAATGCGAGTTGCCAAGAGTGAAGGGGAAGGGCACTACCCCCAACTGACCCTCACTTTGGGTTTGTCCCTGATGTTGTCCAATGGCGCTTTGTTGTTGTTTGGCTCGACACCTCAAACCATGCGCACTCCGTTGTCATCGACAGCTTGGGAAATTGGTCCCTTGGGTGAATCAGGCTTGATGCTGTTTTTGAATCAAGGTCGAACTGTGGCGGCCTTAGTGGCTGTTGCTGTGGCCGTGGGTGTTTCTCTCTTTATTTCTCGTTCGCGTGTCGGCACCATGATGCGTGCAGCTGCAGATAATCCTCTGGCCGCAACGTTTGTGGGCATTCACGTTGGCAAATCGCATCGCTTGGCTTTTGCGTTGGGTTCTGCCATCACGGCCATCGCAGGTGGTTTGATTGCAACCTATTACCCATTCCAACCCTACATTGGGGTGGAGTTCATCATCATCATGTACACCGGCGTGATGTTGGGAGGCATGGGAAGCGTTTCGGGTGCTTTCCTAGGGGGCTTAACCATTGGGTTGGTGCAGCAAGTTTCAACACTTGTCTTGCCCAATCAACTTCAAAACGCAGCAATTTTTGTGGTTTTCTTGGTCATTTTGTTGGTCCGTCCACAGGGTTTATTCGGTCGCAGTGTGGAAAGGGTCTGATGCATGTCGTTGCCCGTTAAAACTTCTTCCCTTTCCAACGCCTTGGTTTGGATTTTGGGTTCATCCGTACTTTACGCCGGCGCGGTGTGGATGGTGCAAGACCGCTACTATCAATTGCTCTTCACTTTGGCGCCAATATGGGCTTTGGTCGGTGTGGCATGGAATATTTTTTCAGGGTATTCAGGCCTGATGTCTTTTGGTCATGCTGCCTTTTTTGGTGTGGGTGCCTATTCAGTCGCCTTGCTGATGACCTTCTTTGGAATCAGTCCGTGGTTTGGTCTGGTCTTTGCTGGTTTTGCTGGCGCATTTAGTGGGGTGCTCATTGGATGGCCTACCTTCCGTTTGCGCGGCCATTACTTTGCTTTGGCCATGTTGGCTTTTCCATTGGCACTGCTTTATGTCTTTGAATGGCTCGGATTTCAAGAGGTGACTTTGCCCATGATGCGCGAGAACCCAATCGCCTACATGCAATTTACCGATCAAAGAATCTATGTGCTCATTGCTTTAGCACTGTTGGTCGCTGCCTTGTTGGTGAATTTGAAACTTGCGCGCTCGCGTTTTGGTTTATCTTTGCTGGCCATTAAACAAAATGAAGCTGCTGCCATGGCATGTGGCATTAACCCAGTGCCCTGGAAATTTGCAGCCATCGCTATTTCTGGTGCATTCACAGCCATGGCAGGAGGCTTGTATGCCGTGGTGCTTCTCATTGTGACGCCACCCACAGTGTTTGGTATGTTGTCTTCAGCGCAAGCATTGATCGTCACTTTGTTTGGGGGTATTGGGACCATTGCGGGCCCTGTGTTGGGTGCTTTTGTGCTCATCCCCTTGGGTGAAATTTTGCATGCAGAGTTAGGCCATAAATTTCCTGGCATTCAAGGCGTGGTGTTTGGTGCGGCCATTATTTTGGTGGTGCTGCGGGCACCTGAAGGCATCTGGCCATGGCTTCAATCCTTCAAGCAAAAACCCATCTCACAAGAACCTGCACCTCTGGCCTTGGATGTGCGCAGTTTTGTCAGAACCCATGTGACAACGGAGCAAGCACCCCGACAAATCATGTCGGTGAAAGATGTGACCGTTCGTTACGGCGGGCTTTACGCCTTGCGCGATGTGAGTTTTGATGTTTATCAAGGCGAAATACTGGGCATCATTGGCCCCAATGGCGCAGGAAAAACAACCTTGTTCAACACCCTCAATGGATTTGTGACGCCGCTCACAGGTCAGTGGTCAATGAATGATCAAACCCTTTCAGGCTGTCAACCCTTTGAGGTCTGTCGTGCCGGTGTTGGCCGCACGTTTCAGGTGGTTCGAACTTTTTCGCGAATGACCGTTTTGGACAACGTCATCATTGCTACATTCTTTGCGCAAGCAAATGATCAGCTGTCGCGTGAAATGGCCACTTTGGCGGTCGAGCGCGTTGGCCTGGGTCCTCGCCTGAACAGTTTGGCATCGTCTCTCACCACGGTTGAGTTGCGTTTAATGGAATTGGCCAGAGCCTTGGCGCCGCAGCCTGAAATTTTGCTGCTTGATGAAATCCTCGCCGGTCTCGGCACAAACGAAACAGAACACGTTTTGAAAGTCATTGAGGCCATTCGTCAAAGCGGCGTCACAGTGGTGATTATTGAACACACCATGCATGCCATGGTGAGGTTGACCGATCGCATGCTGGTATTGAATCACGGAGTGGTCTGTGCTGAAGGAGACCCTCAAATGGTCACCAGCAATCCCTTGGTCATTGAGGCTTACCTGGGTAAGCGATGGAGTGCACGTGCTCAGACTTGATGCCATTGATGTTTATTACGACGGTTTGTGCGCTTTGTCTGGCGTGACTCTGCAAGTGAAACAAGGTGAATTTATCGCTGTTGTGGGGCCCAATGGCGCGGGGAAAACAAGCTTGTTTAAAGCCATTTCCGGAGTTGTGCCTGTTCAATCGGGTCAGATGTCCTACAACGGCCAAGATCTGTCATTGATTGAGCCGCACATGCGGGCTGAGCTTGGTATTGCGCACGTGCCTGAGGGCCGTCAAGTTTTCGCCAGTTTGTCGGTTAAAGAAAATTTGCAAATGGGCGCACAAACTGCCAATGCTCGTAAAGCTTTGACGCAGACCTTGGATTTCATTTATGGCCTGTTCCCACGCTTGGCAGAGCGCCAAACTCAAGCGGCCGGCACCTTGTCAGGTGGTGAACAGCAAATGTTGGCCATTGGTCGCGGCTTGGCCTCTTTGCCAAAACTGCTCATGTTAGACGAGCCTTCGATGGGCTTGGCGCCTACTGTGGCCGACCAAATTTTTGAATGTGTGCAGCAAATTCACGCAACACAAGGCATCAGCGTGCTCTTGGTTGAGCAGCGTGTGGGTGAAGCTTTGGACAGCTGTGATCGAGGTTATGTGCTGGAGTCAGGGCGAGTCATCATGAGCGGCACTCATGAAGAGTTGTCACGCAATACAGACATCAAAAAAGCATATTTGGGACTTTAATTTTTTTAACAGGAGACTATGATGAAGAAGACACAACGTCGTGATTTTTTATTGGGTGGTGCTGCCATGGCTGCTGCTGCGGGTTCACCCATGTTGTCGCATGCGCAAGCAAAAGAAGTCAAGGTTGCCATTGCAGTACCTTTGTCAGGCGCTTGGGCTCGCAATGGCGAGCTGCACCTCAAAGGTGCTCAATCAGGCATTGACGACATCAATGCAGCAGGAGGCATCAAGGCGCTCGGCGGCGCGAAAATGAAATTGATTGTGGTGGACTCGGGTGACAGCACCGAGAAAGCCAAAAATGCGGCACAGCGTTTGCTGTCCCAAGAGCCCGACTTGGTGGGGGGTACGGGCGCATTTGTGAGCTCCTTCACATTGGCCATCACTGAAATCACTGAACGCGCCGAGGTGCCTTGGTTGACGCTTTCCTACTCAGACCAAATTACCGCACGCGGCTATAAATATGTATTTCAAACATCGCCAGTGGCGTCCAAACAATCCTTGGACGCATTGCCTGCGATGATGGAAATTGCCAGATTGTCCGGCGGTTCTAAGCCCAAAACCATTGGCATTGTGATGGACAACACGGCATCGCCCATGGCCTTCACCAAGCCGATGCGCGAAGGTGAATTTGCCAAGTTGGGATTGAAGTTGGTTGTGGATGAAGTGTTCACACCACCCTTGGCCGATGCAACTTCCATGATTCAAAAAGTTCGCAATGCACGGCCTGACATGTTGCTCATGCTCACGACCAATGTGCCCGATACCAAATTGGTCATTGAAAAGATGAACGAAATGGGCATGGGACGCGGCAGAGTTCCCATGCTTGGTAACGGGGGTCACATGGGTGCACCTGAGTTACTCCAAGTTGTGGGCAAGCAGCAAATGGAGGGCGTGATGGCTGCCATGGCCAACTGGAGTGGCAAGGGGCTTGAAAAGTTGGTGACTGAATTCAAAGCCAAGCACAAAGAACCTTGGATGCCTCAAGACAGCGTCTCATCTTATGGCGACATGTGGATCTTCAAAGAAGCCATGGAAAAGGCCGCCTCTGCTGATCCTAAGAAAGTGGCAGCTGCCATTCGCGCCATGAACGATACAGGTGGCGCGTCGAAGTACTTCCCTGGCGGTAAGTTGGCATTTGATGCCAGCGGTCGACGTGTCAATGCTGATTTGGTCTTGGTTCAATGGCAAGACGGCGAACCCAAAACTGTTTTCCCTGATTCATTCGCCTCAGCCAAGGCCATCTGGCCAAAACAATAAGGACTCACCATGAAGCCCTCGGTGTTGAAATTACTGGGAGTCTTGGCGTGTTTGCTGGGGATGGGCATGAGCTTGACTGCCCATGCTTATCCAGACAAGCCGGTTCGACTGATTGTGGGTTTCGCGCCGGGTGGCTCTGATCTTTCAGCTCGAATGATTGCACAGCGCCTGTCGGAAATGTGGGGGCAAGCCGTTGTTGTCGAAAACAAGCCGGGGGCTGCTGGCAACATTGGCGCTGACTTTGTGGCCAAGGCACCAGCAGATGGGTACACCTTGCTGTTGTTGGTGAATTCATACACCATCAACACCACCTTGTACAAAAACTTGAACTGGGATTTGATGCGTGACTTTTCGCCTGTGTCGCGTTATGCCAACTCGCCCATGGTTTTGGTCGTGAACGATAAATTACCAGTTAAAACTTTCGCTGAATTCTTGTCGTATGCCAAAGCCAACAATGGAAAGTTAAATTATGGCTCTGCTGGCACGGGAACTGCACCTCATTTGGCAGGCGAAATGTTGGCCTTGCGTTCGGGCCTGTCCATGGTGCACATCCCCTACAAAGGATCGGCGCCTTCTGTCACTGCTTTGGTAGCCGATGAAGTTCAATTTTCGTTTGGTGCCATGAGTGCCTTTGATGGCATGGTGAAAGCTGGCAGACTGAGGCCACTCGCCGTGACCACCACCACTCGATTTGGCCGAATGCCCGAGGTACCCACTGTGGTGGAAAGTGGCATTGCCGGATTTGATGCCGACATTTGGTACGGCATTGTGGCACCTGCCAAAACACCTGTGGCCATAGTGAAAAAAATCAGTGACGACATTGCCAAGGTGGTGGCAGAGCCAGAAATGCAGGCCAAGTTGCGCGACAAAGGCTTAGAGCCGGCCTATCTGGACAGCGCTAAAACTACAGAGCTTATCAAGCAAGATGTATCGAGGTGGAAAGAAATAATTCAGCGCTTGAAACTTTCATTGGATGAATGACAGCCATGACTGTTTCAACTGCCGAGTGGGTTGCGGTTTCAAAATCTTTGCATCCTGACAATTCAAGCACCCATTCACTGACCCAAGTGTTTTCGGGGCTACAGCGACCTGAGTGTGTTCTCACTCATTCATCCGGGGCCTTGATGGTATCGGATGCGAGGGGTGGGGTCATGCAATTGAAAGCGGGTGCTGCGAACTTTTTGTCACACACTTCAACGCTGGTGCCCAATGGCATTGCCCTGATGAAGGATGGCAGCTTCTTGGTGGCCAACTTGAGCCCTGAGGGCGGGGTCTGGCGCTTGTCCTCTCAGGAGGGCGTTCAGCCTTGGCTGATGGAAGTTGAAGGCAAACCCTTGGGGCGTGTCAACTTCATTACTGTGGACGATCACGAGCGTGTTTGGGTGTGTGTCAGCGCTGCCGATGGGGGCGATCTTTATCCCTTGGACACGGCTACTGGCTGGATTTCTGTGGTGGACGCAAAAGGGTCTCGCATCGTGGCAGATGGGTTGCATTACACGAATGAGTGTCGAGTCAGCCAAGACGGACGCCATCTTTATGTGAATGAAACTTTTGGACGCTGCACCAGTCGTTTTGCTCTTTCAGAGCAACTGGTGTTGAGTCAGAAACAGGTGGTAGCCCAATTCACTGATGGCGATTTCCCCGACGGTTTGACGCTCGATGCTGAAGGTGGCTTTTGGGTGGTGTGTGTGGGAAGCAATCGTTTGTACCGAGTAGGGTCCCAGGGCAAACAAGTCACGGTCATTGACGATGCAGTGCCAGAAACTTGCAGCGCCTTAGAACACGCGTTTGAAACACGCACACTGACGCGACCCATGATATCCAGTGCGCGCGGCCGTCGACTGCCCAACATCACCAGCATTGCCTTTGGCGGTGAGGACCTGCGCACAGCCTACATGGGGTGTTTGGCCGGCGATACCCTCACCACCTTCAGGTCCCCTGTTGCGGGACTTCGCCCAATTCATTGGCATTGGCCACTCTGAAACCCTCGAAACTTATTGGAGAGTCCTCATGAAATACCGCGCCTTAGGGAAAAATCAATTGAAGGTGTCTGAGCTTTGTTTGGGCACCATGATGTTTGCAGACCAGACCGAATTGGCCGAAGCGCGCTCCATCGTTGACCATGCGAAAGAACAGGGTTGTAATTTCATCGACACGGCCGATGCTTACAGTTTGGGCGGATCAGAAAGCATGCTGGGCCAGTTGTTAAAAGGCCAACGGGAGCAATGGGTGTTGGCCACCAAAGTGGGTATGCCGATGAGTCAAAAACCCAATATGTCGCCCAATACATCGCACTATTCACGTTCTTGGATGTTGCAGGCATGTGAGGCCAGTCTGCGCCGATTAAACACTGACTACATCGACCTGTATTACATGCATCGAGATTACAACGGTATGGATTTTGAAGAGCCACTTCGTGCCATGGATGACTTGTTGCGCAGTGGAAAAATTCGCTATTGGGGCCTTTCTAATTTTCGAGGTTGGCGCATTGCAGAAATTGTGAATCAAGCCAAGCGCATGAACATTCAGCCGCCTTCTGCTTGCCAACCTTATTACAACTTACTTAAGCGTCAGCCTGAACAAGAGGTGTTGGAAGCCTGTGCGCATTACGGTCTGGGGGTGGTGCCCTACAGCCCGATTGCTCGGGGTGTACTTTCAGGTAAATATGTACCGGGCGCACCACCTGAGACTGGGACACGCGCATCGCGAAATGACAAGCGCTTGATGGAAACAGAATTTCGCGATGACACCTTGATGATCGCTCAGCGATTGAGAACCTATTGTGAACCCAAAGGCGTGGCATTGAGTCATTTTGCTGTGGCTTGGGTGTTGGCCCACAAGTCGGTGAGTTCCGTGATTGCAGGGCCTCGGACCTTGGCCCAGTGGCAAGATTATTTTGGTGCACTTGAAATAACGATAAGGCCTGAAGATGAAGCTTTTGTGGATGCGTTGGTTACGCCAGGTCATGCCAGTAGCGCAGGTTACAACGATCCAAATTATCCGCTGAACGGACGTTAAGTTTGCAATTCATTTTTGGGGCATTATTTTGAATTTCGTTTTAGTTCACGGCGGTTTTCATGGTGGTTGGTGCTGGCGCTTGGTGGCAGACCGCCTGCTTCAGCAAGGTCATCGCGTGACCACGCCCACCCAAACTGGTTTAGGGGCTAGACGTCATTTGGCATCCAATGCTTTGACGCTGGCCATGTATGTCGAGGACATTGTGAATCACATGATGTGCGAGGACATGAAAGAAGTGATCTTAGTGGGGCACAGCTTTGGCGGCTTGGCCATTTCAGGGGTGGCAGAAAGATTGCCCAGTCGCATCAGGCAATTGGTTTACTTGGATGCCTTGATTCTTCAAGCGGGGCAAACACCTTATGGCGTGTTGCCCGAAGAAGTGGTGTCACAACGTCGAACCAGCTGCACCAGCTATAACGGTGTGCGTGCATTTCCGCCACCACCGGTCTCGGTGTTCGGTATTCCAGAAGACCATCCTGAAGCCGAATGGGTGCGATCGAATTTAACGCCTCAACCCGAGAGCTTGTACGACACACCTTTGCCCATCACGAAAGCCGTGGGCAATGGTTTGCCTTGCACTTACATTGCTTGCACATCGCCTGTGCTGGGGTCTGTTGCTTCCTCTCAAGCATGGGCACGGCAGCAAGGCCACTGGCATTGGCGCGAGCTGGCAACCGGGCACGATGCCATGGTGACAGACCCCGATGGTTTAACCCACCTGTTGATCGAAATCGGCGAGTAACAACCATCGAGTGATTCAATCAATTAACTTAATATAAAGGAGACTTTCATGTTCAATCGCAGAGATATCGTGGTGACAGGTTTAGGGGCCGCATTGGGTTTAGCCCCCACAGCCCATGCACAACCCGCATGGCCTGAAAAGCCAGTCAAGATTCTGGTTTTTTTCCCAGCGGGGGGGGCTTCGGATGTGTTGACACGCCTGTTGGCAGAAAAACTGACAAGCTACTTTAATCAGACCTTCACCATTGAAAATAAAACAGGGGCAGGAGGCAACATCGGCATGGTGGCCGTGATGAATTCGCCGGCAGATGGCTACACCCTAGGATCGGCCACCATTGGCACCCTGTCGATCAATCAGTTTTTGTATTCCAAGCTGGGCTATGACCCTGCCAAAGACTTTGTTCCTGTGTCCACTTTCTGGGAGAACTGCAATGTGTTTGCCGTTTCTGCAGACCATCCCGCAAAGACTTTGGAGGAGTTCAAAACTTGGGCCAAAGCTCAACCCAAGGGCGTGACCTTCAGTTCATCTGGGGTCGGCACCACACCGCATTTAGCGGGCGAAATGTTTGGCCTCAAGTCGGGTATCAAAGTTGTGCATGTGCCGTTTCGCGGCTCCGCCAATACAGAGGTCATTGCTGGAACGATTGACTTTGCCATTGACAATTTGGCAAGCTATTCGTCCTTGCTTCGTGCAGGTCGTGCGCGTGCGCTGGCCGTGACGTCGGCCGATCGTTGGCCCACGTTTCCTCAGGTTCCCACCATGGCGGAAGCGGGCATGCCTGATTTTGTGATCACGTCATGGGGTGCCTTGGTCATGCCAGCCGCAACTCCTCCCGCCATCACAGCCAAACTTTCAAAAGCAATTCAAGAGATCTTGTCACAACCCGCCATGAAAGAGCGCTTCTTGCAGGCAGGAGCGCGGGCTATTTCTGCTTCGCCCGCCGATACTGCCGCCTTTGCGGCAACTGAGCGACTCAAGTGGAAAGAGGTTGTGCGGTTATCGGGTGCCAAGCTCGATTAAGCACACGCTGTTTTCTGAAGGACGTTCAAGTTTCTTGAACGTTCCGTCCTAAAATGTCTTTGAATCTTTGGCTGTAGGCTGGCCAAACCTCCGGATTGAGCAAGCGAGGGGGGCGATGGCCTTGGGCTATCAGCAGCAGTTGTTGGGCAGACATGCTGGCCATTTGACGACGTGCATCCACACTCACACCAGCCGTGTGATAGCTGGCGACCACGTTGTCCAATTTGAGCAGGGGATGAGATGCCTCCGGCGGCTCAACTGACCAAACATCCAGACCTGCACCACCCAAATGACCCGAAGTGAGTGCTGCGTGCAGTGCGTCCTCATCGTGAATGTCTCCCCGTGCAGTGGTGACAAACAAGGCCCCCTTTTTCATGGCGGCAAATCTTGCTGCGTCGAACATGCCCAGCGTCGTTTCGTCGCGCGGGCAGTGAAGAGAGATGACATCGGCTTCAGAAGTCAATTCATCCAATGTGACGGCTTGTGCACCGCGCTGACTCATTTGTTCAGCGCTTAGGAAGGGGTCGTGGGCAATGATCTTCATCCCAAGTGCGTGCCCTAGCATGGCCATTTGAGTGCCTGCGTGACCTAGGCCCACCAAACCCAAAGTACGCCCGAGCAGTTCATAGCCCATGCCCTGAACGCGCGTGAATTTTTCACCACGGCGAAGACGGCGGTCGTTCTCATTGATGCGTTTGGACAAGCCCAAAATGAGGGCCAGGGCATGTTCCGCCACGGCACGTGCATTGCTGCCTGCTTGGTTGACTGCGCAAATTCCTGCATGGGTGCAATCTTGAAGATTCACGGTGTCATAGCCTGCACCAAAAGTGGAAACCACCAAGAGCTTGGGACAGTGTTGGAGCAGGGCTTGGTGAGCGAACCAAGGCTGGGGTAAATCATCTCGGGCTGAGGTGATGTGGTAGGCATGAACATGTTGAAACGCTGCCCGAATTTCATCGTCTTGCCCCGTGATATTGAACTCATGCAAGCCTATGCGAGGTTCCACTGAAAGTTTCTCGGCAAACAGGGCGCTGTCCATGGGGAATTTCATTCGCAGGATGGAGAAGTAAGGAGAGGCGTTCATGCGTTTTTTAATCAAATAAAGTGTTGCGTTTATAGAGGGATTTGCAACCCTCAGCAAGCGAGTAACGTCACTTTTCCTGTTCACGATAGCGGGTGCGACGGGGCTTGTGCAAATGCATCTTTTTCGGGTCTAGGGTTAACGCTATGATACCCGCAGGTAAATTTTAAATACCAAATGGTATATTATTCAAGCTTGAGAGAAAATACCCGCCATCAGGCTTGCATCAGCGAATTCACTTACCCATCATTCCCAACGTCAGGAGACACTCATGGTCAATATTCAACCCTCCAATTTCACATTGAAAGAAATGTTTGAACCCGACGTCATGGTGGAAGACGAAAAGTGGTATGCCCTTGGCAAGATGGGCATGGTCCGTCCCTTGATGTTCGATGTGGCCAATGGCGGTTGGATCAGCATTCTCAAAGCCAAAGGCTCTGGCATTATTCAGCGACACCGCCACGCATCCCCCGTCACAGCATGGACCATGGATGGCGCCTGGGGTTACAAAGAACACGATTGGGTAGCGACTGCAGGCAGTTTTGCGTATGAGCCCGCGGGCCATATTCACACCCTCTACATTGACCCCAAAGTGGGTCACATGACGGCATTGTTCCATGTCATGGGACCCCTGGTCTATGTGGATGAACAGGGCAATCCCGTAGATTACGACGATGTCTTTTTGCGTCTAGACCGTTATACCGAACACTGCAAGAAAGTCGGCTTGGGTGAAGCCTACGTCCGATCTTTGATTCGCTAATTCTTTCCCTGTCAAAATAATCTGCTGCCAAGAAAGGTCAGAGACATGAGCTCCAAAATGCATTTGCTGCAAATGCTGGTTCACACCAGCCAGACCCATACGCTTCAAGCATGGGCTGATCCCATTGATCAGCAGTTAGAGGGCTTGCAAGACTACGCTTACTGGCAACACTTGGCGAAAAAATTAGAGCAAGGGTGCTTTGATGGTGTGTTCTTCGCAGACAGTCCTGCTACCCATGGTGTTTACAAAGAAAGCGTAGTGCCATCAGTGGAGTGGGGAGTGGCCTGGCCTAATCACGACCCGATGCCTTTGGTGGCGGTGATGAGTGCCGCCACTCAAAATTTGGGCATCGGTGTCACCTTGTCGACCAATGGCACTTCGCCTTATTTGGCCACGCGCCGCATCTCTACCTTGAATTACCTCAGCCGAGGTCGTGTGGGTTGGAACATTGTGTCAGGCTTCAGTCAAGCTGAGCACATGGCCTGTGGTCTTGGCAAGCAAATTGAACATGACGAACGTTATGACATGGCCGATGAGTTCATGGACATTTGCTATCAGCTTTGGAACAGTGTGCCGGCTGATGCCATTTTGAAAAACAAGCAATCCTTGAAATTTGCCGATCCTGACAAGGTGACGCGTGTGGATTTCAAAGGCAAGTATTTTCAATGCAAGGCCGTAGGCCCTACGCTGCCCTCTGAATATGGTCGCCCCATGTTGTTTCAAGCAGGCTCATCGGGTCGAGGTATGCAGTTTGCGATGAAGCATGCGGAGCTTATTTTTGCCATCCAAAGTCATGTGGAAGGCATGAAAAAAACCATGATCCAGCTCAAAGCTGAAGCTCAAAAATATGGTGTTCCCGAGCGCAAGGTTATTTTTGGACTTCAGCCCATTGTTCGAAGTACCGAGCTGGAAGCACGTCAGCGTGCGGAGGAGTTGATTGAGCGCATTCCTTTGGAAGCCAACCTGGCCCGCATGTCGGGTGTGTTTGGTCTCGACTTGAGCAAATTCGATCCGGATCAACCGTTGTCAGACAGTAGCAGTGCCCAAGGCTCTCGTGGTCTGATGGCTGCGGCCATGACCAACGAAAAGGGTGAGTCTGTCACTTTGAGAGAAGTCACCAAAAAATGGGCGCTCTCAGTGGCCATTCCCCCTGTCATTGGCACGCCTGAACAAGTGGCCACAGAAATTGAACGCGTCTGGCGCGAAACAGGTTGCCATGGCTTCAACTTAAGCCCGACCACCAATCCCGACAGCGTGGATGATTTTGTCGATCACGTGATTCCTATTTTGCAAAAGCGCGGTGTTTTCCGCACCTCCTACGAAGCCAGTACCTTTCGTGAAAACTTGCTGAGCTGAACTCACAAAGAAAAAAGAACATGACCGTCATTCAAATGCCGCACAAAACCGAACTCGCGTTGTCGCCCATTGATCCAGCTGAATTGCGCCGTTGTTTGGGCTCTTTCGTCACTGGCGTGACGGTCATCACTGTGTTGGATGATCAAGGAAACCCCATCGGCATGACCGCCAATTCATTCAACTCGGTGTCACTTGACCCCGCCTTGATTGTTTGGAGTTTGCGCCTCAACGCCACGGCCTTCAGCACCTACAGCAATGCTCAACGATTTGTGGTGAATATCCTTGCAGAAGACCAAGTGGACATCTCCAATCGGTTTGCTCGTTCTGGTTTGGACCGTTTTGAGGGTGTGGCTTGGACCCAGGGCTTGGGTGGCGTGCCCTTGATTGAGGGTTGTGCAGCTTACTTGGAATGCACAACTGAGCAAACCTATCCTGGTGGCGATCACTTGTTGTTCTTGGGTCGCGTTCAACGCATCGTGAATGCAACGCGCAGACCTTTGGCATTTGGTTCTGGCAAGTACATGGTGGTCCACCCCTACGACAACTCGCCCGGCAAGGATGTGGGTTCAGGCCATGTTGCCACTTTAAATGCCATTCATCTGGCGCGTCCTTGTCTTGAAGACCTTAATCGTGAAACCGACAAGACAGTGGGTCTAGGGGTGTGGGGTAATTTTGGACCCACCTTGATATGGTGGATTGAAGCCAAGAAACCTCTCGATGTGCGTTTGCGCTGTGGCATGGTTTTGCCTTTGTTGGGCTCCGCCACAGGAAAAGTATTTGCCGCATACTCCAACAGATCGCTCACACAACCCTATTTAGATGCTGAAATAACGGCTGCTCAAAAAACAGGCAGCTCAGAATTCATCAACCCCTTCCAAGTCGACCAACACTTGGAGCAGGTCAGACAAGCGAGAATCGGGGATGTTCAAAACGCCATCATGGCCGACATCAACGAAAAAGGTGTGAACGGTTACAGTGTTCCCGTCTTTGATGCCAGCGGGACCATTGTGCTAGCGTTGACCATGATGGGGGATTCAGATGCCTTTCCCAAGGATGATCCCGCATTGCAGGCATTGAAAGAAGCGGCCAATCGTTTGTCCGCTCGACTAGGATGGAAGTCATGAGCAAAGAAGCTTGGGGCCGTTGGGGTCCTGAAGATGAAAAAGGCAGTCTGAATCACATCGGGCCAGAGCAAGTTCGCAACGCATCTTCTTTGGTGAAAACTGGTGAGGTATTGCGTTTGACGCAATTGCTCAGCGCCAAGACACCTGTTCCTGGACATCGTTGTGGTTTGCAACATTTTATGAACCGTGATGGTGGCGACTATGCTGCCGGGCAACGCGTCGTAGGAGGTTTCCAATTTGCCGAAGACACTGTCGTCATGCCATTGCACATCGGCACTCACATTGATGCTTTGTGTCATGCTTGGTATGACGATGAGTTGTACAACGGGTATTTAGGCAACACCATCCGAAGTCTTAGGGGCGCTGAAAAATTAGGCATTGAGAAAATGCCGCCCATCGTCACAAGGGGTGTGCTGCTGGACATCGTTCGTTTGAAAAAAAGAAGCCTGGTGCCAGGCGAAGTGATCACACGAAAAGACTTGCAAGATGCCGCCCAGATGGCCGGTGTGACACTGCAAAAGGGTGATGCTATTTTGATTCGAACCAGTTGGCTGGAGTCCCAAAAAGGCAAAGCGGATGTGGATTTCAATTCTGAGCCTGGTATCGACAAAGATGCCGGTTTGTGGCTTGCGCAAAGTGACGTGGCCATTGTGGGCGCAGACAACTTCGCCGTGGAAGTTTTGCCCTTCGCACCAGGGACTATTTTCCCCGTACACCAGTGCTTGATTCGAGATTATGGCATTCCACTCTTGGAGGGGTTGATGCTTGACCCCTTGGTTGAAAGTGGTCGATTCACTTTCATGTTTGTGGCCAGTGCACTGCCCATTGTGGGCGCTTCTGGCAGTCCTTTGTCTCCCGTAGCCATTCTCTAAAGTGATGAAAAAAACCAGACCCCTTGAAGGCATTCGTGTTCTCGAGATCGCGTCCATGATTTTTGGCCCCTTGGCGGGTCAGTACCTGGGTGACATGGGCGCTGATGTGATCAAACTCGAACCCCCAGAGGGTGATTTGACGCGCGCCATCGGCCCCCGTCGAACCCCTCGCATGGGTGCTTTTTTTCTCACAAGCAATCGCAGCAAACGCTCTATTGTGGTTGATTTGAAAACGCAAGAAGGCCGAGAAATTTTGCACAAACTCGTATCTGAAACAGATGTCCTTCTGCATTCCATGCGCACCAACGCCGCCAATCGTTTGGGCTTGGACTACGCCAGTTTGTCAGCCAAGAATCCACGTCTGATTTACTGTCATGTGGCGGGGTATGGCGATGATGGTTTGTATGGGGGGCGCCCCGCTTATGACGACATCATTCAAGCGGCCTCTGGCTTGGCACGATTGCAAACGGTGGTCGCTGGGCAGCCCCGCTTTATTCCCACCATCATTGCCGACAAAATCAGTGGCTTGCATGCCGCTTGGGCCATTGCCATGGCATTGATGCAGCGCTACCAAACGGGTGTCGGTCAGCATGTCGATGTGGCCATGTTTGAAACCATGGCGGCTTTCAACATGATGGAACACCAATGGGGATACGCCTTTGAGCCGCCCATGGCAGCGATGGGGTATGAACCTGTGAGTTCCGCTTCGCGCCGCCCCTATAAAACACTGGACGGTTACTTGGCATTGCTACCCTATTCTGATGCGCATTGGAAGCGATTTTTTGAACTGGCGGGTGAAGCACAAATCATGGCAGACGAACGCTTTTCAACGTTTGCAGCACGACAGAAAAATTTCCGTCACGTGTGGGATGAAATTGAGCGCCAAGTAGCGCGAAAATCCAATGCGGAGTGGCTGGCATTGCTGACCCCTGAAGATGTTCCATTTTCTGTGGTCAACAGCTTAGAAGATTTGGTCGATGATCCTCATTTGAAGAGCATCAACTTCTGGGAAATTCGGGAGCATCCCACGGAGGGAGCTTTGCGCATTCCGCGCGTGCCCATTCAAATGAGTGGCGCTGATACGCACGTTGATCGCCTGCCGCCCCAGCTGGGCCAGCACACTGCAGAAATATTGAAAGAGTGCGGCTTTGAAGACGCGATGATTGAAAAATGGATTGCCGAAGGCGGCCCTTGCCATCCCCTGACCCCAACTACCTGAGATTGAAATGATTCCACGACAGATATTCAGCCCCGATCACGAACTCTTTCGCGACACCGTCAGACGTTTCATTGAAGAACATGTGACCCCCTTTCACGCCCAGTGGGAGAAAGAGGGCCAAGTGCCGCGAGAACTATGGCTCAAAGCGGGTGAGTTTGGACTTCTATGCTGCAATGTTCCTGAAGAATACGGCGGTTTGGGTGGCGACTTTTTGCACAGCGCTGTCTTGATTGAAGAAATGGCCCGCGCTGGTGCTACCGGCCCTACCTTCTATTTGCACTCAGACATCGTCGCACCCTATTTGGTTGACTTTGGCACCGAAGAACAAAAGCGCAAGTGGTTGCCCAAAATGGCCACGGGTGAAGTCATTGCCGCTTTGGGCATGAGCGAGCCCTCCGGTGGCAGTGATGTGCAAGCCATGCGGACGCAAGCCATTCGCGATGGTGATGACTACGTCATCAATGGACAAAAAGTGTTCATCACCAACGGCCATACCGCAGATTTGCTGGTGTTGGCTTGCAAGACGGATCCTAAAGCCCGCGGCAAAGGCGTCAGCCTTATTTTGGTTGAAACCAATCGAAAGGGTTTTACACGCGGTCGCAAGTTGGAAAAAATGGGTTGCAGGGCGCAAGACACTTCAGAGCTTTTCTTTGCCGATGTCCATGTGCCCGTTGAAAATTTGTTGGGCTCCGAAGGCGGTGGCTTTGCGATGCTCATGACGCAGTTAGCGCAAGAACGTTTGGTCCAAGCTATTCGCGGTGTGTCCAGTTCAGAAGCGGCTCTTGAGTGGACCAAAGACTATGTCAAAGATCGGAAGATGTTTGGTGGCACTTTGGGGGATTTTCAAAATACCCGATTCAAATTGGCATCTCTCACCGCAGAGGTTCTCACGCAGCGTGTGTTTGTCGATCGATGCATTGAAATGCATTTGAAGGGCGAGTTTGATGCAGTCGATGCGGCTTGCGCTAAGTTGGTCACCACCGAACTTCAAGGCAAGGTCATGGACGAGTGCTTGCAGTTTTTTGGTGGCTGGGGTTACATGTGGGAATACCCCATTGCGCGCGCATTTGCCGACGCCCGCATGTGCCGTTTGGGCGGTGGTACGGCAGAGGTCATGAGGCAAATCATTGGCAATGCTATTTTACCGCGCGCTCCCAAGACCACCGCATGATCTCTGATTGCAAATTAGCTTGATGATGACGCACATGCAACCCACTTCTCAAAAACGAGTGGCTGTGATTGGTGCTGGCGCTGCTGGCTTGTGTGCAGCCAAACATTTGCTGGCCAAGCAACATGACGTGGTGGTCTTTGAAATGGGATCTCACGTGGGGGGGCTGTGGGTCTATGAAAACGACAACGGCATCAGCCCAGCCTATCGTTCTTTGCATTTGAATTCTGAGGCCCGTGTCACGGCCTATCAAGATTTCCCGTTCCCAGAAGGTACGCCCCTTTACCCTGATCATTGGCAGGTCCACAGTTACTTGAAAGCTTACGCTGAAAAATTTCAGCTGTTGCCTCACATCCGCTTCCATTCACCTGTTGTGAAATTGGAGGCCCAGGATCAATCTTGGAGCGTCACGGTCAAAGGCAAAGCAGCAGAGCACTTTGATGCCGTGGTCATTGGTACGGGCCACCAAGGCAAGCCCCTGCATCCTGAGTGGGCTTCTGAATTCAAGGGTGAGTATTTGCATGCGCACAATTACCGCGTGCCAGAACCCTTTCGCGACAAACGTGTGTTGGTCGTGGGCATGGGCAACAGCGCCGTCGACATAGCTTCCGATATTTGCACCATGACCAAGGCCACGGTGATTTCCGCAAGATCACCCGTTTTGGTCATGCCGCGCGTTTTGTTTGGTGTTCCCACCTCGCGTGTCTTGGCCAAATTGGAAAAACCCTGGATGCCTTGGCCTGTTCGGCGCACCATTCGCGAAGTTTTAACGCGCATTGTGCACGGCACCATGGAGCAGTGGGGATTTGTCACCCCGAAGTCGCGAACACACCCCACCAGTCATCCCAGTTTGATGGCGCACTTTGTGTGGAACCGCGTGCGTGCCAAACCTGGCATCAAAACAGTGCAGGGTCAAACGGTGACCTTCACAGATGACACGCAAGAAAGCTTTGATTGCGTGATTGCTGGAACAGGTTATCAGGTTGATTTGCCATTTCTCGATTCGGCACTGGCACCCTTTCACAAGGGGCACCTCGATCTTTTCTTGCGCGTGGTTCATCCCACACAAAAAAATCTGTTCTTTGCGGGTATGTTCAATGTGGCTGGGGGTGGCAACATTCGCATGATGGACGATCAGGCTGAATGGATCAGCGACATGGTGAGTGGCAATTACAAAGTACCCTCAAACGAACAGATGCAAAAAACAATGGACGAAGAACAAACGTTTTTGAGAAGGCATTACCCCAAGAGCGTTCGCTATGCGCTTGAGTTGGACCCTGTTTTTTACCGGCAACAAATGTCGCGCGAGCGCCAACGAGCGGCGCAGCATTGAGATGAAGGATCAAGATGAGCCTTAAAGACAAAGCCTGTGTCACAGGCATCGGTGAAACCACCTACATGCGAGGTTCAACCCAAACGGCTTTTGAACTTCAAATTGAGTCTTCGCTGAAGGCCATTGCAGATGCTGGACTGAAGCCGACTGACATTGATGGTGTGATTCCAGTCGGTATTGTCAGTGGCACAGCCGATGACTTTATCGAAAATTTTGGCATTCCCGATTTGCGCTTTTCAGCCGTTATTCCGCATGGTGGCGCCAGCCCTGTCATGGCGCTTCAATGTGCTGCTGCTGCCGTTGCGTCCGGGGTCTGCCGTCATGTGCTGATCACCTTTGGTCGCAATGTGAGCATGGGCTCGAACAAGGCAGGGGCTCGCATTCACAACATGCCGCAATTTCACTATGTGACTGAATTTGAGTACCCCATGGGTGCCATTGCACCTGCGCAGTTGTATGCCCCCATGGCCAGACGTCACATGGAACTTTATGGCACCACCGTGAAGCAATTTGGTGAGGTTGCGGTGGCCTGTCGTGAACATGCTTTGCTGAATGGCAACGCGGTGATGAAGAAACCCATGACCTTGGAAGATCACTTCAATTCCCGCATGATTTCCGATCCCTTTCGGCTGCTGGACTGCAGTTTGGAAAGCGATGGTGGTGCGGCAGTCATTGTGAGTGCCTCAGAGTGTGCTGGTGACATGGCTCAACCCAAGGTTTACATTGCAGGCGTGGCCGAAGGTCACCCCGATTCTCCCGGCGCTATCACCCAGCGCCCCGACATGACGAGCCTGGGCATTGGCAAAGCAGCCAAGCGGGCTTTCGCAATGGCCGGTGTCACGCATGCCGACATCGACGTGACTGAAATCTATGACTGCTTTACCTACGCAGTCATCCGCCAGCTTGAAGACATGGGCTTTTGTGGCAAAGGGGAGGGAGGTGCTTTTGTGGAGGGGGGGCGGCTCAAACTAGGCGGTGCCTTGCCCACCAACACCCATGGCGGCTTGTTGTCCCAAGGGCATGTTTGGGGCTTGAATCACGTGGTTGAATTGGTACGCCAGTTGCGCGGCCATGGCGGTGCAGCCCAAGTCAAAGGTGCAGAAGTTGGCCTTGTGACAGGTTATGGCGACATGGGCGATGGCGCTTTGGCGATTATGAGAAAAGCTTAACAACATGAACGCAGTCTCCAAACCCATTCCCCAACCTAGCCCCATGACACAAGCCTTTTGGGATGCGGCGGCGCAGGGCCGACTGGTGCTGCAAACTTGTGCATCTTGCGGCACGGTCCGGCACTATCCCCGGATGCTGTGCACCCAGTGTTATTCTCATGAACACTTTTGGCAAAACTCCCCAGGCTTGGGGGCTGTTCACAGTTGGACACGCTGCCACCATGCATTCCATGCTGGCTTTGCCGCCGATGTGCCCTACACACTGGTCACGGTTGACTTGGACGAGGGCGTGAGATCCTTGGGCATTTGGAAAGGTGACCTTCCGTTGACCATTGGTTTGAGAGTTCAAGGCCGTTATGACAACAGCCGGGGTGACTTGGAGTGGCTGTTTGAGCCGCAAATGAAATAAGCCACTGGAAACTATTTACAATCCTTATATGAACACAGTCAAAGCGCCTGCTAAAACGGCTAAGAAAACAACGTCATCTTCGTCGCCGCCCATTGATGATATTCGGGATGCGGTCACCAAACTTAAACGTGAACGCATCATTTCTACTGCGCTAGAGTTGTTCAACCAAAATGGCTTGACCAACACCACGCTCGACGCAGTGGCCGAGCAGATGAATGTCACCAAGCCCTTCATTTACACCCACTTCAAATCCAAAAACGAATTGTTGTCGGAAATTTGCTCACGCGGCATTCGCGCTTCCTTGGATGTTCTAGACCGTGTGGTGGCCTCCAAAGATTCGCCTACGGTCAAGTTGCGTGTGTTGGCACATGATTTCATGATGGCCGTGATTGAGAACCAAAGTCACATTGCCATTTACACGCGAGAAGAAAAACATCTTTCACCCGAAAGTAGCAAGGCCATCCAAAAAATGCGCCGAGAATTTGATCGTAAATTCTGTGCATTGCTCGAACAAGGCGTCAAAGATGGCGAATTTCAAGTCGATGATGTGAAACTCACGTCATTGTCCATTGGCGGCTTGATCAGTTGGTCCTATGTTTGGTATCGCCCTGATGGTCGCTTGAGCAAAAATGAAACTGCCGATCATGTGGCTGAGTTGGTCATGGCCATGGTGAAAGCCAAGCGCTGAATTGAAATGATCCAAATTCAAAACTCGCTGGATGCCCGAGCCTCAAAAAAAACGGTTCGCAAAGATACCTTTGAAGGCAGCGTGACGGACTTCATTGCCACGCATGAAATTCGACAAGCGGGTGCCCAAGCTTTTTTAGTGGAGCAATTGCCCCATTGGAGCACGCCTTCGCATTTTCATTTGGAGCATCAATTTCAAGTGGTTGTGGCGGGAGATGGCGCCATTGGAAGACACCCTGTTGCACCCTTAACGGTCCACTACGCTGCGCCGGAGACGGGCTACGGTCCGATACAAGCCGGGCCAGCGGGCGTGTCCTACCTCACCCTTCGTGCCACAGGCGATACAGGCGCCTGGTACTTGCACAAGCCTGGTTCTAGAGAGCGCATGCAAAAGGGTCTGAAGCGCGAGCAGCAGCACGGCGAACCTCAAGACGGCATTCGAGAGACGGCACTGTCAGCGCTCAAGACTTCGCAAGAACAAGACTTGATTTCGTTGAGAGAAGATGGCTTGTCTGCTAAATTGTTTCGATTGCCAGCAGGTGAAACCTTGAATTTGCCCACTGAAAAAATACACGGCGGTAGATTTTTTGTGATCACTGATGGCGTCTTGGAGTCTACTGCGGGTCAAAGCCCGGCACTCTCTGTGGTCCACGTGCCGCCTGAAGATACCTTGAATGCAAAGGCTGGCGCTGAGGGCGTCGAAGTGCTCGTTTTGCAATTCCCTTCACTCGGCACATGACCCTCCCATCGGAGAAGCCGATGACAGGGGCTGAACTCAAAGCATTGGGCCAGCGAAAAACTTCAGCTTGCAATTGTTCGCTCAAAATCTGTGATGGATGGGAAAGTGTGAGCGATGAGCGCTGGCCAGCCGATCAATTGAAACTTGAAGGCACACTGCGCACGCCTTTGCCTGAAGGGCAAATGGACTTGAGTTTTGAAGAGTATCACCCACAGGGCACCCGATACGATTCGGCAAATGCACCCATTGCATCTCCCTACTTTCCCTACAACCGATGCGATGTTTACGCCTGTAGCAACTGCCGTTGCGCGGTGCTGAAGTACACCGAATATGGAGGCTATTATGTCGACCACCGTGTTAGGAGGGTGGCCCCCGATTTGGTGATCGACAACTGATCCAATGTCCCCTTGAAGCGATATTGGGTCAAAAAGCTAAGCGTTTAAAGCCTCTTGTGTTAATTCACATCTGAGCAAGTTTAGCAGCGCTTCGACTGAATGGGGCAGGGTGTTGCCACGCCAAACCACATGCTGATCGGTTCTGCACAATACCAATTTGTGTCGATAGGCTTCGGGCTTCTGAGTTTGGTCGCCAAGCTCAATCAATTTGATGGGCAAGCCTAAGCGATGGGCTTCGTCTAACAAGGATTGCACATTGACCGAAGTGTCAAATTGCAACAAGCTGTAGCCCTTGCCCAATGCGTCGTAGAGTGAACTGCCATCGTTGAGCCAGAAGTGGGGCGCACGGCAACCTGGCAATGTGGAAGGTGTGAAAGCCCCCATTGAGTAAGCGGGTGCTGCTTCTGACTCGTGCGCAATGATGGGCGACTTCTCATAGAAGTAACCAAAGTTAAGGCCTTCACAACAAAACTGTTGCACATTCAAGTCGTAGGCCTCAGCGCCGACCCGTGCGCGGGCAGCATCAGCTTCCGCGTCGAAGCTTTCAATGTTGTAAGGCACCGCTTTTCTGGCCTTGATCATTTTTTGTGCATGGTTCATCACAAAATGCGAGACTTGTTCCGTGATGGGATGACGTTCAGCTTCATAGGCATCCAATATTTTTTCGTTGGCCCACCCCTTCACTGCAGCATCTAACAGCCATGCCAAGTTGGTGGCATCGGCAAGGCCAGCATTCATGCCGTAGCCTGCATAAGGAACCCAAAGGTGTGCGGCATCTCCCGCTAAAAATACGCGCCGATCTCTGAATCGATTGGACAACAATCTGCGGCCGACCCAATCCTCTTTGGTGATGATCTCGTATTGGAAGTTTGAATCTACACCCAAGATGTTGCGAATAGATTGATCACGGTCGACGGAATCAAACTCAGGTTCATCAGGATGTAAATGGTTATGTACCAGCCAAGTTTCTTGGCCATCAATAGCAAACACCGTACCGCATCGGCGGGTGTTGACTGAGTAATAACACCAAGCGAGTTTGCCAGGTAGCATGGCAAGCAATTGTGGCGCACGAATGAACGTGGACTGCACCCTTTGAATCACTTCAGTGCCTTCTAGCTTGGCGCCAATTTTCTTGCGCACCCATGAACTGCCGCCGTCACAGCCCGCCACATAGCGCACCCTCACAGTTTGAGAAGTTTGTGTGTCTAAATTCAGAAGAGTGACGCTCACCCCCTCATCGTCTTGCACCATGTCGATCACTTGCGTTCTGTTGTCCAACGAGACGCCCTCATGCGACACGGCGTGCTTGAGCAGCAGAGGCTCCAAGTAGATTTGATTGATACGGTGTGGCGGCTCGGGCGTCGCCCAGCCAGCATCTGGCCCTACTTTTTCTGTGTACCTGTTTTTTCTGCAAGGAATGGGAATGCGTGTCAGCTCGATACCCGTCATCGACGTTCTGAAGACAACATCGTTTGGAAAAGTTTCTGGCAAACCGGCATTGCGCAGCGTGGCAGCCACGCCCAGTCTTCTGAAGTGTTCCATGCTTCTGGCAGAGACGTGATTGCATTTCACATTGGGGGGCTCGGCAAATTTCCGAATTTCAGCCACTAGCACTTTCACACCCCGTTGCGCCAAATCTGTGGCCAAGGTTAAGCCCACGGGGCCAGCACCCACCACCAGGACATCGCTGTCAAATTTCATCGTCAAGTTTCTATTCAGTTCAGTTTGATGTTGGCTTGTCGAATGACCTTGGCCCATTTTTGTGTTTCGCTTTTGATGTAGGCTTCGAAACCTTCAACGCTTGTGACAATCGGTTCCATGCCATTTTGACGCATTTGAGCTTTCAAGGATTCATCGTTCAAGGCCGCAGCAAATTCAGTGTGAAGCCTCTGAATAATTTGCGGCGAGGTGCCCACAGGTGCGACCAAGCCAAACCATCCAGTGGCGTCGTAGCCTGCAAGTCCACTTTCAGCGAGGGTGGGCACATCGGGTAAATTACTCAAACGTTTGGGACTGGTCACTGCAAAGGCTTTGAGCTTGCCTGCCTTGATGTGGGGCAGTGCTGCAGCCAAGTCTGTCATGGACAATTGAATTTGACCAGACAAGGCATCCATGGCGGCAGGACCTGAGCCACGATAGGGCACTTCAATCAGTTTCAGGTCTGCCATTTGCGTGAAGAGTGCCGTTGACAAATGCATGGCCGTCCCGTTGCCGCCATGGCCAATGGCAATTTTGCCGGGCTGCGACTTCGCCAGTGCAATGAGTTGTTGCATATTGTCTGCTGGCACGGAGGGGTGTCCCACCAAGACAAAGGGAATGGCCGCCAACATGGTGATGGGTGAAAAATCTTTAGCGACATCAAAAGGCATTTGGGGGTAAAGGCTTGAATTGGCCGTCAAACCACCCGCAGCGCCAACACCTAGCGTGTAACCATCCGGCGCAGCCTTGGCCACGGCACTCAAACCAATGTTGCCGCCTGCACCGGGCCTGTTGTCAATCACCAAAGCTTGGCCTAATTTGTCATTCAGACGGGTAGACAAAATGCGAACGATGGCGTCAGAACTGCCGCCCGGTGGAAATGTCACCACAATTTTGATGGGCTTGGTTGGGTAGTCAGTGGTTTGTGCGCCAGCTGAAAATACCATGATGATGGCCAAAATTGAACTTGAAAGCCAACGAAACCAACGAACTGAAATGGTGTGCATAAGGTCTCCTAAGGAGCCCGTACTCTAGCCGCGCATGGTCTCCATTGCAATCAGTAATTGAACGGATTCAGGCTTCTTAAATTGGTCAGTGTCGTCGGCCTGAAATTGGGGTTTTCATCATTCCGCCAAGCCAGCACTCGTGCTACCTTCTGGGCTGTTTGCATTCACAGAATGGTTTTATATGCGTCTGAAGTTTTTGCGCTCCTTTTCCATTTGTTCTATTTGTCTCATCACATTTTGTTTGTCGCTGACGGCCCAAGCGCAAGAGTGGCCTTCCAAGCCCATTCGAATTGTGGTCCCTTACCCTGCAGGTGGTGGCGTAGATTCCGCGGCGCGTCTGGTTGCGCAGCACTTGACCACCGTGCTGGGTCAGTCAGTCTTGACCGATCCAAAACCTGGTGGCGGCACAGTCATTGGCGCTGAAATGGTGGCGCGTGCAGCACCTGATGGCTATACGTTTCTGCTGGCTGGTGGCTCTACCATGGCTTTGTTGCCGCTCACCCATCCAGGCAAATTGCCATTTGATTCCTTGACCGACTTTGCGCCTGTCGGCATGGTCTCTCGCTTGCCATTTTATCTCGTCACTGCCACTTCAAATCGCTACAACACAGTCAAGGAGTTGATGGCCGATGCCAAAAACAAACCTGGTCTCTTGCCCTACGCCAGCAATGGCATCGGCGGCATGGGACATGTGGGTACCGCTATGCTGACACAAAGCGCTGGTGTGGACATGATTCATGTGCCGTACCAAGGTTTCCCACCGGCAGTTTCAGACCTGATCACGGGCCGTGTGGTCATGGCGATGGCAGATTTGGCACCTGTGAAGGGGCAGATTCAAGCGGGCAGTTTGCGGGCCTTGGCCGTCGCATCGCAGAAGCGATCGCGTTTCATGCCAGACGTCCCAACCCTGGCTGAGGCGGGTTACCCAGGCACGGAGTTTGAAATTTGGCTGGCCCTTTTTGCCCCTGCCAAAACACCGCCAGCCATTCTGGCGCGCGTTTCCCAAGAATTGAAAAAGTATTTGGAAATGCCTGCCACGCGGGAGGCGTACAGCAAACTGGGCCATGAAAGTGACAGCGCAGGACCCGAGGTGGTTCGTCAAAGAATTGAAACCGAACTTAAACAGATGCTGCCGGTTGTGAAAGCAGCCGGGCTTTACCAGAAGTAATGTATGTCTGATGTTGATACACGCACGGCTGCCAACGACTTGCTTCAAGGTTTGGTTGATTCAGGCATTGACTATTTATTTTGTAATCTGGGCACAGACCATGCGCCCCTCATTGAAGAGATGGCGCATTGGCGCGAGCAAGGCAGAAAATTCCCAAGTTTGATTTTGTGTCCGCATGAAAATACGGCTGTTCACATGGCCGGTGGTTATGCCTTGGCGACAGGTCGCGGTCAAGCTGTGTTGGTTCACGTCGACGCAGGCACAGCCAACGCTGCGATGGGTTTGCACAATTTGTGCCGTGCACGTATTCCGATTTTGCTGATTGCAGGTCGCGCGCCCATGACGACGTTTGACAACTCAGAAGGTGGTCGAGATACCTACGTTCATTTCATTCAAGAACCATTCGATCAAGGCAGCGTGGTCAGACCTTATGTGAAATGGGAATACAACTTGGCATGGCCGTCCATGGCGCATGAAGTAGTCTCGCGTGCGGTTGCTGTGATGCAAAGTGATCCCACCGGGCCGGTTTACCTGACATTGCCAAGAGAGGTATTGGCTGCTCATGTGGATGCTGCCAGCATTGGCGCTTACGGTTTGCAGAAACATCTGCCAGTGAAAGCGCAAGGGGCAGATCCTGCCAGCATCAAAGCCATCGCCAAAAAATTAATTCAATCTGACAACCCCATGATGGTCACCGCCTATGCAGGACGAAACCATCAAGCACCTGCCCAGATTGAAAAGTTGGCGGCCTTGTGCGGCATGCGGGTGTGTGAGTTCAATACGGCGCACATGAATTTGCGCCGTGACTCCCCCTTCTTTGGCGGTTACAACCCCGCGGCCTTCACCGAACAAACTGATGTTGGTCTGATGGTCGATGTCGATGTGCCGTGGATCCCCAAAACCACGCGCGTCAATCCAAATGCCTATTGGGCGCAGTTTGATGTCGATGCCATCAAACGTGACATTCCCATGTGGGGCTTCCCCTTGGATGCACGCATTGAAGGCGACAGTGTGCGTTTGATGGCGCAATTGATTGAAGCTGTGGAAGCCATGGCCACGCCTGAATTTCAAGCCAAAGTCAAACAACGAACCCTTGAATTGAGCAATGCGCATGCGAAAAATGCGCAAAGGGTGGCGCTGCTAGCCAAAGAACAAGGCACTGTCAATACCATCAACCCCCACTACCTGTGTGCCGTTTTAGGCCAGCATTTAAATTCAGAGGATGTGGTCCTGAACGAAGCCATTCGCAACACCATGGCTGTGTTTGAACAGATCCCGCGCAACACACCAGGAACTTTGGTGGGATTGATGGGGGGTGGTCTCGGTTTTTCTGCAGGCACTGCCTTGGGCATGAAATTGGCTCAGCCCAACAGGCGTGTGGTTCATGTGGTGGGTGATGGCTCGTTCTATTTTGGTAACCCAAGCGCTGTCTACACCATTGCAGTGGAAAATCAATTGCCCATTCTCACGGTGCTGTTGGACAACGGCGGTTGGTCGGCTGTGAAGGAATCTACATTGCGCATGTACCCGCAAGGGCAAGCTAAAAATACAAATCAATTTGCATCAGTGTTGGGCCACGGCACCGACTTTGCCGCCATTGCCGAAGCGGCAGGCGCGCACGGTGAGCGACTGAACGATCCTACACAAGTGAATGCCGCCATTGCACGCTGTGTGAAAGTCCTTGATGAAGGTCGCAGCGTTTTGCTTCATGTTCGCATTACGCCGCTTTAAGAAAAACAGGAGATATTGATGAAAACAACTGATTCAACTGCAGTCTTGCCAATCAAGCGCATGGCACTCTTGTTGAGTGCTGTCGCGATTTTTTGGGTGCCCACTTTTGCGCTTGCGCAAGCTGCGTGGCCGACCAAGTCGGTGAAAATTGTGGTGCCTTACGCCCCTGGCGGTGCCAATGATATTTTGGCGCGCGTGGTGGCCGAAAAATTAGCGCCTGCATTGGGCCAGCCTGTGGTGGTTGAGAACAAACCGGGCGCTGGCGCTGCAATTGGGACCGAGTTGGTGGCCAAGTCTGCACCCGATGGTTACACCTTGTTGATGGCGGCGAGTGGTCCCATTGTGTTCAACCCTGTTCTGGTGGCCAAGCTCTCCTACAACCCTGTGACCGATTTAATGCCAATTTCCTTGGTGGGTTCATTTCCCATGATTTTGGCGGTCAATGAGGCTTCCAGTGCCAAGACATTTTCAGAATTGGTCAATCTCACCAAAGCCAATCCCAGCAAGTTCAATTACTCGCATCCCTCAGCTTCCTTTCAGTTGGTCATGGAGTTGATCAAAACGCAAACGGGCCTGAAAGCTTTGAATGTGCCTTACCAAGGCAGCGCGCCTTCTATCAATGCAGTGCTCACCCAAGAAGTACAAATGACACTGATTGATTCGGGCCCCATTGCCGCTTTGTTGAAGGCTGGCAAATTGCGTGCATTGGCTGTGACATCCGAGCAGCGCTTGGCCGCATACCCCCAAGTGCCCACCCTGAGAGAGCAAGGCGTTGATTTGTCAGTGAATTTTTGGAGTGGTTTGCTGGCGCCTTCTGGTACGCCGCCAGTGGTTGTGAAACGTGTTCAAGAAGAAGTGGCACGCATCATGGCCATGCCTGATGTGAAAGAAAGAATGGGCAAGTTGGACATCAAGCCTGTCGGAGGAGCCTCCGCTGATTTTGCCAAAGTTATCTCACAAGAAATCCAGCTTTGGACCCAAGTCGCCAAAGACAACAACATCAAAGCGGAATGACCGACAGACGGATTGCCATTGCAGGCGCAGGCATTGCCGGTTTGGCCACAGCCCTTGCATTGTTACAGCAGGGTTTCAAGGTTGATGTTTATGAACAAGCCAGCCACCTGGCCGAGGTGGGTGCTGGCTTGCAGATCTCTCCCAATGGCTCACGTATCTTGATCGATTTAGGCTTGAGAGAAGCCTTGCAAGGCTTGGTTTGCGAAGCCAGCGGCAAAGAAATTCGAATGTGGAACACGGGTCAACGATGGAAATTGTTTGACCTTGGCAATGATTGTATGGTGCGATTTGGCGCGCCATATTGGCTGGTGCATCGCGGTGATTTGCACAAGGTGCTGCTGGATGTTTATGCCGCCAGGTCGGACAGGCCGGTCCAATTGAATGCACGCGTCGTGTCGGCGCAAAGCACCTCGGTTGGCGTGACTTTTGATTTGCAAGACGGCACTTCACATGTGGCTGAAGGTTTGATCGCAGCCGACGGTGTTCATTCTGTTTTGCGCGAACAACTTTTGGGCGAAGACAAAGCTCATTTCACTGGCTTGTTGGCATGGCGAGGTTTGGTGCCAGTTCAGCATATTTCAGCGCATCTGCAAGCCCAAGTGGGTACCAATTGGGTGGGACCGGGCGCTCACGTCATCACCTATCCAGTTCGCGGTGGACAACTCATGAACGTGGTGGGCATTGTGGAGAAAGATGGTTGGCGAAGTGACTCATGGAACGAGCGCGGGAGTCATGAAGAGTTGTTGAAAGATTTTGGTCATTGGCATCCCGATGTGCTTGAATTGATGCAAAAAATTGAGCAACCCTTTAAGTGGGCATTGTTAGGCCGAACACCTCAAAAAGGGTGGGCTCAGGGTGCTGTTTGTTTGATCGGCGATGCCGCGCATCCTACCTTGCCATTTCTGGCACAAGGTGCCAACATGGCCCTTGAGGACGCGGCAGTGATGGCGCGGTGCTTAGCGGCACACTCGCAGGTTTCAGAGGCATTTGTTCAATTTGAATCTTTGCGTTGGCAGCGCACCGCTGACATTGTGAATCGATCCAGCGACAATGCCTTGCGATTTCACAATCCTCAATTGTCTGATGATGCCAAAGCGGTCAGCTATGTCTCCTCTGAATGGGCGCCAGAAAAAGTTCGCACCCGTTACGACTGGTTGTTTGAGTACGATGCGCTTCAAATCCCGTCAATCTCCTCAGCGTTGAATCACTGTTAGTTGGTAGAGGCCACCAAAAACAGAGCTTTGCCGCTTGCAGGTCCAATGCAAGTCTTGAGGCAAAAAGTCTTCGATGTCTTGCTCCCATAAGTCCATCGCAAAAGGTTCCAGGTAACGAAAAATCAGTCGAATCAAAGGCTTTAAGGGGTGCATAGGGTGCGGCTTGTGGTAATCGATGATGACGATTTTCCCTCCGGGCTTCACCACACGCAAGGCTTCTCGGAGGGTGGCGCGTCGGACATCTGCGGGTTGTTCGTGCAATAAAAAGAAAAGCAAAACTTGATCTTGGCTGGCATCGGCATCTGTGAGTGAAGCAGCATTGCAACGTTCTAGGGAAACTCGGGGATCGGCTTGTAATTTGTGTGCCAAGTTGTCCAACTGAATTGGCAAAATATCCACCACCTTGAGCTTGCCTTCAGGCGCCAGTTGCTCAATCAACTTTTGAGTGAGATTGCCATAAACGCAAGCCACTTGAAGTGTTTGGCCACAAATCTGGGGGCCCAATTCAGCCAAGGCAAGACGCCTGAGCAGCCCGTAATGACCAAAAAGGATGAGGTTAATCAGCCACTCGCGCTCAAAGAGACGAACTGCATTGGGGTGGACATAGGCCCACCCATATTCAGTTTGGAGGTAGGCTGGAATGGCAGGGTCGCAATTCAGATTTGCAAGGGGGGATGTCAAGGAGGCAGGTGCATGGGTGCTTGTCATGCCCCCGAGTTTGGAGCTTGCAAGAATTTAAATATTGACGTGAATCAAGATTTAGGCGGCGGTGCCAGATTCTGGGTGGTAAAGAGCCGCAGACTGTCCACGCTCTCAATCGAAACCTCTGCAGATCCAGGGAGTCGTGATGCGGCCTTGTTGGCAATGTCTGTGGTTCGATAAGGCCCATCGACCACCAGAAATTGAAGGTCGGGTTTGTCGTTGGCATAAATAGGCACAATTTGAGCGCTCTTCAACAATTCGCTCGACGCAATAAATTTCTCTGCGTTGCTGACATTTGAAAAAGTTTGGAATTCCAGAAGAAATTGATCGCCGGGTAAACCTTGCAGCCATTTGAGGCCTTGTGCGGCCACCTCAGGCATTTCTGAAAGTGAACCCCGCTTTTTTTTGACATCTTTCATGTCGCGCTGATCTGTGTTTCTCACCACCAGTTGAGGTTTGCTTTTGAAGCTCAGAGCTGCTACCAGCCTGTCGCCTAAATCGGGGTGCAGGAATGCAGATATCCCTACTGAAATCAACAGAAGTCCAGACACAATCAGGATGGCAGGCCCTACTTTTCTGCTAGAAGTTTTGCTTGCTGGTGGCGGTGTTGATCGGGCCTTGGATGCTGCCGATGGGGGAGGTGCAATGGCTTTCTTTTGCGCAATGGCCCATTGCTTGAACAACTCGAGCGCTAAATTTTCATGGCCGTTGCGCCTCGCCTGTTGCACCGCATTCAGCTTTTGCTCAGCAGTAGGCATTTCAAGTGCCCAGGTATTGAATTGGGAGGCATCATGAAAGGCGGTGGACCCAAGGTCTTGATCTGATCTGAACATCACCAATGTACTGATACCAGCACCTGGAAAGTTTTGAATCAGTCTGACCAAAAGTTGCAGTTCACTTTCGCCAAGCGCATGGCCATCTTGGATGATCCAAATTTTGTCAGGGGGGCCTTTGGCGCGAGGCTTGGTTGCAGTGTCGAATGACTGAGTGGTTAAAATGGCATTGAAGCGTTCCAGCATCTCGTCAGAGTCTGCTGGCATGAAAAATTCCAAGGGCACTTCAGGGAACTCATTTCGCAGCCGATGAACCACGACATCGCCATAGTAGGACAGCAGTTCCTGATGTTGGCTGAGAATGGCCAGACTTTTGTTGCCATGCTTCAATGCGCTCAAAAAACTCTCAACCTGCAAGCGGTCAAAGGCTCTGAAAAAAATTTCAGGCTCAGGCGCCTTGTTTTGACCTCCCGATTCACTCATGAATCAGATGGCCTTGGGGGAGGCCTTTCAATTTAAGACATTCGACCAATGGCGCAACTCACAAAAGATTTGGCATTGGTCAGGCCTGCTGCCAAGCCAGAAACAGAACCCTTTTCTGGGTAGCCCATGGCGCGCAATTTATCAATGACCGTTTGTTTGATGGACTCTTCGCCAGTGAAACTCACCAACTGCTTTTCACGATCGATGACCAATGCAGACACCTCTGCCACGCTGTGGATACCCTTGACGATGGAGTTTTCACAGCCGCCGCATTTGATGTTTTCCACTTCGACTTGAAATGTGTGTGACATTTTGAATTTCCTTCCCAGATCCCCGCTTGGAAAATTTCCTTAGCAGTATGACTGAAGTATGTTCTAAGGGGTAAGTTTATCGTATGATTTAAGTCAAGGCTCTGCTTGTATCCTGCGCCTTGAGAATCGACTGCCGCTGCTGCCCACTATTTGGTATAGAAATGCTAACCCTATGAGCCTCAAAATCCTTGTTTACTCAAAGTCCGCATGCCCTCAATGCGAGTCCGCCAAGATGATTCTCAAGTCCAAATCTTTGGCTTATGAAGAAATCAAAATAGACGATGAAGCTGAGCGCATGGCTTTTTATGAAAAGTGCGGCCCCTCGGTTCGCCAAATGCCACAAATTTTCATCAATGATCAGCGTGTGGGTGGGCTTGCGGGTTTGCAGGCTGCATTGGCTCAACTGGGTTGAGTGAATTCCAAGCGCAGCAAATGGCGACTGCTTTTTAGGAGATTCAATTGAATTTGAATGATCTGAACCCCTCGCAAGTACAAAACGCGTTGCTACTCTGCATCATGGTGGGCTATGCCCTTTCAGAATTCATCAGTCAGCGCTACAAGAACACTGTGCATGCAACGGCCAACGACACCAAGCTCGAACTCTTGATCTTTATCAGCTTGGTCGCCATCACTCAGCCCTTGGCCTTGCTGGCCACCGCAAACCTGGGCGCATGGCTGGCGCCTGATTTCAAAGACGTGTTAGCAGATTGGTCATGGTGGGCCATGGTGGGCGTTTTAATTTTGTGCGATGACCTCACGCAGTACTGGTGGCATCGTTTGTCTCACTCGCCTTTGCTCTGGCCATTGCATCGCGCACATCATTCAGCGGCCTACATGAGTATTCGTGTCACCTTTCGAAACAATTTCTTCTACTATTTGATGATGCCCGGCTTGTGGTTCGCTGGAACCTTGATTTATTTGGGGATTGACGGCATGGTTTACGCCTTGTACATGGTGGTGAAGCTGACCGTGATTTTGGGTGCCCATTGCGCTTGGCGTTGGGATGAACCGCTTTACAAAATCCCGGCCTTGCGTCCGCTCATGTGGGTCCTGGAAAGAACCATTTCAACCCCCGCCACGCATTGGGCTCACCATGCCATCACAAACAGAGATGGTGTGGGCCATTACAAGGGCAACTTTGGCAACCTGTTGTTCATTTGGGACATTATTTTTGGCTCTGCCCACATCACTCGAAAGTATCCCATGGAAGTAGGACTGAAGGATGACCAATTGTTTGGCCCGGAGCATTGGTATCACCAAATTTTTTACCCTTTGTTTCACTCAAAGCGAGAGTTTTCTGCTTTGAGGTCTGGTGGAAAAATTTACGCAGATGAAGAATGATCGGAAACTGCACTCAGGTTTTCGGTGCTAATTTGTCTTGTGTACGGTGCAAGAAATCAGAGGCATCATGACGCTCGTGCAGCTGCATTTCCAAAGGCCCCATCACGCGGTTGACCATGCGCCCGCGTTGCACGGCCGGACGAGCTTCTATTTCATCCGACCACCGAATCACGTGAGTGTATTCGTGAACTTGTAAAAATTCACCAGAATCGTAGCGCTCACCTTTGGCCAGTCCGCCATACCAAGGCCAAATGGCCATGTCTGCAATGGTGTATTCATCGCCCCCAATAAACCGATGAGTGGCCAGTCTTTGGTTGAGCACATCCAATTCGCGTTTGACTTCCATGGCGAAGCGATCAATGGCGTATTCAATTTTGGTAGGCGCATAGGTATAGAAATGCCCAAAACCACCACCTAAATAGGGTGCGCTGCCCATTTGCCACATCAGCCAAGACATGCACTCAGTTCGCTTGACTGCATCGGTTGGCAAAAAAGCTTTGAACTTTTCTGCCAAATAAAAAAGAATCGAACCAGATTCAAAAACCCGAATCTCTTCGGGACCACTACAGTCCAATAACGCAGGTATTTTGGAGTTGGGATTGACGTCCACAAAACCACTGCTGAACTGCATGCCTTCGCTGATGCGAATGAGCCAAGCGTCATATTCCGCACCTTGATGGCCCAAGGCCAACAATTCCTCCAACATCACCGTCACTTTGATGCCATTGGGTGTTCCCAAGGAGTAAAGCTGAAGGGGGTGCTTGCCACGCGGCAACGCTTGCTGATGGGTGGCGCCTGCGACAGGGCGGTTGATGTTGGCAAACCGACCGCCATTGGCTTTTTGCCAAGTCCAGACTTTGGGGGGGATATAAGGTGACTCTGACATTCCATGGCCTTGGATGATTCAAATGGTTCAAGCCTACACGACTTCAGGGTTTATTGACATATCGCATAGCTCACATTGCTTCGCGGAGCGCACATTAATGGGCTCATTCTCTGCCCATTTTACGAAACATGCCGCTATGTTAATCAATGAATTGCCTTTGTTCGAAGCCTTGCACCAAAGTTGTCTTGAGTCGGGGATCAAAATGTTGCGCCTCAAAGAACGAATTTTGTTGCCAGTGGTGCAGGGTGGAATGGGCGTCGGCGTTTCAGCGGGTGGCCTGGCTGGCAGCGTAGCCAATCTGGGAGCGATGGGCACCATTTCATCCGTGGATTTGCGGCGTTTGCATCCTGATTTGATGGCGATCACAGAAAAACTCGACAAGGAGGCTGATGCTCGCCTGCGAATTGAAAAAGCCAATTTGGTGGCCCTTGATCGGGAAATTCAACGAGCGAAAAAAATAGCCAATGGTCACGGCCTGATTGCTGTCAACATCATGAAGGCATTGAACCAATATGCGGGCTACGTTCAGCAGTCTCTGGCCTCTGGGGCGGATGCCATTGTGGTTGGCGCTGGCTTGCCCTTGGATCTTCCCGATTTGGCCAAAGATTTTCCTCATACAGCCCTCATTCCCATCCTTTCAGATGCGCGGGGAGTTCAACTGGTGGTTAAGAAATGGGAGAAAAAGGGCAGGCTTCCCGCTGCCATCGTGATTGAGCATCCTAAATTGGCAGGGGGCCACCTAGGTGCCGCCAATATCGAAGATCTGAACGATCCCCGATTTAATTTTGATGTGGCCATTCCTGCCATCTTGGCGTTCTTCAAAACAGCCGGTCTAGAGGGGCAGATTCCTTTGATAGCAGCAGGTGGCGTGTCATGCAGGGAGGACATTCTTCTATTACAAGGACTGGGTGCCGCAGCTGTTCAATTGGGCACAGCTTTTGCGGTGACTCAAGAATGTGATGCACCCCTGGCTTTCAAGGAAGTCTTGGCCCATTCTGAACCCAGTGACCTGCAGGAGTTCATCAGCGTTGCAGGCTTGCCCGCCAGAGCTGTGAAGACGCCGTGGCTTGAAAAATACATGCGCATTGAATCTAAGTTGCAGGAGCGAGCGCATGTGAAGAAAAAATGCAACATGTCTTTTGATTGCCTTCAACACTGCGGTCTTCGAGATGGGCATTCTAAAATGGGTCAATTTTGCATTGATCAGCAATTGGGTCATGCCCTTTTGGGAGATGTTCAAAAAGGTTTGTTTTTCAGAGGGTCGGGGCGTTTGCCATTTGGTGACAGCATTCGCTCCGTCAAAGAATTAATGACTTGGATGTTCAGTGGCTAAATAGAAAGGGGTGTTCTGGTCATGACTTGGGCGCTAAAATTGGCGCAGCATGAATTCCAAGACGCCTATCCCAACAAGCATCGTGCCATTGGCCTCGGTGGCGCAAATGAAAGCCTCTCTTCGTCAGAAAAGCCAACTAAAAGGTCGGCAGGCGGATGAAATTTCATTGAAGGAGGTCAACGCATTGCTGATGCTGGATGCCAAGTCGCTGCGTAACCGACGCGATCTGATGATCGAGCATCTGCACAAAATCAACGACACCTACCGCGGCCTTCATGAAAGGCATTTGGTGGCCTTGGCCAAGCTCATGAACACCCCCATGGCCGAAGTGTTTGAGGTGGCCACTTTCTACCATCACTTCGAGGTGATTCGCGAGAGCGAGCAAGCACCTCGCTTCACAGTGCGGGTGTGCGATGGCCTCAGTTGTGACATGGCAGGGGCTTCTACACTGCTCAACAAATTAAAGGCAGCTCTCGGCAACACCTCTGTCAAAGTGATGCCTGCACCCTGTATGGGTCGCTGTGAGCAGACCCCGGTAGCTGTGGTGCATCACCATGAAATAGGTCATGCATCCCTTGAGAAAATCTTGCAGGCCGTAGAAGTCCAAGCCATTCATCCCGTGGTGCCTGACCACATCGATTTGAATGCGTATTTAGCGGAGGGTGGTTATGCTTTGTTGCAAGCGGTCTCCAATGGCCATCAAGACAAAGAAACCGTGTTGCAGGCCATGGAAGACTCAGGCTTGCGTGGATTGGGCGGCGCAGGATTTCCAGCAGGCCGCAAGTGGCGCATTGTGCGTGAGCAAGCCGCACCTCGATTGATGGCGGTGAACATTGACGAAGGTGAACCTGGCACCTTCAAAGACAGAACTTATTTAGAGCGCGACCCGCATCGTTTCTTAGAAGGCGTGTTGGTAGCAGCGCAGGTGGTGGGCATTGAGGCCGTTTATATTTATTTGCGCGATGAATACCACGGATGCAGAGCGCTTTTAGAAAAAGAATTGGAAAGCCTCCAAGCGAATCCGCCTTGCCGCTTGCCGCACATTGAATTGCGACGAGGTGCGGGAGCCTACATCTGCGGCGAAGAGTCGGCCATGATTGAAAGCATTGAGGGGAAAAGGGGTGAACCGCGCATGCGTCCCCCTTACATTGCGGAAGTGGGCTTGTTTGGCAGGCCCACGCTTGAACACAATTTCGAAACGCTTTACTGGGTGCGCGACATCGTGCAAAAAGGACCCGATTGGTTTTCAGGTTTCGGTCGCCATGATCGCAAAGGTTTGCGCAGCTTCAGTGTCAGTGGTCGTGTCAAAAAACCTGGTGTTAAATTGGCGCCTGCTGGCATCACCCTGGCCGAGCTCATTGATGAATATTGTGGTGGCATGCTGGAGGGCCATGATTTGTACGCTTACTTACCCGGCGGTGCTTCAGGTGGCATTTTGCCAGCGTCATTGAAAGACATTCCACTCGATTTCGATACCTTGCAAGCTTACGGGTGCTTCATCGGTTCTGCCGCTGTGATTGTGCTGGGCCACCAAGATTCAGCTCGGCATGCAGCATTGAACATGATGCATTTCTTTGCGCATGAGAGTTGTGGGCAGTGCACGCCCTGTCGCGTAGGCACTGCCAAAGCTGTTCAACTCATGCAAGCGCCAGTTTGGGACACTGCCACCTTAGAAGATTTAAACCAAGTGATGGCTGATGCGTCCATTTGCGGTTTGGGGCAGGCTGCGCCCAACCCAGTGCGATGTGTCCAAAAATATTTCCCTCAGGAGATTGCATAAATGAATGCCCCTGTGCCTCAAAAATTGCTTGCCCCACCCAGCCTTGAGTTCAAACTCAATGACCAAACGGTGAAGGGCTATGAGGGCGAGTCCATCCTGAATGCGGCCAAGCGCCACGGCATCGACATCCCCCACCTTTGCTACAAAGAAGGCATGCGAGCCGACGGGAATTGCCGTGCATGTGTGGTGGAAATCAAGGGCGAAAGAACGCTGGCGCCCAGTTGCTGCAGAAACGTCAGACCTGGCCTTGAAGTATCGACTCACAGTTTGCGCGCCAAGCAAAGCCAAAAAATGGTGCTCGAGATGCTGTTGTCCGACATGCCCGACCAGGGCTACCAATGGACAGAACATGGCCAGCATGGTGCGTTAAGTGAATGGGCGCACAAACTGAATGTGACGGTTCGTCCAGAGTTGCAGGCAGTCAGGCGAGAGCAACCTGCTTGCGATCTGTCGCATCCCGCCATGGCTGTCAACCTCGATGCTTGTATTCAATGCAAGCTTTGCGTGCGAGCTTGCCGCGAAGAGCAAGTGAACGATGTCATTGCTTATGCGCACCGCGGCGCACAGAGTCAAATTGTGTTTGATTTGCAAGACAGCATGGGCAGCAGCAGTTGTGTCGCTTGTGGAGAATGTGTTCAGGCTTGTCCTACGGGTGCTCTCATGCCAAAGTCACAAGTGGGATCGCAAGTGGTCGATCAGAAAGTCGATTCCGTGTGCCCATTTTGTGGCGTAGGTTGCTTGCTGACTTACAACGTGAAAGACAATCAAATTGTGAGTGTGGAAGGTCGAGATGGTCCGGCCAATCACAATCGTTTGTGTGTCAAGGGTCGCTTTGGTTTCGATTACATTCAACACCCCCAACGTCTCACGGTGCCGCTCATTCGAAAATCAGGTGTCAGCAAAGACCCTGCCTTCATTCAGCAACTCAACCAAAACGCTGCCGACTGGTCTTCTGTTTTTAGAGAAGCCACATGGGAGGAGGCCTTGGCTTTGGGGGCAGGCAAGCTCACACAACTGCGCGACACTTTTGGACCCAAATCATTGGCAGGCTTTGGTTCTGCCAAAGGCAGTAACGAGGAAGCTTACCTTTTCCAAAAGTTGGTTCGAACGGGCTTTGGCTCCAACAACGTCGATCATTGCACCCGCTTGTGCCATGCCTCCAGCGTGTCTGCCTTGCTAGAAGGTGTGGGCTCGGCTGCAGTGAGCAATCAGGTGAACGATGTTGAGCATGCCGGCCTCATTTTTGTGATTGGCGCCAATCCTAGCGCGAATCACCCCGTGGCCGCCACGTGGATGAAAAATGCGGCCAAGCGAGGCGCCAAAATTGTGTTGGCCGATCCGCGCATCACAGACATTGGTAAATACGCTTGGCAAACACTTCAATTCAAGCCAGACACAGATGTGGCCATGCTCAACGCCCTCATTTACACGGTCATTGAAGAAGAGTTGGTCGACCAAGAGTTTGTTCAAACACGTGCTAACAATTACGAGGCACTGAAACACAACATTCAGGGTTACAGCCCTGAAGCAATGGCCCCCATTTGCGGCATACCTGCAGAAACACTGCGGATAGTGGCTCGCGAGTTTGCCACCAGCAAAGCTTCCATGATTCTCTGGGGCATGGGCGTCAGCCAGCACGTGCATGGCACCGACAATGCACGCTGCCTTATTGCCCTGGCAACGGTCACCGGCCAAATTGGCAAGCCTGGCTCGGGTCTTCACCCTTTGCGTGGTCAAAACAATGTGCAAGGTGCCAGCGATGCAGGCTTGATCCCCATGATGTACCCCAACTATCAGCGCGTCACGAATACCGCTGCTCACGAATGGTTTGAAAAGTTCTGGAACACACCCTTGGACAGACAACCGGGCTATACCGTTGTGGAAATCATGCACAAGGCCTTGGCGGATGAAACAGATTTGCACAAGGTTCGGGGCATGTACATCATGGGTGAGAACCCCGCCATGAGCGATCCCGATTTGAATCATGCTCGGCATGCACTGGCTTCCTTAGAGCATTTGGTGGTGCAAGACATTTTCATGACTGAAACCGCTTGGTTGGCCGATGTGGTTTTGCCGGCGACCGCATGGCCAGAAAAAACAGGGACTGTGACCAACACCGATCGCATGGTGCAAATGGGTCAGCAAGCGGTGCAAGCGCCAGGACAGGCCAGAGCTGATTTGTGGATCATTCAGCAAATCGCCAAAGGCATGGGTTTGAATTGGCATTATCACGGTGAGCACCATGGTGTGGCAGAAGTTTACGAAGAGATGCGCCAAGCCATGCACGAAGTGATCAGTGGTATTTCATGGGATCGATTGGTGCGAGAGTCGAGCATTACTTATCCATGTCTCACAGAAGAAGATCCAGGCGAACCAACGGTGTTCAAAGAACGTTTTGCGACGGCGGATGGCCGTGTCAATTTGGTGCCAGCCGACATCATTCCAGCCAACGAAAGGCCAGACGAAAATTATCCGTTTGTGCTCATTACGGGGAGGCAACTTGAACATTGGCACACGGGCAGCATGACGCGCCGTGCCACAGTTTTAGATGCCATTGAGCCCGTGGCCATGGCTTCTGTTTGCGGTGAAGACATGTTGGCATTGAATGTCAATGCGGGTGATGTGATGACCATTGCCTCTCGGCGCGGGGAAGTGAGCATGTATGTCCGGCGCGATGACGGGACACCGAAAGGCGCTGTCTTCGTGCCGTTTGCTTATTACGAAGCCGCCGCCAATCTCATGACCAATGCAGCGCTCGATCCATTCGGAAAAATTCCAGAATTCAAGTACTGCGCAGTCAAGCTTCTAAAAGGTGGGAACGTGTCTGAGGTCACTGGTTTTTTTGGTGTGAATGCAGGAATCAGTTAGGCCGTTGAATCCTTGATCAATCAAGCGCCAGATGGCGCTATTCTGGAGTCGGTAGGGGTGTGCCATGCCCTGTAGGTTTGCGCAAAAGAAAAAGCAAAGGCAAGGCCGCTAGGCTGATCCACATCATCAATCGGAAGTCTTGTAAATAAGCCAAGGTGGCTGCCTCGCGTGTGACCAAGGCGTTGATCAAGGCCAAGCCTTGCGGTGTATTCACGTCAGCCAAGTTGCTTTCAATGGCTTGTTTCAGTGCATGGCTGAACAGGTTAATATGGTCTGAAAAAGTGGCGTGGTTAGCTTGGTTCTTTGCGCTAAATACGCAATGACGATGGAGATTCCGATGCTGCTGCCGATGTTTCGGAGCAAGCTAAAAAGTGAAGCACCTTCATCACGGTAGCGCGAATCAAGTGTTGAAAAGGTGATGGTGGAAAGGGGCGGGAAAATGAAGCCAAGTCCCAGACCCTGAATAACCCCTGTGATCACAATCGCTGATCCTGCAATTTCGGTTGTGAATTCCGTCATCATTTGCAATGACAGCGCAGTGAGCAGCAAGCCCATTCCAATGAGGTAGCGTCCATCAATGCGGTTGGTATATTTACCAACAATGATCATGGCAATCATGGTGCCTACACCTCGTGGTGCCAACACAAAGCCGATGTCAATGATGGGGTATCCCATGAGATTCTGCATAAAGGGCGGTAGCAAAGCCAGGGTTGCCAGCAAAATAATACCCACTACAAAAATGAAAATCAGCCCCACGCTGAAGTTGCGATCCCTGAACAGACTGGGTTCAATGAAGGGATGCTGAAATGTAAAGATGTGAGCCACAAAAAGGTACAAAGCCAAGCAGGTCAACAGGGCCTCTGCCACGACCTCATTGCTTTGAAACCAGTCAAGTGATTCGCCTCGGTCTAGCATCATTTGGAGAGAAGCCAAGGCAATGCTCAACAACATAAAACCCAGCCAATCAAATTTGCGAGAGCTGTCGATGGGTGTTTCTTTCACATAGACAGCCAAACCAAACCAGGTGAGCAGGCCTATGGGTAAGTTGATGTAGAAGACCCATCGCCAGCTGTAATATTCTGTGAGCCAGCCACCTAAGCTAGGGCCCAGAATAGGACCGACCATGACACCTACCCCCCACATGGCCATGGCCGTGCCATGCTTTTCTTTGGGATAGCAATCCAGCAAGACGGATTGTGAAAGGGGAACCAAGCTGGCGCCGAAAACGCCTTGTAACAAACGGAAAAGCACAATTTGCTCAAGGTTTTGAGCCGCCCCGCAAAGCATGGAGGCCAAAGTGAAGCCCACAACAGACAAGATGAAAATTCTTTTGCGCCCGAACCGGGATGTCAGGAAGCCGGTGAGCGGCAAAAAAATAGCCGAGGCCACAATGTAGGAAGTGAGCACCCAAGACATTTGATCTTGCGTTGCACTCATAGAGCCTTGCATGTGGGGCAAGGCGACATTCGCAATGGTGGTGTCCAAGGCTTGCATGATGGTGGCCAGCATCACCGATGCAGTAATGAAGCCCCTGTTCGATGGGTCGCCGGCATTTGACATGGGCAATTTCAGTCAGGCATTACAGTGAAAAACCTAACAATTTTCTCCGATGGCCTGTGTCAATTTCAACACGTGTGCTCAAGCCTGTCCGCAACTCAGGCGCGTTCTCGCTCGGTTTGATTTTGATTCGAACCGCCACATGTTGAGCAATTTTGATCCAGTTACCAGTCGCATTTTGTGCGGGGATGAGTGAAAATTCAGAGCCGGTGGCGCCACTTAGACTTTCTACTTCGCCTTTCCAAGTGTGGTCGGGATAAGTGTCAATGTGAATGGTGACGGGTTGGCCGACATGCACATAGGTCAGGTCTGTTTCTGTGAGGTTGGCCTCAATCCACAGGTTGCCATTGACCACCAAAGCCATGGCCATGCTTCCTGCTTGAATAAATTGTCCAAGTTTGGGTGGTTTGTTGACAGTACCCGTGACGCTGGCACGCACCTCAGAGCGCTTGATGTCTAGCTTATTTTGTTCAAGCTCTGCTGTCGCTAATAAATAGGCAGGGTGTTTCTCAATGGGCGTATTGACATCGCCACTTAAAGATTCTGCAATCCGTTGCAGTTCTTGTTGAAGAGTCAGAATTTGCATGGCCGCCAACTCTGAATTTTGTTTGGCCTCATCAAACTTGGATGCAGAAACAAAATTTTTGTCCAACAATTCGGCTTGTCTGACTTGTTCTTTTTGGGCATATTGATGTTTGGATTGGGCCAAATTGATTTCTGCTTGTTTGGTTCGATAGCTGGCTTTCAGCCCAGCAATGTCAACTTTGACTTGCATCAATTTAGCTTCAGCCTTGGCATGGGCAATGACCAAGGGAGATTGATCGATTCGAAACAAGGCGTCGCCAGCCTTCACATTTTGATTGTCTACCACCAATACTTCCTTGATCACGCCTGATATTTCAGCGCTGACAGGGACCTTGTCGGCCTTTAGATAAGCATTCTCAGTTTCAATGACCCCTCCACCGCGAAGATAGGCAACAGCAACCAATGACAAGCCAACAAGGGGTATGGCCACTAGGAGTGTCAATCGCTTGATTGAGCGTGCTGTCCGAGAAAAGGAGTTCATAGGAAATGCTTTCTTTGAGCATTTTCGCACATACCCTGTTTGCTGCCGTCAAAAGGGTGGTGAAGGCTCAGAGTTGCCCCGCACACCACACAATGGCTGGAAAGCTAGCTGCCCAGGCCCAGAAAAATCGATTCAATCCAAAAAACCAAAAAACCAAAAAGTGAAAGAAGGCTGCGATGGCGCAGAAGATCAATGCCAAGCGCCCATCCAGCAGCGCCAGAGGTGAAGCACATTCCCACAAGATGAATGTCCAAGAGCCTAAAGCGGCCAACCAAGGGGTGTGCAGGGGGTGTGTTTTGCTAAGAGGCCCATGAATGGCTGCATTGAGAAAGATGGTCATTGCACTCCCATTGCGCCATTCGGGCCGAAGCAATTTGACGGCGCCAGAAACAAAGTAGGAAGTGATCGACTGAATGGTGATGTACCAGAAGCAGGCCTGCCATCCCAGTTCGGAATAGCCAAAGTATCCCACCCATTGGGAGATCATGAGACCCGTTAATACCACCAAGGTCATGAAATCGCTGCCACCATTGAAGGCGCCCCGCCATCGAATGAGCACAGCGATATTGCTTAGAAAAAGAAATGACACATTGGGCAAATTAGCGCCCTGCAGGGCGAGTGCGATGAGGCTGATAAAACGCGCGACCAACAGCACGCTGAGCGCCGTGTTGGTAAAAAGAAAATCAAAAAACTTTCGGGCAGCAGCATGTGGAATGTCTTGACCTTGTATTTGCCAAGTCCATAAGCCGCGACTTTGAAGGGCCGGCCGCATTCGCCAATATTCTAAAGTTTGAATGCCTGCGCTCAAAGCAAACAACAACTCCAATGCGTGGATCGCATCGACCGTGCTAAGCACATAAGGAACGCTCATGTCCCAGTTCATGAGAAGGCAATCACTGGAGAAGTCATCATGACATGGGTATGAACTGTGCCAGAGGTGTTGTCTAGCAGCATTCTCAATTCAAATTGAAGATGAGAGGCCTGCGGGTATTGCTCACGCAACGTGACTTCTACAAAATGGGCCAGCATTTTATAAGTGACCAAATTTCTAGGATCAAAACCTTCAGGTGCGTCATGCAGGTCTGCCCAAAAGTGATCAATCAAGTTTTGTTGCGCCAAACCCAAGTTGGTCACTGGGTTGTGAAAGAGTTGCCAAATGTTTTGAGGGGTTCGGGGGTAAAAGCTTTGCCATTCATGCCAAACCAACTTGCCTGTAGAACTTAAGGAACTGGCTCGCGCGTAGAGGTAGGGCACATAGCCTACAGCGTGGAAAAACTTCCAGTTTGGGAAGAATGAACGAAGCAGGAACAGCCAGGGTCCTCTCACAACGGGTGTTTTGAAGATCAAGGTGAGCAGCAACAGCACTAAATAGCCAATGACCCAATAGCTTGTCATTTTTCTGTTCTGGCTTTAATGGCCCGAAGAGGTTTCAATAGTCCGACATTCTATGCATCTTCGGGCGACTGTTGCGCCAGATTCCGATTAGGATAGGAACATGAAAATACTGTCGCTTTTGCCTTGGGTTGATTGGTTGGCCATGAGCCTGTTTTTTGGACTTTGGCTTGGTTACGCGTGGTTTGCCCGTGTCAACGGCACACGCAACATGACGCTGCTGGCTACAACCAATCACTACCGTCAATTGTGGATGTTGCAGGCCATCTCGCGCGACCCGCGCATGTTGGACGGGTTAATCACCCAAACTTTGTCGCAAACGCCTGCATTTTTTTCGTCAACTTCCATCATCATCATCGGCGGTTTGTTTGCCTTGCTTGGAACCACAGACAAGGCCGCAGAATTGGTGCGTGAAATTCCATTTGCTGTACAAACACCGTTGTTGGTTTTTTGAACTCAAAGTGTTGGTGTTGGTCGGTATTTTTGTTTATGCATTTTTTCGATTTTCTTGGTCTATGCGTCAATATACTTTTGTGGCGCTGGTCATTGGTGCGATGCCACCGCCGCAAGAATTTTCAGAGGGTCGCCTCGATCGGACCAAGTTTGCCAAACGTGCGGGCACTTTGGTGAGTGCTGCCGCTGAAGCATTCAATGATGGCTTGCGCGCCTATTACTTTTCATTTGCAGCCATGGCTTGGTTTTTTTCGCCCGTTGCACTCGTCGTCGCCACTGCCTTGGTGGTCTTGATTCTTTATGGCCGCGAGTTCAAGTCAGATGTTTTGGAAGTATTGAAGGACGAGTCATGAGTGATGCACTCGCCCCCCATCACTAGGGTCTGCGCGATCCGAATTATCTCAAATTTCCTTGAGAGTTGTGAAATGCTATGCCAAGATACAACTCAAAATATCCTCTGAAAATTCTTCAAATTTCGGCATGGGCCCCTTGGGGTCTTTGGCCAATTCATCAATCCGTCGCAAAGCTACAGCATCTTGCCAATGAATCGCCTTTTGAAAGTTCAAAACCTCCCTCTCGGACATTGGCCCACCTTGCAGGGCTAAACTCTCAACTGAGTCCTTTGACAGCTTGTCAAAATAGTCAGTTTCTACTGTGCAAAGATAGCGTTTAGCGGGCACATGCAATCGTATGGGTTCTGTGACATTGGGGCCAAAATAGCTTTTCAACCACCTGGCTCCTATTTCCTCGTGCTGGTCATCCATGCCAAAATTGGCGGGGTGTTCGCCCAGGTCGTGCACCATGTGACCGATGTCATGCAGCAACGCAGCAACTACCAAGGATGAAGGCAATCCCTGCGCGCGGGCATGGTGGCCAGATTGCACAGCATGGGCAAGTTGGTTAATGAGTGTCAAGCCATACAAGCCCGTGGCCCTGCTTGCATAAATTGAACTGAGATCGTGGAGGGCTTGAGCTTTCGTCATCGCAGTCATAATTAGGAGGTGTTCTCAGGCGCTTACGCCAAGTGCGCGCAGGGTCTTTCCAATGGCTTGTACCGCATTGAAGAGATCTTTTGAGTCAATGGCACCGATGCATCCCACACGAAAGGTCTCAATTTGGGTGAGTTTGCCAGGATAAAGAACAAAGCCTTGCTTGCGCACCCCGAGGTAAAGCTCACTGAAGTCGTAGTTGGGATGATCTGGCGCATGGAAGGTCACGATGATCGGTGCTTGCACATCATCACTTAGAAATGTGCGTAAACCCAGTGTTCGCATAGCTGCTACCAAGGTCTTGCAGTTTTCTTGATAGCGCGCGCCTCGCGCGGCTTGCCCACCCTCGGCGTGAAATTGATCAAGCGCTGAGCGCAAGGCGGCCACCACGTGGGTAGGCGGTGTAAAACGCCATTGCCCTGTTTTTTGCATGTAAACCCATTGGTCATGGAGGTCGAGCGCCAGAGAATGTGCGTTGCCTTGCGCTGCTTGCATTTTGTCTTTTCGGGCAATGACAAAACCCATGCCAGGCACGCCTTCCAAACATTTGCCAGAGGCTGCAATGAGGGCGTCGATGGGGGTCGTCGAAAGGTCAATAGGCAGCGCTGCAAACGAGCTCATGGCGTCAACGATGAGACTGCGATTTTCTTTCGCGACCACTTGCGCAATGTTGTGCAATGGGTTTTGAATCCCGGCACTTGTTTCGCAGTGAACCAGTGCAACATGCGAAATTTGCGGGTCTGCCAGCAAGGCCTTCTGAATGCGCTCAGGGTTGGCGGGTTCGTCTTCACCATGAATGAGTACCACTGCCTCTCGTCCTAAGTAGCCCAAAATGCGCACAATGCGTTGACAGTAAGCGCCGTTGTGAGGAACCAAGACCTTGCCATCACGGGGTACCAAAGTACCCAAGGCGCCTTCGACGGCAAAAGTCCCGCTGCCTTGCAAAGGAATGCACACATGGGATGGGTGACCATTCACAATCTGCACGATGTCTTCGCAAACAGAGGCGGTCAGTTGGTTAAATGATTGATCCCAAGAGCCCCAGTCGATCAGCATGGCTTCTTTGGTTTTTACACTGGTGGTCAAAGGACCGGGCGTGAGGAGAATGGGAGTGCTCATTTGTGATTTCTTTTCAATGACGTTATCAAGGCACAATGGCGGCACGAAGGACACGCTGTGCAGAGGCATCGGCCATGGCTTGATTCACTTCGTCGAGTGCATAAACCGCGTCGACCAATTCTGAAAAAGGGTACTGTTGTTTGTGCTTCATGACAAATTCGAGGGCTTCGATGAGGTGCCTCGGGTGGTAGTTATGAATGCCGCGCAAGCTGATCATTTTTTTCACAAAGCGGTTGGCATCCAGCCTCACATTGGCGCCAGGACTGACCAATCCCGCAATCACATAAGTGCCACCCACGCGAATCATGTCTAAGCCAAACGGAATCACATCTGCCACGCCGCACACTTCAATGACTGAATCGGGCCCCTCCGGTTTGCAATGGGATCTGATGGCCTTCAAAACTTCATCGGGTGACTGTGTGGGGTCAAACGTCATGTCAACGCCAAAACGCAAAGACGCCAGACGTCGATCGGGGTTGACATCCAGCCCAATGACACAGCGTGCGCCGCGAGATTTGGCCAAAGCGGCACCGTAGAGCCCCAACAAGCCTAAACCTTGAATGACCACGCTGCTGCCGAGCCGAATATTGGCAGCCTCGGTGACAGCCACCATGGTGGCAACGCCACAATTGAGGGGCGTGGCCTCAGCATCGCTGATTTCTTCGGGGAGTCGCAAAATCCAAGATTTGGGCAACACGTAGCAGTACTCGGCAAATCCGCCATGGTGATGCGGTGCGGTAGTCGCTGCCAAATGGCCGTATTTTTCAACGCCTAGAGATTTTTGTGGCAGATCGAGGACGTCTGCAAAGTAGCCATCGCCGGGAATAAAAAATTCACTCCAAGTGATGCGATCGCCTATGCCCAATAGGTCGCCGCGCATGTCGTGTGTGAGACCGTCCCCCAGTGCAACAATGCGACCCACAATTTCATGACCTAGCAAGCCCGGGCAGGGATTGGGCCGATGGCCTTGGTAGGAGTGAATGTCAGATCGGCAAATGGTGGACATGCCAATTTTGACCAGGGCCTCCATCGCATACGGCGCCCGAATGGGGTACTCGACCACCTGAAAAGGTTCATTGGGCGCAGAGTAAACCGCCATCCGACCCGTTGCAGGGAGTGTCATGCCGTGATTTCTATGCCGTTGATGGCATAGTCAAAAATGTGGTGGCTCTTCAACGTGCTTTGGGCTGCCCGCTGCGCATAAGTGGCATTCAGAGAACGATTCAGAATGAAGGGCACACGGGCTTCTGCCACAGCGCCATGGCTTCTCAACCGCGCATCCGTCAGGTTGGACAAATCGTGATCAGATTGGCTGGCGCCAATCACCGTGCCTGCGTCGCCAATGACGGCAACGTCGCCTTCGCGATCGGCTGGCAATTCAAATTGTCTGCAGACTTCTTCACGGTTCATGGCCAAAGCTACACCTGGGATAGCCTGAGAGGCTGTAATGATGGCCTCTGGCGTGATCAGTGGGTCGCGAATCCAAACCCTTACAAAACCGCCCAAAGCGCCATGGTGCCTGACAAATGCATCGGTGATAGGGCAGATGACCTTGGTGGTGCCTGCGCCAAATTGCTGATCAAGGCGGTCTTGTAAATAAATCACCTTGGGGGTGCCGTCCGCATTGGATTTGTCATTCATACCGTGATCTGCCGTGAGTGCGACGGTTGCACCTAGCGCAGCCAGCCGGCCAAACGCGTCATCCAATCGTTGGTAGAAGATGTTGGAAACGGCATCACCCGGCGCGTATTTGTGCTGAATGTAGTCTGTCAAAGACAAGAACAGGAGATGTGGTCGGTCGCGCTCTAGCAGTTTGATGCCTGCCTCGAGTACAAACAAGGAGAGGTCCATCGAGTACATGTCCGGCTGTGGCATACCAACCAGCTCGAGCACATTTTCAATGCCATTTTCCTCTAAGCTGCACTGGCTCGCAAACTCTGAAGAGAAGCTCACATTGCCCCGTGTGAGGTCCAGGCCTTTGCCAAGTTGTTTGCGAAGTTTGTCTTTGGCGGTAATCGACATCACCTTGGCACCGGCATTGGCAAAGGTGGCCAATATGGTGGGGCTGCGCAACAACTCTGGGCCCGTCATGACCACAGCTTCCCCATTCTCATTCAAATAGTAATTGCCTGAAATACCATGCACTGAAGGGGGCGCGCCCGTGATAAGCGACATGTTGTTCGGGCACGTAAAGCTGGGCACAGTGCCGTTGGCCAGACCTGAAAAACCTTCTCGCATGAATCGCGCTATATTGGGAATTATGCCGTCCTTGAGACCTTGTTCGAGATAGGCTGGATCGCCACCATCGATACAGACCACGACAACGGGATGCTGGGGCCAGTTGTAACTAACGCCGTTAAGTTCTAGGGTGTTCATTCAAAAGAGGTCAAAAAGATCAGAAGCTCCAACGGCGTACTCGGGCCGATATCACGTCGATCAGGGTTACGGAAACAATGATGATAATCAGAATGGCGGCAGTCTCTGCATAGTCAAAACCTCGAATGGAGTCATGCAACACCACGCCAATGCCGCCCGCACCCACCATGCCCACTACGGAGGCAGATCGAACGTTGGATTCAAAACGATAAAGTGAATAGGAAATCCAGAGTGGCAAGACTTGGGGAATGACACCGTACAACACTTCCTCTAAGGCATTGGCGCCTGTGGCGCGCACGCCTTCAACAGGGCGGGGGTCGATTGCTTCAACCGCTTCAGCAAACAGTTTGGCTAAAACACCGGTGGTGTGTATGAAGAGTGCCATCACACCTGCAAAGGGCCCTAATCCCACCGCCACAATGAACAACATGGCGAATACCATTTCATTGATGGCCCGGAAGGCGTCCATCAAGCGGCGCACCGGTTGATAGATCCAAGAGGGCGCAATGTTTTCAGCACACAGCAGCCCAAGGGGGATGGCACAAACAATGGCCAACACAGTGCCCCAAATGGCAATGTGGATGGTGATCACCATCTCACCAACATAAGTTCGCCAGTCATGAAAATTAGGGGGGAAAAATTCCTTGCTAAAGACGGCCATGTTGGCCGAATCCTTGATCAAATCATACGGGCGCATGTCAGCACCTTGCCATGACCAAATGAGCAGCATCAGCAAGAAGCCCCAAGCCAATTGTGTGCCCAAGCTGGTGGCCGGCGGCGCTAGGGGAATGTCTTTGATACTTGGTTTGGAGGTCATGACAAGGTATTGACTTGGTTAAGGCCTTACTTTGACTTTGCCAGTATGGCAAGCTTGGCGTCAATGTCAGCCAGCTTGGCTTGCTTTTCAGATGCAGCCATGTTGACATCGCCTTCAAACTTCATACGATCTTTGAAGAGTTCGAGTTGACGAATAGGAATCAACTGAGCATCTGTCGATGCTTTGAAGCCAGCCAAGCGGTACATATTTTTCAGGATCTCTTTTTCGCGTTCATTTTTGCCGTAGCCTGTGACGAAATCTTGGACTTTTTTCTTCACATCAGATGGCAAGTCTTTGCGCCAAACCAAGGGGTCACGGGGGATCAAAGGCGAAGTCCATAAAATCCGGATTTGCTCCATCTTCTCAGGTGTTTTTTCTTTGACTTTTTCTGTCATCTCGCTGTTGCTTGTGGCCACATCCACTTGCTTGTTCAAAACTGCCAAGAAGTTACCTTCGTGGTTAGAGGAGCGTGTGACTTTGAAGTGAGTTTTTGGGTCCAGCTTGTTCAAGGAGAAAACGTAGTAGGTGGGAACCAGCGTACCGGAAGTGGACGATGGATCGCCAATGCCAAAGGTGTACTCTTTGCCGTTTTTCAACACTTGATCAAGGTTTTTAATGGGGGAGTCTTTGTGTGTGATCAGGTAAGAGTAGTACCCAGGTGTGCCATCCAGATCGACAAATTGGGCAAAAACTTCTCCCTGTGAGCGGTCAACAGCGTCAATGGCGGCTTTGTTGCCGTACCACGCAACTTGTACTTTGTTGAAACGTTGGGCTTCGATCACACCAGCATAGTCGGTGGCATAAAAACCATTGACCTTGATGCCAATCGACTTGGTCATGTCTTCCAAGAAGGGCTCCCACATTTGCTTCATGGCGCCTGCTTTTTCAGTAGCAATGATGCCGAAGTTGAGTTCTTTGATGTCAGCAGCGCCAGCGACTGTGGCCGCTGTCAGTGCCATGGCCGTGAGGAGAGTCTTCATTTTTCTAAGCATGTGAATTCCTTAAAAGGTTGAGAAAGTGTTGAGGAAAGAGAAAGTAAAAAAAGAGCTAGCACGCCCGGGACTGCGAGTGTGTAGCGCTGGGAGATTCGGGCTGAGCGTGTGAGTTGAACAACTCGTGGGCACTGCTGCCATAAAGTTCTGCAAGCAAGTCAGGTGTCAGGTCTGAAGAGGGGCCGTCGTAGACAACGCGGCCCGCATTGAGCGCAATAGTGCGCGCGCAGTACCTGATGGCAAACTCAACTTGGTGAAGTGAGACCAACACTGTGCACTTGTGTTCTTGGTTCAACTGTTGGAGTAAAACCATGACTTTGCGCGAGGCTTCAGGATCGAGCGATGCGATAGGTTCGTCTGCCAAGATGATCTTTGCTTTTTGCACCAAGCAACGCGCCAAGGCGGCACGTTGTTGTTGACCGCCTGAGAGCGTCGAGGCACGTTGCCAGGCTGCTTGCTCAATGCCTACAGACGCCAAAGCTTCCAGCGCTTTTTGCCGTTGTTCCACCGTAAAGCGCATGAACAGGCTGCGCCACCAAGGGGTTTCGTAAAGTTGACCGATGAGCACATTGGTAATCACGGGCAGGCGATTGACCAAATTGAATTGTTGAAAAACAAAACCCACGCGACTTCGAACTTGCTTGAACTGAGGCATCAGCTTGCCCTTGGCCTGAACGGTTTGGCCCAAGACATCAATTTCACCGCTACTGGAAGTGACAAAACCAGGCAAGTGCCGCAAAAGAGTGGACTTGCCAGACCCCGACGCGCCCAATAAGGCAACCATTTCACCTTCTTCAATTTGAATCGACACCTTGTCCAGCGCTTGGCAATGAGCGAAGGATTTACTAAGTTCACGTGTCACTACAGCGAAGGCCATAGAAGGAAGTCCAGTGTCATTGAATTGCAATGAAGCGAGCTTAGAATTTCTATGTGTCAGATTGTTGACAATCTACGATTTGGTGCAAAATTAGCAAATCGCTCAACGAAAAATGAAGAATTCATGACATTTGCGCATTCTCTGGGACTCCTTAAAAGTCAATCCTTGCCTTCCTTGGTTCAAGATGAACTTGAAGCCATGCTTCGCAAGGGCGCTTTTTCACCGGGCGATGCGCTGCGTGAGGCCACGCTGGCAACCCAACTCGGCGTATCGCGTGGACCCATCCGGGAAGCCTTTCGCTCACTGGAAGAGAAAGGTCTTGTCAAAGTTGAAAAGAATCGTGGCGTATTTGTTCGTGTCATCAGCCCCCAGGAAGCTGATGATATTTTTGAAGTGCGAACAGCGCTTGAAACACTCATCGTTTCTCGCTTGGTCAAATCACCCAGCTGCTTGCTGCATTCTGATCTGCCTGCCCTATTGATCAAAGCCAAAAAGTTGGCTTCCAAAGCAGATTTTGCCGCTTGTCACGCCTTGAACATTGAGTTTCATGAGAGGCTGGCAGAGCTGGCAGGCAATATCACCTTGCTCCATACCTACCGCAGGCTTGTCAATGAGTTGTCATTGTTTCGTCACCAAGCCCACGCAAGCCATATCGACGCCTCGACACTGCGCCAATCGGTAGCCGACCACCAAAATCTGTTTGACTCGCTGGTAAGAGGTGACAAGCGCACTGCGCTTCAGGTCCTCAAGCGACATGTAGAAGAAAGTCGCAAGCGCTTGAAAAAAATTCTTTCCAATTCAATGGTCACTTAAATGATGAACTTCCATTCTGAAAGTATGCGCATTGGTGGCAAGAAAATCCAGCGTGAACGTGTCATTGAAATTCAAAATCCCTATACCGGTGAGACCATCGGCAGCGTGCCCAAAGCCACAGTCAGCGATGTCCGTCAAGCGTTTGAAGTGGCAAAAGCATACCGTCCTATGTTGAGTCGGTTCGAGCGCGCTAATATTTTGTACAAAGCGGCTGATCTGGTGATGGCCCAAACCGAGCGGATCAGTGACTTGATCACACTGGAATCTGGCTTGTGCAAAAAAGACAGTCTTTATGAGGCCGGCCGCGTTCGTGATGTGTTGGTTTTTGGGGCCAATGCGACCTTGCAAGATGACGGACAAATTTTTTCTTGTGACATCACACCCCATGGCCGTCAGCGCAGGGTCTACACCCAACGCGACCCCTTGCTCGGGGTTATCAGTGCCATCACACCTTTCAATCACCCCATGAATCAAGTGGCTCACAAAGTGGTGCCTGCTATTGCCACCAACAACCGCATGGTGCTCAAGCCTTCCGAAAAGGTCCCTCTTTCTGCATTGTTATTGGCAGATATTTTGTACGAGGCGGGCCTACCGCCTGAAATGTTCCAAGTGATCACTGGCGACCCTGCTGAAATTGCCAATGAACTGCTCACCAATGACAACATTGATTTGGTCACTTTCACGGGAGGAGTTGCCATCGGCAAACACATTGCTCGCAGCGTCGGTTATCGACGCATGGTGCTGGAGTTGGGTGGTAACGACCCCATCATTGTGATGGACGATGCCGACCTCGATGAGGCTGCAGGCTTGGCAATTTCTGGGTCTTACAAAAATTCAGGACAGCGCTGTACCGCTGTCAAGCGAATCTTGGTTCATTCTTCTGTTGCCGACGAGTTTGTAGAAAAATTAAAGCGCAGAACTCAGGCATGGCAGTATGGTAACCCGTCTGATCTTCAAGTAGATATGGGCACCGTCATTGATCAACAAGCGGCCAGTTTATTTGAATCACGTGTCAATGAGGCTGTAGCGCATGGTGCCCAACTTTTAGTGGGCAATCATCGCCAAGGCGCGTTGTACTCACCCACATTGCTGGACCATGTCACGCACGACATGGCCCTGGTTAGAGAAGAGACCTTTGGCCCTGTATCGCCCGTGATCCGCTTCAGTGACCTTGAAGAGGCCATCCGCGTGGTTAACGGAACGGCCTATGGCTTGTCATCCTCGGTGTGTACCAATCGCTTGGATGTGATCACTCGATTGATCAATGAACTGCATGTCGGCAGCCTCAATGTCCGAGAAGTTCCTGGCTACAGGCTGGAACTCACGCCATTTGGCGGCATCAAAGACTCAGGACTTGGCTACAAAGAAGGTGTACTTGAAGCCATGAAAAGTTTCACCAACGTCAAAACCTATTCTTTGCCCTGGCCTGTTTAATGTCTGGGTGGATGATTGTCTTGGTTTTGTTTTCTGCTCTGTTGCATGCGGGGTGGAATTTTTTGGTGAAGCGTGGGCAAGACGGACAACTCGACACCGCTCTTTTTGCCATGGGTTGTAGCGTGATTGCGGCTTTTTTGCTGCCATTCACAAGCTTGCCAGACGCGAGTTGCTATCCTTGGTTAATGGCCAGCTTGGTGGTGCATATAGCCTACTTTCTGACTTTGTCAGAGACCTACAAATATTCAGATTTGTCACTGGCCTATCCGCTCATGCGGGGGATGGCGCCGCTCTGGGTGCTTGTGTTCGCAGCAGGGACTGGGGAGTGGATGGCGCCTTTGCAAATCATGGGCATTGTGTTGATTGGCATTGGTATTGTGTTACCCGCATGGATTGGCAAACCTTGGAAAAACCGCAAAGGCCTGTATTTTTCTTTGTTGAATGCCGCCATCATTGCGGTCTACACCCTGCTTGATGGCACTGGGGTTCGCCTTTCTAACAATGCATTGTCTTACACCCTCTGGTTGTTCTTATTTAATTCTTGGGGAATCTTGGGTGTTCTGATGTGGCGACGTGGATTGCCGGAGGTGATTCGACACGTGCGTGAAGGATGGCGGATGGCAGGCATAGGCGCCGGCATGAGTATGGGCTCCTACGCCATTGTGCTTTGGGCCATGACGCAAGCTAGTATTCCTGCGGTCGCTGCGCTGCGTGAAATATCTGTTATTTTTGCAGCCCTGCTTGGGACTTGGTTCTTGGGCGAAAGAATGGGACGTTGGCGAATTATGGGAGCCGCCTTGGTTGGCATCGGCGCGGCCAGTGTTCGCTGGAGTTAGGACCTCTTCAAACTTGTGAACAGTTTGTGGATGCCATCGTAAGGGTTGAAATTATTTGTTTTTTTCTGGGTCAAAGCTGAAATTTTCAGTTTGATTTTTTTCAATTTTCTTTGCAGGTCTTTGAGTTCTGCTTTTTTGTCTTTTGGGGTGCCCTTGTCTTTGACTGCCAACAAGGTAGCTCGACAATTTGAGCTGCCAGACCAGCAGGGGTACTGGGCTTTTAGTTTTTTCGTAATGCGCTCATCAATGACCAAGCCGTAGTCGTAGTTAAGCTCCTCGCCCGCGGCAATGTTGCGCAGAGCACTGATGTACACGCGGCCATCTTTTACTTCGGGTTCGCAATTTGGCATGCAACTGTGATTGATCCAACGGGATGCATTACCGCCTCGCAGACCATCGATGACGCGGTCTTCGTCGATTTGAAAATAGAAAGTATGGTTGGGATCTGCTGGGTTGTGCGGATGTCGGTCTTCAGCTTCTTGTGCAGAAATAATTTCACCAAGGTATTCAACAACGAAAGCTCCTTTGGGAATGTCTTGAACGGCAAAGACACCTCTGCCGTGCACGCCTGATTTTCGAACTTGAACTTGACGGGTGCTTTTTTTCAAAGTCGCAGTAGGTAGATTTTTGACTGTCATTCTTAGATGTTGCCAGAAAATGACGCAGGCACCATTGTCATAAATAATTAATATTTATATAACACCAGTGAAATTCTTGTTGGGCATGATGAACTTCCAAGTTAAAGACTACTTGGGAGAACATCATGAAAGAGTTGCCTAACCCTGCAAACCCGATTTCACAAATCGCTTTGCCTCGGGGTTCGCTTCATTCAAGCCCTCAAAATAGCATTGAAGCCTACGATGCGAAAACCTCCAAGCCCATCATCGAAGTTGGTTGGGCGAAACATCAGGATGAGGTGAGAGAAGCGCAAAGACTGAGATATGAAGTCTTTGCTAATGAAATGGGGGCACGTCTGCCAGAAACATTGGCGGGTCATGACATTGACTTATTTGACGACTACTGCGAGCACCTGTTGGTTAGAGATGGCCATTCTGGGCACGTCATTGGAACTTATCGAGTGTTGACGCCGGCTCAAGCTCAACGCGTTGGGGGCACCTACACTGACACCGAATTTGACTTAACGCGTTTGAGATTCATGCGCGAGCGCATGGTGGAGCTAGGTCGCAGTTGTGTGCATGCTGAGCATCGACATGGCGGTGTGATCTTGGCACTTTGGGGCGCACTCTTCGAATTCATGGCTAGAAATCAGCTGAATACCATGATTGGGTGCGCCAGCATTCCCATGTTGCACAATGGCATCGTCAGTGGGCATGCAGCTGCGAGCATGTGGCATCAACTTTCCAAAACCAACTTGGCTTCTATTGAGTTTCATGTTCGACCTCGTTTGCCACTTCCCATTGAAAACCTTGACACCGATTTGTCTGTTGAGCCACCTGCCTTGATCAAGGGTTACCTTCGCTTAGGCGCCAAAATATTGGGCGCACCCGCATGGGATCCCGATTTCAACACTGCAGATTTACCCATGCTGTTGCAAGTGAAAGATCTTCCACTTCGTTATCGCAAATACTTCACAGGTGCATGATGATGTTCAAAGATGCTCAAGAATTTATGCCAGGTGAAAGCTCGTCTAACAAGCACTACCGAGCCATTTTCATTTCTGACCTTCATCTTGGCACCCCAGGGTGCCAATCTGAGGCTTTGCTTGAATTTTTAAAAACGCATACTTGCGATACATTGTTCCTTGTCGGTGACATCATTGACGGATGGCAACTGCGTCGCAAATGGTATTGGCCGCAAGCCCATAACGATGTGGTTCAGAAACTGCTAAGAAAAGCGCGCAAAGGTTGTCGAGTTGTTTTCGTGCCTGGTAATCATGATGAATTTGCAAGAGATTTTCTAGGGCATTCATTTGGGGGGATTGAGGTTTTGGAGCATGCGGTGCATACCACGGCAACGGGCCAAAAACTTTGGGTTATCCATGGCGACTATTTTGATGGCGTCATTCAATTTGCCAAGTGGCTTGCCTACTTGGGCGATACGCTTTACGAAATGGCCCTGAAAGTCAACCGGCATCTCAATAACATGCGTGGTCGCTTGGGCTTGCCCTATTGGTCACTTTCCGCCTATTTGAAGTTGAAGGTCAAAAAGGCTGTTAATTTTATTTCTGATTTTGAAGTCGCAGTCGCGCGTGAAGCTAAAAAGCGAGGCTATGACGGCGTTGTCTGCGGTCATATTCATCACGCTGAAATCAGGGAAATTGAGGGTGTCTTGTATTGCAACGATGGTGATTGGGTCGAGAGTCTGAGCGCCATGGTTGAGCATTCAGATGGTCGATTGGAAATTCTGACATTTGACCCCTACTCGGAAGTTCAGATTGCTGCGAAAACCAGTTATCTTGCGACTGCATGAAAATTATCCTCGTTACAGACGCCTGGAGACCTCAAGTCAACGGCGTGGTGACCACGTTGGTTGAGTTGGTTCGAGAGCTTGAAAAGGTGGGCCATCAGATAGAGGTGATTCATCCGGGCATGTTTAAAACCAGGCCTTGTCCAGGCTACGCAGGCATTGATTTGGCCGTTAAGCCCAAGCAGAAGTTAAGGCAAATGCTTGAATCTGCGAATTTTGATGCGATTCACCTCGCGACTGAAGGCCCCTTGGGTTGGGCTGCGCGGGGAATCTGTCGGCATCATCAGTGGCGCTTCACAACGGCTTACCACACGCGCTTTCCAGAGGTACTGAAAGCTGCCATTCGACTGCCACTCTTTTTGGGATATGCCTTGTTCAAACGATTTCATCGTCATTCAGCAGGTGTCATGGTTCCAACAACGGGCGTTCAAAACTTATTGAAAATCCGCGGCTTTCAAAATTTAAGGCCTTGGACTCATGGTGTCGATGTTGAGCTTTTTAATTACGCGCATGAACCGCAGAGCTACCCGCCACTGTCGCAACTCAAACGGCCTATCGCTGTGTATGTGGGTCGTGTTTCGTATGAAAAAAACATTGAAACATTCTTGAAAATGCCATTTGAAGGTTCTAAAGTTGTGTGTGGTGTTGGACCCTTGGAAGAAAATCTGAAAAGCAGGTTTGATGGCATCACATGGCTTGGGTTGCTACCAAGACCCGAATTGGCCAAGGTTTACCAAGCTTGTGATGTGTTTGTCTTCCCAAGCCAGCATGAAACCTTTGGTTTGGTTATGCTAGAGGCAATGGCTTGCGGAACGCCTGTAGCAGCTTATCCGGTTGATGGCCCGCAGGAAGTTCTGCAAAATCAACTGACAGGGGAGGTCAAGGGGGGTGTACTGAATGAAGACTTGGCGTTGGCCACTCAATCGGCGTTAAATATACCCAGGTATTTAGCAAGGCAACGCTCACTAGAGTTCAGTTGGGAGCAGTCTTGTCAGTTGTTCATTCAAAACTTAGTGGTTGCCAAAATTTGATGCTCATTGAAGAGGGTTGAATTCATTTGTAATTTGTAAATGATCGGCAGGTGAATCACAGTTCTCATGGTTGAGATGTAGAAAGAAAAAACTGTGGAAGGGCAGTCACCCAAATGGGAAACCACGACAAGATGACAGTGCCAATAAAAATAGCCCCCAGTGCTGGCAATACCGAGCGAACAACTTCACTGATAGATTTTTTAAAAACAGCACTGGCAAAATAGATGTTCATACCCGCAGGAGGGCACAAGAACCCCATTTCTAAATTGGCCAAAAAAATAATGCCAAAGTGAATGGGGTCAATGCCATAACTCATGGCGAGTGGAAGCAGAAGAGGAACCAAAACAACAATGGCTGCATAAATCTCCATCAATGCGCCAGCAAAAAATAAAAATACGTTCAAGGCTAACAAAAATACATATTTGTTGGTGGTGATCGATTGAACCCAATCTGAAGCGAGATCAGGGATCCCCACATCAATCAGGTAGTTTGTTAAGCCCAATGCCATTCCCATGATGAGAAGAATGCCACCAATGACTTGAGCAGATTGGATTAAGCAATGCTTCAATTGCAAATAATGCAACTCTCTGTGAACCAATGCCTGGGAAAAAATAGCATAGGCAACTGTCAAGGCAGCACCTTCTGTCGGAGTGGTCAGGCCAGAGATTAAGCCAGCAATTGCAACAAAAGGTGTCATCACTTCCCATTTTGCATCCCACAATGCAGTACTTATTTTCGGCCTCGACAGTGATTCTTGAGTCAAAAGACTGTTTGATTTGATGGGTGATATGTTTGCTGGGATGTTCAAAAACCGACCAAACAAAATCAAGCAAATGATCATCAAGACAGCAGGCAATAGACCAGCAACAAACATGGTTTGAATAGGGACTCGGGCCATGATCGCGTACATGATCAAGGGAACGGAGGGTGCTAGCAAAACACCCAGTGCGCTGGCGCTTGTGATCAATCCAATGCTTTTGGTTTCTGGGTAATTCACTCTGTTGAGTAAAGGCAACATCAGGCCACCAAGCGCTAAGATGGTCACGCCACTGCCGCCAGTGAGGGCCGTGAAGCAACTGCACAAGCAAGCGACAGCCAAGATGGTGCCGATCCGACCGCCCCCAAAGATTGAGGAAAACAAGACACTCAGCCTGTTAGCCGCTTGCGTATTGGCAAAAATAAGGCCAGCCAGTGTGAAAAGGGGGAGCGCGGGCAAAGAAGGATTGACAGTGATCTGGTAGTGCGAAAGTGCCAAGGAGGCCATGGGAATATTCTCTTGTAAGAACAAGACCCAAGACAATCCACCAAGCACCAAAAATATGGAGCCACCCAGTAATAAAAATAAAACCAGCGCAAGACCCAAAAGCAAGACCATGAGAGGCATGTCCTGCAATATTGTTTGGAGATGCCACGCCATCCAAGAAACTGCGACCAAACCCACCCATTGAAAAATCGCATCACCGTGCCAGCGCATGCCAAATTTAAGGCCCAGCAAGGCAAAGGCAATGGGCATGGTGGAGAGAAATGCCCAAGTTGGCAGGCCATAAGCGATGGTATGGCCCGTACTGACTTCAGACAACATGAGATCAAAACTGGCCTTGCACAAAAGAACGCACAAGCAAGTTGAAAATAAAAAGACAAACCCTTTGGCAATTTTTTGCAGTGACAAGTTCGGGATTTTTTCCCACGCAGAGCCTAGGCTGGTGAGATGGCCGGTTCTTTCTGCGTACAGGGCGCCTGCAAGAGAAAATAAAAGACCCAGATGTTGAACCAAAACAGGTGCATTCTCAATACCGCTGCCTTGAAAAGGTCGCAGAAATACTTCCATCACGGGAATCAAAACCATGCCCATTAAAGCAATTGCAGCCAGACTTGCGTCCCAGTCCCTTATTCTGTGAAGTTGAGTCGATAAAAATCTCATGGGGTCTTCGTGGAACGGTAAGTTTTCAAATGAGCAAAAACTTCATCAAAGGTTTCGGCCGAAACCATTTTTCCTCGAATGCGAGGATAAAGTGATTCGCTTAAGGATTGCCATTCCTTCAGTTGAGCGGCATTCGGTTTGTTGATTTGCAGACCCCGTTTTTTCATGGCTTCAACAGAATCTTCAACTTCTTTGCGTGCCTGAATACGGATGAGACCGCCAGCCTTGTCCGATGCAAGCTGCAAATTTTTTTGAGCTTCAGGCGTCATCTCATCCCAAGATTTTTTGCTGATCACAAAGGCACCCACGATAGGTGCCCAATTGATTTCTAACATGTGAGGAGCCGAATTGTAAATTTGCGAAGCTAATGCAAAGTAGGGGGTAGAAGGCACAACGTTGATCATGCCAGTTTGAATCGCAGGCAATATGTCTGTAGGCTCCAGCGGCACAGGTGTGTAGCCTAGACTTTTCATAATTTCTTGTTGCTCAGCCTCTGCACCCCAAGAAAAAAATTTCATCTTTTTGTAATCATCTGGGACCAATGCGGCTTGCTTTGAAAAAAATCGAACCCATCCTGCATCGCCCCATGCCAAGACCACATAGCCCTTTTCTAAGAATTTCCGCTCCATGCCAGGGCGCATTTTTTCTCGGACATAGTCCAGCTCTTCCCAAGATCTGAATGCAAGCGGTAAGTTTTGAAGCGCAGCAATTGAGGGCTCAATTTCTCTCAAGCCCACAACAGACAGGAGGGCTGCCTGTAGTTGTCCAATCCGCATGCGGCGAACCATTTCTGCTTCTCCGCCTTGACTGCCATCTGTAAAGACATTGAAGCGAGGTGAACCCGATTGACCCTTTTTCCAAGATTCGCCAATTTCCATCAACTGACGGTGGTAGAGTGAGTTTTTAGGTACCAAAGAGCCAATTTTCAATTGTGCCTCAGCAGCATAGCTAGAGAACATCGATCCAAATGCCAGACTGCTAGCCACTTGGATCCATTTTTTTCTGGTCAATTGAATGCTCATGAAGTTCGCCCTTAAAAAAGATCGTCTATTTTAGTGAGAAGCCACTCGGCTCTGCGCCGCATGACTTGGGTGACCAAGTCATTTTGTGATTTTCCACTGTGGATGGCTTGATTCAGAAGGTCTGTGAAAGCGGCTTTGTCTTGCTTTGCAAATGCCCAATTTTCGGCTTTGGAAATGAAAGGCCCTATTTGGTTGCCGCGCCATGCTATTGCATCGTTGAAGTATTTTTCTGCCAAATCGACATTTCCGCCGGGTCTGGCAAGTTCAAGCGTTCCCATCATGCTTGCCATAGAGCCATTGTCAAACTGAGGGTTGGCATTCCAAGTTATCTGGGCTAACTGCAAAACAAGAGGGAGGTCTGCCACAACATCTGGATTGTCTTTTGAAAGTGATATGGCGCCGGCCCAAGATGTCAGTGTCCAATAGGCCAAGCCTGAATCTTCAATCGCAATCAATTTTTTTGATGATGTTGCTTGGCTGGTTTGCAACGAAAGCAGCTGCGGGTATTTGAGTTCCAACGCCTTCAGCCCATGCAGTTTGGCACGCATTAACATTTTGGCAGCACGCTGCCTCAGTTGACTTGCAAGTGCGATGCTTTCAGATTCTTTTCGGTCTGCTTCGTCCATGAGAAACACAAAGGCATACTGTGTGAACCCGCGAGTGACAGACTCTGCAAGTTTGATGTGGTCTGGCATTTTCACCAGCAGGGTTTCAGAAAGTTTGAGATGGTAAGCGCTGGAATGCAGCAATAAATCCAAATCTTCCTCTGCAGACTGGTTCTCCAGAGCAAGAACGTCGCCTGCACTTCTCAGAAGTTGATTTTGCACAGAGCATGCACTCAAGCATGAAAATGCAAAGCAAATGAAAAAGAGAGATAACTTGCGAGTTGAGATCATCATGATTCTTTTTCGATCAAAGCTTGTCCCATCTTGATTCGCTGCCCAGTTGCAATGCCCTCGGCCAGTTTGAAACCCTTGGGCACAAATACCAAGATGGTCGAGCCATGCTGGAACCAACCTAATTCTTGCCCTTTGTAAGTTTGCAACGCACAGGGAATTTCATTGGGCCCTGAGTAATCTACGTGAAACAACAGATTTACAGCATGCAGTCTGAGGCTTGCAACCAGAATGGCTGCGACTGGAACCATGATCATGGGAGTGCCATCTGACAGTTCAAAGTTCAAGACAGCGCGTTCGTTTTTGCAAAACAGTTGTTCAACTCGTTTCAAGGCAATTGGATTCACATTCCAAGTATCGCCAGAGATGTGTGTGACGTGCGTCAGTCTTGCATCTGCCGGTGCATGAAAGCGATGGTACATGCTAGAAGTCAGCCTCAGTGTGACATAAGTGCCATTTTTGAGGGACTCTACCAACTCACCTGTTCGGGCTGTGAACCCCATCAAGCTCGAGAGGCTGTAGGGAAAGCCTTTGGCCTGAAAAACTTGGGTGTAGTCGATGTTCCCACACTCACCCACAATGGCATCGCAGGGGCTGCACAAAATATTCTCACGCATGTCAATGCTGCGAGAACCTGGCTTCAGCTCACGAATGAAGCAATCGTGCATGCTTTCGAATTTTGTTTTTGCAGCTTCACTCAAGTCCAAGTCTGAGAAAAGTTTCCAAATTCCAATGGACAAATCGCGAATGATAGGATTTTTGATTTGACTCCACCACCCAATGAACCTAGTCACGGTCATTCGTGGAATTCGGTTGGTCAACAAAAAATTCAAGTCTTCTTGTGTGGTAATTCTTTGAATTATTTGTTTCATTTTCATTTTCCTGTCACGATTTTTTAATAAAAAGGAGACTCTAACGACTCAAGATTGGATTCAAAGTGTCTCTTCCATTGGTCATTTCACTCAGCGCAATTGCTCTGGCGCTACCCTTTGCCAAAAGAAGGTTGGAGCTGTCATTTGCCAAGCACCCTTCATTGACAGGCCACTCAAGAATGGCCAAAAGAGTGGCCTCATTGTTACCAGGCTATGAATTTTCAGAGACAAAATTTTTCGCCTGTGACGGCGCTTCTGAAGACATATCAAACACAAGAAAAGCTGCTTTTTATCAATTGGCTGACTTACTTCAAACGCGGCATGCCAAAAGCATTGCAATGACGGCTGAGGCGCGTGAAATCATCTCTGATTTGCAATTCACGGGTGCCTACAGGGTGCCATTTCAGTTCAGTCCTCTTGTAAGACAGCACTTAAAAGTTGGTGCATTTATACAGTCTGCACATGGCGTATTTGTGACAGATGAAGATGGACAGACTTTTTATGACCTGACCGGCTCATATGGAGTCAACGTTTTCGGCGCAGATTTTTACAAGGAATGCATGGCGGAGGGTTCGAAAAGAGTGCATCAGGTTGGTGCAACACTGGGTGCGTACCATCCCTGTGTCGCCTACAACGTCAAACGACTCAAGGAAATTTCTGGTCTTGACCAAGTTTCATTTCACATGTCGGGCACAGAAGCCGTCATGCAAGCCGTGAGATTGGCCAGATACCATACGGGTCGAAAAAATATTGTTCGCTTTTGTGGTGCCTATCACGGTTGGTGGGAGGATGTTCAACCTGGCCCCGGTAATCCTATGCCGCCCCGAGAGACATACACCTTGCGTGACATGCATGAAAACTCACTTCATGTACTCAGAACTCGGAAGGACATTGCCTGTGTTCTGATCAATCCATTGCAAGCACTTCATCTGAATCAGGGGGCGCCGGGTGACTCATCCTTGGTGGACAGCAGCCGAAAGTCTTCCTATGACCGCGCGGCCTACACTGCTTGGCTCAAGAAAATCCGAGAGGTGTGTACTGAGCGGAAAATTGTGCTTATTTTCGACGAGGTCTTTTTAGGTTTCCGGCTTGCAAAGGGAGGCGCTCAAGAATATTTTGGCGTGCGAGCAGACATGGTCACTTATGGGAAAACACTGGGGGGAGGATTCCCTGTGGGCGTAGTTTGTGGCCGTGCAGACTTAATGCGCAGATTCAAGGACGATAAGCCTGCAGATGTGTGCTTTGCGCGTGGCACATTCAATGCACATCCCCATGTGATGGGTGCGATGTCAGTGTTTTTGGAAAAAATTGAGAACGAAAAAGTGACTCAAATTTATCAAAACTTAGATGAACTCTGGGATTCCAGACGAATGCGTTTTAACCAAACAATGACAGACAAAAATTTGCCCCTGCGTGCAGCTAATATGTCAAGCGTATGGAGCCTCTACTACACAGAGCCATCCAGGTACAACTGGATGCTTCAATATTATTTGCGAGCGGAAGGTTTGGCCCTCAGTTGGGTGGGTACGGGGCGATTGATTTTCAGTTTGAATTATTCCAATGCCGATTTTGACGAGGTCCTGAATCGGTTTGTATCAGCTTGCGAAAAAATGAAAATGCACCGTTGGTTTTGGGCACCGCCAGAATTAAACAATCAGAAAATCAAACGAAGTATCTTGAAAGAAATGATTTCTACAAAAATGTAAGAAATACATTGCTCTGAAGTCTCATTTTTTTATTGTCATATTTTTTTCATTGAAATGAGATAAAAAAGAACTGTTCTATTCAACTGAATCATTTTGAACACATCACCATTCGCTCGATTCATATTCTTGCTTGTCATGGCAACGAGCTCAGCCTTTGCTGAGGAAATTGCAAGTGAAAGCATCGCTTCAATCGGTGACAGTGATCATTTCAGCTACACATTGGGCCTTAGGCTTAAGTCAACCGACATGGCCGCTGGAGCAGACTCAGCAAAAATAAGGCCTGTCATAGGACTTAGCTATGGAAAATGGCGGCTGGGTATCGGCGACAAGAAAAC
>Ga0214919_10000274_pt1 | contig 86928 bp, 73 predicted proteins | sample LL1503_MetaG_FD_177994 | JGI IMG/M metagenome (GOLD analysis project Ga0214919, IMG submission 177994) | Freshwater microbial communities from Lake Lanier, Atlanta, Georgia, United States - LL-1503 | ecosystem: Environmental > Aquatic > Freshwater > Lake | place: USA: Georgia | collected...
AATACGTAACATACACATCCGGTCCACCATACATTTCATCAGCCACAATGGGGGCTTTTAAACAGGTTAAATGGATCCTGATTTGATGCATTCTGCCTGTGATGGGCATGCATTCCACTAAGGTAAAGCCTTTGTAAACCTTTAAGGTTTGAAACCAAGTTTCAGCGTCTTTGCCTTTATTGCGGTCGATGATCACCTTTCCGTCTTTTAGAGGAAGGATAGGGAGGTTCACCAACATGCCATCCCAGTTGTGCATTCCATCGACGACGGCGTGGTATCTTTTCGCGGTTTCGCGATGTTCAAATTGCATGGAAATGTGCCGATAGGCCTCTGGGTTTTTGGCAATGATTAAAGCTCCCGTGGTTTCCTTGTCTAATCGATGGCCAACCTGCGCATCTGAACTGTACTCTTTGGCCATGCGTAAAATAGCAGGGGCAAAAACGTCCTTCCGTTCGTCTAACGTTGCAATCCCCGATGGCTTATTGATGACAATAAAATCCTCATTCTCAAAAAGTATAAAATCCTCTAATTTTTGCTTCATATTTTTTTAATATGGGAAAGAAATTTTCCCCATCGTTACCCAAGGAGAATCGCCTAGTCGGCGCACCTGGGTCGCCCCAGCATCCATCATGGTTTCATTGGCCAACAAAGCAAATAAAACAGCTTCTTTGGCATCCGTTGGGATTCCAATTTCCGAACTATTTCCTATCTGGATGTCGGGTAATAATTCCGAAATTCTTTGCATCAGCAGCGGGTTCTGACTTCCTCCTCCACTTACGTACATACTTGCGCTAGTCTCAGGCACATATTTTTTGATGGCCAGCGCAATAGATTCAGCCGTAAATTCAGTCAATGTCCGGATTAAATCCGTCGGGGTTAATGTCCATTGGTTCGCTTGAATCAATTGCTCGACTTTCTCCAAATTGAAATATTCTGGCCCTGTACTTTTTGGGAAATCTTCTTTGAAAAAATCCAAGTTCATTAATGCTTCTAATAAGCCGGTATGCAATAAACCTTGCCTACCCAAACGGGCGTCCTTATCGTAGAAAAAGCCAGGAAAATAGGTGCGTACACTGGCGTCAATTAAGGTATTACCTGGCCCAGTATCGGTTACGAGAATTAAATTGGGATCCTGATTGGCCGGCAGAAAAGTAAAATTCCCGATTCCGCCAATATTCAGTAAGATACGATTTTCGCCTTTTTTTGAAAATAGAAAGTAATCGCCATACATGGCCAAAGGAGCACCCTCACCTCCTGCCGCTACGTGTTTCTGTCTAAAATCTGACAGGGTAATAATGCCCGTTTTTAATGCAATATGATCCCCGTCGCCAATTTGCAAAGTGGAATTAGGTTTGTTATCATTTCGCATCGGTCTGTGCATCACCGTCTGTCCATGTGAAGCAATCAAATCAATTTCTTCTGATGCAATCCCCCACGTTTGCAGCGCGCTTAATATGAGTTCTGCATGTTTAATTCCAATTTCAGCATTGAGCGTACTGAGACTAGGAAAATGTATCTGTTCTTTCGCGAATACAGCCTGTATGCTAACCTTAAATTCAGAAGTATAGGGCAGTGAAACAAAGTGTTTTAATTGAAATTTTGTGCTTAAACCAGAACCCTCAAATTCACATAAGGCAATATCCAACCCGTCTAAGGAAGTCCCCGACATTAAACCCAAAATCATTCTTTTGGACTTATTGGCAATCTTATACAAGGCTTCAATTCCCGGATTCATTGAGTTTAATTTTTATTTTAGCACCTTCAGAATGTAACCAAGCTGTCAGACAGCTAGTCAAATAGGAGCGTGGCAAAGCTACAAAAAATTAACCTTTTGATTGACCTAAAATATTCAGTCTCTTGATAATTTTATACCCAATCTCCCATCGAAATTCCGTATATTTGCCCTCCAATAAATGAATGATTCCAATGGCTTTTGATGTAATTATTGTAGGAGGAGGTATTGTAGGTTTAGCGACTGCGCATAGATTATTAGAATCTAAGCCAGATTTGAAAATTGCGTTGTTTGAAAAGGAAAACATGGTTTCCGTGCATCAGACGGGCAATAATTCAGGGGTAATCCATTCGGGTTTGTATTATAAACCGGGTTCCTTGAAGGCTAAAAATTGCATTGAAGGGTACCATCAACTGATAGATTATTGCCAAAAGGAAGACATCCCTTTTGAGTTGACGGGAAAAATAGTGGTCGCAAGTTTTGAACATGAGCGAGTTGCTTTGGAGAATTTATATCAAAGGGGAATTCAAAATGGATTGGGGGGATTGAAAAAATTAAGTTTGAGTGAAATGAGGGAGCACGAGCCTCATGTGACGGGGGTGGAAGGGATGTGGGTGCCTCAAACGGGGATTGTTGATTATCGAGCTGTGGCTGCCAAATTAGCCACAGGTATACAAATAAAAGGCTGCGAATTACATTTGGCCGAGCAGGTTGTTAATATCACCAAAGGCCTAACGTATTCGATTGTGGAGACAACAAAGTCGACCTACGAAGCCAAATTAATCATTAATTGTGCAGGTCTGTATTCCGATAAAGTAGCTCAATGGACGCAGAAAGAGCCTTTGGATGTTCGGATTGTACCCTTTAGAGGAGAGTATTTTAAGTTGAAGGCCGACAAAGAGTATTTGGTTAAAAATTTAATTTATCCAGTTCCGGATCCTAATTTCCCATTTTTAGGGGTTCATTTTACACGCATGATGCGCGGAGGAGTGGAGGCAGGACCAAATGCAGTTTTGGCATTTAAGAAAGAAGGATATAAAAAATTAGGAATTGATTTTAAGGAGCTTTGGGATACATTAACATGGCCTGGTTTTCAGAAGGTGGCAACTAAGTACTGGGAAACGGGATTAGGCGAAATGTATCGAAGCTTTTCGAAAGAAGCGTTTACAAAGGCACTCCAAGTATTAATTCCAGAGATTAAAATTACGGATTTGGTGGAAGGGGGAGCAGGTGTGCGCGCTCAGGCATGCGATCGAAGTGGCGGTTTATTAGATGATTTCTCCATTGTGGAAGATCCGAAAGTGATCAATATTTTAAATGCGCCAAGCCCTGCGGCCACTTCTTCGTTGTCGATTGGCAAAACGGTGGCTGAAATGGCATTGACTAGGTTTTAAGTGACGGGAATAGACGCGAGATATTGCGTCTCTACGATTTTCAGACGTAACGTATTGCGTCTCTACATTTTTTAGACACGAGGTATCGTGTCTCTACATTTATTAGATGCGAAGTGTCGTGTCTCTACGAAATATGAAATTATTATTTACCTATTTACAGCATTACCGTTGGCGCGTCATGGCTGCTCTCGCACTAGCGGCAACTAATCAGATTTTCTCTTTGATGGATCCTTATATTTTCAGAAGGATCATTGACGATGTGGCGGCTGTTTACCGGTCGGATACCCATACCATGGACCAATTTATCGCGGCAATCTGGCCACTGGCTTTGGCCTCTGTGGGAGTGGCTTTCGTTAGTCGGGTAGCGAAAAATTTCCAAGATTACATGATTAATACCGTGACTCAAAAGGTGGGTGCTAATCTATATTCGGATGGAATTAGACATTCACTGGAGTTACCTTATGAGACGTTTGAGGACCAGCGGTCCGGAGAAACATTGGGCAAGCTTCAAAAAGTGCGGACCGATGTAGAGAAATTGATCACGCTTGGAATTAACATTTTATTCCAGTCGGTGATTGCTTTGGTTTTCATTTCGGTCTATGCATTCTCGGTGCATTGGATGGTCATGCCTTTGTTTTTAGTTACCGGTCCGTTGATCGGTTATGTGTCTTCGGTATTAAGCAAGAAAATCAAAGTCATTCAGATTCAAATTGTTAAAGAATCCACGGGTTTGGCGGGTTCTACGACCGAGTCCTTGAGAAATATTGAGTTGGTGAAGTCGCTAGGATTAGCCGAGCAGGAGATAAGCCAATTGAATGCCACGACGGATAAGATTTTAAAATTGGAATTGAAAAAAGTTCGCTATGTTCGTTCGATGGCATTTGTGCAGGGGACTTGTGTTAATTTACTAAGGATGTTGATGGTGGTGGTTTTGATTTATTTGATCTATCAAGGTAAGATTACCATAGGCCAATTTTATTCCTTAAATATTTATTCCTTCTTCCTTTTCAATCCTTTGCAAGAAATTGGGAATGTGGTTAATACCTATCGGGAAGCGGAGGTTTCTTTGCAAAATTTCGAACAGATTTTAGCTATTCCTACGGAGCGTAAACCTGAAAATCCTATATTGATTACTCAGATAGACCGACTAGCCTTTGACAAAGTTACGTTCCAACATCAGTCTGCGACGACTTCGGCTTTGAATGAGATTAGTTTTGATGTGAAGGGTGGCGAAACGATTGCTTTTGTCGGGCCATCCGGCGCCGGTAAATCTACTTTGGTTAAATTATTAGTGGGTTTATATCGTCCCAAACAAGGCCAAGTTTTCTACAATGGGGAATCCGGAGATGCAATTGATTTTGACCAATTGAGAAAAAAGATCGGGTTTGTAACGCAGGATACCCAACTATTTTCAGGGTCCATTCGGGAAAATTTATTGTTTGTAAATCCAGATGCGACCGACGACCAATGTATGTCGGTGCTGGAAAAGGCCGCTTGCCAAAGCTTGTTAGCTAGGGCCGATAAAGGTCTGGATACGATGATCGGCGAGGGGGGTGTAAAAGTTTCTGGAGGTGAAAAACAAAGATTGAGTATTGCGAGAGCTTTATTAAGAGATCCGAATTTATTGGTTTTTGACGAAGCGACTTCCTCATTAGATTCGTTGACCGAGGAGGAAATCTCAGAAACAATTCGTTCCGTATCTCAGGCCTCTGCGCATTTAACCATTTTGATTGCCCACCGGTTGTCCACGATCATGCATGCGACAAGAATTTATGTGCTTGAAAAAGGCCGCATTGTGGAGCAAGGAAATCATGAAAGTCTGCTAGAGGTAAAAGGTTTGTATTATGCCATGTGGCGCCAACAAGTCGGAGAGAATAAACCGTTGATCATTTAACGTTTTAGCCACCATTTGTTTTGTAAATCCTTGTTTGGCCATATATTCTTTGGCAAAATAAAGGAAGAACAAATTGCTTTACCTATATTTGTAATTTGAAAAAATTTGATCAATAGCCTTATGTCATTAAATAAATTCTCTCGAACACTTACGCAAGAAATCACAAATCCAGCTGCAAAAGCAATGCTATATGGCATTGGTTTGACTTCTGAAGATATGAATAAAGCGCAAATTGGTATTGCAAGCACGGGTTACGAAGGCAATCCTTGTAATATGCATTTGAATGGTCTTTCCGTACATGTGAAAAAGGGAATTCAAGAAAATGGGATGGTCGGTCTTATTTTTCATACAATAGGTGTTTCAGATGGAATGACGAATGGCAATGATGGAATGAGCTATTCACTTCCGTCAAGAGATATAATTGCAGATTCGATTGAAAATGTAGTGGGTGCGCAATGGTACGATGGCGTTATTGCCGTGGTGGGTTGTGATAAAAATATGCCGGGTGCTATGATGGCGTTGGCGAGATTGAACCGTCCGGGGATGTTGGTTTACGGAGGAACGATTCGTTCCGGAATGTACAAAGGAGAAAAATTGGATATTGTCTCGGCATTTGAGGCCTTAGGAAAAAAATATGCAGGAACGATTTCAGATGAGGATTATGAGGGGGTGATTCGCAATTCAATCCCTGGCGCGGGAGCTTGCGGAGGCATGTACACAGCCAATACCATGGCATCTTCTATGGAGGCAATGGGTTTAGTTTTGCCTAATTCTTCTTCCTATCCGGCTACGCATGAAGGGAAAAAAGAAGAGTGTTTAGCGATAGGTGCGGCGATGAAAGTATTGCTGGAAAAAAATATTTGTCCGAGGGATATTATGAGCCGACATGCATTTGAAAATGCGATGACAGTAGTGATGGCCTTAGGAGGTTCAACTAATGCGGTTTTGCATTATTTGGCCATTGCTCATTCAGCGGGAGTATCCTTTACCATGAAAGATATCCAAGATATTTCAGATCGCACGCCGCTGATTGCGGATTTAAAACCTTCCGGAAAATATTACATGGAGGATGTGTTGGCGATCGGTGGAATGCCAGCCATATTAAAATACCTGTGGCAAAAAGGATTTTTACATGGGGAGTGTTTGACCGTAACCGGAAAGACGATGGCTGAAAATTTAGCGGAGGCTCCCGATTTGAATTTTGATACGCAGAAAATTATTCATCCCATTGAAGATCCAATTAAAGCAACGGGGCATTTGCAAATATTATATGGCAATTTGGCTCCTGATGGGGCAGTGGCTAAAATTACAGGAAAAGAGGGAGAACGTTTTGAGGGGACTGCCAAAGTGTGTGAGCGCGAAGAAGACGTGATGGAGTTTTTGTCAAAAGGCGAAATCAAAGCGGGAGATGTCGTTGTAATTCGAAATGAAGGTCCTAAGGGAGGACCAGGAATGCCAGAGATGTTGAAGCCCACATCGGCTTTGATGGGAGCTGGCTTAGGAAATAGCGTAGCGATGATTACGGATGGACGTTTTTCTGGAGGTACGCATGGATTTGTGGTAGGTCACGTGACGCCTGAAGCGCAAGAAGGCGGGAATATTGGCCTTGTGAAGGATGGAGATAAAATTACCATTGATGCAGTCGACAATAAAATCATCTTGCATGTATCGGATGAGGAGCTAGCTGAAAGACGTAAATTATGGAAGCCACTGGTTTCCCCACATACTTCAGGGGTGTTGCGCAAATACATCAAAAATGTAGGTCCTGCAAGCTTAGGATGTGTCACTGATTTGTAAAAATTTTCGATTTAGGTTTTTTTCTAAATTTTGAAGACTTAAATTAGCCATTCGATTATATTTTGAAATAAAATTCTGATTAACCATGGGACAAACCCAAACCAAAGCTGCTGAATCAAACCAACCCGAACAAAAGAAATTTTTGTCGGGGGCTCAGGCTATCATGCAGTCACTGGTTGAGCAGGGGGTAGATACCATTTTTGGATATCCGGGTGGCGCTATTATGCCAACCTATGATGCCCTTTTTGATTATCAAGATCGTTTAAAACATATATTAGTTCGCCACGAACAAGGTGCTGGGCATGCCGCTCAAGGCTATGCCAGAATGCTAAACAAAGCAGGCGTTTGTTTAGTGACATCAGGTCCTGGAGCGACTAATTTAATTACGCCCATTGCGGATGCGATGTTGGATTCCACGCCTTTAGTCTGTATTGTGGGCCAAGTAAAAGCAAATTTGTTGGGAACAGATGCCTTTCAAGAATGCGATGTGATCGGGATGTCGATGCCGGTGACGAAGTGGAATTATCAGGTAGTTGATGCCAACGAGATTCCTGAAATTATAGCTAAAGCATTTTACATAGCGGAAACTGGCCGACCAGGGCCCGTATTGATTGACATAACACGTACGGCACAAACTGATTTAATGACGATTCCATATCAGTATAAATTGTGCAAAACGTTAATTTCATATAAACCCCGAGTGGAGCCTAAAGCCGAACATGTGGAGGCTGCAGCTAAATTAATTAATTCAGCCAAACGTCCTTATATATTAGCTGGACATGGAATTTTAATTTCGGGAGCTGAAAAAGAATTAAATGAGTTTGTTGATAAAACAGGTATCCCAGTAGCTACAACGCTTTTAGGGATGTCGGCGATGGATGCGGATCACCCACTTTTTGTCGGCTGGCCTGGCATGCATGGAAATTATGGGGCGAATGTTTTGACGAATTCATGTGATTTATTGATTGCGATCGGGATGCGATTTGATGATCGAATCACGGGCGATTTGTCGACCTACGCTAAGCAAGCCAAAGTAATTCATATTGAAATAGATCCAAGTGAGGTAGATAAAAACGTGAAAGCGGATGCTCCGGTGGTGGGGGATGCGAAGGCGGCATTGAAAGCATTGTTGCCTTTAGTTAAGAAGGCAGACCATTCAGCGTGGCGTGCTGAATTTAAAAAATACGATGATGAAGAGTACGATAAGATAACGAAGAAGGATTTATTCCATGAAGGCAATCACATCAAGATGGGTGAGGCGGTAGCCTTGTTATCAGATAAAACGAAGGGGGAGGCTGTGGTTGTGACCGATGTAGGTCAGCATCAAATGATTACGAATCGCTACTATCGATTCAAAAAGCAAAATTCAATCGTCACCTCTGGGGGTGCGGGTACCATGGGATTTGCATTGCCGGCTGCATTTGGCGCTAAAGTTGCGGTTCCTCATCGGGAAGTTGTGGCTGTCATCGGAGATGGTGGTTTTCAAATGACTTTGCAGGAATTGGGTACGATTGCACAGAGTGGGCTTCCCGTGAAGATTATCATTTTAAATAATAATTTCTTGGGAATGGTTCGTCAGTGGCAACAGTTGTTTTTTGACAATCGTTATTCCTTTGTCGAATTACAAAACCCGGATTTTATTACGATTGCTAAGGGTTTTGGGATAGATGGTCATAAAGTAAGTGACCGAAGTTTATTGAGTGAATCTTTAGATACATTGTTGAACTCTGATAAGCCCTATTTATTGGAAATTGTTTGTGAAAAAGAAGAAAATGTATTTCCAATGGTTCCTGCGGGAGGTTGCGTAACGAGTATAAGGCTAGAGTAAAATATGTTAACAAATTATACGATTTCTGTTTTTACGACAAATACGGTTGGTTTATTAAACCGGATCACGATTATCTTTACGCGCCGTCGGATTAATATCGAATGCTTAACTGTTTCTGAGACAGAGCGAAAAGGGGTTTCCCGATTTACCATTGTTATTCGCAGTCAGAGCCGTGAATTTGTTGAAAAATTAGTTAGACAAATACGAAAAATTACCGATGTATTGGCCGTTTTTGGGTATTTGGATGATGAAATCGTATTTAATGAGATTGCATTATTTAAGATATCGACTCCTTTGGGAAGTGAACCATTGGATGTTAAAACGATCAATTTGGATTGGAATGCGAAGGTGGTTCATTGGGGTTTGGAATATGTGGTGGTAGAAAAAAATGGGACCGAAGAAGAAATTCATGAATTTTATTCCTACATGAAAAACTGGGAAATTTTAGAATATGTGAAGTCTGGACGAGTGGCGGTAGGAAAAACGGAGAAAGGCTTAGTTGAGTTTTTACCTGAAGAAGGTAATTGGGAAATTGTATAAAATGAAAGAATAATAAATTAAACAAGAATTAAAATGGCAAAGATTAATTTCGGAGGTGTTGTAGAAGACGTAGTAACTAGAGAAGAGTTTCCATTAGAGAAAGCTAGACAAGTATTATCAGATCAGACCATTGCGGTGATCGGTTATGGGGTACAAGGTCCGGGCCAAGCATTAAACATGAAGGACAATGGCCTGAATGTGATTGTAGGTCAAAGAAAAGGAAAAACCTATGACAAGGCCGTTGCTGATGGCTGGGTTCCAGGGGTATCCTTATTTGAAATTGAGGAGGCATTAGAAAAAGGTACCATTATTTGTTACTTATTATCGGATGCAGCTCAAATTGAGTTATGGCCTACCGTGAAGAAATATTTAACGGCTGGAAAGTCGCTTTATTTTTCTCATGGTTTTGGAATTACGTACAAAGAGAAAACGGGTATTATCCCTCCAGCAGATGTGGATGTATTCTTAGCTGCGCCTAAAGGCTCAGGTACTTCGCTTCGCCGTATGTTTGTAGCAGGAAAAGGATTGAATTCTTCTTTTGCTATATACCAAGATGCCTCAGGAAAAGCACGTGAAAAGTGTATCGCCATGGCGATTGGCGTAGGTTCAGGCTATTTGTTTGAAACTGATTTTTACAAAGAAGTAACGTCTGATTTAACAGGTGAGCGTGGTACTTTGATGGGCGCTATCCAAGGAATTTTTGCTGCTCAATACGAAGTATTAAGAGCTAATGGCCATTCTCCTTCAGAAGCATTCAATGAAACAGTTGAGGAATTAACACAATCCTTGATGCCTTTAGTGGCTGAGAATGGAATGGATTGGATGTATGCCAACTGCTCAACAACGGCTCAAAGGGGTGCTTTGGATTGGTGGAGACCATTCCGCGATGCGACTAAACCCGTTTTTGAAAAATTATATAATTCAGTGAAGACACAAGCGGAGGCTGCACGTTCAATTGATTTGAATTCTCAACCTGATTACCGGGTTAAATTAGAAGCCGAATTAACGGAATTGCGCGAGTCAGAAATGTGGAGAGCGGGAGCTGCCGTACGTAGCTTACGCCCTGAAAACAATTAATTTCAACTGGTTTATTGCAAATGTTCTTTGCAATAATTTATATTAAGGAATATTGAAGGAGGTGCATTTTGCACCTTCTTTTTTTTGTAAATTTGGGGGCATGGAATTCAACAAACTGCTTACTGTTCCTAGCCTATCAGATATAAAAAAGGTGGCCCAATTATTAGTTGGCGTAGTCAAACGCACGCCCCTAGAATACTCGGTCCCCCTTTCTGATCGCTATGGTGCCCAGATTTTTTTAAAACGAGAGGACTTACAAACCGTAAGGTCCTATAAAATCCGTGGTGCCTATTTTAAAATTTCGAATATTCCTGAATCAGTAAGGTCCCAAGGAATTGTCGCGGCTTCTGCTGGCAATCATGCACAAGGAGTCGCTTTTGCCTGCGCCAAAATGAAAATAAAGGGCAACATTTTTATGCCCAAATCCACACCCATTCAGAAGCTTGATGCGGTTCGGTTTTTTGGCCAAGATTACATCCGAATTAATTTAGTAGGTGAGACCTATGATGAAGCATTTGATGCCTCTCGGAAATATTGCGCGGCCCAAAATGCGATTTACATTCCCCCTTTTGACGACTTTGATATTATTGCTGGCCAAGCAACGGTCACCTTGGAAATTATGGAGCAATTGGGTCAAAAGCTAGATTTTATGCTGGTTCCAGTAGGAGGAGGAGGTTTAGCCGCTGGCGCCAGTTTGGTTTTACGTGAGCTTTCTCCGGACACACATTTGGTTGGTTTAGAGCCCGCAGGTGCTCCTTCGATGTCCGAAAGTATCCAGGCACGTGAGTTGATACACCTAAATGATATTGATAAATTTGTGGATGGTGCTTCTGTCAAACAGGTGGGCGCACATAATTTTTCGATATGCCTTGATGGCATCGATCAAATGTTGACCGTCGATAAAAACCATTTGTGTCAAACGATGCTCAATTTATATGCCATGAAAGGGATGATTGTGGAGCCTGCTGGTGCTTTAAGCGTGGCTGGTTTAGAACTCATTCAGGACCAAATAAAAAATAAAGTGGTCGTATGCATTATTTCTGGAGGAAACTTTGATCCCAAAAGATTTCCAGAAATCACAAAAATAGCCCATCCAATTTATTGATTTTTTATCATTTTTTTCATAAAATTTTTATTCTACCTCTTTTCTTCGATTAAGATCATTAATCTTATTTAGGATATATTTTAAATATATTAATCTAAAAATATATATTTATTGGCTTATTTAAGATTTTAAATCTAAAAATATCAATTAGCTGTAGTGCTTAAAATTGCTTCGTAATATAATTAAAGGTAGTTTTGTGGCTAATTAATTTTTAAAAATATGAGTAACCGCATTCAAATATTTGATACAACTTTACGTGATGGAGAGCAAGTTCCTGGTTGTCAATTAAACCGAGAAGAGAAAGTAGAGGTGGCAAAGGAGCTCGAAAAATTGGGTGTAGATATTATTGAAGCCGGATTTCCTATTTCTTCTCCGGGTGATTTCGCCTCGGTTAAAGCGATTTGTGATGCGGTTTCTGAGCCAACGGTTTGTGCTTTATCTCGTGCAAAAAAAGAGGATATTGATGCGGCCGCTGAAGCTTTGAAAACTGCAAAAAGGCCTAGAATTCATACAGGCATAGGTTCTTCCGATGTTCATATCATTCATAAGTTTAATTCCACTCGTGAGAAAATTATCGAACAAGCCATTTGGGCTGTTGATTATGCTAAGTCTTTTGTGGAAGATGTGGAGTTTTTTGCGGAAGACGCGGGTCGGGCTGATTTGGAGTTTTTGGCAAAACTTACTCATGCGGTCATTAAGGCTGGCGCTACTGTGGTTAATTTGCCTGATACAACCGGATATTTACTTCCTCACCAAATGCACCAACGCATTTCCTATTTATTTGAGCATGTAGATAATATTCATCAGGCAACGATTTCGATGCATAATCACAATGATTTAGGTTTAGCGACCGCAAATACGATTGCCGGAATCCAAGCGGGTGCACGCCAAGTCGAAGTGACGATTAATGGAATTGGGGAACGAGCTGGAAATACTTCGTTGGAAGAAATTGCCATGATCTTAAATGTGCATAAAGATTTAGGATTTACCACGGGCATTCATCCTCAATATTTATATCCAACCAGTTGCTTAGTTTCGAATTTAATGGGGATGCCCGTACAGGCAAATAAGGCGATTGTTGGCGCAAATGCGTTTGCCCATTCCTCAGGAATTCACCAAGATGGATTTTTAAAGCATGCTCAGAATTACGAAATCATGAATCCTGAGGATGTAGGTGTACCTTCTTCGGCTATTTTATTGACTTCAAGATCGGGTAGGGCCGCGCTAAGGCATCGCTTGAGTTTGTTGGGTTACGAATTTGAAAAGCCGGACTTAGACAAATTATATACGCGTTTTTTAATCATGGCAGATGAGAAAAAGATGATCCATGATGCCGATTTAAAAGAATTGGTGGGTTAAGGCCAACGCGTATTATTTCACGGAGCTAGCTAATTCGATTCCTTCCTTTTCTAAAATTTTCAGGATGCCCAAATTGATTTCCTGCTTGACTAATTGAAATTTAGTGAAATCCTTACTAGATACAAATAGGGTTACGGAAATGTCTAATGAATAGGTTCCAAAGCCTTCGAAAACAATTTTTGGTGCTTTCTTCTTGCAAAGGGCATCTTGTAAAATAAGCGCCTCGATGTCTGCTATGGCTTTTTCAATTTGAGATGGCTTCGTTTTTAAATCACAAGTTAAATTAAATTTAGCTCTACGAAAATCTCGCTCACTCATGTTCTCCAAAGATTGCGAGGTTAATAGTCGGTTTGGAATCATGATTAAATTCCCATCTACTCCCCGAAGTCGGGTACTTCTAAATCCTATCTTTTCGATATCGCCAGAAATTCCACCTACCTGGATGCTATCGCCGACCACAAAGGGTAAGTCTAAAAATATCGTAAAAGAGGCAAATAAATTTTCCAAGGTTTCTCTAGCGGCTAATGCTAACGCCAAACCTCCAAGTCCCAAACCCGTTATCAATGCGACTACATCCACTTGGAATACTCTGCCTAGCATCACAAAGCCGGATGCTGTGATAATAAAGACCATGGATAGGTCATTTAAAAATGGGATAAATTGCTGTTTAGATTTTTGCTCAACTCCTTGCCATTTTTCTTGTGCCACTAAAATGACTACTTTCATCAATCGAACGATGACCCAAGTCACCGTATAAATAATGGCAATTTCAAATGCTTTTTTGATTAGAAATAAAATTCCAAAATCCTGAATGGGTGTAAAATTCCACTGAGCTGGAACTTTTAAATTTTGTGCGGCCAAGTATAAAAAAATCCAAAAGATCAATAATTCAAATGGCTTCCTTAATAGTTGGACGCAATCCTGAATGGAAATAGACTCTTCAGGGATAAATCGGAAAACAATTTTAGAAAACGAATTAGAGAAAAAACGTTTGAGCGCCATTCCCAAGAGAATTATCCCTAAAAATAAAATTAAATCAAAGGCTGAATTTTCTAATAGGTACCAATTTTCTAGTGCGTCCATCATATGCTTATTCTATTTTGAATTCAAATATAGCCAAATACTTAATCGAATATGAAATAAAATTACGACCTTTGCAGACTAAATTGACTGAAAGAGCGTATAAATACTGTATGATTTATAATCCATTAACATCGAATTGCCTGTTTAATAAAATGCATAGAGCGGTTTTTAGCCTCATATCTTTTTGTTTGTTGTTTTTGTGCTCCAATTTAAATGCTCAATCCATTCTAAATTCACCTTTATCCTATATTGGAATGGGGGAATTGTATCCAGCAGAGCCAGCGACCAACGTAATGATGGGTGGAATAGGCGTTTCCAATTCGAACGGGATTTATGCAAATTCAATTAATCCAGCTCTCTTAGCAAGAAATCATTATACGGTTTTTGAAGTAGGAGTGAACACAGAACTTAAAACGTTACAGGATTATCGCCAGAAACAACAAGTTTTTGGAGGTAATTATGAGTCATTGCAATTAACTTTGCCGATCAGCAATCGCTGGACTGCATCGATTGGGATTCGGCCTCATTCCGCGGTAGATTATACGACTAAATCATATCGCAGATTAAACTTATTAGGTGTGGATAGCTTAATTTATGGCTATGAGGGCAAAGGAAGCGTTACAAAATTGAGTTTTGCCAATGGCGTAAGGATCGGAAAAGAATTTTATATCGGATTAGAAGCTAATTATCTTTTTGGAACGGTTAATCGAAATGTGTCTACTCAAAATATGTCGGACGGACAATTTTATAAAATCCAATTGGAAAATTTGAATTCATATTCTGATTTTTCATTCAAAGCGGGGCTGGCATATCGTAAATCATTAAAAAATGATCTTTTTGTGAATATCGGTGCAACCATGGATTTGACCTCAAAAATGAATGCGACTCAGCTGAACAGGTTCGCTATCATGGATTTATCAGGCATGAATATGATCAATGCAGATACGCTTAGAAATACGTATAATTTTACCCAAAATCTGCCTGTCACTACCCGCTTGGGTGTAAGTTTAGAAAAAATTGCGGCTTGGATGGTGGGTATTGACTATTCTCAAACGGATTGGTCTAAAGTAGACAATAATTTAGGAAGATCTGCTAAACCTCTTCCCGTAAGTACAAAATGGTCTATCGGTGGTGAATATACTCCTGATTTTACATCTGTGTCCAATTATTTTAAGCGGACCACCTATCGTTTTGGTTTTTCATATGCCAAAACTCCTTATGATTTTTCAGCCAACGGCAACTATGCCGTCGACAAAAATTTGAGTTTTGGAATTGCATTTCCATTGAGAAACTTGTCTTATTTTAATGTTTCATACCAAGTTGGCAAACGTGGAGTTTTAGTTGACAATGGAATGGAGGAACAATATCATCGAATTACTATCGGGCTTACCTTAAGTGATCTTTGGTTCCAAAAGCAAAAAATCAATTAATTTACTCGCTCATGAGCAATTCGAGAAACCTCTTTTTGCTGCTCGTGTTTTCTCTTTTAATGGCCTGCAATGAACGCGAAGTAAAAAGCTCCGCTACATATAAAGGTCCTAAATCCCAATTGACAGGAATAGACATGGTTTATTCGGACTCTGCGCGCTCAGTTTTACGCATGGTATCAGAAAAACAAATCACCACAGACGCTGAAGACAGAATTTATCCAAAGGAAATGAAGCTTTGGTTTTATGATAAATTGGGAAATATTACCTCTCAAATCAGAGGAGATTCAGCTCATTTTTTCCGACAAACCAACTCATACAAATTAATGGGGCATGTCGAAATCTTTAATATTCAAAAAGGGGAAACCTTAAAAACCGATGAGTTTACTTGGTTACCGGAACAAAAAAAAGTCTTCACCGAAAAACCTGTATCCATTCACACCAGTAAAGAAATTGTGCACGGAGTTGGATTAGATGCCGCTCAAGATTTTTCCACTTACTCGTTAAGAAAAGTAACTAATTCCGTTTTAACCGTGGACGGTCTACCGACCCAATAGGTTTCAAACCAAGTTTTATGGATTAGATAACGTAGAGGTCAGCGACCTAAGGGCAATTTTTTAACGCAAAACGAGCGCTATCTAAACTGAACATCGTTTTATTTGGCGACCATTTCTCCCTCATATACGTCACGAGTTCTGCGATATCTAACGCTTGAAGCTTAGGGTTGGCTGGCATGTAGGCATTAAATGGTTTTCCATTCACCTGTATAGAATCCTTTTGGCCATTTTTGATGATGCAGGCCAATTCACTCATTTTTACGCGCTGCCAAAGATCGGTTTTAGCTAATGGGGGATATAAATCTTTTAATCCTGAACCATCCACTTGATGGCAATTGGCACAATTTGTCTGATATAAATTCATTCCCTCCACGACATATTGTTGGCGCGTAATCTCCTCTCTACTGTTACAGGAAATCCCTACTATCATAATGCCTAAAATGGCTAATTTGTTGATCATATTATTTTTTTCTTTTACTCTTTTAATAACAAGGTCATATCCTCAATTAAATGGTTGACATCCTCCTCTTTTGTTCCATCATAAATGCCTCGTACATGTCGGTTTTGATCGACCAAAATGAAAGCTCCGCTGTGGACAAATCCTCCCACTTCATTTGCATCTTCTTGAGCCGTAACCATATAGCTTTTTTCACCTAAGCGGTAAATGTCCGTTTTTTTACCTGTTAATAGATTCCAACGGGGACTTGTGATATTGAGCTTTTTAGCATACTCTTTTAGCACGCGTACCCCATCATATTCGGGATCAATGGTATGTGACAAAATTCTTACTCGATCGTCTTCAGCAAATTTATCATAGATACGAAGCAATTGAGTTTTCATTTTAGGGCAAATCGTGGGGCAGGTGGTGAAAAAGAAATCGGCCACATAAATTTTTCCAGCCATATCTTTTTCGCTTATCCACAAAGAATCCTGATTCAAAAATTTAAAATTGGGTATTTTATGATAAAGTGTGTCACCCTGTTTTCCAATCTCTTTAGGCCCTAAAAAAGCAAGTTTTTTTTTCTGTTGGCACCCCAAAACGACTAAAAATACAAAGGCAATTTTACTTAACTGGATAATTTTTTGCTGCATATACACTGGAGTCCGTTGATTTCTCTAAATTCTTAAGCGCCTCTAATTGTTTTTTCAAATAGCTGATTTTGTTTGCCGCATCCATTTTTCCTAGGCTATCGACTGAAAAATGATGCATCCAATCCATCATGGATTCATCGGCTTTATTTAATGAGGCAATTATTTTATGGACATTAACCGAATCCTTTCCGTTTGTTAAACTATCTAATCTGCTTTTAAGTTTTAAAACATCTTCTGTTTTGCCCATTAATTGATCATGCAATTGCATGACTTGATCATTTAATTCTTGGCTTAATTTTTCCTCTGCTTGATTGCATGAGCTGAAGATGAATACTACAAATAGGAAGCTGAGTAATTTTGGGGTCATGTTATTTTTGATTTTCAACGATTAACTTCCGAACATTTTCTTTTAAATCAATGTATCCTTTTTGTCCACCAATCATTTTGGCGATTTCTTCCACACGTTCTTCGCCGACCAACTTTTTTAATGCTGAAATCGTTTTTTCACCGCTATGATTTTTATACACATACCAATGGTTTTTACCCGCTGCTGCGATTTGTGGAAGATGCGTTATGGCAATTATTTGATGTCCTTGACTCATTTGTGTTAGCATAGCGCCCATTTGGATAGCAATTTCTCCAGAAACACCTGTGTCGATTTCATCCAAAATCAAGGTAGGCATCGCTCTTTTTTTGGCAATTAAATGTTTGATGGATAACATCAGTCGGCTCATCTCACCACCTGAAACAATTTGTTTAAAGGGTTTAGGCGCTAGGCCTTTATTGGCCGAAAAGAGTAATTGAATCTTATCGATTCCTTGGGCATATACCTCTTTCTGATTTACCTCCCAATCCATGTTCGCATTAGGTATTCCCAACGATTGCAAGGATTTGGTCAGTTGGGCCGCGATGGAATTTAAAACCTCCAATCTGGAATGACTCACCTTTTCAGCCGCTGCTTGACATGTTTGTTGAAGCTCCTTATAACGATTCTCTGCTTGTTCTAATTCTAAATCGATGTTTTCAAAAGAAGAAATTTGCTCATCAAATTGATCTCTTACGTGGATTAAATCCTCCATGTTCTTGGCATGGTGCTTTTGCATCAAACGGTTTAGCACATCCAATCTTTTCTGCTTCTCGATGAGGGCAATGGGGTCAGAAATAAAATTTTCAGCCTCATATTCAATTTCGGAGGCAAGATCTTTCAATTCAATCCAAATGGATTCTAAGCGTTTTCTCCAAACTTCAAAATCTTCCCCATACTTACTCAACGATTGCGCCTGTTGCAAGGCTAATTGCAATTGTTGAATCGTAGACAAATCAGAAATACTCACCAAATTGCCCAAATTGGCTAATTTTTCCCGAATCTGTTCCGCGTTTTCGAGTTTATCTAAACTGGACTTCAGGGCGTCGAATTCCCCTAATTGTAGATTTGCTTTATCTAGTTCTTCCCATTGAAATTTCAAAAAATCTAATCCTTGTGATCCTTGAGACGCTTGTTTTTCGAGCTTTAAGAATTCCATTTTGGCCAATTGCATCTTGTCGAACTCAGCTTTTAATATACTTTTTAAAGATTGGTTTTGGGCAAAACTATCAATGATGTCTAGGGTAAAATCAGGGTTGGACATCCAACCGTGGTCTTGTTGGGAATGAATGTCAACGAGCTCAAACCCTATTCTTCGTAGGGATTCTAAATTTACTGGAGTGTCATTGATGAAAGACCTAGATTTACCTTGTGGATTTATTTCTCTTCGTATCAAGCAAGGATCCTCAAAATCAATTTCTTCCTCGGTGAAAATATCTTTTAGTTGTTGATGTAAGTCGACATGAAAAGTGCCTTCAATCACACATTTTTTTTCAGCATCAAATAAGGTCTTTGTGTCGGCCCTTTGGCCTAGCAACAAACTAATAGCCCCTAATAAGATGGATTTGCCAGCTCCCGTTTCCCCAGTAATTACGCTTAGACCGCTCCCTAGATCAAGATCTATGGAGTCGATAAGTGCATAATTTTGAATATGGAGGTGTTTGAGCATTCGTTTCTAAATTGGACTAAATTTACACAAATATACTATATCAAATTTTTCTTCCTTTGATTCAAAAGCTTTTTGATAAATTTTATCAATAATTTGTACCTTTGAGAAAATTTTTCGCCTTAGTTTACATAACCCACATAACATGAGTGTTTTAGTTAATAAGAATTCAAAAATTATTGTCCAAGGATTTACGGGTACAGAAGGTACGTTCCATGCAGAACAAATGATTGCTTATGGCACTCAGGTTGTTGGAGGAGTTACTCCAGGAAAAGGGGGAGCGATGCACTTAGACCTTCCTATTTTCAATACAGTTGCGGATGCAGTGACTCAAACGGGTGCTGATACGTCTATAATTTTTGTTCCGCCTGCATTTGCAGCGGATGCGATTATGGAAGCAGCGGATGCGGGGATAAAAGTGATTATTTGTATTACAGAAGGTATTCCGACCAAAGACATGATTGTGGCTAAGGAATATATCAATAACAAAGATTGTCGTTTGATCGGGCCAAATTGTCCGGGTGTTATGACGGCTGGAGAGTGTAAAGTAGGTATTATGCCTGCCTTTATTTTCCAAAAAGGTAAGATTGGTATCGTATCTAAATCAGGTACATTAACCTATGAGGCGGTAGATCAGTTGACAAAGGCGGGTTTGGGCCAAACAACTGCGATTGGAATAGGTGGAGATCCGATCATTGGAACTACGACCAAAGAAGCGGTTGAGTTATTAATGAACGATCCAGAAACAGAAGGCATTGTGATGATTGGAGAAATTGGGGGCGGTATGGAAGCGGAAGCAGCTAAATGGATCAAAGCAGATGGTAACCGCAAGCCGGTTGTTGGTTTTATAGCTGGACAAACAGCACCCAAAGGTCGTAGAATGGGCCATGCCGGGGCAATTATTGGCGGTGCAGATGATACGGCTGAAGCTAAAATGAAAATCATGACTGAATGTGGAATTCATGTGGTGTATTCTCCAGCTGATATTGGCGAAACAATGATCAAGGCTCTTGCCGCGAAATAATCTTATTAAAGGATGATTCCTTTTTTAGTTAAGAGATCTGTTAGACAGTTGGTATGCAAACAATTGTTTAGCAGATTTTTTTTATTTTTTCTTTTTGCAACGCTTGCATTTTCCTCCAAGGCAGAATGGCAAACCATTCATTCCTTTGAGAAAGAATGGTTGGTATTCCAACCGAGTTGGAAAGCTTTTCTTCCTTATATCTCTACAAGGCACTTTAATTACAAATCAAAATCGCTGCTGATTAATCCTGCCGATTTCCCAAAGGGTCATTTGAAAATTGAAGCATCCAAGGATTACACCTTATTTATCAATGGAGTATTTAGTCGTAAAATAGCACAAGGGGCGTTGATTCGGATGAATTTAGATAGCCTAGGCTTAAAGCAGCCCTTAGCCGACCGACTCATTTTAACATTTTATGGGGATGAATTAAATGGACTTCCGCAGAAAGTTTTCATTGAACAGAATGTAGAAAAGGGCAAAATATCAACCTCGAATTTCCTCGGAATGAAGATGCGTGAGGGCTCAGGCATCAGCAACTTCTTTGCCTTTGCCATGTTAAGTTTATTAACCCTGTTGGGTTTTTTATATTCATTTTTCCCCAAGTACTTTCATTCGTATTTCAGGTATTCCGATTGGCTAAGTTTGGAAATCAAGGATGTGGTTATAGCAAAAATGCCTTTCGCGTTTCCCAACTTATTTGTCATTTTTATATTAAGTTTAGTTACCGCTTATTTAGCCTATTTTAATGGCTTGTTACATACATTAAATCAAACTTTTGCTTTTGGAAGTTCTGTGACAGACAATTTCAGTGAGGCTTTTTTATTTATAGGATCTAAGACAATCGTGGCATTCATTTTATTTGGGTTGCGCTTTTTTATGTACCAAATGTTTTGCTCTTTATTTAAGTTGGACAATTTGGCCAGTATCCATTTCTTTAAATCGATACAAACCAACATTCAGTTTTTCACCTTATTGATTTTTTTCATATTAATTTACTCGGTCTACATGGGACCCATTTTTATCAATCATCTAAATTGGATTAGAACGGCAGTTGATATGTACTTCCTTTTCCGAGCCATTTACTTTTTTATCATTTTTAAAAAGCATTTCAAATTCAACCCACTTTCGCTCATTGCGTATTTAGCTATTATTGAAGGTCAGGTATTATTATTTGGAATAAGAGAATTTATTTTTCCGGAATTCATGTAAATCACATGGATGAAATTTGAGAAATTTAATCGTATATTTGCATTCGTTTTGAATTTTACCTCAAAATGAATTCCAACAATAGATTGAAATTGTATGAGTGAATTAAATGTGATACAACCAGATCCCAAAAGGTTGAAGAAAATTAAAAGTATTTTGGTTACTCAAGCTGCGCCTACTGATGCCAAATCTCCATATTTTGATATTGAAAAGAAATACAATATCAAGGTAGATTTTAGGTCATTTATTGAGGTGAAGGGAATAGCATATAAAGAATTTAGAAAGCAAAAGATTAATATTTTGGAGCATACGGCTATTATTTTTACGAGTCGGAATGCGATAGACCATTTCTTTAGAATATGTAAGGAGGCGAAAATTGAAACTCCAACGGATATGAAATATTTTTGTATCACGGAGCAAACGGCCAATTATCTTCAAAAGTATATAGTGATACGTAAGCGTAAAGTTTTTACAGGAACTAAAACTGCATTGGATTTATTGGAGGTAATTAAGAAGCATAAGTCAGAGAATTTTCTGTTTCCATGTTCCAATAAGCGCCAAAAAGATCTTCCGGATTACATGGGTACCAATGATTTTAAAATCACCGAGGCGGTTATGTATGAAACGGTTTCTTCTGACTTATCAGATTTGGAAAACGTGTTTTATGACGTACTTGCATTTTACAGTCCATCAGGGATTACCTCGTTGATGGAGAACTTTCCAGAATTTAAACAAAACAACACTCGAATTGCGGCTTTTGGTCCAACGACTGCTCAGGCGGTTAAAGATGCTAATTTGATTTTGGATATTCAGGCTCCTATGCCGAATGCCCCCTCCATGACGGGTGCCTTAGAGCAATACATCAAACAAGCAAATAATTAATTTTAGCTCCTATAAGGAGCTTTTTTTTTGAAATAATCTTGCTCGAAGCAAATTATTGCTTATTTTTATTCGCCTATTTAAATTCGGACTTTATTCAATGCGCCATAGTATTAGCTACATTTCGGTTTTTGATTTCAGAAAATGGCTTTTCCTTGCTTTGGGATTGATTAGTTTCGCTACTTTAGGCCAGCAGGATCCCGGATTAAGCATGTTTTCATTAAACAATGCAAATTTAAATCCCGCGTTTGCTGGTTGGCACGATGAGACTTCCGTCCAACTACACATGCGTAATCAATGGTCAGGGTATGAATCCACTCAAGATGGTTCTGGCAGTTTAGGAACTCAATTGTTGACCGCTTCCATGCCACTGGGCATATTTAATACAGGCATTGGTTTTTTATATATGTCGGACAAAACTCCTTCTGGGGTAGGTATGCAAACTGTTCGATTGCAATTAGCGCATCATTATTCGATAGGTTCTGGGTTGATTTCTACGGGAATTCGCATCGGTATGCAAGCAAAATCTTTTGATGGCCGTGTTTTTCGTGTTCGAGATTCTAATGATCCATTGGCTTTAGAGCTTTCGGGTAAAACGGTTAGCCAGTCCTTGCCTGATTTTGGGTTAGGAGTGGTTTATGCGAAAGACAATTGGAATGCAGGAATTTCAATGGATCACCTGACGAGTCCTACCTACACGTTTAATTCGAGTGGGGCAGCGATGCCTTTGGCTATGGTTTTTGCAGCGCATGCGAGTGCAGAAATTTTATTGAATACGTCTTTTGATTTATTGCCATTTGGCTCATTGAGGTATTATTCGGGAAAAATACTGCCTGAAATGGGTGCAAGAGTTGAATATCGAGATATGTTTTGGGTAGGAGGTTCTTTTCGTTTAAATGATGCTGCGATCGGTATGATGGGGGTGTCTTTATTGAATAACCGGTTAAATCTTGGTTATTCCGTTGATTATACGTTAGTTAATTTAGATGCAAAGTCCTTATTGACCCATGAGGTATTTGTTAAGTTTAATCTGCCCACGTTTAAAATGGGGGTTCAGGCGGTGCCAATAAAGACCCCGCGTTTTAAGATTAATTAATTTAAACCTTGGAAAAAAAAGGTATTTCTTTAATTATTCTTAGAAAATTCTTTAATTTTGAGGAATTTGAATCCATATGGATTCTTTTAATAGTGATTAACACAATTTTTTAGAATAGATTTCGTTCAACAAAAGATATTTTTAATTCGGTTATATGAATTTACAATTTTTAGCAAAGCGTTTGTTTTTGATTTCATCCGTTTTAGTCGTTGTGGCCATGATCAATAGTTGCGGCTCTAAAAACTCAGGAGGATCTAAGACACTAAGTAGTAAAAAAGGAAGTTCAGGGAAAGGAGGCTTGTTGAAATTTGGCAAGGGATCTAAAGATGCTCCTGGAATTGCCAATGGTGAAATTGTGGCAACTAATCGCCGTGGTTGGACACAGCCTACTCCTTATGGAATGGTTTTGGTGCCATCTGGTAGTTACATGATGGGCCAAGCAGATGAGGAAATTTCCCGTGCTGGCATAAATTTCAATAAGCGTGTAACGGTGTCAGCATTTTATATGGATGATACGGAAATCACGAATCATGAGTACCGCCAATTCACAAATTCATTATTAAAAGATTCTGTTTCAGTCTTGGGAGAGGATAAAATCATGACGTCTTATTATCCTGATACCACGGTTTGGAATGCTGATTTTACATTTCATAATGGCGATCCAATGACGGAATATTATTTTTCTAGCCCAGCCTTTGATCAATATCCGATTGTAGGGGTGAGTTGGGACGCAGCCAAATATTTTTGCTTATGGCGTTCCAAAATGATGAATGACTATCGTAAAAAACAAAATATGTACATACTTCCTAGATTTGAACTTCCTTCTGAATCAGAATGGGAATGGGCAGCTAGGGGAGGAAGAGCTTCGGTTAAATATCCGTGGGGTAACCCCTACATTGCGAATGCCAAGGGTTGTTTGATGGCTAATTTTAAGCCGCATAGAGGAAATTATGATGCGGATGGGTATTCCTATACTGCACCGGCAAATGCCTATGATCCTAATGATTTCGGATTGTATAATATGGCTGGTAATGTGGCGGAATGGTGTGAAGATGCTTATGCAGATAACGCAGTCGCGATCACATGGGATTTAAATACGGTCAATAAAGATGCTGATGAGCCTAGAAAAGTAACTAGGGGAGGTTCTTGGAAAGATATCGCGTATTATTTGGAAACAGGTACTCGTGCCTATGAATTGCAAACAAGAAAGCGTTCATTTATTGGTTTTAGATGTTCTATGAGATATTTGGGACGTCCCAATATGAAATAATTTAATGATTGAAAACTCAAAAAAATAAATTGATCAAATGAAAGGATTAGAAAAGTCAATTAATGTAGTAGCTAGTTTTGGAGCTGCAGTCGTTATCGTAGGAGCCTTATTTAAAATTGTTCACTGGACAGGCGCGAATGAGATGTTGATGGTGGGTATGTTTACAGAAGCGGCTATTTTTATTTTATTTGGTGTTTTGTATTTACAGGCTAAACCTGACAAAGAATATAACTGGGAGAAAGTCTATCCGGAATTAGCGGATGGTGCTCCTGCTAAAAGTTCGTCTTCAGCGGGCTTGTCGGCTTTAGCCAACTCACAAGGCTTAGGGGCTGATGTGGTAGAGAATTTAACAAAAAGCTTAAAAGGATTAACGGATACGGCTAATAGCCTTCAAGAGATATCGAAAGCAACGGGTGCAACTCAAGATTTTGTTAATTCATTAAATAGCTCTTCTCAATCATTGGGAGCGTTGAACAAAACGGTTGCGGATGCGACTACCTCTTTAAGTTCAATTTCAATCTCATCAACTGAGGCGGCAAATTATGCGAAGCAATATGCGAAGGCTGGAGACCAATTGGCTTCCTTGAATGCGGTTTATGAAACGGAAATCCAAGAAGCAAGTAAGCATTTGAAAGCGATCAACGGATATTATGGCAATGTCAATGCGTCGGTAGAGCAAATGGCTTCCACGCAAAAAGATGCTGAAAACTTTAAGTCAGAATTGGCTAAATTGAATGCAAACATTCAGGCATTAAACCAAGTTTATGGTAGCATGTTAACCGCTATGAAAGGATAAATTTATGGCAAGTTTAAAAGAAACACCCCGGCAGAAAATGATCGGGATGATGTATTTAGTATTAACTGCCTTGTTAGCTTTACAGGTAAGTGATGCTTTATTACAAAAATTCAGCCTTTTGAATAGTTCGTTGGAAATTGCTAACCAGTCGGCAAGTTCAAAAAACAAAGGAGTTGTCCAAGGAATCGATGAAAGAATCAAAGACTTGCCTAACCCAGCTGCCTATGCAGATGTATTACGTAGAGCTAATGATGTGAGAAAAATATCGGATGCTTTAGTGATTCATTTAGATGGGATTAAAAGCAAAGTATTAGAAGCTGGCGGGGGTATTGATCCTGAAACGGGTAATATCAAAAACCCAAAAGAAGAAGAGAAAGTTTTTGAATTGATGGTGGGGGGTAGTAAGTCTGGAGAAGCCTACAAATTAGTTCCTATGTTTAATTCCTATATTCAAGCATTAACTAAGTTGGCCGATCCAGGGACCAAGTTTTCTCCATTGGCATTAGATGCCAAAGATGACCCTACGGTTAATCGCGATGGCAATCAGTCTAATAAGGATTTTGCTGAATTAAATTTTGCTCAAACACCGGTTCCAGCGGCATTGGCTTCTTTAAGTCAAAAACAAGCTGAGATTCGCCGCTACGAAAGTGATGTGTTAAACCAATTGGCAGCTAAAGTAGGAGCGAAGGAAATTAAATTTGACAAAGTTTTTGCTCAAGTTTCTGCCAATGCCAATACGGTGGTAGCCGGTATGGAATATCAAGCTGAAGTATTTATCGGAGCCACCTCATCAGGATTTACTCCTCGAATGAGTTATAATGGTTCTTCTATTCCGGTGGTTGATGGCCGTGGCCAAATTAAGTTTAAAACCTCAGGTGGTGGATATGATGGTAACGGAATGTCCAAAAAACAATATACCGCTACTGTTTCGTATATGAGTCCTGCTGGACCTAAAACAGAATCAATAACCAAAGATTATTTTGTGTTAAAGCCAACGTATAATATTGAAACGGCTACGTTGCCAGCGCTTTACTTAGGTTGCGCGAATCGATTAAGTGTAGTTTCCGCTGGATTGGGAGCTTTATGGAATCCATCATTTAGCGCGGAAGGTGGCGAAGCGATCGCAGGTCAAAACCGTGGTAAGGTTACCATCGTTCCTTCAGCGGCTAATATTACCTTGAATGTATCTAATAGTGGAACACTGTTAGGGAAAGAAACTTTTCGAGTTCGTCGAGTGCCTAGACCTGATGTGAAGGTATTTGGAAATGGAGCTGAACTGGATGAGAAGCGTGGGGCAAGTGCTACTGGATTAAGAAGTATTGATGCACGAGCCATAGCGGACGAATCATTTAAGTCGACGAATCCTGAAGATGCCAACTTCCGAGTATCAGAGCTTTATGTGGCTTTAGCGAGGGGACAGCGGAAAATTGATGATGTGACTTTGCCTGGTTCGGGTTCAATAGCCAAATTGGCTTCTCAAGCGCAAGCGGGAGATCGTTATTATATCGAAATTAAAGGAGTACAAAGAAAAAATTTCAAAGGAACTGTTGAAACCATACCTTTCTCTATGGCAAAAAATATTCCCTTGAATTAAAAATAAGGTTTATGAAATTATTTGGTAAATATTTGATGGTTTTGGCTGTTTTGATTTCTGTGCAAGTTCAGGCACAGGAGAAACCTCGTGTTCAAAATCCTAATTCTATTCGTCCGATCGATGAAGAGGATGTTCACTACAGAGCTCGCTTATGGCGCCGCATGGACTTGAACGAAAAAATTAACCAACCGTTTTTTTCCATTAATAATGAAATCTCTAAATATTTGGTGGAATGGGTGAAAGCGGGAGTATTGGTTCCTTACAAAAATGATTCACTAACGGTTAAACTTTCAGCTGCGAATTTTATCGAAAATTTAAAGATGGAAGAAACGACTGGCGATGGAGAATTATCAGAGGCTGAACGTGCAGCTGGATTTGGGGGAGAAGTTGCGAAAGATGCTAAAAAACCAGAAACTAAAGGTGGGGCCGGAAGTGATGACGGTTGGGGTGCCGGTGGTGCCAAAGCAACTGCAGCAACTGCCGAAGTAGCAACGAAAGATAATTTTGATGCGAAGGCTCCTATTTCAACTGTCGCCTATTATTTTCCTAAAGAACTTAGTATTATTGAAATTAAGGAAGATGCCGTGATTGATCGCAAGAGATCAAGGTTGTATTTTGATATTCAAGCTTTAACTTTAATTGTTCCAGCTTCAAAAACAAAGGCGGGATTTGATAAAGCTGTGGCCTCATTTAGGTATAAAGATGTGTATAAGTTGTTCAGAAGTAATCCTGATTGTATATGGTACAATTCTGAGAATGAAACTCAACACAAAAACATGGCTGATGCTTTTGATTTACGTATGTTTCAGGCTCGTATCATCAAGAAAGGAAATGCAGAAAACAAGTATTTGACAGATATGTTTGAAGGAGAGAAAGAAGGCTTATTAATGTCCCAATTGCTGGAATATAAATTACTAGAATTGGAACACGATATGTGGGAAAATTAATAAAATAATTAAATAAAATCTAGGGATGTATAGCATCCCTTTTTTTATGTCATCAAAACATGTTAAAGTATTATTCTTTGGATTATTTCAAGTTTAATTCTTGTTTAAATTCATTTTTTGAAGACTTAAATGTAAATTGCGGTCAAATAAGTATAGATTAAATATATGTCGTATCAACGCAAAACCAAAATTGTTGCCACAGTAGGTCCTGCCTCCGAATCCAAAGAATCATTAATTCAATTAGCGAAAGCTGGGGTCAATGTATTTCGATTAAATTTTTCTCATGGTACTCATGAAGATCATTTACAAAGATTACTGACGATCCGTGAAATAAGTAAGGAGCTAGATTTAAATCTAAGTATTTTACAGGATTTACAAGGCCCTAAAATCAGGACTCAATTAGTTGAGAACAATGGGGTGGTTTTAGAAGCAGGCAAGCAATTAATTTTTGCCATGGACGAAAATTTATTAGGAACTTCTGAAAAGGTGGGAACTACCTATACTTCCATGTATTTAGATGTGAATGTGGGTGAGCGCATTTTGATGGATGATGGAAATCTTGAAGTTAAAGTAATATCAATTGATCCAGTTAAAAAGGAGGTAGTCACTGAAGTAATTTATGGCGGTATCTTGAAGTCTAAAAAAGGGATAAATCTTCCTGGGACCAAGGTTTCTTTGCCTTGTTTGACTCCGAAGGATGAAGCCGATTTGTATTTTGGTTTAGATCATGGAGTTGATTGGATTGCCCTTTCTTTTGTTCGTAAAGCGGCAGATATTTGGGATATAAAAGATAAAATAAAGGCATACGGTAAAAATACGCGTGTCATTGCTAAAATAGAGAAGCCTGAGGCGATTGACAATTTAGATGAGATTATAGAAGCGACGGATGCCATTATGGTGGCTCGTGGAGATTTGGGCGTGGAAATGGATGGTGCTGTGGTTCCTTACCTTCAACAGTTAATGGTTGAAAAGTGTACGGCTGCCGGAAAACCAGTTATTGTTGCTACGCAAATGTTAGAGTCAATGATTACGAACCCAGTGCCTACTCGGGCTGAAACATCCGATGTGGCCAATGCCGTTTTACAAGGTGCCTCGGCAACGATGTTGAGTGGGGAATCTGCGTCAGGGTCTTATCCAATTAAGGCTGTAGAAACCATGGCTCATATTCATGAGATTGTTGAGCAACAACAAAATGAATTGGAAATTATTCGAGGGGATGAGGCGGCCATTTATTTTAAAAATCACTCATTGGCGGGCCAACAAGTTGCCCTGACGGATCGTTTGATTGCTGGAGCATGCCGATTAGCTCGCGATTCTAAGGCTAAGGCCATTTTATGCATTACAAATTCTGGACATACTGCTTATAGACTTTCTGCTCATAGACCTAAGGCGGATTTGTTTGTCTTTACATCAAACAAAGAATTAATGTCAACCATGGGTTTATTATGGGGTGTTAAAGTATTTTTCTTTGACCCTTCTGCAGACAATGTGGAACAAACAGTTGCTGCCATGGTGGATATGCTGAAAGGAAAGAAGCTATTATCAGCCGGCGATGTATTTGTGACTACTTTGTCAATTCCAGCGCATCAAGGAAAAAAAACCAATACAGTTCAATTGGCTACTGTTGAATAATTAGAGTTCAATCCCAGTATTTAACTCGATATGAAACGAAAGGAATCAAAGATTAAACATTCGCTTTTAGTGATTTATTCTCTTTGGACTGCATTTTGGTTCATTTCGACTTTTTTACTTTTATATCCATTGATGTTTATCTTTCTTCAGAAATTATCATGGAGAAGATATACACACCGACTAGTCCGGTTTTGGGGTCAGTTGTTTTTTCTTTTTGCTGGCATTCGCATTCAAGTGAAACATCATTACAAGCCAGATCGAAAAAAGGTATATGTTTTTTGCGCCAACCACTTCTCCTATTTGGACATCCCCTTAATGGTGGTGATCATCAAAAATTACTTTTCATTTATTGGCAAAACAGAAATCAAAAAAGTTCCACTCTTTGGTTATCTGTATGCCAGGCTTAATATTTTAGTTAATCGGAATGATCGTATGAGCCGAGCTACTTCCTTAGGTCGCTCGATTAAAGCCTTACAGGCAAAAAGAAGTATTATTATTTTTCCTGAGGGCGGAATTGTCTCTAAAGAATTTCCAATCATGGGAAGGCCCTTGATGGATGGTGCTTTTGTGATGGCCGTCCAGCAACAGGTTCCGGTGGTTCCCATCAGCTTTTTCAACAATCATTTATTGTTAAATGACCATAATTTTTTGTTGCGACCTGGAGTCATTAAAGTGGAAATTCACCCACCCGTGGAGACCTTGGGTTTAACGAATGAAGATGTACCTGTTCTGCGAGAGCGTGTTTTTGAGATGATACAAAATCCTATTTTAGCACATTATGGTATCGACGCACCTCAGTAAATACACCTTATTTTTATGGATATTTCTTCTTTCATGCAGCGCTGAAAAGGAACAGAATAAATTCGCTGATGCACCTAGGCCCAAAGGCTTTAACCGAATTGAATTACCTAATGCTTCTTATGTTCCCTTAGAGAAAGGACATCCTTTTGCCTTTGAAGTTTCTTCCTATGCAAAGGTTTTAAAGGATTCAGTTTCTTGGGCTGAACCTCATTGGCTTTATATTTATTATCCGCGTTGGGATGCCTTTATCCAATTGACCTATAAACCTCTGAATCAAAACAAGAAGAAATTAGCATCACTGATTCAAGATGCGTATACGCTCGCTTCCAAGCATCAAGGTAAGGCCAGTGGAATTCAAGATTATGTCATGACGACTAAATCTGGTCGGAAAGCTGGTTTAATTGAGTTGGACGGCGAAGTGGCAACGTCTTTTCAGTTTTACACCACGGATAGTACGAAACATTTTTTGAGAGGGGCTGTATATGTGAAAACGGCTACGGCCAATGATTCTTTGGCGCCCATCATCCATTTTTTAAAACAAGATGCCATTCATTTGATTCAAACGCTTGAATGGAAATAGGCTATGTTTAGGCTTGTTGTTCCCCCATTCTTTCCGTTTCTTTGTTACCATGAGTGAAATTAATCCTCTTTTTGAAACGGAAGAATCGACAGTTTTTGTTGACGCACTCCTCCCTTTGCCTATCCCTAGGCATTTTACTTACCGCGTTCCTAGGATTTGGGCGGAAGTAGTCCAATTGGGCCTAAGGATTGTCGTACCTTTTGGGAGTTCAAAAGTGCTTACGGCTGTGATTGTTTCCGTGCACCATCAACCTCCCAAGCAATACCAAGCAAAATATATATTAGAGATTTTAGATGAAGTTCCTTTAGTGACTGAATCTCAAATTAAATTATTCCAATGGGTGGCTGATTACTACATGTGTTACCCTGGGGAAGTATTTCAAGTGGCTCTTCCAGCTGGATTAAAAATTTCAAGTCAATCTAAAGTCCAAGCACATCCGGAATTCTCTAACCTTCAGGATTTAAATGAAAAAGAATTATTGGTTTATCAAACTGTGGTCGAAAAGGGTTCACTCAGTTATGATGAAGTTGCTCGGATAGCCGAGGTGAAAAGTCCTTACCACATCATTAAATCTCTCGTGGGCCATTCGGCCGTGTTGATTTTTGATGAACTAAAAGATCGGTACACGCCCAAAGTCATTCGTAAAATTAGATTATGTTCCCCATGGACGAGTCAGGATAAAATTACGGAACTCATTAAATTAGTTGAAGATAAACCGAAACAAATACCAGTCTTACTTCATTACTTGAAGTTTATTCCAGTTTTGCGAGATCCTGAATTAAATAATAAGGGGCTCGAAAAGTCAAGTTTTTCTCAAGCGGGACTTTCAGAAAGCTCGCTTCAGACACTCATTAAAAATGGATATTTTGAAGTTTTTGAGGTAATTATTTCGCGTTTTGGAGCTAATGAAGATGATTTTATTCCCAGTTCTTTTGACTTAAATGAAGCTCAGACAAAGGCTTATCAGTCGATTTTAACGCAGTTTCAAAAGAAGGATGTGGTTCTGTTGCATGGCATCACAGGAAGTGGAAAGACTGAAATTTATATTCGATTGATTCAGGAGGCCTTGTCTAATGGGGACCAAGTCTTATATCTGTTACCTGAAATTGCACTTACGACCCAAATCGTTTTCCGACTTAAAAAGATTTTTGGGGACCAAGTAGGAATCTATCATTCTAAATTTTCAGATAATGAACGTGTGGAGGTTTGGAAGTCGATTGTCGAGGGTAAATACCCTTTTGTGGTAGGCGTTCGATCTTCGGTTTTTCTACCCTTTTCTCGTTTAGGATTGATCATTGTGGATGAAGAGCATGAATCTTCATTTAAACAAGTGGATCCTGCTCCTAGATATCATGCGAGGGATGTGGCGATGGTGCTCGCGGCCCAACAAGGAGCCAAAGTGCTTTTGGGATCAGCGACTCCCTCCTTGGAATCCTATTATCAAGCCAAACAAGATAAATATGGCTTGGTGGTTATTAAAGAACGTTTTGGTGCGGCCCAATTGCCTAAAATGGAGTTGATCGATACGAAATATGCGAACCGCATGAAGCAGATGAAGGGCGGATTTTCTTTGGATTTAATCGCTGTTTTACAAGAAAATTTTGAACAGGGAAAGCAAAGTTTATTATTCCAAAACCGAAGAGGTTATTCGCCTTATATTCAATGTCAAGATTGTGATTGGATCGCTTCTTGCAATCAATGCGATGTGAGTCTAACCTATCACGCACGAGACCAAGAACTACGCTGCCATTATTGTGGCTACAAGGAAGGCTTGTTGACCCGTTGCGCAGCCTGTGGAAGCACAAACCTTAAAACCATGGGGTACGGAACGGAAAAATTGGAGGAGGAACTCCAACTCCATATTCCGGATGCACGGATCGGAAGGATGGATTTAGATACCACAAGATCTAAAACGGCATTTAATAGTTTGTTAGCGGAAATTCAATCTGGCAATATTGACATTTTGGTCGGGACTCAAATGGTGGCGAAGGGTTTGGACTTTGAGGGCTTATCTACTGTGGCGATTTTTGATGCAGATCGAATCATTAATTTCCCTGATTTTAGGGCCCATGAGCGTGGATTCCAATTAATCACCCAGGTGGCTGGTCGGGCTGGTAGGAGGGAAGTTCAGGGCCAAGTGTATATTCAAACGAATCAGCCTACCCACCGACTTTTTCAATTCATATTGAATGGGGATTATGAATCCCTATATTCAGAGGAAATTATTGAGCGTGAGGGATATCATTATCCTCCATTTACTCGGTTAATTAAATTAACGCTCAGGCATTTAGATTCCATGGCTTTGGAAAAAGCTGCTTTTGAATTAGGCAGTATTTTAAAAGAAAATTTTGGTCATGGCCGTATTTTAGGTCCCGAGAGACCTTTGGTCGAACGCATTCGAAATCAATATGCGATGGAGATCTTAATTAAATTAGAAAAGGGTGTTTCTCTTGCCAAGTTTAAAGAAAATTTACGTTTGATTTTGGACAAGGTACAAACTTCGCCTGTATGCAAAGGCGTTCAAATAATTCCAGATGTGGATTGCCTCTAATTACCTTTTGAAAACTACATCTTCGTAAGGTAATCTAAATCGGGGACCCCAGACGCCTTCTTCGGTTCCTTTTCCTACGGCAATGATCATATTGACTTCGGCTCCAGAAGGAAGATTTAAAGCCTTTTTTACTCGAACGGCATCAAAGCCTTCCATGGGACAAGATTCTAATCCCTCGGCTGCAATCGATAACATAAACGTTTGAGCGGCTAAAGCACAGGATTTATGCGCCATAACGCGTTGGTCTGCCTCTCCTCCAAAACGCATAAAAGGTTTTCTCATTCCCATCCATATGCAAATGCATTTGCGAACAAAAGTGAAAATGCCAAAAGGATCTTGTCGGTATAAAAGTGGCATTAATTTTCCATAATAATCCAAACCTCTTTTTTCCATTTTGGAGGGTTCATTGCCCTGTAAAGATTCTTTAATTCGATTTAGATTCCACTGAGCCCTTGACTTCCATAAATCTTTTCTGGTGACAAAAACGAGTAGATGCCCTGGGTTTTTGGCTGCTGACTGGCCTAAACATAATACGTGAAATTTCTCTTTTTCTTCCGGACTTTGGATCCAATAAAATTCCCACAATTGCATGTTGCTACTGTTGGGAGATAGAATCGCTCTCTTTAAGCTTTTTTCAATGATTTCATCCGCAACTATAAAATCTGGATCGAATCTACGATTGGATCTACGGCGTTGAACAATTTCTTCAAAATTTTCTGAGAGCATAAAGGGGAATTATTTTCTCAAAGATACGGATTAATTCGAAAAATCAGGGCGTGATGTCTTCTAATTCATACCGAACATAGGCGAATTTTTTGCCATCAGGAGACCATGAAGGCACATTTATTGTTCCTTGGCCCCCATAAAATTCTTCTGTTAAGTCTGTTAGTTTTTTGGTTTTTAAATCGAGTAACCTTAGCTTAACTTGATGTCCAAAAGGATGTTTGTCTGCCTGGTCTTTTAGATAACTAATGACTGTTGCTACTTTTCCGTTAGGATTTATGTGAGCAAACCAAGTGGAATAATCGTCAAAAGTCATTTGTTCCGGATTAGAACCATCTGCCGCCATTCTCCAAATTTGCATTTTACCCGTTCTAAACGAGTTCATGTAAATGTATTTTCCATCGGGGGAATATTCAGGACCATCATCTAATCCTTGGGCTTCTGTTAAGCGAATTTCTGGTCCACCCTTGGAATCCATGGCATAAATATCAAAGTTGTCATTTCTGGAAGCACAGTAGACAAATCTGGAACCATCGGGTGATACACCGTGCCAATAAGAAGGTGTTTTTTCAGTCAAAAGCATCGGTTCGCCTCCTTCACTAGATACTTTGTACACATACGATCCTCCTTTTACATCTGGCTTGCCACTGGATATAAATAAAGTCTTTCCATCAAAAGAATAGCCGTGGTCATTATTGGCTTTTTGAATAGTACCTGTATTTAGCACGCCTAATTTCTCTCCGGTGGGACTAATTTTTTCTAATTTCCCTAGGCTATTGATCAATAAAAACTTTCCATCTCTAGACCAGTTGGGCGCCTCAAAATGTCTATGTTCTTTTAAAATTAATTCTGATTTCCCCGTTTTTGAAGAATATACATATAAGGCGCTGATGACCTTTTTTCCTGCTGGAATTTGTGCCATGATGTTTTGTGCGATTAAAAACATCAACAATAGGGTAGCTATTTTTTTCATAGGTTTTAGATTTATGTACTAATGTATCAAAAAAAAAGCAGGACTTCTGTCCTGCTTTTTTAATTTTTTCAAAATCCTATGTGATTAATAACCAGGGTTTTGAGTCAATGTAGGCTTTCCGTCTAATTGAGAGTTTAAGATCTCATCATTTGGTAGAGGGAAATAATCATTTTTACCTGCAGTATAAGTTCTACCTACTAGGTAGCCTCTCTTATTATAAGTTCTGCCTGACATATCTGTTCCATTTTTGGACTCTTCAGCTAAATACTTGTTTAAGTAGGGCGCCGCGATACCCCAACGAACTAAGTCGAAGAAACGGTGACCTTCCATCGCAAACTCTAAACGGTTTTCCATACGGATTGCATTTAAAGAGAAACTTTTTCCTTTAGCAGCAAAAGTACCTACTGGATATGGATTAACGACGTAGTTAACTGATGCGTCTTGTACAGAACCAGATTTAGCTCTAGCACGAATCAAGTTTACGTAAGTCTCAGCTCCTGCAAGGTTTCCTAATTCAGCCTCACACTCTGCTAGCCATAAGATAACTGAAGATACTTTTAACAAACGGTAGTTATTATTTACCGCACGCTTGTTTGTTGAGTGAGTAGATGAACCCTCATCAGCTAGATAATACATCCATTTTTTACCAATATATGGTCCTGAATAGTTTTGGTTACGAATCCAAGAATATCCTGGCATTGGACCCCAATCTAAGAAGTTTACACCACGACGACCCACTGTCCAATCCAAACGAGGATCTACTGGAATAGATTTATCTAACGTAAATGCTGATGCAGCTAAGTTAGTTATACCTTGATCATTTGGTAAATCAATTGCATTGTAAGTATCTGCAGTACCATCTTCTTTATCACCAATCATTGGTAATCCGTCAGTAGTAGTTTTGAACGCATTTACCAAATTTTGAGATGGTAAATAGAATCCGCAACATCCACGACCTGGAGAGTTAGCAGAATAAGGCCAGTTTAAGTTATCACCTGCATTACCATTATTACCTGTAGAACCATCATTAATAGAGAATTCAACTTCGAAAATTGATTCAGCATTATTGTTGGTGATGTTACGGTAGTTGTCATGGAAATTAGGCATTAATTTCTTGCCTGAGTTCTTGTATACATCTTCTAAAAGCGTTTTTGCAGCTGCATATTTCTTTTGGAACATATACGCTTTAGCTAAATAAGTCATTGCTGCCCATTTAGTAGCACGTCCTTTCTGTGATTGCGTCGCTGGTAAAACGGCTGCTGCATCAGAGAAATCTTTCTCGATGTTCGCCCAGATATCAGCCGTGTTAGGGATCTTAGTTGAGTTCGGATCGTCACGCTTGTACACAGTTTCAGAAATATAAGGAACTTTATTCCACATTTTCTTAGCCTCAAAGTGGTAGTGTCCACGTAAGAACTTAGCTTCAGCTACAACTTGTGCTTTTTCAGCATCCGTCATATCTTTCACGTCAGCGCTTTGAGCTAATAAAATGGCTTCATTGGCACGAGCAACTCCATCATAAGAATGTTGCCACTTACCTAAAAAGTACGTGTTATCTGATAACCAAACGAATTGCTCGATGTACTCTTGCTCTGGTTGGTCACCAATATCTGTTCCTTTTACAGCATCACCTGATGTGATACCACCGAATACGTAATTTGAGATGGTTGACTGACGTCCTGTATTACCAGCACCTACACCATCCATTAATGAATATGCACCAATCAATAGGGCATTCACTCCATTTTTGTTACTCAATGAAGTTAAGTTTGCCGCACCTTGAGGGGCGATTTCAAAGAAACTGTCTGAACATGAAAAGTTCAAGCCGACAGTTGCTAATAATGAGAATATGATTAATTTTTTCATTTTTTTATCTGATTTATTTTCAAATTTAGCCTAATTAAAATCCTACTTTTAAACCTATATTATATGATTTAGCTACAGGGAATGCTCCTTCGTCAATACCCATGTGGATATCTTGATTGTCGTTTCCTGAAGTTCTCAAGTTAATATCTGGATCTAAACCTTTGTATTTAGTAAAGGTGAACAAGTTTTGTCCTTGAACATAAACTTGTAAAGCGCTCAATTTCAATTTTTTAACGATCGAATTTGGTACTGTATAGGTTAATTGAATGTTCTTAACTCTAAAATAAGAACCGTCCTCTACGAAATAAGTAGAAATTTGCTGACTAACCCCGTCTTGAGAGTTCAAACGTGGTAACATAGCCACATCTCCTTGCTTTTTCCAAGAATTATACAACATATCTGTTGAACGATTTCCCTGGAATGTATTGAAGTCTGTCCAATATTTCAAGTAATTGAAGATTTCATTTCCTTGAATTCCTTGACCAAATATGGTTAAATCCCAATTCTTATAACCAAAATTCAAGTTTAAGCCATAACTAAAATCTGGATGCGGATTACCGATAATGGTTTTATCAGCCGCAGTAATTACTCCGTCGCCATTGACATCACGGAATTTAAATACACCCGCACGAGTATATGTTCCAAACTTAGGTGCTGAAGCTGCCTCCGCGTCGTCTTTAATCACACCGTCAACGATGTATCCGTAGAAACTTGCAATAGGTAAACCAGCCTTCGTTACTGAAATCGAAGGTAGACGAGTTGAGAATCCAAAAATGGTTGCATTTGGATCATTGTTCAATTTAACGACATTGTTCTTGTACATCGAGTACATAGCACCTATGCTATAACGTAAATCACCAATTTGGTCACGGTACGTTAAGTTTAAGTCAAATCCAGTGTTATTGATTTCACCAATGTTAACATAGGGAATAGTAGCTGTTCCTGCAGTTTTAGGGATAGGTACCTGAGTTAACATGTCATTAGTTGTACGAGAATAAATATCCAAGGCAACATCTAATTTGTTATTCCATAAAGAAGCATCCAAACCTACGTTCGTAGAGGTGTTTGTTTCCCAACGACCTGTTGAATTACCGAACTGAGCAATATCAAAACCAGTCGCAATGGAGTTACCAGAACCACTAATATCGTATGCGTTATTATCTGGATTAGGTGTAAACAATGTGTATGCATTGTAAACGTTAGGAATCAATTGGTTACCTGTTTTACCCCATCCACCACGAACTTTCAAATCGTTGATAAATGTCAAATCTTTCATGAAAGATAATTCAGACAAACGAATACCTACTGAGAATGCAGGGAAAACTCCATAACGATATGCCGGAGCAAAACGAGAAGAACCATCACGACGGATTGTAAAGTCAGCCAATATTAAATCCTTATATGAGTAGTTCACTTTTCCGAATTGTGAGAACAATGCAGTAATTGTTGCACCACCACCTGCATTGGATAGACCCGCTGCAGACCCGTTATTTAAGTAACGGTAAGCAGGATCATCAAAAGCAAAGTTAGAACGAGCCGCATTAAAACCAAATGAATAAGTAGAAACAGCTTCAGTACCTGCTAATACGTTGATCGTATGATCTCCGATTACTTTGTTGTAATTCAAGGTATTGTACCAAGTTACTGCACGGTCATACGAGTTTGAAACAGTCAATGAGTTTGATGAACGTGGTTCAGCTGCCTCAATATCACGGTTCAAATAAGCCGCTTGGTTTAAGTTATTGTATTCAAAACCTAAGCTAGTTCTTGCTTTCAATCCTTTGATGATTTGATATTCAAGGAAAACATTTCCGAAGATGTGAGTTCCTTTAACAGGATTGTCTTTTTCTCTCCACTGGCGTGCTAATGGGTTAGGAGCGTTACCTAAGTTAGAACCACGTGATCCAGCAAAACCATTAAGATCTGAAGTATTTGTTCCTCCTAATGCTACTGGTCCACCAGTGATGTCAAATACAGGGATAATAGGTTGAATACGAATCGCGAACATAATTGGATTGGATTCACTGTTATTTCCAGATGGTACACCTTGTCTTTCGTCATACGTTACGGTTACGTTTTCTCCAAAAGTAAGATTTCCTTTAGTGAATTCCGTATTCGCGCGAACTGAGAATCTTTGGTAACCGGTGTACTTCAATATACCATCTTGAGAGAAGTAGTTGGCTGAAATGGCAAATTTACCTCCTTTAGAACCACCTGTGGCACCTAATTGATAATTCTGAATCTTTGCAGGTCCAAAAACCACATGTTGCCAATCTGTACCTTGCTTGTTAGCTTGGGTAATATTAAATGCAGTAGAACCTAACTTAGGATCAGTAATATCATTTGTATACGTATAATTCGCAGGAAGTGTTCCATAAACGTTAGGATAAATATAATCCGCAATGGTTTGAGAACCATCTGCTCCAAAACGATATTGAGCGGAAGGAGAAGTTCCTGGAGCCTTACCAGCACCAATTTCTGATTCATAATAGAATTGACCTAATTCTTTTGTATTTAAAAGATTTAATGTCTTGCCTACGTCTTGCATACCTGTGTACATGTCAAAAGTGATTTTTGGCTCACCTTCTCCACCACGCTTCGTTGTGATGATGACAACACCATTCGCTGCACGAGCACCATAGATAGAAGCTGCAGAAGCATCTTTCAATACCTGCATAGACTCGATATCATTAGGGTTGATTTGGTTCAAAGTTCCTTGAGTAGGTACTCCGTCAATGACGTATAATGGGCTATTGTTGTTAATAGAACCAAAACCACGTACACGAACCATCGTTCCACCACCCGGTGAGTTGTCATTACCTACCGTCACACCCGCAGCGCGACCTTGTAACATTTGAGTGACAGAAGCAGAAGGTACCGCGTTAAGTTCTTTCGCACTTACCACAGTTACAGCACCTGTAATGTCTTTTTTACGTTGAGATGCATAACCTGTAACGATTACTTCGTTCAATTGGCTTACATCATCCGCTAGCGTAATCGCTAAAGTGGATTTACCACCTACGGCAACTGTTTGGCTTACATACCCAACAGATGTGAATGTTAGTTCTGCATTAGAACTTTTTACATTAATGGAGAATGATCCATTTCCATCAGAGGTTGTACCTACAGTACTTCCTTTGACTACAATAGAAACTCCTGGAATGCCCTGACCACCTGAGTCCTGAACTTTTCCCGCTACTTTTCGGTCTTGACCAAATGAAACCCATGATAGGGTTAACATTAATGCCATCATGAAGACCACTCTGCTTACGTAGAATTTTGTTTTCATATAAAATGAATTAAAAGGTTAAAGCTTCTTTGCATTATGCATCGAAGAAAATTGAACTACAAAATTAATGTATTTTTGTGACATAATGAGTTTTTGACATATTTTTTTGATTTTTTATGAACTTTTAATGATTTAATCATTGATTGTTATTTTGAATATAATGTGGATGGAGCTCTTCTAGTTTATTCAAGGTCTTTGATTACCTTTGTCTTTTAATTTTTTTCTTACATTAATTTTATGTTAAATCTTGTTTTGTTTGGCCCTCCAGGAGCTGGTAAAGGGACTCAATCGGCTAAAATCATTGAAAAATATGGCTTGATTCATTTGTCTACAGGCGATTTACTTCGTGCTGAGATACAGGCGAATACACCTTTGGGTTTAGAAGCTAAGAAATTAATGGACCAAGGTATTTTAGTTCCTGATTCTGTCGTGATCGGAATGATTGAAAATAAATTGAACGAGAATAAGTCGGCCAATGGCTTTATTTTCGATGGCTTTCCTCGCACCGTTGCCCAAGCTAATGCCTTAGATGTTTTACTAAGTGGCCATCATTTGTCCATCACACAAATGATTGCATTGCAAGTAGGAGATGAAGAATTAACCCAGCGTTTATTATCCCGTGGAAAATCTTCAGGACGCCCGGATGATCAAAATGAAGAGTTAATTCGGAAGCGTGTGCAGGAATACAACGAAAAAACGGCTCCCGTGGCTACGCATTATGCTGACCAAGGAAAGTTTCAGGGGATTAATGGTGTAGGCGAAATAGAGGAAATCTTTGAACAGATTGTTGCCATTATCGAGTCATAATCAAATGTAATTTTTTTAGACGCGAGGTATCGTGTCTTTACCGTTTTTAGACACGAGGTTTCGTGTCTCTACAATTATCAATCGAATTCTATGACTTCAAATTTCATCGATTACGTTAAAATTAATCTTCGTTCAGGACATGGCGGAAGTGGTTCTTCTCATTTTAGAAGAGAAAAACACGTTCCCAAAGGTGGTCCAGACGGAGGAGATGGTGGTCGTGGAGGTCATATATATTTAGTTGGCACAACCCAACAATGGACTTTGCTCCATTTGAAATATCAAAAACATATTATTGCCGATAATGGAAATGGGGGCGAAGGCGCACGTAGAAGTGGTGCGCAAGGAGAAGATGTATTTATACAAGTTCCCTTAGGAACGATAGTAAAAGATGGTGAGACAGATGAGTTTTTAGCAGAAGTTACGGATGATGGTCAAAAAGTTCTTTTGTTGCCTGGAGGCCGAGGTGGATTAGGTAATTTTCATTTTAAATCCTCTACTAATCAGTCGCCTCGTCATGCGCAACCTGGAGAACCCGGAGAAGAACGTTGGGTCATCATGGAATTGAAAGTATTGGCTGATGTAGGCTTGGTAGGTTTTCCAAATGCGGGTAAATCAACCTTATTGTCTGTCATTTCTGAGGCCAAGCCTGAAATCGGTGATTATCCATTTACCACGCTAGTGCCTAATTTAGGTGTAGTCGCCTACCGAGATTATAAATCGTTTGTGGTCGCTGATATCCCGGGCATTATCGAGGGTGCTGCGGAAGGAAAAGGTTTAGGCGTCCGATTTTTAAGGCATATAGAACGAAATTCTATTCTTTGTTTTTTGATTCCATCCGATGCAGCGAATTGGGGAGATGAATACAAAATACTGGTGGGTGAGTTGCAGAAATACAATCCTGAAATGTTAACTAAACGGAGGGTTTTGGTCGTTTCAAAAATGGATCTCTCCATTCCAGAAATGAAAGTTGAGATGCGAGAAAGCCTGCCAGCAGATCTTCCACTTGTTTTTATCTCTTCCGTAACCCAAGAAGGCATTCAGGAATTAAAGGATATTTTATGGGTAACCCTACAAGAGGAAAATAAAAATCTTCAAAGGCCTGAACTCCTTAATGAAAATATAGAAATCGAAGATTAGAGGTATTTATTTCACTTGCTTAGCCATAAAGGCAATGCCCTCATTAAAACTGCTGGGCGAGTAACCCAAGACTTTTTTTGCTTTATCCAAGATAAATCCAGTCCGCGCAGGCCTTTTGGCAGGTTGTGAGAAAGTAGATGAATCCGCTTTTTTGATCAACTCTTTGGGTAAATGATAAAATTCAGCGGTTTTAATGGCCATCTCATACGGTGTTAGAAAATCACTTCCGGAGATATTGAATATTCCTTGGACGTGGTTTTTCGTGATGAGCCAACAACCCATCGCTAAATCTTCCGCAAGGGTAGGGGTTCTGAATTGATCCGTAACCACGTTGATGGTCTTGCCATCTTCCAGCGATTTTTTAACCCACAAAATGATATTGGTTCGACTCATATCTTCTACAATTCCAAAAACCAAAATGGTTCTTGCAATTCCCCATTTTATCGTAGATGCTTGAAGCAATTGTTCTGCCTTTAATTTACTTTCTCCATAGATAGAGATGGGACATGGTTTAGCATTTTCATCGTAAGGTCCAGAAAGCCCATCAAAAATGAAGTCAGTAGATACATGGCAAAAAAATGTGTCGTTCGACTTGCACGCATTAATTAAATAGGACACCGCCGTGACATTTAATAATTCACAACCTTCAGGATCAGCTTCACAAGTGTCTACATTGGTCATGGCCGCCGTATGAATTAACGCATTGGGTTGGTATGTTTTAAAAACCTCCAAAACTTCTAATTCATTAGTAATGTCAAGGGAAACATACGTGTATTTCAAATTCCCGGTGAGGCGATTGGGGCCTTTAGCCGTGGCGATTAATTTAATTTCAGGAAACTGGCTCAGCAAGTGAACTAGTTTTTGACCTAAAAGGCCATTAGATCCTGTAATTAAAATCGTTTGTTCCATATTGTTTTATAAGGCAATTTGTCTTCTAATTTCTTTCAATAAGTCACTGGCTCCAGCGCCAATTAATTGATCCGCTAATTTCTGGCCTAATTCAATTGGATTTTTTCCAACGAGAGAAAACTCGATTTTTTGTTGGCCATCTAAGCTCAAAACTCCACCTGTCAAATTTACAACATCTTTTTCAATATGAGCATGTCCATATACGGGAACACTGCAACCTCCGTCTAATTTTGATAAAAGTTCCCGCTCCGCCAAAATGCATGTTTCCGTCATTTCATGATTACAAGCAGATCGAATGATGTTTTGCAAATCCGTGGACAGTGTCTTCGCACATTGAATGGCCACAGATCCTTGACCCACCGCCGGGATAAATTGATCTAAGGGTAAATGCTCTGTAATATAGGCCGACATATCCATTCGATATACGCCTGCGTAAGCTAGGATCATCGCGTCGCAGTCGCCGTTTTTCAACTTCTCTAATCGGGTTTGCAAGTTTCCACGCATCTCCACCGGCTTTAAGCTAGGAAAATGATGTCCCAAAAATGCGCGTCGGCGAGTGGATGATGTGCCAATTTGATGCGCTCCTGGGGTATTTAATGTGAAATTTGGATCTAAACTAAGCAACACATCATGCGATTTTTCTCTTTCCGTAAAGGCAATTAATTGTAAATCTTCGGGTAGGGTCGACGGGAGATCCTTAGCAGAATGCTGAGCGATGTCAATTTCGCCATTTCGCAACATCTGTTCGAGTTCTTCTGTGAATACGCCTTTTGACCCAATTTTCGAAAGCGAACGATCTAAAATTTGATCGCCTTTAGTCGATATCGCAACTAATTCATAGTTGAGCCCCGCCTTTTCCAGATACGACCCAATATAATTTGCCTGCCAAATAGCCAGCGCTGAATTTCGTGTACCTATTTTAATTTTTCGCATGGAAAATTCGGATTAATTGGAGCGAAAGATCTAGGTGTAGCATTTTGGCACGTGCATTTCTTTCTAAATGATAATGTACTTCTGAAACTTTTTCACTCATTTTTCCGATGGCTTCCCCCGTTAATGTTTTTGAAAAGTTTTCGATAAATCCACGTTCTTTTTCAAGTGATTTTATGAGCTGAGACGTTCCCGATATCTGGTACAAACATTGCCTAAATATATGTAAAGTATGTTCTAACACACTTTTTTGATCCTCTTTTGAAAACGCATCAAACTGATCTGCCAACAATGAAATTTTGATCAGGTTTTTTGAATATACGGCTCGCATCCATTCCGCAAACCAGGTAGTCGCACTCATATTTTCGTTTACTGCTTTATCTAATGCCCAAGAAATATTTCCTTCGCAGGTGATGGCGAGTTGCTGCGCTTTTTCCATTTCAATACCTGTTTTTTCGGTTAGGAAGGGGGCTAAATCTTTTTCGTCAACGGTCCCTACATTAATTCGCTGGGTTCTTGATATGATCGTAGTCAGCAACTTTTGTGGATCTGAACAAATTAAAATGAATAAGGTAGATGAAGGAGGTTCCTCAAGTGTTTTTAATAAAGCATTTCCGGAAGACAGATTAAGTGTTTCTGCATTCCATATAAATACAATTTTAAAAGGAGCCTCAAATGGCTTTAGGCTGATTTTTTGAATTAACTTCCTGGTTTCTTCTACGGGTATATTTCCTTGTCGATTTCCTTCCGCACCTAAATAGGTTAACCAATCGGCGATTGTACGAAAAGGTGATTCCAACATAAATTTCCTCCACTCTGGTAAAAATGCATCAGATTCAGCTTCTTTGACTTTTTTTGTGGTGATCGATGGAAATAAATATACGATGTCTGGATGGATTCCTTTATGGACTTTTTGACAACTTGGACAAGTTCCGCAGGCATCGTCACCCTCCCTTTGGGTACAGAATAAATAGGATACAAAAGCCAAGGCCATCGCTGTTTGCGCGCCACCCGTTGGCCCCTGAAACAATTGGGCATGTGCTATATGCTGATTTTGCACGGCATTGCTTAATTGTTTTTTGACCACATGTAAACCTGGGATGTCCTGAAATCGCATGGAGGATTATTAGAAAGTACTAATTTCGTAAAGATGCTTCCTCTTTCCAAATTTGTTCAATGAGATCGGCCGAATTTTCTGGTAATTCTTGATTTTTTGCTTTGGCCCATTTCTTTGCATTGGCTAATGCTTTATCAAATTCATATTTTTTGACCTTGGGATACTCGCCCCAAGTTAAGGAAGGGATGAATTTGGGTAAAAATTGAATGCCGCTTATATTACAATGATTCCCCACCAACGTTCCTGTATTAAACCGTGTGCCTATGCCAGTCGTGACAAAATCTCCCATGATTACTCCAAGCGATTTGGTATTTGTCTTTCGAGGCTTTCCCGTTGGGTAGTCAAATATGTCAACAAAATTCAAATCGTTTTTCACATTAGAAGTGCAGGTCATGGCTCCCCAGTTACAAAATGAACCTATAATCGACGAACCCGCGTACCCATCATGTCCCTTATTTGAAAAAGGATAAAAAATGGAATTACTTATTTCGCCACCTACTTTACAATGGGGTGCAATTGTGGCATAGGGCCTTATTTTGGATCCTAAGTTGGTCACCGAATGGTCTAAAATAGCTGCTGGTCCTTGAATTAACGTACCAATTTGAATATTTACGTGTTTCCCAATATAAATGGGTCCCTGACTGGCGTCTAAAATACTGCCTTTTAATTCTGCCGTGGGGTCAATAAAGCAATTTTCAGGATGGATGAGGATATTGCCTTTTTCTTTTAAATGATCTTGGTCAAATGCATTCGGTTTTATTTCCTTTTTAAGCAATGTTGCATTTAGGCTTAAAAGGTCTTCGAATTTTGAGAAAAATACTGGATTTGCTTGTGAGTTAATGGTATTCCAGTCGGCTGACGATACCCCTAAACCTCTGTGGGCGATCAGCTGTCCTTGAAAATATAAGTTGGTTTGCTCAGGTAAGTTTTCCAGTTCCTGAATGAGCTCTTGGCTTGGAAGGACTGACCCTAAAATATGTAATGCGTTGGGTTGTTTTTCAGCCGCACCCCAACGTACCTGTGCGTTCGTTGCAGCACTCCATTTTTCATGAATTTTTGATAGACCAATCCAATGCTCAGCTAAGCTACGTATATAGCTTATCGGTCGCAGGTTTTGTGTGATTTTTGGATCGTCAAAAAGATGTATGGCTTTCTCCATTTTGCAATTTACAAAAAAAGCCTCGACAAGATTATTGAAGAGGCTTTGATGTATGTTTTTGAAGAAAATTAACTCTTCGCGTAGCGCTTGTTGAATTTATCTACACGTCCTGTAGTATCTAATAATACATTTTTACCTGTATAGAATGGATGTGATTGTGAAGATACCTCGACTTTATAAACCGGGTAAGTTGCACCTTCAAATTCAGTTGTTTCTGTTGTTGCAGCGCAAGAACGAGTTAAAAACTTGTAATCTGAAGATAAATCATGGAATACGACTTCTTTGTATTCTGGATGGATGTCTTTTTTCATTTTATTTTTTTTCGGACGATTCCCTGCCGTCATTTTATTTCTATCAATGAAGCCATTGGGATTCAGGCTCATTTAATCGGGTTGCAAAAATAGACATATTTTATAGATCTAACAAAATTTTTATGTTATTTTTTTTGTGTTTTTAGAGCCGATTAGAGCGTATTATAAATCTAAAAAATATTTTTATTGCATTTTTCCAAGAGACAACTTGCTTAATGATTTGAATAGATGGGAGTTAAATATTGCAATTTAAATATGCATCTTTTTTAATGTTTTTTTAAGAAAATAATGTTTGCAAGTGGGTGTGTTTTTTTCTAATTTTACTGAGAAGGAATTCAAGCAAAAACGCCGATTTTTTTGATAGTATTTCACTCTAGTTTTAAGCATTTTTAAATTATATTTTTAGGAAACACATGTACGTAATTAAAAGAGACGGTCGTCGCGAATCTGTCAAGTTTGACAAAATCACAGCAAGGATAGAAAAACTTTGTTATAGCTTAGATCCCTTTTTTGTCCAACCTTTAGAGGTGGCCAGAAAAGTTATCTCCGGCTTGTATGATGGAGTCAAAACAACTGAACTAGATAATCTAGCAGCGGAGACAGCGGCCTCGTTGACGACAAAGCATCCTGACTACGCTGTGCTAGCAGCTAGGATTGCCATATCTAATTTACATAAGAATACGTTGAAATCGTTTTCGGCTACGATGAAGCGTTTGTTTACCTATTTGGATCCTAAAACTGGACAAAATGCAGCCTTATTATCAAAGGAGGTTTACGATATCATTAAGAAGAATGCAGTAGAGCTGGATGAGGCGATTATTTATGACCGTGATTTTGGTTATGATTATTTTGGTTTCAAGACTTTAGAGAAATCGTATCTATTAAAATTGGAGGGTCAAATCGCCGAACGTCCTCAACATATGTTGATGCGTGTGGCGGTAGGTATCCACCAAACTGATATTGCCTCTGCGATTGAGACCTATAACTTGCTTTCGGAGCGTTGGTTTACGCATGCAACCCCTACTTTATTTAATGCGGGTACACCGAAACCACAGATGTCATCGTGTTTTTTATTGACGACACAAGATGATTCGATTGAAGGAATTTATGATACGTTAAAACAAACAGCTAAAATTTCACAATCGGCTGGTGGTATTGGCTTAAGTATCCACAATATTCGTGCAACGGGTTCTTACATCAAGGGAACCAATGGTACGTCCAATGGCATTATTCCTATGCTTCGTGTCTTCAATGATACGGCGCGTTATGTAGATCAGGGGGGTGGAAAACGTAAAGGTTCTTTTGCGATCTATTTGGAGCCTTGGCATGCGGATGTTTTTGAATTTTTGGAATTAAAAAAGAATCACGGGAAGGAAGAGATGCGTGCAAGGGATTTGTTTTATGCCCTTTGGATTCCGGATTTATTTATGAAGCGTGTAGAAGACAATGAGGAGTGGTCTTTATTCTGTCCACATGAGTGTCCAGGATTATCGGATACACATGGAGAAGAGTTTGAGGCATTGTACCATAAATATGAGTTGGAAGGTAAGGCGCGCCAGGTGGTTAAGGCTCAAGAATTATGGTTTAAAGTATTAGAATCTCAAACAGAGACGGGTACGCCATACATGTTGTACAAAGACCATGCGAATAGCAAATCGAATCAAAAGAATTTAGGTACGATTAAGTCATCGAATTTATGTACTGAAATTATTGAGTATACGTCGAAAGATGAGGTAGCCGTTTGTAATTTGGCTTCTTTGGCTTTGCCTAAATATGTGAAGGCTAATGAAAAAGGCGTCAATGAATTTGATCACGCTAAATTATATGAGGTAACTAAGTCGGCAACTAAGAATTTAAATAAGATTATTGACGTCAACTACTATCCTGTACCGGAGGCTCGTAATTCAAATTTACGTCACAGGCCTATTGGATTAGGAGTTCAAGGATTAGCGGATGTGTTTATTATGTTGAGAATGCCATTTGAGTCACCTGAGGCACAGCAATTAAACAAAGATATTTTTGAAACTATCTATTATGCTTCTATGGAGGCATCCATGGAATTAGCGATTAAAGAAGGACCCTATTCAACTTGGGAGGGTTCACCTATTTCAAAGGGTATTTTCCAGTTTGACATGTGGAATGTTACGCCAAGTTCAGGGCGTTGGGATTGGGAGAGTTTACGGGAAAAAGTTGTAAAAAATGGAGTCCGTAATTCTTTATTGGTCGCTCCAATGCCTACCGCTTCTACGTCACAAATCTTAGGAAATAACGAATGTTTTGAGCCATACACATCGAATATTTATGCGAGACGCGTATTATCAGGTGAATTTGCTGTGGTGAATAAGCATTTGTTGAAAGACTTGATCAAGTTAGGATTATGGAATGAATCCATGAAAAATAAATTGATTTCAGCGAACGGTTCGGTACAAGGTATTCCTGAGATTCCTAAAGATCTTAAGGAATTGTACAAAACGGTTTGGGAGATTAAGCAAAAAACTATTTTGGAAATGGCTGCTGACCGTGGAGCATACATCTGTCAGTCTCAAAGTTTAAATATTCACATTCAAGATGTGAATTTTGGTAAGCTAACTTCGATGCACTTCCACGCTTGGAAACTTGGTTTAAAAACGGGTATGTATTACTTACGTACAAAAGCTGCTGCTGATGCGATTAAGTTTACTATCGAGAAGCAAGCTGAAGTTCAAATTGAGCAAACAAATACGGTGAATGAAACAGAACTGCAATATGCTGCTCATACAGCACAGGCTGCTGCTTCCTTTTCAACTGAAGACTCACAAAACCGGGCTGATATGACTTGTTCCTTAGATAATCCGGAGGCATGTGAAGCTTGTGGCTCATAAGGAAAAATGAAAAATAAATATTTAAATCACTTGATTGAGAAGTCAAGTGATTTTTATGTTTTAATGCGATAATGACCATGGTAAACAAGGGTAGGCTTTTTTTGTTTTTTTTAGCTTTGATGTTGTTGGGGGCATTTTTGAGATTTTATCATATAAACTCTTTCGGACTTTTTGGAGATGAAAAACAAAGTGCATTAATCGCAGTTGCCAATACAAATTATGGCGGCATGGGAAAATTATTAAACCCACCTGCCACTTTTACTCCATCCGATTTTTGGGAAAGCCGTGGTATCAAATCATGGTTGGATGCAGACGCCAGAGGAGACGTTAGTGGCAATAGTTTGGTTCACGATATGATGTTAAAGTTATTTTCCATACTTTTTGGGAGGAGTGATGGTGCATTAAGATCGGTTTCCGTCTTTTTCAATTTGCTTACTTTATGGTTATTGTTTTATTGGGCTAGAAGGCAAAAGCCAAATCAGGAATTTTGGCCTTTAGGAATTTTGTTGTTAGCTGTCATCGAACCCTTTTTTGTCATTTATAGCCAGCAAGCCAGAAATTATACTACCAGCATATTTTTTACGACCGCATCTAATTATTTCTTTTGGAATATGGTCAGTAAAGGGGATAAGCCTAAGCCAAAGGATTTAGCAGGTTGGATATTAACAAGTTTGTGTGCCCTTTTCAGCACCTATTTGACAGCATTAGTATTAGTAGGCCAATTTATTTACCTTATTTTTATATCCAAATCACCATGGAGCAAAATAAAAACTATGGCCATTGGATCATTCGGTTTTTTAGTTCCTTTTGTTTCTTGGATGTATTGGGGACCTGGCCAGTATTTTTTTAATTATCAAAAAGATGCTGGCGCACAATATTTGAATTATTTAAAATTAAATGGACCTGTAGTCGGCTGGATAGAGGAGTCAAATTTGATTAATCTATTTAAAAAGAGTGTTGTTATTTTGTCGGATATTTTTTTCCTAACGAACGATCTTTATAGGCGCCATGGCAAATTCGGGGTTATTCTTCTTGTTTTCTTTTTCTTTTTAGTTATTACTTGGATTACCAAAATCAGGGAAAAAAGTGAGAGAAATTTTTATATTTTTGCACTAGTACAGATTTTTTTGCCTGTTTTGGTTTTAATCATTACGGCAATTGATGCGGGAACTACCACAGGCTTTTTCTTGAGATATGCCAGTTTTGGAATACCCTTTGGAATATTCATATCGGCGGGTTTAATTGAATATTTATTTAAATTAAATATTTGGGTAAAGGGCTTGTGTATGCTAATTGTAATCACCCAGCTTTATTTTCTGATCCTCCAAATTAAGCCTTTGTATAGTGATTCACATCAGAAATACACATTTTCTGAGAAAAGGAGCAAGAACCCATATCCTCTAATAGCTGAAAAAATTATCAAAAGTTATCAACCAGGAGATACAGTTTTATATCCTTCAAAAATGAACAACTTCCTGAATGCAAAAAATCTTCAAGGTAGGGATGCAGATGTTTCAGATGCTCAACTCGTAAACTTATATTTCAATAGTGAATTGAATTTTGTTCAAAAAATTGATACTATCTACAAAGATTCTGTAATTTTAAAAAAGAAGGACGGTCAAAAAATTCTTATTTTTGATTTTAAACAAGGTAAATACCGCTTTTAAATATATGCCAGTTTTCACACCAGAAGTTTCATTTGTAATTCCAGTTTATAACGAAGAGAGTAATCTTCCGATGTTAGTAGATCGGATTGTGAAAATTATGGATAATTCCCCTATTCATTTAGAGGCTGTTTTGGTAGATGATGGTAGTCGAGATAATTCCCGTCAAATACTTCAGCAATTAGCCATTAGTGATTCTCGTTTTCATGTCGTTTTGCTTTCTAGAAATCATGGTCATCAATTGGCGCTGACGGCTGGATTGTCTATGGCTCGTGGGAGCGAAGGGGTATTCGTTTTAGATGGCGACTTGCAGGATCCCCCCGAATTACTGGATACTTTTTATCGCAAACATAAAGAAGGTTATGATGTGGTATATGCGATTAGAGAAAAGCGAAAGGAAGTGTTTTATAAAAGATTTGCCTACTATATATTTTATAGAATTTTAAAGAAAATTGCCAACATAGAAATTCCTTTAGATAGTGGCGATTTCTCATTCATCAGCAGAAGAGTTGTGGATGTGTTAAATAAAATGCCGGAGGAAAGCCGCTTTATTCGTGGTATGAGAACTTGGATTGGGTTTAAGCAAATCGGAATTGCCTATGACCGACAAGAAAGAGCTTCTGGTGATTCAAAATATTCTTTTGGCAAATTGGTCCAATTAGCATTGAATGGAATTTATAACTTCAGTGAATTTCCAGTTAAATTTGTTATGATTTTGGGTGGTCTTGCCATTAGTTCCTCCGTTTTATACCTAATTTCTGTTATAATTAAAAAGATGTTTTTTGATCAAGTCATTGAAGGATTTACAGCTTTACTTTTTGTGGTTATTTTGTTTGGAGGAATTCAATTACTTGCCATTGGGATATTAGGTGAATATATTTTACGAATATTTTTCCAATCAAAAAGTCGGCCCAACTTTATAATAGAAACAGAAATCTTAGACGGTAAGGTAAATAAGGATATTTAAATACAGGTCATAAATTCATTATTAAATGGAATGATTCTGAATGTTAATGCATTAATTTTCAATATTTTTTCTTTTTGTAGGTTGATTTTTTGAACAAAAAAGGGAAATACCGTTATTAAATCGATTGAAAACTATGGCTAGAATAGCGCTGTTTATTTATTCACTCATTGGGGCATTAAATATCTTATCGGCAGTCATCGAGCAGCCTCTGCTTCGTACATTAACTAAGCCTTTATTGATGCCGATGCTCATGTTGTATGTTATTTCACAAACACATATTTTAATCCGAAATAAATTACTTTTCATTCTCGTTTTTGCTTGGCTCGGTGACATGTTTTTATTGATTCCCGGAAATTCGCCTTTGTATTTCCAATTAGGCTTAGGCTCTTTCTTGATTATGCAAATAGCTTATATTCGTTTATTTTCATCACAAAGTTCTGCGGGCTATTTTATTGTAGACCAATGGTTTTCATTGCCTATCATTCCTGTGCTCATTTACGTTGTTGGATTTTTAGCTTTTTTACTACCTCTTATTCCAGTTGCTTTATACGTTCCTGTTGGTTTGTATGCGTTGGCACTCGGCGCAATGCTTTATGCTGCCTACTTAAGAAAAATGGATTCCTCCTATTATTTAATATTCATTGGCGCTATATTTTTTGTCATTTCTGATAGTTTATTAGCTTTAGCTAAGTTTTATTTCTCTTTTTCTGGGAATTCAATCTATGTGATGTTTACTTATATCATTGCCCAATTGCTACTAATCTTAGGTTTGTGTAAATTGCAGCCTAAGAATTAATTATATGGCATGACGGTTTCTACCTTGACTCCTACGATCTTATCGGAATTAGCGGAAAAATTACAAGGATCCCTGTTTACGGATACTGTGATGCGAACTTTGTATGCGACGGATGCGTCTGCCTACCGAGAAATGCCTGTGGGTGTTGCCATTCCTGAGACGATAGAGGACATTCAAATTTTAATTTCTTTTGCAGATAAGTACCAAATTCCAATCATTCCAAGGACGGCAGGGACATCTTTAGCGGGCCAGGTGGTTGGATCAGGTTTAGTGGTTGACGTTTCGAAGTATTTCAACCGCATCTTAGAAGTAAATAAAGAGGAATCTTATGTTTGGGTAGAACCAGGAGTCGTTCGTGATGTCTTGAATGTAGAATTGAAAAAACAGGGTTTGTTTTTCGGTCCTGAAACTTCTACTGCAAACCGTGCCATGATGGGTGGAATGCTTGGAAATAATTCCTGCGGATCTAATTCCATCGTTTACGGTTCTACGCGTGATCATGTTTTGGCCGTTGAAGGATATCTGTCTGACGGTACTTTTGTGACATTTGAAGCGGAAGATCCTTTTAAAACGCTTTCGACTTTAGCCGAGGGCAGTCGCTTGCAGAAAATATATGCGGAAACGCTTCATGTGTTATCGGACCCAATCGTTCAAAATAATATTATTTCTGAATTCCCTAAGCCTAGTATAAAACGCCGAAATACGGGATATGCGCTCGATATGTTAGTTAATTCCAGTTCTTTTATCCCTGGAAAGCCGAGTTTCAACTTCTGTAATCTACTTGCTGGATCTGAAGGGACACTTTGTTTTGTTACTCGCATTAAACTGCATGTGGATCCCTTGCCACCCGCACATTTGGGTTTAGTTTGTGCACATTTTAATACAATCGATGAAGCTTTACGAGCTAATTTAATTGCCTTGCGATTTAATCCTTCTGCATCTGAATTGATGGATCATTATATTTTGGAATGCACCAAAGCCAATCCAGAACAAAGCCAAAATCGTTTCTTTGTCCAAGGGGATCCGGGGGCTATTTTGGTCGTTGAACTTCGTGGAGATGATACAAATGCAGTTGCTGAACAAGCACAGGATTTGGAGAAGGCGATGCGCGCAGAAGGATTTGGCTATCATTTTCCGTATGTGACAGGTGATGGTGTAAAAAAAGTTTGGGATTTGAGAAAGGCTGGCTTGGGTTTACTGTCCAATTTACCTGGAGATGAAAAGGCTGTGGCAGTAATTGAAGATACCGCTGTCGATGTACAAGATTTGCCCGCGTTCATTGCAGAATTTAATGAGATTCTGACAGCTAACCAATTGTATTGTGTGCACTATGCGCATGCAGGTTCTGGAGAACTGCATTTAAGGCCTATCATAAATTTAAAAACGGAGGAGGGGCACCAACAGTTTCGACACATTGCCGAAGAAATTGCCCGACTCGTAAAAAAATATCAAGGTTCACTTTCAGGGGAACACGGAGACGGGAGATTGAGAGGTGAATTTATTCCGTGGATGGTCGGTGAAGCGAATTATCAATTGATGCGCGATTTAAAGTCATGGTGGGATCCAAAAGGAATTTTCAATCCTAATAAAATTGTTGACACGCCGCCCATGGATACATTTTTGCGCTATGAGGCGGGCCAACAAACACCCGAGTTCAATACTGCATTTAGGTATAAGGATCAAGATATTTTGCAGCACGCGGAGCAATGCAATGGTTCTGGAGATTGCCGAAAAACACCAATTTCCGGTGGAACCATGTGTCCATCTTTTATGGCCACTCGAAACGAAAAAGAAACGACTCGCGCCCGTGCGAATATTTTAAGAGAATTTTTAACGCGTTCCACACAGCCTAATCGCTTTAACCATAAAGAGATTAAGGAAGTAATGGATTTGTGTTTGGCATGTAAAGGCTGTAAGGCTGAATGTCCTTCTAATGTGGATGTGGCGAAATTGAAAATGGAATTTTTATATCAATACCAAAAAGAGAATGGTACCCCTTTACGTAGTTGGTTAGTGGGTCATTTTGCATCTATTTCTTCGCTGGCATCTTATGTACCCTTTTTATACAACTTGGTGATGGGGACTCCCTTTTTACGCCGATTGTCTAATCAATTGGTTGGTTTTCATCCAGATAGAACGATGCCTTTATTGGCCAATCACACTTTATGGTCTTGGCTAAAAGGAAGAAAGTCGGTCTCTTCTTCTAAATCGTTGTATTTATTTGTGGATGAATTTACAAATTTCAATGACGTGGAAGTGGGTAAAAAAGCAGTTCTATTGTTAGAAAAATTAGGATACGAAGTTAAAACCATCCCTCATCCGATCTCTGGGCGTTCATTTTTGTCCAAAGGAATGTTGGATGAAGCAAGAACCTTGGCTCAGGCCAATGTGGAATTGTGGTCTACTTTAATTAACGAAAATATGCCTTTAGTTGGCATTGAACCATCTGCTATACTAACTTTTCGTGATGAATATCCCGACTTAGTTTCAGAGGCATGGCTAGAAAAGGCACAGCAATTGAGCAAAAATGTTATGTTGTTAGAAGAGTTTATTGCCCGTGAGGCAGATGCCAAACGCATTCAAAAAAGTTCTTTCAAGCGGGAAAAACGCTTATTGAAGTTGCATGGCCATTGCCAACAAAAAGCCATGAGTTCTTTGGTAGCCGCTAAAAAGGCTTTGTCCTTGCCTGAAAATTATGAAGTCCAACTTATACCTTCGGGTTGCTGTGGTATGGCAGGTTCATTCGGTTACGAAAAAGAGCACTATGATTTATCGATGCAAATAGGGGAGCTGGTTTTATTTCCAACAATCCGTGCGCAAAATATCGAAACTGAAATTGTGGCCTCGGGAACAAGTTGTCGGCATCAAATTCACGATGGAACCCAGCGACATGCCAAGCATACCGCTGAGATTTTATTTGAAGCTTTAGTTTAAATTAGAATTTCCAACGAACAAAAGCTTCCATAGCTTCGTATTCGGCTAGTCCTAATTTGTTATAAATCTGAGCGGTTCCTCTATTTCGATCTTCGGCTCTTTGCCAAAATTCACGGGAGTCATCTCCTTGGAATACCACGCCATCTTTTTGGGATTGATGTTTAAAAATACCCATCCTTTTTCTGAAAACCTGATCCGGAGACATAGGAACTGCCATTTCAATTTGGTCAATATCCCACTCAGCCCACGCACCTTTGTATAACCAAACCCAGCAATTTTTCATGTACTCCCGATGCTTGATTCTCGAAATAGCCTCAAATATTGCATCTAAGCATACTTTATGTGTTCCGTGTGGATCAGCTAAATCTCCCGCAGCATAAATTTGATGTGGCTGAACGGTATCGATTAAATCAATGATTAATTGGATATCAACTTCAGCCAATGGCTTTTTACGTATCGTACCTGTTTCATAAAAGGGCATTTCTAAGAAATGTGCATGTTCTTTTTTAATGCCTACAAACCGGCAGGTATTTTTCGCTTCTCCTTTTCTAATTAAGCCTTTAATTTGTCGCACTGCATCTATATCCAATTCGGAATCTTTTTTATTCTTTAAAAACCGAACCGCGTCTTTGTATATTTTATTGGCTTTGGTATTAACACTTTCAAATTTTTCGTTGAAATCTACCACAAATTCGGCGAAGCGAAGGGCTTCATCATCTGCCACAGCAATGTTTCCCGTAGTTTGATAAGCCACATGAACTTCATGACCTTGGTCTTGAAGACGCTGAAAAGTTCCACCCATCGAGATAATATCATCATCTGGATGTGGAGAAAAGATGATCACCTTTTTCTTAGCTGGGAAAGCTCTTTCTGGCCTATTGGTATCATCTGCGTTTGGTTTTCCCCCAGGCCAACCCGAAATGGTGTGCTGTAAATAGTTGAATACTTCGATATTTATTTCATACGCTTGGCCATATAAGGAAAGTAAATCAGATAGCCCGTTTTCATTGTAATCCTTGTTGGTCAACTTCAATACCGGTTTTTCCAAATGAAGCGAAAGGTGAGTGACCGCTTTTTTGATCATCTTTCGGTCCCAAGTAACGGAGTCTACGAGCCAAGGAGTTTTAATCCGAGTTAATAAAGCAGCTGCCGTTTCATCTAAAATAAAGGTTGCGTTCGTGTGTTGTTGTAAATATGATGCGGGAATGTCGGAAGTAACTTGGCCTTCAACAGCCCTTGCCACACTTTCAGCTTTGTGTTCGCCCCAGGCCAACAAAACGATTCGTTTGGCCTGCATGATTTTATCAATTCCTAAGGTGATCGCTTTTTTGGGAACTTTAGCTAATCCCCCAAAATCTACGGCTGCATCTATTTTGGTATTGATGTCCAAGGTCATTAATCGAGTCTTCGAATTAATTAACGATCCAGGCTCATTAAATCCAATGTGGCCATTGCGTCCAATCCCTAATAAATGAAAATCCAGTCCCCCCAGTTTTTCTATCTTATCTTCATAGTCCTTACAAAACTCTGGTATTTTTTCGATAGGTAATGTCCCATCCGGTAAATGGTAATTTATTACCGGTATGTCAATTTGATCAAAGAGTTGTTCTTTCATAAATCGCACATAACTTTGAACAGAATCCGGCTCCATGGGGTGGTATTCGTCTAAATTGAATGTGACGACATTTTTGAAACTTAAGCCCTCTTCTTTATGCATCCGAATAAGTTCTTGGTATACTTTTTTCGGGGAAGATCCTGTGGCTAATCCCAAAACGGCTGGTTTATTCTCCTTCGCTTTTTGCCTGATTAATGCAGCTATTTCTAAGGCAACTGCCTTAGATGCTTTTTCAGAATCGGCGAAAATATGTGTCGGGATTCTCTCAAAACTGATTGCGTGTTCCATAATTAATTTTTTATCTTCGATGCGACCACAATGAAATCTAATTCTAATATGTCAAATAATCGTAATATAGTTTTAATAGACGGGTTCCCTTTTCCTAGTTCAATGGAATGAATGGTTTTAATGGCCACTCCACTTTTTTCACTCAATTCTTCTTGTTTTAATCTCAGTGCACCTCTTTTTTCTCTAATTATTTTACCGAATATTTTTAATTCCATAGTCCATCTTTCAATGGGTAAAAATACGAGTAAAAATCATATTTAAAAATTATCGGTAATTAAATACTGATTTATAAATAAAATATGATTTTGTTATTTTTATGATGAGTGGTCATTAGAATTAAATATTGTGCGTTAAATTTGTGTTTATGAATATGAATATTCGCGCCCTAATCATCATCATTTTTTCTCTAAGTCTGCCGAATCTCGTGCTGGGGCAGAAATCTACATTAAGTGGCTACTTAAAAGATGCCCTGAATGGGGAAGGTTTAATCGGTGCCAATGTATATGTGAAGGAACTGAAAGTAGGTAACTCTTCCAATACCTATGGTTTTTACAGTATTACACTGAATCCCGGTGAATACACCTTGGTTTTCAGTTCAACCGGATATGAAAAAATCGAACGAAAAGTCGTGTTTTCAGGAGTATCTCAAGTGCTTAATTTAGAATTAAAATCAACTAATAAAGAATTAGACGAGGTGGTCGTTCGCACGAGAGCCATAGACGAAAATGTTAAAGGAATTGAAATGTCAGTGAATAAAATCGACATTAAAACCATTCGGAAAATACCTGCATTATTAGGAGAAGTCGACTTAGTTAGAGCCATTCAGCTCCTTCCAGGTGTATCTACGGTAGGCGAGGGCGCTTCTGGTTTTAACGTTCGTGGTGGGGGTGTAGATCAAAATTTAGTCTTATTAGATGATGCTCCCGTGTATAATTCCTCCCATTTATTTGGGTTTTTCTCTGTTTTCAATCCGGATGCGGTCAAAGATGTGAAGCTTTTTAAAGGAGGTATTCCCGCGCAATATGGGGGCCGAGCATCCTCTATTTTGGATGTAAAAATGAAGGAAGGTAATTCCAAAAAGCTTGAAATTAATGGAGGTATTGGGGTTATATTTTCTCGGTTTTCTATAGAGGCGCCTATTATTAAAGACAAGGCTTCGTTTATTTTTGCCGCCCGAAGATCCTACATTGACATTTTGGCTAAACCCTTTTTAACGGGCAATAATGCAAATGCTTCGTTTAATTTTTATGATTTAACCGCTAAGGTTAATTATAACATCAATGCGAAAAATACGGTATTCCTTTCTGGTTATTTTGGACGAGATGTCTTTGGGACGAGTTTTGGTTTTAATTGGGGCAATGGCACCATCTCATCTCGTTGGAACCATGTCTTTTCTGAAAAGTTATTTATGAATGCCACTGCTTTTTATAGCAATTATGATTATTTATTAGACTCAGATATTGAAAATAAAAGACCCAATGATTCATTTAAATGGTCGTCCAACATTGAAAATTTAAGCATAAAGCCAGATTTTACGTATTATGTTAATCCGACCAACACAATCAGTTTTGGGGGCCAAATTCTTTCATACGAATTTAAACCTGGCAAGGCTATCGCCACCTCCACCGGAGAGAAACGGGAATTTGGGCAAGCAAATAAAAAAGGAACGGAGTCATCTGCCTACATTAGCCAAGAATTGAAAATCTCTCCTGTCTTTTCTGTTCAATACGGAATGAGGTACTCTTATTATGATTATAAAAGTTTGAATGGGGAATACTATGATCGCGTTAAAGTGCCTATTTCAACTGAAAATGCGTCAGGCTATATTTTAAAAATCAACAAAACGGATCCAACAACTACCGTCGCTTCTTATGGAAATTGGGAGCCTAGGTTATCCTTGAATTTAAATGTAGGCCAAAATGCATCCCTCAAAACAAGTTATAATCGCCTAGCTCAATATGTGCATTTGATGTCCAATACGGCAGCTTCTACTCCTTTGGATGTTTGGACTTCATCGACCAATAATATAAAACCTCAGATCGCTGACCAAGTCGCCATGGGCTTCTTTAAAAATTTGGGCCCTGACGGAAACAATTATGAAACCTCTGTCGAGGTTTATTATAAGTCCATGCAAAATCAAATTGATTATGCAGATCGGGCTAATTTGTTTTTGAACCCATACTTTGAAAAAGACTTATTATTTGGCGATGGTCGGGCCTATGGAATTGAATTTTTTGTCAAGAAGAATGTGGGTAAACTGACTGGATGGGTGAGTTATACGTTAGCTCGGACCGAGCGTAAAATAGAAGGACTTAATGGGGGCGAATGGTATGCCAATCGATATGACCGTACCCACACTTTAAATGTAATCGGTCAGTATAGCCTAAGTGACAAATGGTCTTTTGGGGCTAATTTCGCTTATATTACGGGTGTTCCTTATTCGATTCCTGCACAAAAATACATTTACGAAGGTATTGCTTATCCTCAAACCTTACCTGGAACCCGAGGGAATATCAGGGTGCCAGATTATAATCGATTGGATTTGTCGGCCACTAAGAAAAACAAAAAAGCTGTATTTGGCAAAGGAACCTCTGAATGGGTTTTCTCTATTTATAATGTGTACAATCGAAAAAATCCTTTTTCTATTTACACAAGACCTAATGAAGATAATTCAATGAAAACAGAGGCAGTACAATTATCTATTATTGGTTCTTTTGTTCCAGCTGTTACCTATAATTTTTCATTCTGATGAAGGCAAATATCTCCATTTTATTTGTTTTGATGTTAGGATTCCTAATGAGTTCATGCGAGGACATCGTGACCTTAAATATGCCTAGTTCTGATCATTACATGATTATTGAGGCCACATTGACGAATGTACCTGGACCACAAAAAATTATTTTAACTAGGTCTCAAGACTATTTTGACAATACAGATGCCCCAAGAATTACAGGAGCCAATGTGTCAATCTCGGATAATGAAGGTAGAGAGTACCTATTTAAAGAAGTTAAAACAGAGATGGGTTCTTATGTTTGGACACCTGCAACGCCAACAGACATTTTCGGGAAAGTAGGTAAAACATATAAATTGACCGTGAAAGCTGCCAATGAGACTTTTATAGCTTCTGAAATGATGAGACGCGTTCCGCCGATTGATTCCATATTATATCAATTCGATGAAGCTAATGTAAGACAGTCGGCCAATGGAAAGCCTAAGAATGGGTATGATGCTCAGTTCTATGCGCGGGATCCAATTGGCATGGGGGATTGTTTTCGAGTTAAAACATATAAAAATAGGAAGTTATTTAACGGGACTCAAAACCTGGTTTTTTTCTATGATGCAGCTTTTCAAAAAGGAGCCATGGCGGATGGTCTCATGTTCATTTTGCCTATCCGAAGATCCATTTCACCTGAACTTTATCAAGAAAAAGATACGATCAAAGTAGATCTCTATTCGATCTCAGAAGGTCAATTCAACTTTTATTCTCAAGCCCGATTGGAATTAAATAATGCAGGTTTATTCTCTAGGCCCGCAGCAAACATTCCAACTAACTTCATCAACACAAATCCCAATTCACCCTTACAAGGTGCTGGTTGGTTTGGAATTTCTGCCGTAAGTAGCTTGCAAACCATCGTGGATCCCAAGCAAGCCAGAAAAAATATCAAGTAAATTATTCGAAATTGATAACGAGACTGACCGTATGCGATTTTAAATAATTCATATTGGAGAATGAATTAGTCGCAGTGGTTGGCTGGACATATAAATTAGTTAGTCCATGCGAAAAGCGTATTTCAGGAGTAAATTTGAAGTATTGAAAAAAGCGTTCTAATCCAAACCCATATTCTAGCGATATATCCGAAGTATTAGCGCTAAGTGCAGAGCTCTTTTTTTTCACATTGGCCTCTACGCCTAGTTTCACTCCTCCGATCACGTACATCCGATGGTTATCGCGTCTTATCGACTTGTATTTGAGTAATAATGGGATTTCGAGCCAAGTAGATTCTCTGGTTAATGGATTTAAATCGGGCTTTGATGGAGATAATGGAAACAAAATTTGCCTTTCATACAGGGCGATGTTCATTCCCGTTTTTAATTCAAAATGCTTGTCAAAAGAATAATTGACCAAACCGCCAATCTGAAAACCAAAGCTTCGGGGTGATTGCACGATTGAATCAGCGCCTAATTTGGCACGATCCCCATTGGTTGAAAAATTTGTCGAGGCAAAACCAAATAGGAAACCAAAATGAACAGGTTTCTCGTCGTAGTATTCATGAAAAATCCGTACATATTTACTGTGCTGAGCCCGAACAGTTAGTTGGGTCAGAATTAAACAGAAAAGGATTAGCCCCGTTTTTCTCAATGTTATTTTTGTTTTTGCCCTATATAAATGGAGCAAATTCCACCCGTCATGGGAATCCAATTCGTTTCTGAATACCCTACGGATTTAAATATTTGAATAAATTCTGGTCCATCTGGAAACGCCTTAACGGATTCTGGTAAATAGGTATATGCGGAAGGATCCTTAGAAATCATTTTGCCTAAAAATGGAAGGCAATATTTGGAATAAAAGGTATACAATTGCTTCATTGGAAATTTTCGTGGATTTGAAAATTCGAGAACCAAGCAATAACCTCCTGGTTTGGTCACCCGAAACATGTCGGACAAACCTTTTTGTAAATTTTCGAAATTCCTTACGCCAAAACTAACGATGACCGCATCAAAACTATTGTCCGAGAAGGGAAGTTTTTCCGAATCCCCTTTTTGCAATTGGATTGTTTTTTCCAACCCCATTTTTTTGATTTTCTCTTGCCCGAACGAAAGCATGCCTTCAGATATATCGACGCCAACAATCTTTTCGGGATTTATTTTTAAAGCTTCTATGGCAAAGTCGCCCGTTCCGGTGGCGATATCTAACATGGTTTTGATCCCCTTGTTTTGAAGTAATTTTATCGCTTTTTTTCTCCAAATAATATCGATTCCACCACTCAAAAGATGATTTAAGAAATCGTATTGAGGGGAAATGGTATTGAACATGTTGGCAACTTGTTCTTTCTTACTTTTGGATTGGTCTTTGTAGGGTACAACCATAATTTATATTTGTTCAAATTAATCTAACCCGAATTAGAAATAATTGTTGGGCAAAATTACCGATTTTATTTGGTTTAAACCGTTGACATATGGAAAATGCCCACCAATAGCCACATGAGTGTAAAGCTGATGAGCATTGAAAAATTAACCAAAGCGGCCGCTATACCTGTATCGAAATCAAACTCATCTGAATAGGTGATTAGCGTCATTCCTGCGGGCAGAATTAAGCAAATCAATAACATGTTGCGGTAGGAGTCGTTAAAGGGCAAAAGATAAAATAAAGTTAAACCGACACTTAGTCCCAAGACATACCTTATTGAGAGTACTTGGAAAACTTTTTGATACGATTTTTTGGGCAATCGAACACTAAAATAAATACCCATTAATAATAATACCATGGGTTTGTTGCCTTTTGAAATCGTTTCAATTACATCTAAAGGAATCGCAGGAATATGTATCATGGCTAGATTACAAGCTAAGCCTAATATCATGGCTTGAAACGGCGGAAGCGTTAACACTTTTGTGGCTATGGCCTTAGCAGGGTTTTTATCCTGGTGTTTAGTAGACAAATAGGCTCCCATTCCATAATTGACAACAAAATTGATAAACGAATTTCCTAGGTCAAACATGATCGCATAGGTAAGGCCTTCCCATCCCCATACTCCCTCGATGAGTGGATAGGCGAATAAACCTAAATTGAAGCCCGCGCTTCCCATGGTCATAATTCCTCGGTATGCGGGATCTTCTTTTTTGAAAATCAGAAATCCTAAGATGGATGATATACTTCCAAATACGGCACAAATGATAGGCATCCAGATTAATTCAGCTCTCAGATCTACCTTAATCATGGTGGTAAATACCAAAGCCGGAAATGTGGTGTGCATTAAAAAATTTGAAATCGCCTTGCCATCACTGGTTTTGATGAAGCCAAAACTTTTTAATAGATATCCAAGAATTATGATAGCTAAAGCGGAACCAAAAACTACGTTAGGCGAATTCATCATGATGGTTTAGGCAATACGATTCTAAAGGTGCTACCTTTATTTAGCTCCGTAGATTTCAACGTTAATTTACCCTCATGGTAATTTTCTACGATTCGTTTAGCTAAAGTAAGACCTAAGCCCCAACCGCGTTTTTTGGTACTAAACCCGGGCGAAAATATTTTTGAGGTGTTTTTAGGGCTAATGCCCTTTCCAGAATCTGAGATCTCAATGACCAATTGGTTCAACTTCCCTTCAAATAAATGAATGTGTATTTGTCCTGTTCCGCCCATCGCGTCCACGCCATTTTTACAAATATTTTCAATCACCCATTCGAATAAATATTTATTGATATTGGCCGATTGATTAGGCAATAAACTAGACTCAATGTCGATCGTGACTTTGGTCGAAATGCGTATTTTTAGGTAGTTGATAAAGCTGGAAATCAATTCCAATAAATTTTCTTGTTTCAATACAGGAATCGAACCAATATTGGAGAAACGCGTGGTGATGGTCTCCAAACGCTGAATGTCTTTTCCCAATTCAGTCACGATATCCGGATTAATGTGCGGCTCATTACGCAAAATTTCGACCCATGCGGTGAGGGAGGAGAGGGGAGTGCCCAACTGGTGAGCCGTTTCTTTCGCTAAACCTACCCACACTTTATTCTGTTCTGCTCGCCTTGAGTAGGAAAAGAAAATATAGCCTAAAAAGCCCACGATCAACACGACGGTTAGTTGGGACAATGGATAATACCTCAGCAATTTTAGCAATTTGGAATTGCCATAATAGATGTATTCCTTTTGAAAACCCATATCCATTTCAATCGGCTTGTTTTTTTCAGCGATAATTTCTTGAAGCTTTAACTTTAAAACCGATTGTCTTTCATCCATGGTGGACGATTCGTTCAATGGAATATTGATGGAGTTTAAATGCCCACTACCATCCTTCCAAATCACCGGAATGGTATTATTTTCATTGATTTTTTTAATGCGCTCAAAAAAGAAATTGATGTCAGCATTTTCATCACTCGTCATCACATAACGGATCGTTTCAGCATAAAGCTCTATTTGCTGCTTTTCTCGCTCCTCTAATTTTGAAACTAATCCATCCGTAAAGTAAAGCGAAAATGCCGCCATGATGACTGAAACTGAAAAAAAGGCAATTTTCAACCAAGTATCTCGGTTGTAAAACGCTAGCGGCAAGGAAACTTCTTTAAACATCTTGCAATAAAGATTTCAGTTCATGGGCAACAAAAGTTTTCACTTTTATGACCATTCCTCACAAAGTACTCACCGTTTATCCACAAATCAAAAATATTTTTTCTAAAGTACTATGCATAACCAAGTACCTTTGATACATTTGTATTAACAAAAAATAAAAAAAGCCAATGGATATTGAAAATACCAAGGTGCAGATGCGAAAAGGGATTTTGGAATTCTGTATTCTGCAAATTATTTCAAGGGGGGAGGTTTATGCATCTACCATGCTAACGGAACTAACCTCAGCCAAAATCATGGTGGTCGAGGGAACCCTTTATCCTTTATTAACCCGTTTGAAAAATGCAGGTCTTCTTGATTATAAATGGGTTGAGTCTGTTTCAGGTCCTCCTCGCAAATACTATGTGTTGACCGAAAAGGGCAGCACTTTTTTAAACGACCTTCACGGAACTTGGGATGAATTGCATGCCTCCGTTTCTCAAATCATTCATCATCAAACACCACAATCATAAACGAACCGTATATGAAAAAGACATTATCCATAAACATTGCTGGCATCGTTTTCCACATTGAGGAAGATGCGTATGCAACATTAGATACTTACCTTAAATCGATCCATGCGTATTTCAAAAATTTTGAAGGAGCCAAAGACATTGTCGACGATATCGAAGCACGTATTGCTGAGAAGTTCTGGAACATTCGAGAAACTGAAAAAACAGAAGCCATCACCCAGATGCATGTGGACGTTTTAATCGCTTCCTTAGGAACGATCGCGGATTTTCAGGAGATCGAAGAGGAGGAAGTTAAAAAAGAACAAACCTTTAACGAGGCACCTAAGTCAGTTTTTTCCAAGCCTTTTCGCCGCGATTTGTCAAATAAAAAACTAGGTGGCGTCGCTTCTGGCATAGCTAACTATTTTGAGATCGACCCTATTTGGGTTCGTGTCATCATGGTTGTCGGATTCTTTGGATTGATTCCCCTATTGTACATTGGCAATTTTGTTTTTTGGGCCTACGTGATTTGTTGGATCGCGATTCCAGGTGAAATTAATTTAGAGGCAAAGACCTATCGGAAGTTTTACCGTGATCCTGAAAAGAAGGTGATTGGAGGGGTCATGGCTGGAATTGCCGCGTATACGGGTTGGGACATCGGTTTACTCCGCATACTAGCCGTTATTTCATTGTTCTTTTTTGGCTCTGGTGCTGCGGCTTATATTTTTATCTTGGCGATTACCCCTGAGGCAAAATCATTAACTGACAAAATGGAAATGACTGGGGAGCCCATCACCTTAGAAAATATTGAAAGGAATATTAAAGAAACGGTCCAACCAGAATCAACAGAGGAAAAGCCCATTACCCGGATTTTACTTTTCCCATTCCGTGCCTTTGCTGCTATTTTCTCAGCGCTAAAACCCCTATTAATGGGCGTTCGTTGGTTTGCTCAATATCTTGTAGGCATTGTTTTACTGATCATTGCCGTAACCTTCATGATCACTTTAGTCGTTTTAACGACTGCTGGCATTTCGGGTTTTGATCATGGGCTTATTGGCATTTCTTTTGGTGAGGCAGTCCCTATCTTTTTATTGGCGCAGGATTTACCCGCTTGGGCTGTTTACGCAACGTATGCCGCCATCATTCCCATGATTTTGGGGATTGGGATAGGAGGAATTTCTTTATTGGCCAACCGGAAATTGACAAATAAGACTTATAAATATACGTCTACGTCCATCGCAATAATAGGTTGGATTGGTTTATTTGCCGCCTTTAGTATGGTCGGTCGCAATTTCCAGCGCACAGCTTCTTTGAACCAAATCAAGGAAATTACTGCGGACTCATCCTATATTTTTGATTTGAACCGTGAATCTCAAGAGAATATCTGGGAGAAAATGCTTGGCAATACAATCATTGCAGAGGAATTTTTAGAAGATGATGAGTTACATGATTTTAACGGAAATGGTTTTTCGCGTGCTTCTATAAGTTTAGAAGGCTATGACGGCAAGACGATTCAAGTCATCTCATTTGCCAAATCGAATGGAAAAACACGCGCTGACGCAGAATTGAATGCTAAGTCCATCGATTATCAATGGTTACAAAAAGGAAATCAAATCGTGATGGACAGTCATTTTGGTTTAAAGAATTTCAAATTTAGAAACCAACGCATGCGTGTAAAAGTGTTGATTCCCTATGGTGTTTCCTTCGGAATGACGCATGATTTTGCTTTATATATCGAAAACCAATTGGATAATGGATATTTTAAAAATGAAGAAAACGACCTATTTGTGGGTTCCAAATGGGCTTTCACCCCTGACAAGGGATTGATTTGTTTGAACCGTGAGCCTCTCTCTAGCGGCGATTCCGATGAATCTGATTCAGACGATCCTGATTATTACGACCACCCCAAACTACCTAATTCGGACAATTCCTTTAAGAAAGGCGATTCAGACACAGGCTTTTCAATTACCAAAACCTTACCTGTTTTTTCCAGTATTGAGTTATTGGAATCCGAAACCGCGGCGATAACAATTTCTCAAGGTCCAGTTTATCAAATCACCTATAAATCATCTGGAACTATGAACGATTTTTCTAGCTTAGCAAAGGTTGACCAAGGGGTTTTAAAGTTTCCAAAAGTACAATCTGGCCTTGAAATCACAATCCAAACGCCAAGTCTAAAGAAATTAGCTTTAGGTGGGAATAGTCGAACAACATTGAGCGGTTTTAATCTAGATAATTTAGACGTCCTATTATCTGGTTTCCACAGCTTGACGTTAAATGGCAAATCGAAGCAACTGCAAGTATCGGCCAATGAATCCTCCGAGTTATTAGCAGCTAATTGGCAAACCCAAAAAGCCTTCGTTGGCGTGTCAAACCAAGCTAAAATGGAACTTAATGCAAGCGAGTTAATCAAAGGTTTTAAAGGTGATCGTTCCGATGTAACGTTTAAACCCTATCCTAAATTAAAGGTCCAATGGAGTAAAAACGGAAAAAAAAGATAGGTCGTGCAACGAATACAACCATAAGCACATCTTGTAAACATTCTGGAAATTTTTAATGATTTCACAACAAATATTCAAAGAATTAGATCCCATGAAAAAAATTATATCTCTCTTTTTAATAAATCTGCTCATTTGTTTTTCCGCTTTTTCTTTTGGATTTCCTCATAAATTATATCCTAACAAGGGCCTTAAGAAATCCACTTTTAAATTCACTTATATGAAATTCAAATTTTTATCATTTATCCCGGTTCTATTTTTAACCCTTAATTTATTCGGATTTCAGAACCCCACTTCAAAAAACTTTCGGGTAAATGCCTTCCATTCCTTGGAAATTGGGAACGCTTTTGAAATTCATATTCAAAAAGGAAATGTATATTCATTAACCGCTTTAGGTCGTGATGAAGATTTGCAGGAGATCGAATTAAGTCAATCGGGCAATAATTTGCATGTCTATCGAGATACAAAATGGTCCTGGGGATGGAACAAGGATTCAAAAAAAGTTATTTTAAAAATTACGATGCCTAAGATTATGCGTGGTGATTTCTCGGGAGCCGCTAAGGTTTTTATCAACGGATTTACTGATGAAGAGCAAGTCCGACTTTCATTTTCGGGAGCCTCTAAAGTTGATATAGCTGAAATAAATGCAGACAAACTGATTCTCGATTTCTCAGGTGCTTCTAAAGCTAACCTGTCTGGCCATGTGGGCAAATTGGAAGTGGAAACCTCCGGAGCTAGCCATCTAATTTTGGACAATTTGTATGCGCGTGACGTGGATGTAAATTCGAGTGGGGCAAGTCATATCCAAGTAAACGCTCAAAAAACCTTGCAGGTAGATGCCTCAGGGGCAAGTAAAATAACCTATAAGGGCCGACCAAACATTAGTAAAGATGTTTCAGGGGCTTCTTTCGTTCAGCGGGCCGACTAAAAATTTCGTTCCCCAGCGGGAATGCGTGTTGGGATGCTATTTCCTTTCGGCGGTACCGGACAGGTGAATTTGGGATTGTAGGCGCAATAAGGAAAGTAGGCCTGATTGAAATCCACCAAAATTGTTTTATCCTTTAGCTTATTTAATGAAAGATCGACGTATCGACCACCTCCATAGGTTTCTGTGGGGGCGGTTTTGTCTTTAAAGGGTAGGAATAAATTGCCATCCGCATGTTGAAATAATTCCAAAGTAACTTCTGTCCCATTGATGCTGGCCGTTATCGTTCCGAATTTCAACATATCCTCCTGGCTTCCATCGGTCATATTGATTTTTATTTTTTCAATTTTTTCCGAGCGTTGAACTTTAAATTGGATGATCCATTTTTGATTAAAAGCATAATAAGCTAAGCCCTTAAACATTTTTTTATCTTTGATCGGTGATTCATCCGAATCGCGAAAGGTTTCATCTTTTAATTTGCGTGATTCTACAGTGGCCAATGAATCCTCATTTGTTTTTGGGCCGATCATTTGATTTTTAGGGATACTCACATAGATAATTGCGATCAATATTATGAGTATTATCAAGGTCCATTTATTGAATTTCATCGGATTGCGTGTATTTTTGATTTTGAATCAGTAAAATTATAAAATATTTGACATGTTTACAGGAATAGTGGAGGCAATGGCTACGCTTGAAAAAAAGCAAATCAATCAAAGCAATATTGATTTTTGGTTTTCGAGTCCATTTACCGCTGAACTTAAAATAGATCAATCCGTCGCGCATAATGGTGTTTGTTTAACTGTAGTCGAGATTCAAAATCAAAATTATCGGGTGACAGCCATCAACGAAACCTTGCAAAAAACAAATTTAGGGGATTTGCAGATAGGCCAAAAAGTAAATTTGGAGCGTTGTATGTTAGCTTCCGCACGCTTTGACGGACATATTGTACAAGGGCATGTGGATTTGACGGGGACTTGTACGCAGATTAAAGACCTACAAGGTTCATGGGAGTTTCATTTTTCCTATCCAGCTGCAAGTGGTCAAATGACGGTGGAGAAAGGATCTATTTGTGTGAATGGGACGAGTTTAACCGTGGTCAATTCAGGTTTAGATCATTTTTCTGTGGCCATCATTCCTTATACATTTGAACATACTATTTTTCACCAATTGGAAATAGGCAGTCGGGTCAACCTAGAATTTGATATTCTAGGGAAATACATTCAAAAAATGATGGCTAATCGCTTAGGCTAATAAATTTTTAATAGCCTCATTCACTTTTTCAAATCCAAATTTAGACCAGACCAGGTTTTTTTGTTGGGCTATCTCGGCCAAACCTAAATTACCGATACTCCCCAAATGGCTGTGATTAAGTTCTTTAGATATGCCTTCAAACTCCCCACTTTCAATTTTTTTACCCACGGTTTGATAAGCTTCACGGAAAGGAATTCCTGCCAATACTAATTTATTTACCTCCTCAACGGAGTACAATAAATCGTATTTTGGGTCATTTAAAATATTTTTTTTGACCTTGATTTCCTCCATCATAAATTGGGTTATCTGAAGGCAGTCTAGCATTTCATCGATGGCGGGCATCAATAATTCTTTGGTCAATTGCATTTCGCGGTGATATCCAGAAGGTAAATTGCTCATCAGGAGTTGCAAATCATTGGGAGCACCTTTAAGTTTATTTGCCTTGCCTCTTAATAATTCCGCTACATCCGGATTTTTTTTATGTGGCATAATGGAACTTCCTGTTGTTAACTCAGAAGGTAATTCAATGAATCCAAAATTTTGCGAATTGTATAAACAGACATCCATGGCAAGCCGACTCAGCGTTGTGGCTAATTGGGCTATGGCAGTCAACACATAAAATTCAGTTTTGCCCCTAGACATTTGCGCATTTACGACGTTCACATGTGGAGCCTCAAAACCCAATAATTGGGTCGTCATTTCTCTATTTAAAGGGAAAGAAGAACCATAGCCGGCCCCTGAACCCAGCGGGTTTTTATTGGCCAAACGAAAAGCAGCTTCTAATAACTCAGCATCTTCCGTCAAACATTCAGCATAAGCACCAAACCAAAGTCCAAAGGACGAAGGCATTGCGATTTGTAAATGAGTATATCCTGGGATTAAATCACCTTTATGGGCCTCACTTTTTTTGATCAAAACATCAAATAAAGAAGAAACGGAATTAGTAATTTCCTCGATTTTCGCCCGCATGAATAATTTTAAATCCACTAAAACTTGGTCATTCCTAGATCTGCCCGCATGTATTTTCTTTCCGATGTCGCCTAATTTTTGCGTCAACAAGAACTCTATTTGGGAGTGGACATCCTCCATTCCTTCATCGATCGAAAAAGTGCCGGCTTCAATCCCCACTAATATTTTTTTCAATTCTTTCTCTAGTGTTGCTTGGTCTGATTGGCTCAACAAATTAACCGAGTCAGACGATAACATTTTTATATGCGCTAAAGAACCTATGACGTCATAACGCGCTAGCAACAGATCATATTCAGGATCATTCCCAATCGTAAATTTTTCAATTTTAGCGTCTGTCGACTGATTTTCTTTTTGCCAAAGTTTTGCCACGTCTTTAAGAGTTTAATTGTTCGATTAAAGTTTGGTACGTCTGAATTCCCTGCTTTAGTTCATCCAATAATATATATTCATCTGCCGTATGCGACCTTCCCGAATGTCCTGGACCTATTTTTACGGAAGGGCAATGCAACAAAGCCTGATCAGATAGGGTAGGAGAGCCAAAGGTTTGAATCCCTAATTTTTTAGCTGCCTGAACAATGGGATGGCCGGAGTCTATTTTGCTTGGTTTTAACCTTAATGACCTCGGTTTTAATTCGGCTTTTACTAATTTCTGAAGGGTATCCAACACTTCTTCTAAGGTGTAACATTCATTAACCCGACAATCAATATTAAATTCGCAAATTTCTGGAATGACATTATGTTGTTTTCCAGCGTTAATCACCGTAACGGTTGTTTTTACGGGGCCTAATAAGTCTGAGATTTTTGGAAATTTAAATGCATGTATTTTTGAAATATCTTCGATAGCTAAATCGATGGCATTAATTCCCTCTTCCCGAGCCGCATGACCAGATTTGCCCGTTGACACAGCGTCTATCACCATGAGTCCTTTTTCAGCGATGGCCAATTGGCAATCGGTGGGTTCACCAATAATAGCCCAAGAAATTTTTGGAAAATCGCTGGAATTCAAGAGCGATTCGATGCCATTTGCTCCTGAAATTTCTTCTTCTCCAGTAGCTGCAATAACTAAATTAAAAGGCAGTTGGGCCTCATAAAAATGGCAAAAAGTTGAAATTAAGCACACAAGACTAGCGCCTGCATCGTTGCTTCCTAAACCCGTTAATTTGCCATCTATTTCGGTAGCGGAAAAAGGATCCAAGGTCCATGAAGCATTAGCTTTCACGGTATCATGGTGCGAATTTAAAAGGATACTAGGCTTATTTGGGTCAAATAATAGATTACTGGCCCAAACATTATTGTGCAAACGCTTCGTTGGGATACTTTTCGACTTAAAAAAATCTTCAATAATCGTAGCTGTTCCCTCCTCTTCCCGACTCAAAGACGGACAGGCTATTAGTTGGCCTAATAGCATTTTAGCATCCAGAAATTGAGTTTCACTATTCATGTTAAGCTTTTATTTGCGTTCCTTGGCTGGCATCATTTAGGTCATCTGCATGACAAAGTCTGACTAATTTGACTCCTTTAGAAATAGCCAAAAGCGCATTTTCTAATTTTGGGATCATGCCTTCAGTGACAATTCCTTCCTTCTTTAATATTGCATAGGAGGTTTCATTGATCATAGGGATCGCAGAAGTGTCGTCTGTCGGCACTTTAAGGACCCCTCTTTTTTCAAAGCAATAAACTAAATCTACATCAAAATCGCTACTTAAACCAATCGCAATCGACTGGGCTAAGGTATCTGCATTTGTGTTCAGTAAATGGCCTTCATCATTTGCTGTAATCGGAGCAAATATGGGACTAAATCCGATATGCAATAAATCTGTAATACCTTTTGTGTTTACCTCTACAATGTCCCCCACAAATCCAAAATCAATGGGTATAGGATTTCTTTTTTTCGCTTTGATTAATCCACCGTCTGGGCCTGTTAATCCCATTGCGTTGCATTTTTTTGATTGTAAATGGGCTACAATGGATTTGTTGATCCATCCCGCATAAACCATGGTGACAATCTGAAGACTTTTTTCATCTGTCACTCTTCTGCCATCGACCATTTGGGTTTCAATACCTAGGTTTTTGGCCATTTGGGTCGCTATTTTACCCCCTCCATGAACTAAAATTTTATATCCCGGAATGAGTGCAAAATTCGCTAAAAATGAATTTAATGCATCCGGGTTGTCGATGATATTTCCACCTATTTTAATCACATGAAGTTTGGTCTTTTCCATGTTTGATTAAAATAGGTAAGGGCTTTCTTCCCTCATGAGCGTTAAAATCATTTCCTTTAATACTACTTGCGCTGCCCAAACCCTATTTCCCGCTTGTTGGATGACAATCGAGTGTTCGGAATCTAGCACAGCATCTTCTACTACCACGTTTCTTCTAACGGGTAAGCAGTGCATGAATTTGGCATGATTGGTCAATTTCATTTTATCCATGGTAACCATCCAAGCAGGATCTGAGGAAAGTATTTTTCCGTAATCTTGATAGGAGGACCAGTTTTTGGCATAGATAAAATCAGCGCCTTCAAAAGCTTCTTTGGGATCGTAGCAAATCTTGGCGTCGCCCGCAAATTCAGGAGCTAATTCGTAGCCCTTTGGGTGTGCAATCGTGAAGTCTACATCTGCGTGATTCATCCATTCTGCAAAAGAATTGGGTACACATTGTGGCAAAGCTTTGACATGGGGGGCCCAAGTTAAAACCACTTTAGGCCTTTGTACTATTTTATATTCATTGATCGTAATTAAATCCGTCAGGGATTGTAAGGGATGTCTGGTGGCTGATTCCAAACTGATCAATGGTTTACCGGTATATTTTAAAAATTGGTTTAGTACTTTTTCTGAATAATCCTCTTCTCTGTCCATTAAACCAGGAAAGCTTCTGACTCCTACGATATCGCAATATTGGCCGACAACGGCTGCTGCTTCTGAAATATGCTCGGCTTTGTCACCATTCATGATCACTCCTTCATTCATTTCCAATTGCCATGAATCAGCTCCTACATTCATGATCATCACTTCCATACCAAGATTTTGAGCTGCTTTTTGTGTGGAAAGACGCGTTCTTAAACTTGAATTAAAAAATAATAAACCCAATGTCCTGTTTTTTCCTAGGTGTTTATCAGAATAAGGCGTTTTCTTCATCAATAATGCTTCATTGATGAGATTTTGAATATTGTATGCGTCTTTTATTGAAGTGAAGTTGTGCATAATTTTTTATGGTAGCTTGATCTTAAAAGCAATTAATTTAGCAAAATTACCAAAATATATCGAATGGAAAGGGTTTAACCCCATATTTCATTTATATCCAAAAATTATCGGACACATTCCCAGCAATATAAAGGGGTAGGTTCAGGGAGATTGATTTGCTTTTCGCCTACGATCTCAAAATTATTTTTTTGTAAAACTTTTTGCGAATTGAGGTTGGAGATGGGTGTTTCAGCTTTTATTATTTTCAAATCGGGATCTTTAAAAGCCCAGTTTTTCAAAGCGCCAACAGCTTCGGTCGCGAAACCTGAGCCTCTAAATTTTTGGTCGATCACATAGCCTATTTCCGTGCAGCCTTCATTGTTTGGCATTCCTGACAATCCAATTCCCCCTATAGAGCAGGACTTTTCTTTGAGGATTATTTCCCAATTTGTGTACCAAGTAAATTCCAAGGGAAATTTTTTAGTCATGGGTAACCAAAAATCACGCAGGGCTAAAGCAGTTTCATCTTGATAAAACTTTTCGACTTCCCATGAGTTAGGTGAAAGATTGAGAAATTTTTCAAGACTTTCTCTTCCTGAAAGATTCCAAATTTGGAGCATTTCATGGTCAAGCGGAATAAGTTGGAGTCTTGATGTTTGAATGGATATCATGAAAACAATGAATAGATTTTTTGATTGACCTACAAATTAACCAAATTGGTCGCAAAAAATAAGCGTGTAATAAATAAAGATAGAATTTTGAGAACGATTTAAAAACACAAGATTTCAAATCGAACGGATTGCCAAAACAAACAAAATATGAAAAAATTATTTCTCTTATTTTCCCTATTGGGAGCTTGTCAAATTTCAAATGCTCAGATACCAGCTGGTTTAGGTGGTTTTTCAGGAGCCGCTCCTAAAAAAGAAGCTGTTGCAGCTCCAGTAGCACCGAAAGGATCTGCCAAAATTGTGGGTTATCTTTTAGATTCAACCGATTCTAAACCCGTTGAATTTGCATCGATCGCTTTAATCAATAAAACAACAGGCAGACCGGTCGATGGAACAGTCGCTGACCAAGTGGGTAAATTTTCAATCACGAAAGTTGCGGTTGGAAGTTACAAATTAGTTGCTTCCTTCTTAGGATATAATAGCATCACCATTCCGATTGAGATCACTAGTAAAAATGACGACAAGGATTTAGGTGTGATCCGAATGGGTTCTAACACCAAGATGCTTGCCGAAGTTACCGTGGAGGGCCAAAGAGCTTTAATTGAAGAGAAAGTAGACAGAACAGTTTATAATGCTGAGAAAGATCAAACAAACCGTGGAGGAGATGCAACAGATGTACTTAAAAAAGTTCCGATGTTATCAGTTGACTTAGACGGAAATCCTTCTTTGAGGGGTTCTTCTAATATCAAGGTTTTAATTAACAACAAGCCATCGACTATTTTGGCATCCAGTATTTCAGATGCGTTAAAGCAAATTCCTGCTGATATGATCAAGACGGTTGAGGTAATCACTTCTCCATCTGCGAAATATGACGCTGAGGGTAGTGCAGGTATCATTAACATTGTAACTAAGAAAAACACTTTACAAGGTTTAACTTTCTCTTTCGATTCATCAGCTGGAGTTAGGGGTTCTAATTTATCCATGAATGGAAACTTCAGAAACAAAACTTGGGGAATGACCTTAGGTGGTTTTGGACGTTCTGAGTATAATGTAAGTGGACATTCTGAGTCGATTCAAACTACTTCAAATAACGGTATTTTAACTAGGAATGTTCAGACTTCTGATACGAGACGTTCGGGAATGTTTGGTAATTATCAATTGGGTTTTGATTGGGATATTAATAAATTCAACTCCATTACGGCCTCATCAAGAATTGGTTTTAGAAATGGAAATAGCTGGGGTGATGGCTTACGCCAAGTAAAAAATGATAAGTTATTTAGTTTGAGAAATACGAATTCATTGGATGAGTCGGCTAACATTGATTTAAATGTAGATTATACGCATACATTTGAAAAACCACAAAAAGAGTTCAGTATTTTGGCGATGATATCCAATAACAATCGTTCAAATGATTTTTACAATGATATTATGAACCCGAATTCATCCATGTCTCAAATCATGAATTCAATCAAAAATATAAATGGTTCAGTTAACAAGGAAAGTACATTGCAAATCGATTATCAAACGCCAATCACCAAATTGCAAATGATTGAGTTTGGTGCTAAGATTATCGGTCGCCAAGTAAATTCTGATTATGCATCCTTCTTGAATCCAACGGGGAATGATCCTTCAAATTATACCAAAGTTAACTTAGCTAATTTGCCAAGTAACGTGTTTGATTATAACCAAAATATTTGGGGTACTTATTTCTCGTACACTTTAAGTACAAAAAGTAAGTGGAGTATGAAATTGGGTGGTCGTTATGAGCACACAGACATCGAGGCTAGTTTCTTGAAAAAAGAAGGTCAAAATTTAACCATTCCTCCTTACGGAGTTTTAGTTCCAAGTTTCAATATGTCGAAGACATTTAAGTCAGGTACTTGGAGATTTAGTTTCAATCGCCGTATTCAAAGACCAGGTATTCAGAATTTGAATCCCAACGTAAATGCTACAAATCCTTTGAATATCTCCATGGGTAATCCGAATCTGTCACCTGAATATGCGAATAATTATGAAATCAATTATAGCAAGTTCGTGAAGCAAACCTATATTTCTACTGCCATTTTTGTTCGGAATAATACGGGTGCGATCAACCAAATCAGAACAGTGATTGGAGATACTGTGAAAACTACTTCGATGAATATTGGAGTTGAGAATGCCTATGGAATGAACATTAATTTAAATATGAATGTAACAAATAAGTTGATGATCGGTGGTGGTGGCGACTTATCCTACATGGTTTTGAAAAACAATGTTGCTGATCCATTAATGAATGCAAGTAATCAAGGTTTGCAATCTAATTTCAGGATATCTGGAAATTACAACATTGGTAACGGTTGGGGTGCTCAGTTATTCTCTTTCTATCGTCCAAACCAAATCATGTTGCAAGGAAGTCAAGGAGGTTTTGGAATTTATAGCTTAAGCTTGAAGAAGGATTTCAAAAATAAGAAGGGTAGCATTGGTTTTGGAGCAGAGAATTTCTTGACGAATGGTATGACGATTCATAGCGAGACTAAAACGCCTTTAATTACTCAAGAAAGTAATAATGTCATGCGAAATATGAATTTCAAAATCAATTTATCGTACCGTTTTGGAAAAATGAGTTTCAATCCAACAAAGAGGAAAAAATCAGTTAGCAATGACGATCAAAAAGATGGTGGGGGCGATGCTACTCCTGCGCCTCAACAACCCATGATGATGCCTGGAATGGGTGGTGGTGATCGTGGAGGCCGTGGAGGCGGAGGTGGCTACAGTGGTGGCGGTGGATTTGGAGGCGGCGGTCCAAGATAATACTAGATAGGTTGTAAAATATTAGAGTTTTAGATTGTTTAAAAGAGAGAGACTTAATGTCTCTCTTTTTTTTGTCATAATCTTTATTTATTACGCTCGATGGTATAGCTGATCAAGTCTTCCAAAGATTTTCGGTAGCTAGATTCTGGAAATTGTTGCAAGAGCACTTTGGCTTCACTGGCATAATCATTCATGCGCATATTGGCATATTGAAGCCCTCCAGTGGATTTAACAAAATCAATCACCTCTCGTACTTTTTTAGGATTCTCTGATTCGTTTTTAATGAGTTGAATGATGTGCTTTTTCGTAGACCTCGTCGTATTTTGCAAAGCATAGATCAATGGCAAGGTCATTTTCTTTTCTTTGATATCGATCCCCAAGGGTTTACCAATTTCCGCATCCCCATAGTCAAAAAGATCATCTTTGATTTGGAAGGCTATCCCGACTTTTTCGCCAAAATTTCGAGCTATTTCTACGTAATGAGAATCGGCCTCTGTGGATTGCACCCCCACTGCGCAACAAGCAGAAATCAACGTAGCCGTTTTTTTTGTAATAATATCAAAATATACCTCTTCTGTAATATCTAATTTTCTCGCTTTTTCAATTTGGAGTAACTCGCCCTCTGACATTTCCCTCACTGCGGTTGATACCGATGTTAGTAAATCAAAATCTTTGTTTTCTACGGACAATAAAAGACCTTTTGAAAGGAGGTAGTCGCCTACAAGGACCGCTATTTTATTTTTCCAAATGGCATTGATGGAGAAAAAACCTCTACGGTAGTTTGAATCATCGACCACATCATCATGAACAAGAGTGGCTGTATGAAGTAATTCAATCAATGCTGCTCCTCGATAGGTTTTTTCATTGATGGTTCCCACACATCCCGCTGTTAAAAAAACGAACATGGGTCTAATCTGTTTCCCTTTTCTTTGGACAATGTAATTCATGATGGTGTCCAAAAGCATTACTTTGGACTTCATAAATTGCCTGAATTTTCCTTCAAACTCCTTCATGGGTTCCGCAATAGGGGCCTGAATAGAGTTGATCGAATAGGACATAGGTGAAATCTTTTCTAGAGGATATTTGAAATTGTGTAAATTTAAGCACAATTTAGGATAATCCGTTTTCCATTTTTAAATATTGCTTCATTATGAGTAACATTTTAGTGCTTGCCGGTGGATCAGTAAAAGGAGCGTTTCAAGCTGGAGTTATGAAAGCTATGATGGAGCGTGGTTATCAGCCCGATGCGGTCTATGGTGTTTCGGCTGGAAGCTTAAATGCGGCCTATTTTGTGAACCAATTGGGCTTGCAGGCGATTACGGGTGAGCCGATTTCATTCACTCAAGCTTCTCAAGACTTGTGGGATTTTTGGGAAACAAGAATTGTAAGCCCTGAAAGTTTATCAAAACCATTTAATATTTTCCAATTAGGCCTTTCAGCGCTGAGGAAAAAATTCAAAGGATTGGTCGACACAAAGCCTTTACGCAATTTATTAACGGAGGTTTTATCGATTCGCAACTTACATGCGAGCCCTATTGACCTAAAAATAGGGGCTGTAAATATCATGGATGGAACGATGTATTACGTGGATTCTTCGGAAGAATATTTCCTTGATTATTTGATGGCCTCTTCGGCTGTACCTATTTTGATGCCGGTGGTTAAGATTCATGGAGAATCGCGAAGAAGCTTTTTAGACGGAGGTTTACGCGATGTGGCACCCATTAAAAAAGCGGTTGATGATGGTGCAAGCCACATTGTATGCATAAGCTGTCACATGGAATCCATTGAAGGGGGACATTTTGATTCCGGGGATTTACTGGCATTAGTGGACCGTGTGATGGACATTGCCGTGAATGAAATTCTAAATGCCGATATTAAAGAAGTAATGATTTCCAATACGACCATCGACATTCAGTCGATCCGACCACCCCAACCACTCACCATTGACATTCAAAATTTCAATAAAATGGATATTCGACGAATGCTTGAGCTCGGTTATCAAGTAGGGCAGGATATTAAGATTAATTAACTTTAGCTGATTATACCGACATGATATCTTTTTCCTTATCGGCAAAAATAGCATCTATTTTTGAGATAAATCCATCAGTCATTTTTTGAATCCTATCCTCAGACGATTTGATATCATCTTCAGAAACGCCTTCGCCTTTAAGCTTTTTAATGCTATTATTTCCATCTTGACGTGCATTTCTAACATTAATCTTAGCGACTTCAATTTCTTGCTTGACACGCTTAACTAAATCACGTCTTCTTTCTTCTGTTAAAGGTGGGATAGAAAGTCTGATTAATTCACCATCATTCATCGGATTTAAGCCTAGGTTTGAATTGCGAATCGCTTTTTCAATCTCTCCAAAAATACCTTTTTCAAAAGGTTTAATTGCGATTGTTCTCGCATCAGGAGTTGTTATGGAAGAGGCTCCAGTTAAGGGAGTCGGCATTCCATAATAGTCGATCATGATACCTTCTAACATGGCAGTGCTCGCCTTCCCTGCTCGAATTTTTGATAATTCAATGTTTAAATGTTTGATGGCACCCTCCATGGTTTCTTGTGATGCCTCAATATAAAACTCTAATTCTTCCATTTTTTAACTAATTAATGTTCCCACGTCTTCTCCAGATACAAGTGCAGCTAAATTGCCAGTCTTGTTCATGTCAAATACAATGATAGGAACTTTATTTTCTTGGCATAAGGTAAATGCCGTTGTATCCATTATTTTTAATCCCTTGCCGATGGCCTCGGCAAAACTTAGGTGAGTATAACGGGTAGCAGTTGGATCTTTTTCTGGATCAGCCGAATAAACTCCATCCACTCTAGTTCCCTTTAAAACTACATCCGCTTCTATTTCAATCGCCCTCAATGAGGCAGTAGAATCCGTTGTAAAATAAGGGTTTCCTGTACCTGCACCAAAAATAACAATCCTACCTTTTTCTAAGTGACGCATCGCCCTTCTTCGAATGAAAGGTTCGCATACGGCTTCCACTTTGATAGCGGTCATCATGCGCGTATATAATCCTTGTTTTTCAAGCGATGCCTGAACGGCCATTCCATTGATTACAGTGGCTAGCATGCCCATGTAATCACCCTGAACTCGATCAATCCCTGCTTTGGCAGCACTTGCCCCTCTAAATATATTTCCACCACCTATCACGATAGCCACTTCCACGCCCAAATCATGTACTCGCCTTATTTCTTCAGCGTATTGCCCAAGAATGGTTGGATCTATTACCTCTGTGTCGGTCGACAATGATTCTCCAGAAAGTTTCAACAGAATTCTTTTGTATTTTGGGTCTTTCATTCAAAGAGGTTTTAGGATAATTTTAAACAAATTTAGAAAAAATATTCTGCTATTTTAATCAGTCTCTAAGGTTTTCTCTTTTGCTAGGGGTAATTTCCACCAAGGCAAATAGGGATAGGCATGATGTTCATAATGATAGCCAAAAAAATAACAGGAAATGAAAGCCCAAACATGATTTTTGGATTGGCTTCGGGATTGTTGGACATTCCCCTCTTCATGCGTACCCCGATGTGGTAAATACGTGCCAAAATAAAATAATTGCAACGTGCTTAAGATGGCAGGAAGTTCCCACATCAGAATCAAATTCCACATGGGGAACCAAAGTTTTAAAATATTGTAGGTAATCGCCATGGCTAAAACTTGCTGCCAAGTTACATATTGCCACATGAATTTAAACCACCAAATAAAGAAATTTCCTTGATGCACATCAGGATCATTTTCTGTGTTCACATGCTTATGATGCATATGATGCTTTGTTTTCAATTTCCCATATTGATTAAAGGCAAACAGAATCGTACAAAATTTCCCTAAGGCATCATTAATTTTTGGGTATTTTGTACTGACCACTCCATGGATGGAATCATGTGAGGTGATAAATAAACCTGTGTACAAATGTGTTTGAAGTAAAATGAGCGCATATACCCAAGGATTGGAAAAGCTTAATTCTAAATGAATCCCGACATACAGGTTTAAAAACCAACAACTGATGATCAACAAAGCCCACAAAATTCCAGTATTCCCTAAAGACTTATTCATGTCTCATTTGATGATATTAATAGATTACCACAAAACTATGAAAATTGTTTCAGCATTTTAATGAATTAGGCCACCAAGACCTTTGTTAATTTAAAAGGGTTTCCTTTTTCATAAGTTGCTTTCCCACCTCACAAGAAGCACATTTTTTTAATAGGCAATATTGATGATACCACTGTATGCATCCCTGTGAATCCCCAGAATGTTTCATCTTTAGCCCATGCTCGTTGAAAATCCGAGTCACAAAATTGTTTTCAGCCCTTAATTCTCGCATCCATCGGAGGGCTTTTTGTTCGTATTTTGAGTCATTTTTGTAGGCTGAATAGCAAATTAGCATGGGAATCATGGTATTGATGCATATCGATTCAAAAGCTGAACGGCCAATCACCGAATGGTTTCCATTTCCTTTTTTGCCAAAATGATAATGTTGCTGCCAATACTCATTGAGCGGAGTTTCAAATAAAGTTTTGATCGTTTTCAAATCTTGCATTTCCAGTAGCAATGAAATTAAACTACAATTTGACCGAATCAATTCGGCAAATTGGGCGATTCGAACCGTAGGGAAATTAGGTGGACGCATGCGTAAAAACTTCCAATCGGAATGATTTAAATAGGTATTTGGCCAGTCATGTTTCTTTTTTAAATGAATAAATTCTCTCCGTAATTCCCATTGATATTCATCTCGGATGTCTTCTTCTAACATACCCGCTAAGCCAAATAAGGAAGCTTCAATCCCATAAATCCGATCCCGATATCGTAAAATCAATTTGAGTGGCATCGATTGTGCCAGCCTAAACATCGGCTCCGCATTAACAGAAAACCCAAAACTTCTGGCCATTGATTGGTAAAAAGTTTCCTCCCAATCTCCTTGTGTGCTGATTAATAATTGCTCGATTTGACTGACTTTTTTTGCTTGTCTTTCTCGCAAGCATTTTGCCATCATCTTTTCTTTTGATGCATCATCCACTGACTCAAACATCGGTCCGCAGGGTAGATTGGCCCCGTCGACTGATTTTTTAATTTCATAAGCCGCAATCGTTTCTGGATTTACTTGGGTCGACAAGCAGAGGGAAGGTATCGAGGTGCCATTTTGATATTTGATCATTAAGTCATCATTCCAGACGACATGTAAAATGACATTTTCATACGAGAGATCTTTTTGATGTGCGTGCTGAATCCAGTCCGATGCATTGATATGTAGCTCCACGGTTCCTACCCAGTCTAATTCATTAATTCTGATTTTAGCTTGTTGGAAATCTGCCCCCGCATTCGAATTTTCTATGCCAGGATGAATGACAGATATTTTATCGCCCGTAGACGTCAACAAATTTTGATGGTTGAACAACTGATTTTTCCACAAATACGAGATGAATAGCTCATTAACCATAATACATTTTTTTATGATCCGAAGATAAATGAACTACTGATAATTAAACTGATAAACTAGATCAGGTAATTGATAATGAATTTGTAGAGACGCGATTCCTCGCGTCTAATTTTTTGCGCGCATCGGAAATAGACGCGAGGTATCGCGTCTTTACAGCTTGGGAATTTTAGACGCGAGGTATCGCGTCTCTACGCAAAAACTATTTGGATTTATTGACCACATAAATGCCGGCCAATAAGACCAGCATGAATATGATTTGAGAAAAATAAATGGCTTCGCCGTCGAAAAAGCCCCATCCCACTGCCACAATCGGGATTAAATAGGTGACTGAACTCGCGATGACCGCTGTGGTCCATTTGATAATTTGGTTAAATAATAACATACCTAAGGCAGAACCTAAAAGACCTAATCCGATGCCGGCCAACAATGGCCAAAGATGTTCAGAGTCCACAGGAACGCTGAAAAATCCAGAAAAGCCCATAATTCCCAGGGCGATAGGTCCGATCATCATGAAAATTCCGGAAGTGGACGTTAAGGGATGCAAGCCAGATAATTTGGTTTTAACAATGTGCATGTTGATGCCATACAAAAGTGTGGCGAAAACCACCCACAGCGCATGTACATTAAAATCGATCTGAAACCCTTTCCCAGAAACCAGTAATCCGATACAACCGATTAGGCCAATTAAAATTCCTAGGGTCTGTTTGACGATGAATTTTTGAGCAAAAAATAAAATACCAATGATCAGCGCAAATAGGGGAGTGAAAGCATTTAGCATGCCCGAAAGCGCACTGGAAAGATGTTGGCCCGCCAACGAAAACAATAGTGCCGGCAGCATATTTCCCGTTAATCCTGCCCACATTAACGGTTTCCATTGTTCACGTGCTATATGTTTTCTGCGTTGCCAGAAAAAGGGAATAAAAAATATAGTCGCTGAAAAGATTCTTAAAGCACCCACTTGCATGGCCGAATAGCCAACCAGGCTTTTTTTGACTAATATAAATGAACTGCCCCAAATTAATGAGAGCAATAATATCGCTAGAAAAACAAATAGCGGGGACTTAGTTTCAGTGGACTTCATGAAAAATTATTGAACAAATTCTGGTTGGTAAAATTCAGAAACCTCCTGTAAAATACCCTTGATTTCATCTAAGGACATAGAGGTAACCAGCCTGCTTCTGAAAGGTTTAAAATGATCCATCCCCCGGAAATAATTCGCGTAATGACGGCGCATCTCCACGATACCTCCGTGATTTCCTTTCCAACGAATCGAAAAGTCTAAATGAGTTTCACATACGTTTATACGCTCTTGGATGGTTGGAGGAGGCAAATGATTTCCAGTGGCCACAAAATGTTTGATTTCTTTAAAAATCCAGGGATAACCAATCGACGCACGACCTATCATCACCCCATCCACTCCATACCTATTTTTATATTCCAACGCCTTCTCTGGAGAATCAATATCCCCATTTCCAAAAATTGGAATTTTGATGCGTGGATTCTCTTTTACTTTTGAAATCAATCGCCAGTCGGCCTCCCCCTTATACATCTGAACGCGAGTCCGCCCATGAACTGTAAGCGCCTGAATGCCAATATCTTGAAGGCGCTCTGCCACATCTTCGATGTTTTTTGTGGAATCATCCCAGCCTAATCTTGTCTTTACGGTGACAGGCAAATGAGTTGATTTGACCACGGCAGAAGTCATCGCCACCATTTTGGGAATATCTTGTAATAAGGCCGCTCCGGCACCTTTGCAGGCGACTTGTTTGACGGGGCAACCGTAATTTATGTCGATTAAATCAGGTCCCGCTTGTGTCGCGATCTCGGTACAGGCCGCCATGGTCTCGATGGAACTGCCAAATAATTGAATGCCAATCGGCCTTTCGTATTCAAAAATATCTAATTTCTGAACGCTCTTAGCCGCGTCCCGGATTAATCCCTCGGAGGAAATAAATTCGGTATACATCATATCAACCCCATTTGCTTTGCAAACTGCGCGGAATGGGGGATCCGATACATCCTCCATTGGGGCTAAAAGCAATGGAAAATCTCCTAATTCGATGTTACCTATTTTGACCATTCTGTTTAAAAATTGCTTAAATTTACGACCATTATGGAAGAAAACTATCATCTGGGGCCAAACGCTTGGCTTTCTCTTACGTCAAAATTACTAACTCTTTTTGGATTTTTCCTGTTAGGAAGCTTTTTGGGGCAGTTTTTTGGCCTTTTAGCCGTTGTTTATATTATTGGATTTCCTACGGCTAACATAGAGCAATTTCAGAAAATGGTCATGGATTTCATGGTTCATCCGGAGAAATATGAAAATGCATTTCAAGGCATGATGGCTTTGCAATGGTTTACCGCCTTATTTACTTTTGTCTTGGGATCTTGGGCCTACCTTCATTACATTGAAAAGCGTTCGATCTCGGAATTAAATGTAGGTGAAGCACCTAATTGGAAAATATTTTTATGGGCTATCTTGACCATTTTAGTTTCAATGCCTTTATTAGAATATGTCATTCAGTTAAATCAAAATTTGATTTTGCCTGCAGGTTTTGAGGAATTGGAATCTTGGATGAAGACCTCGGAACAAAACATGGCCCAACTGACGAAATTTCTTTTAAATTTTACGTCTCCCACTGATTTTGCCATTGCCATTGCAGTTATTGGCGGAATGGCTGCCTTAGGGGAGGAAATCTTTTTTAGGGGCGTGGTCCAGTCGCTTTTTGAGCGTTACATTGGAAATGCGCATGTGGCCATTTGGGTTTCTGCTGCCATTTTTAGCTTCATCCACATGCAGTTTTACGGATTTTTCCCAAGGCTTTTCTTAGGGGCCTTTTTTGGATACTTATATGTTTGGTTTAGAACGATTTGGGTTCCGATTGCCGCGCACTTTTTTAATAATGCTTGGACGCTTTTGATGCATTATTTATACCAACAAAAACAAATTCAAATTAATCCAGAGGAAATGGGTGCCATGGTTCCTTGGTGGTCGGCTTTATTATCCCTTGCCTTAGTTGCCTTTTATATTAAGCGTTTATATACCTTTAAAACGGATTAGGATGGAGGATTGGAAAATCATAGGACAATCGAGAACCGGAATCGATTTAGAAGTGCAGAAAGGTTTGTTGGAGGAAATTCACCAAATTCCCGCCGTGGTGGTCAATAAAAAATTCAGTGCCTATGATTTAGGGAGTTGGGAATTGTACGTGCACAAAGATGATTTTGAGCGAGCGGACTTAATTTTAAACAAGCAATAATATGGGTTTAAAAGAAATGAGTAATTTACAGCAGAGAGTCATTGCCGCGATTGTCGCCGTGCCATTTTTGCTCTTTTGCGTGCTTTATAGCGATTACACTTTCTTAGCTCTTTTTCTATTTATTGGAGTTTGTGCCCAATTGGAATTTTACAAATTACTAGGAAGTTTTGGTGGTAATTTGCCACTCACTTTTTACGGTACTTTTTGTGGGGTGGTACTACATTTATTGACTTTTTTTATTGAAAAAGGGGAAATTGGCTATCATAATTATTACATCCTTTCGCCCTTATGTGCGCTGATTTTTTTCATAAAACTTTATAAAGCTAAAGACGAAAAGCCCTTTAAAAACATTGCCTATACATTTTTAGGCATTATTTATGTGGCCTTGCCCTTTGCGCTTTTAACGGTATTGGCCTTCATTCAAAATGATACCTATGACCCTAATATTGTTTTGGGCTGTTTGTTTTTACTTTGGGCCAGTGATTCAGGGGCTTATTTTGCAGGTACCAAAT
>Ga0214919_10000275_pt1 | contig 86775 bp, 79 predicted proteins | sample LL1503_MetaG_FD_177994 | JGI IMG/M metagenome (GOLD analysis project Ga0214919, IMG submission 177994) | Freshwater microbial communities from Lake Lanier, Atlanta, Georgia, United States - LL-1503 | ecosystem: Environmental > Aquatic > Freshwater > Lake | place: USA: Georgia | collected...
GTCTGTGCCGCCACCGCCGCCGCCGCCGCCATATGCTATAACAGTGTCAAAAAGACTATTTGACCCACTTGTTCCTCTTGTTCTTGTTCCTGTGGCGCCAGCACCAATTGTGATTATTGCAGTCGTACCTGCAACGGCATACTCGTTTGACGTTTTAAATCCGCCAGCGCCTCCCCCACCTTGCCCAGCAAGGTTTGTTGCGCCTCCCCCGCCTCCCCCGCCAGCAACCAACAGGTAATTAAATAAAAATCCAGTTGTATAGCTAGTAACCACTAAGCCACCTGTTATTGTCAATCCCGATATAGTCAGCGCCATTTACTCAATTCCATTAAATGACTGGTGCTGAACTTAAATATTTCACTACAGGGCCAGTAAAATCTAACCAGAATGAGTATGCACTGTTGCTGACATATTCGTACATTCTATCGTTATTGGTATTATACCAAAAATCGCCAGGTGCAGCTGGGGCGGGCGCACTGCTTTGTGTTTTAATACTGCCCGAACTAAATGCCACACCGTTAGCCCAAAATACACCACCAGTAGTAACAACTCGTTCGCCTACGTAGACATTGCCCTGTATACCAGCACCGCCCGCAACCTTTAAGGCACCTGAGGTGGTACTGGTTGATACGGTGTTATTGCTGGTTACGATCTGTTGTGTAGTAGTTCCACTGAATACCCCAGTAGCACCAGTAGCACCAGTTGGGCCTGTTGCGCCGGCAACTCCCGATGGACCTGTTGCACCAATACTTCCGGTATAACCAGTTACACCTGTTGCACCTTTAGGACCCTGCCCACCTTGTATTGAATCCTGAATAGCAATATAATCAATTTGTGTTGCGTGTGCAGCATTACCAGTGTTGCTGTGATATAATCTAACAGTAGCAACTCCGGCCAGTATATAATTTACACTATTCAATACTTCAAGTGCAAATTGATAATACCCAGCCAAACCAGTATATGATCCTACATTATCCCACGTTGATGTAAGATAATTGTATACCTGTATGTAAATTGTATGTCCAGAATTTGTGGTGTAATTGATATTCATTACCACACGGTTAAACTTAACCACGCCCACAAAGCCAACTGTAACAATCCAAGCTGGGCCAGCATGGGTACCATCAGTTATACTGTACGAGTTGCCATCATTGAATGTTTGTATATCGCTGAGACTACCGGATACATAAACACCATTGGTCAGTGCAATAGAATCTGCTATATAACTTATTGATTCTGGAGTGGTGCCGCTTGCACCAGTTGGTCCAGTAGCGCCTGTTGCGCCTGTTGCGCCTATTCCAGTGGGACCAGTGGGCCCAGCCGCGCCCGATGGCCCTGTTACGTTGCCTACATCTGTAAAACTAGATCCAGTCCAAACAGCAAGATGTCCGCTGCTGGTTAAAACATAGCCATCGCCTAACGTACCAGTGACTGTTGCAGCAGGACCATTTAAGTAAGTGATGTCAGTAACTGAGCCAAGTACTGTAATACTAGTACCATCAGTGCCTTTACTACCAACATAACCAATTGGGCCTGTTGCACCTGTTGCACCAGTGGCACCAAAACTTCCAGTGTAGCCAGTTGTACCAATACTACCAGTATAGCCTAGACTACCAGTTGCACCAGTTGCGCCGTCACTACCTCTACTGCCAGTATAACCAGTGTCCCCAATTGGGCCCACGATCTTACCAATGTCGTTCCATTGACCTGTGGCTAAATTCCAAAACCATAAGCTACCATTTAGATGTGCGCCACCGTCGCCAGTGACTACAATCCAACCATAACCAGCATAGTCATTCCAATTCATTGGGGCGGCTGGCAAATCACCTATAGTTGCTTTTGTTCCTTGCAAAGTAACACTAACACCCTGTGCTCCGGTGTTGCCGGTCGCACCTTGAATACCAGTTGAACCAATGCTACCAGTGTAGCCCCTGGGGCCAGTAGTACCGCTTGCGCCTGTTGATCCGCTGGGACCAATTGGGCCGGTAGGACCACATGCACCGGTTGCACCAATTGGACCGGTTGCACCGGCTGGACCTGTTGCACCAGTTAGACCTGTATTGCCTTTACTACCAGTATAGCCTGTTACTTGTGCTGTTGTTGATGTAAATGCCCAAATATCAGCATCAGTACCATCTGCGCCGTATTGCGCAAATCGTAAATGTACTCCGCCCGGAACTTTAGCTGCATCGGGAATACTGAATACTTTTTGTAACCATGTATCAGACGGGGTAGCAGAGTACGATACTGTGTACATGGACGTCCATGTACTACCACCATCTGTGCTGTACTCGACTTCTAAATCTTCTTCAGGAACCTGTGCAGAATCTTTATACACATAGAACATGGCATAGTTAATACCATACAAATATATTCTATATTGGTTGGCAATTGATCTAGTACCAACGTCTTGATTAAAAACAATAATTGGCGTGTCTGCGGCAACTGCTGCTGTTGTTGTGTAAGACCTTGCGCCCGGGGTTGACCTAATGGCTTTAGTCAGCGTCACTGCCGAATTCAGCGATATGTCAATGATTGCATACGATGACCCGGTTAGCCCCACAGACCCTGTATAACCAGTTGCACCAAAGCTGCCTGTATAACCAGTTGCGCCAACGCTGCCCGTATACCCAGTGACCCCAGTGGGTCCAGTGGGTCCAGTGGCACCAGTACTACCTTTGCTGCCAGTATAGCCCTGTGGACCTGTAATACCTTGCGCACCTGATAAATCACTTGAGTATACAAACGTAACTCCGTTCCAAAGATACAGTCTAGAATCTTCTGAGTTTTCTACGTTGTTGGTGTTGATAAGAGCAAATTGCCCCGACACAAACCCATCGGGCGGGATATCCGCCATCATTTCTGCTACAGAAACATAGGTCCTAGCAATGGTAAATGACATACCAGTTTCGCCTTTAGAACCCACATAACCCACGCTGCCAGCATATCCGGCGCTGCCTGTGTAGCCAGTGTTAAAGTACGGAGCGCCATTGGCGTAATAGTAGTGGTCAGTGTACACTGACGCTGTGACAATATTTCCGCTGGTGACCACGTTGCCGGTGGCGGCGTCTATATTTAGATTGCCTACCGTGAGGCCATTTTTTGCTATGAAATTCTTATTGGCCACAGTTCATTTTCCCTATAGGCTTGTATGTTATTTATCTAGAATAACCTAAGCTGGGAATTGGGTTATCCTTTGCGGATTACATACCCAATTGGTGTGCTAGAACCCAAAGTAGTTCGCTGATATGTAATTGTAACACTACTGCTGTCACCTTGAGCCAGTAAATCAATGTTGCCAGTGGTAACGTCTGATGCATAGTTAGCAACTTCGTGATTGCTGTCGCTTAGTAGTACTGCGTACTCGGTAAAAAATGCAGTTGATCCATCGTTAACACAATCAATAGTACTAAACTTGTACCTGTTGTTTATGTTGTCTTTTGCAGTCAGCAACCATCTCACTGTAGTAGTCCCAGCTACAGGAACGTAATCGGCCACAACTAGATCGTCGGCTACAGTAACTCGCCCATTATAGATATTGCTACTGGTAACGTATGGGCTGCCGTTGGCATAAAACAAATTGTTGGTAAAAACGTTACCAGTTACTGTTGTTGCTACTTCGACATTACTAGACCATATACGCTGTCCCTGTGGATTTGTAGTTAATACGCTGCCAGCTGGTGCTGTACCCAAATTAGGTTCAGCTTCCGCTGGCAGTAAAAACTCGTACCGATCTTCACTGACTTCCGTTGGCGGTACTACTACTACTCGGCCGCTGGTAAGAGTGCGGGTATTTTTCATGTTATGGATTTACACTTTCAATAACACTAACAACCATCTGACTTGCGCCCGATATCGATGCATTGGCTTTTAATACATCGCCTGTTTGCAAAATTAATTTGCCACCAATGATGTTCATGGCATCGTGCTTGGGTATTAGGCCATTTTTAATAATGTTTGTGGGTACACTAGATCTAATAAAATCTGATGTTACTGAAATTGTGCTTTCGCTAATATTACTAATCTGTGCCAACAAAACAATACTGGTATATCCACCGGGAGTTGTGTAAACTGTACTACTACTTGTAGTTAAGTTTGCTGTGTATGTTTTAAAAACGTTAATTGCGGTTGCCATAATTATCCTTCTAGAGCCAGTATGTATGGTGTCATCATGGCAAACATACTGCGTGTAAAGCTGTCACCAGTGATAGAACCCGTTGATTGGTTAATGGTTAAATTTGAACCAATTTTAAAATTACCTTTATGATCAGTACCAGTAAATGTTACTCGACCACCATTTGTAGCTATTACTTCGTTTGCCTCAACAGGGATTCCCCCGTATTGCGGTAGTGCAGTAGCAGGATTAGTACCTGCACCCACATACTCAAATGTATGTGCGCTGGCAATAATTGCGCTGCGTTGATAGAATCTCACAGTGGTATTATCGGCCAAACTGTTTACATAAGTTTCTTGTATAGTAACTTCGTATGTTAATCCATCAACTTGTCTAACTGTGTCAATGCTGTAATAGTTACCATCACCGTCTATGGTCATAGTATGATTAACTTTGGGCTGTCCGCTAAGGCCACGTATTTGAAATACGCCGGCGATGCTTGATCCGTAGGTGTAGCCACTTAGTGCCTCGGCACCTTTACCATCAGCAATCAATCCATAGTTACCAATACTAGAATCACTTCCGTTTAAGGTACAGAATGCACCAGACTCGCAATGAATACCAATGTCACAAGCAATTGTATAGATATTAACCAATTGACTGTAGCCCAAATTGGTTATGTGTATGCCTTTGCCGCCTCGATTAATTATAGTAAAGAATCCTACAATCATTGCTTTGGTACTGGTAGCACTGGTCAAGTTACCGTCAATTTTAACTGCTGTACCTGTTGTAGTGCTGCTGGTAATATTTTGTATGTAAGGACTCACGTATACATTTTGCGTTGCTGTTGTCGGGTCGTAAGCAAAACCGTTGGCCAAGTAGTCCTTAATAGTTATACCCCAAACATAACACCCAGCCTTGACATAAAATATATCCGAGGTTGGTGAACTGGGAATTACGGTAACTGTGCGCAGATCGTTGCCAATTAAACTTACATTGGCAGGAATGGTAATTGGGTTAATTTCTGTGTATGTACCGGGCGCCACATGTACACTGGTTCCTGAGGTGGCTGCTGCTAGTGCAGATTTAATAGTCAACTTGGGAGTGTTAAGTCCACCAATATTGAGGTCATTTCCATTTTTAGCCACATAAATTATATTAGAACTAGATGGAGTAATGTATGGGTTGCCGTTACTGAATTTTAAATTATCAGTATAAACCGTATTAATATATGCCGATCCAGCAATACCTACACCACCTGCTACAATTAACGCGCCAGTTGTTGTACTAGAACTAACGGTGGTGCTGCGTAAATCAATGTCTTGATAAGAAAAATTACCAGTTAACGTAACTGTGTCTAAACTGACATTACTGATGAATGACTGTACGTTACCTACTTGTTTGATGGTGTTGTCCGAGTGCTTGACATACAGTATGCCGTCGGCAGTGTTAATGGCCACTTCGCCAACTACAAGATCGTTGGCATCTGGAATTTTTCCCGGTACCGCGGACCGTTTTAATTTAATTGTATTTGCCATAGTTATGGTCAATCCTCATGCTATATAGCCAATGCACAAATAAAATCAGGGGATAAGTCCCCCAATTACTGTCATTTTTGAACTCTAAGTATATTTATTCTTTAATAGGTGCCGCCATCAATTGTGTCCGAACTGCCAATGATTTCGTACCCATTTTTAAAAATTGTTCCGTTTGTACTAATGTTGCCGCTGACTTGCAGGCGCTGTCCAATACTAACATCACCAGCAACAGATATTGCACCAGTAGCATAGTTTCCTGCGGTATAGCTAGTGGTGGCATTAAACACCGCAGTATTTGCACTAATTGCATTGATTCCTAAGGTTTGTGTGCTGTAATCGTATGTAAATGCAGACGAACCGACTAAGACATTGCCAGCATTAGCATAAACTATTTGTTTAGATGTTACATTACTGGTGGTTAGAGTACCTGTACTTACTGCATTTGCGGTAACATTTCCGGTGCTGAGATTACTGGCAGTCAACTGCCCAACATTAAAGTTTGATGCTTGTATGTTGCCAGTTATTGTTAAGTTTCCAGCTACACTGAGGTCACCTGTGGTAGCATTAAGTGTTATTTTACCAGATCCAATGTTGACGTTAGATGCAATGCCCAAATTACCCGAGTAGGTAACAAGATTGTTAACTGTTAATGTATTGCTACTGCTGTTATAAGTTAATTGTGCATCGTCAGTTAACTGCCCGCTAGATCCAGCAAATACCACACTACCACTGGCCAAGCTGCTGTCTGTTACATGACCTGCAGTCAGTGTGTTTACTACTGTTACCCCACCAGGTGCATTTAGTTTGATATAATCGCCGGCGTCATTTCCTGCCAGCAGCTCAAGTACTGTGTTTTCACCCGAGTAAGCATAGTATTGGATTCTAGCATAATCGCCAGTGCCCCCACCAGGATTATTTGGAAATATAATGCCCTGGTTAGTATCGGATCCTGCACTTGGTTTTATTAGTCCAGCAAAACTATCACCCGTAACTGCGCCAGTAAAATTTCCACCACCTTCTACCCTAATACTTCGTCCAAGGCTCCATGCGTCATGATTGTAATCATATTCTATTCTTGCAAAACCATCTGCTCCCAAGTTAAGTGATATACCACCGCCTTGCGACTGTGCTGCATTAAGAGAATCTTTACCTAACTCTATGTTTAAATCACCAACGCTAATTGTAGTTGCATCAACTGTGGTAGTTGTACCGTGTACTGTTAAATTACCACCAATTATTGCATCACCAGTGGATTCTAATTTTGTAAATTTACCAGATGATGCCGTTGTTGTTCCTATTGCAACGCCATTGATATTTCCGCCAGTGATAGAAACAAAAGAAGCATCTTGTGATGCCAGTGTACCAAAGCTGGCGCCACCACTAGTAAATCCCCCAGTGATAGCTAGATTACCCGTAATAATTAAGTTACCAATTGTAGCTTGGTTATTAACAGATATATTACCAGCTGATATATTACCAGCTGTTGTTATGTTTCTTGTTGCTACTAAATTGTTACCAGAAATGTTACCTGTTGCTGTAACTGATGTTACTGATATGCTGCCGCCTGTGATAGTAACTGCGTCAGCATTCTGTGTTGCCATAGTGCCCAACCCAGCGACGCTGGCAACAGGTATTGTATTTGAACTTGTAGTAGTCGCGCCTAGGCCGCGCAGGTATCCAAAAAAACTAGCTCTACCTGTACCGCCGCTGGCCACTGGTACTATGCCACTGGAAATAGTAATATCACCAGCTACACCACCGGGATTGGTAATAGTTAAAAACGAACTGGTAGTGGTAACGGCACGCATGGCCAAATTGCCATATGTGGTTCGTGTTAGAATACCTGCTGAAGAATTTTTTGGCAATCTAGATAATGAAATATTATCTTTGCTGAATATTTGTGTTATAGTTAAATTGGTTCCGTCAACTACAACTGTACCAGTGGTTTCCAACCTCCATGTACTACCAGCATAGACGGTACCCTCACTTACAATATATTCAGTGCCAGAGTAGATACCAGTGATACTGTTAGAATCAGAACTTCTTACCAACGGTACGCCAGTAGCAGTAAACACATACACGCCGTTTTCTGAACTGGTGCTTTGCCCAGTTAACAATACTTTATCATATGTGTTAAGTACTACATCATCAAACAATGTAGGAGACGGTGTAGTTATGTTAACTGAACTAGTCGCTGCTGCTCTAACTAGTATAACCGGGGTTGCTGTTTGTCCGGACTGGCGCATCATGATGATCTGACGTCCAGCAGTGGTGGTTATGTATAGTGCTTGCCCATCATACTCTATTGCTCCACTAGGGGCGCCACCATTAAGCGTCCCACTCGACAGTACCAAAGGTACACCACCCGCGGCCTGCGCTGTTAATGTTAGTGTACCATTCAATGTGGAAGTGTTTTGTACGGTTATTCCGTTATAAAAACTAGCAGTGTTTTGTACCACTAGATCTGTAGTAGTCAATGTTAGTCCAACGCCTAGGCCGCCCACAACAACCAATGCACCAACGTTGATATCACTACTGTCAGTTGAGTTGTTAATTGTTATTGCTCGAGTTGTACTAGCGCCCCGGGCTGTGACTGTACTTAGAGTTTCTGAGAGGTTAACCCCTGACAAGGCACGGCCATAACTATCTACAGTAACTGCGGTATATGTGCCCGGACTAATGCCGCTGGTATCTAAATTAATTTGTGATCCAGTCTTAACTAGCCCGTATCCTACAGATAAATTTAATGCTGAGCTGCCCCAACGTAAATTACCTGCTCCGTCAGTGGTAAGTGCGTACCCATCTACGCCACCACTGATTGCTAATTGTGTGGGTGCTCCTAAATTAATTTGTGATCCGGTCCGTGCTGTTATTGCGTCAACTGCTAGATTTGTAACATTAACATTAGTACTATTAACGGTAGAAATACTAGCAGTAGTACCAGTTTGCGTAGTAATGGATCCATTGGTAGCAGAAATAGTTCCTACAGTAGCAGTATTGGTTACATTTAGTGAGTTAAATGTGCCTTGTGTGGCAGTAACTGCTATTGCGCTGAATTGATTAATGTTACCGCTACTAGCGGTTATGGCGCCAGAATTTTGTATACTTGTACTGCGTATGGCCCCAACACTTAAACTATAAGCAAGCGTAGCATGTGCTGCGGTGATATTACCCGAGCCAATTAAATTATCTAAATATACATTACCGGTAAGACCAATACCACCTATTATGGTCAAATGTCCAGTTGTCTTACTGGTACTATTTAACCCACCAGTTAATGTAATCTGATATGGGTAATTGGTTAGTACATTTTTCAGCTGATCGGCTGATATCGTTGATGTGCCAGACTGCCGTGTACTAGAAGTGAGACGTAAAATTGCCATTGCTAGTTATTGGTTATTGGCTTACTTCGTAACTGACAGTTACGTGCATCAAGTCGGTTTGATCTGAATAGCAACGAAGGCTGTCACCTTCTTCTAAGAATAATGCACTATTTCTGTCCATTACAATTAAACTGTCGCCCGGGCTGATTTGCAAGCGATCTATTACTCTAATAGACATACTGTTCCTATAGAAATCCACACTGACTTTGGACGCCGTGGTGCTATCCACGTTGGCTACATACACACTGACTACTTTCACTGATTTTCCGCTGGCAAATGCATTTGAAAGCAAAACAGTGACGGCCGTACCAATATTTGTAGCAGTCGATCTTCCGTAAACTTGTGTAAGAGCTAATAAATTTGGGGCGGCCATATGGAGTATTTCCTAGATTATTATAGTATTTATGTTGGATTCAATACGCCCCATTCGGGCTAATTTTTAAATTTTTGTAATTCTGAAGTAAGCGCATTTAGGTGTACCTATTTGTCCATGCTGAGTTATTAGTGTCCAGCTGAATGTATCATTCCCTACATAATTCAAATTTGGCACATAGGCAATAGACTGCCTATCGCCCGTTAATCTAGCATACCCATGCATGGGCTGAGTCAGAACAACAGGTTCTGCATACAATGCATTGGTAATATTTTTATACCAAACAAATTCTTCAGCAAATCCGCTTACAAACCCAGTAGTATGTATAGTTGATATTCCGGGCCTATTGGGCGGTTCCATATTGGCAGTAAATTCAACGCTGCCAAGAGTGCTTGTTTTTACTTTAAAATTTCCGTTAAAGTTACTAGGAGAATTACCACTTATAATAACATAACTGTTTGCTTCATATTTGGGGCCTGGCTCAAAACTGACGTGATAATTAAACCCTTGCTGATATCCACCAATCACTGGCGTGTTATATATCGCAAGATTTGATACTATAGTTTTTTCTATTAATGCTTGATGATTTTTAGGATTTAATATTACTGCTGCATAATAGTGCGTAGGCAAGGTATCACATATGGCTAAAATTTCTCCGTTAACTGGGCTAGTAAAAGTAATAGTTGATCCTATAATATTAAATTGTTCGTACAAGGTCCCCCCAGTGCTAACAGTTTGCGATTGTGAAGTTACTCTAGAATTAACCAAACGAAATCCGTCAACATAGATTTCCACCCACTCCGGGGCCGTCGGCTTCCAAGGCAAATTAATTACTGACAAATTAGTTGCGTGTACCGAATATCTAAGTTCTTTTCTATCACCCTCTACTGTAAGTCTTTTTTTATGCGTGAATCTAACATCAGGTATAAACGGCACTACTACTTTATAATTTTGTACTGGTATCAAATTAACCTCCGTGTAATAACCATGCAATGGCGTATCTACCTTTTGGTACTTTACACACTAATGATGTGTCAATTAGTACTCGGTAACTATACAAATTAGTATCGTAAATTTTGTATGGGCGATAGAATGAATAGCCGTCAGTAGCGGCAGCAGCTTCGGCGTCTGCCGCAGTTAAAAATGCTGTTGCATCTGTATCAATTAATTGGTGCCAAACTACCCCATCTTCTTGTTGATATCGGCCCTTTGCGCTTACCAATGGCAAACTTAAATCTTGTTGGTACAGTGCTTTTGCGCTCACCAATGGCAAACTTAAATCTTGTTGATATTGGCCTTTTGCACTTACCAAAGGTACACTTAAATCTTGTTGGTATGTATTTGGTTCCGGAATATGATCAGCGGCCGATTTGTGATCAAATAAATTAAGGTATGTTATTCCACCTTCGCCGTCGGCAACCCTGTCAGAATTAAATTTTATGGTCCCGTAAGAAACATTTGGTTCTTGTTGATAGTCTAGGTTTATAAATCCAGACTCAGCTGAGTCTGGATTTTGTTGATATGTTGCATCAACTGGCCCATAACTTACTCCTGCTTCTTGCTGGTACTGCGGTTTGTTTATACCGTAACCTAAAGCTAAATCTTGTTTGTATGTTAGGTCTATTGTGCCATATGGTATAATTGCACTTGGTTTGTATTTTAAATCAAGTAAGTTATAATTTAATAAATTATCATTTTGTATTTTAATTTTTATATTAACAAATTTCAACGGTTCATCAGACAAGTATGCAACCGGCAACTTAAAATCATTTAACCCAATGGTTCCCATTTTTTTAAGTATCGGACTGAAATTAAGTTTGAGAGTTCTTTTTGGTGCAAAAATTATCAGCTGACCAGGATTAAGTACGCTTCTGCCATATATGCTTACAATGGGTGTATAATTATCTCCCGCAAATCTTCGCAAATCTGTTTTATTAAAAACTTCTTGTGCAAGTTTGAATATGTTAAAAGCTAGTTTATTAAAATTTTCCTGTGCAAGTTTGAATGTTTTAAAATTCAATGTATTAAAATTTTCCTGTGCAAGTTTGAATGCACTAAAAGGTGGACGATAGGTATTTGTATAGTGCTGGACAGGTTTTTTATATTCTTGTAATCGTAAATTTATGCCAGTTTTTTCTGCGAATTTCATAAAATCTAGATTTTTAAAATTGACATTTCTATTAGTAATTTTTATTGGAAATTTAGCTTCTAACTTGTCCATGTCATGTGCGAGCTTACCATAAAAATACTTAGGGTTTGACAGATTTAATATAAATTTTGATTTATGTGTGGTGTCACGTGATGGGCTTGCCAATTGAAATTTGTCCCAGTTATAACCTGCAGTTTTAAAATTCAAAATATTTTTAGTTACACTATCTTTAAGAAAAATGTAGTCTGATATTTTTTTATAAAATTTAGAATTTTTAGTTAGCTGATATTTAAATGCTGGTTTTTCAAAATCAGCAATTTTAATTGTTTTTTCAGCAAAGTCAATTTTATTAGGATCATATCCGTTACTGTTTATGCTGGCAACTGCCTCAAGCTGTACTGTACTAGATTTAACTATAAATGCTAAATCATTGCTGAGTTCTCGTGTAGGAGATGGCACTATCATTAATAATGGGGTTAACAACTCGCGCACACTAGAGCGTATCGCAAAACCTGTTGGCTGTATCCACTCGTTTTTACTACTTGCAGGTACCATGGTTGTTGGTTGTAACCAATCGTTTTTACTACCTGCAGGTACCATGGTTGTTGGTTGCAACCACTCGTTTTTACTACTCTCTGGTGTCATGGTTGTTGGTTGTAACCACTCGTGATGACTTGCTGGGACTGCTAAACTGTTGTCTAATAGAAACTCATGATGACTTGCTGGGACTGCTAAACTGTTGTCTAATAGAAACTCATGATGACTTGCTGGAATGTTAAAATTTGTTGGTTGCCCCCACTCACGCTGGCTTGCCTGTAACGATATACTGTTTTCCAATATCCACTCGTGATGACTTGCTGGTACTGCAAGAGTAGTTTCCAGTAGCCAGTCGTGTTTACTTGCTGGTACTGCTAAACTGTTTTCTAACCAAAACTCATGCCGGCTAGCCGGCAATGCTAAGTTGTGTTCTAACCAAAACTCGTGTGTGCTTGCTGGTATGTTACGCGGAGTATAATCTGCCCATTCTGGATTGCCAACAACGTTGTTTACTGTAGAGACTGATTGAGCAGCTGGTTTACGTTTATATTTTGGTACAACAATATTACTAAGTGATTGATTTGGCCTATAGGGCGCAACATTACTAAAATGTGTTGGTTGTGTCAAATACTCAGCACCCACCAACAGTTGATTGACAATCGGCCACTCACCAACTGTTACTTCTAATAGGTCTCCGCCAGGCTCTAGTATATTTTGTATTAATTTTATGCTGCCATCATAATATGATTGTATATTCCTAGATAATGAGATCGTGTTGCCAAAATATACTTGTACAGCATTTTCTATTGTTGCAGTCTTGCCATCAGTTGATGTAATTACAATAGATTCTCCCGTCATGATATTTCCATCAATTACAATACGTGCATCTCCGCCAATTACAGTAACCACTGCCCCGGTTTGATTTGCTGGGTAAGGACTTGACTCTGCAAATGCAGGCTGTGCAAATGTCGTGCCCCATCGTTGATTAGATAATGTATAATTGTAAATTGAGCTATCTAACAGATAAGTTAAACTTTCATGTACACCAATCAATAATTTTGTTGCGTAGGCTGAGGATATTTCTGCAGATGGATTTCCATTTTTGTTTGCTGCCTGAGTTGATTCAAGCGGTTGGGCAGGCGGGTTAAAATTACCTGAGTATACTGCCACCCCGCCCACTAATCTAAAATCTGTTAGTAACCCAGTCGACGGCTGAATAGTCAAAGGGGCAGTGCCCGGTAGTATGGTGTTAATGCTTATGGCATCCCCACCAAATACATCAGTGTAGGTAAAAGAATTAGGCACATCTCCAATGCCATCTATGTAGCCGGTGATAGTGTTATTTTTGCGAACTATTGCCACGTGATGCCAATGATATGGTGTAATCGCAGGAGTATCGTAAAAATTAACAATTGTTGCTGCTGATGCAGTAACATCATTAGAATCTTTATATATTGCTATTGATAAAAATCCATTATCAAAATAAACAGTTGACTGGCCGATTGCTATTTGATGATCGTCTGATGAATATTCAAATACCGCACTATTAATCGAAGAAAGCACTACCCAACACTCTATAGTAAAATCTTCGTTAGCAGCAATTGGTAATTGCGCATGCGATGTTGATATTGCTGCCATGGATGAATTTAAAGTCAAACTTCCAGCACTTCTGCTACTGGTAGTAATAACGCTACTTGTAGTTGTATATTGCATGGCAGGAGTTTTTGGTCCTGTATCGTCCCACACTGTGGTATCAAATCCGCCTGATACCTGTGCAAATCCATCAATCAGCGGAGTAATAGATCTAGTGTAGGGATTGATTACCGGATCGTATGGTATATAATCTATTAAGAATGGTGATGCATTTTCTGCAATAAATTTATAATTAGTAGGACCCAATATATAAACTACGGTAGTATCATAACGCCTTGCACTAGAGTTAAAAACTACATTCAACTCGTCGCCAACACTGAATATTTGATAATAGTTACCGGCTACAGATATGCCATTTTTTAATATGTCAACATCGTAATAGTTAGGCAATATAAAATCATATAAAGCTGCCTGGCCGCCAATAATTTGTTTTTTCTCAAGCAATGAGCTTGGTGCCAAATTGTTATCTACGGTCACACTTGATTGTGGATTTGGATACGATGATATTGGTACTGCAAATTGTCGAGCACCAATTGTAAATATCGGTAATGTACCCAATCCAAAATTCTGCGGCCTACCGATTGGAATAGAGATAGTTACAACATCGTTAGCAAAAACGTATTGATTACCACTGTAAATTGCACCATTTAAATATAAAGTTCCATATTCAATTGCCATAGTAACCGGTTCTAGATTATTAGGCATTTCTAAAGTAAAACTATATATAGGATCTATAGTTGTACCGATTGGTATATCAATATACTGTGGAACAAATGTTTCCGCGGTTGTAGTAATTTGGTAATCAAACGCAGTATCTCCAATAATGCATGATACTTGCACCGTGCCTGCAAATATTGATTTATAACTGATATTAAGATTATCACCATTTAATATTTCTACGCCGCGGATGCTGATACTGCTAGATTTAGTTCCGTTAATCCAAAATGTTGCACCTGGCGATGTATAACCGTATACTACTGTGTCACCAAGTGTTTTTATAGTAACAACATTACTACCAATATGCGTAACTGGACCATACCCGTGTTTAAATTTTAAGTTGACTACTCGCTGCAATTGATCAGCCGACGTTATAACATAATCTTTAAGCCAATGGCTGGCAACAATAGTATTTGATACAACCGATATCCACGTGACTTTTTCTTCAAAAAGAATTGTAGTCACTACGTGCATCAAATTATCAAATACAAATACGTCTGGGCTATCGTTGCCGCAAACATAAAGTTTGTTTGCGCTTACAAATGTATAACTAGGTGAAAAACCAGGAGTGTCTACTGGAGAGTCAAACGCAGCAGTGGTGCAATTATATACTAGCAATTTTGAATTTTCAGCATCTGGTATATATATGTTATTGTTAAAAAATATAGGTTGTCCTAATCCTACACTGGCATTTGTTAGTTCTGCTGCGCTAGAACCATTTACTAGATATATCTTACTAAGGCTAGTTGTAACTATAGCTGCACTGGCGTCGACAAAAGATGCGATGCCCAAAATTTTACCAGATACTGCTACGGTAGAAACCACTGCAAAATTATTTGTTGCATCGAGTTTCCATGCCCACCCATCTCCAGCTGCCCAAACATATCTAGTACCATCGTAGCTTATACATATAGGCGTAGTATTTGGCAAGCTGGGCAGTTGAGTGACTATACCCAGCTGATCAATTGAGTACAGATTCCCGGCGTCTGACACCACTAAGGCCAAATTTAAGTTTTTTAGTATTTGATAATTTATCGGGGCTTCTGGTAAAATTATAGTAGCAGAAACAATGCCTGTGGCAGTTAGAAAATATACAGATTTTGTAGCCGGCACCATTACAAAATGGAGATTAAAATTTACCTGCTTAAATCTATAAAATAAATCAAGAGTTTTAATATCACCATTGGCACTACGCAATGTTAATTGGTTAACACCTAATGGATAATCATACCAACGAAGGCCAGCATCAGTGGGTTTAATTTTAACAGTATAAAAACTTACATTTACTACCGCAAAGTTTTGTACGATTCCATCAACGGTGTATTGAAAAAATTCGTGTTGGTAGTAAAATTCCGGAGATCTAACTGTAGCAGTTACCGTATCCCCGGGTTGAATAGTAGTAGGTGATGTTTTAACTATTGAATTGACCCTGACTACAATCTTATTTGATTGTGTTGCAATAGTCATTGCCCGAGTCGCAACAAACTGTGTAACTTGATCCGTGTCAGGGAGTGCTCTTGATATCGACGGAAACATTTATCACTCCTAATCACTACATGGTATTTGCAGGGCCTCCAATAATGTGCTCTGAATCATTTACTGCCTGATGATACCTTTATGATTATTATTTAATTAAGGTATTGGATTTGGGTCTGGAATTGACTTAACGACCACTACACGCATCTTAGTACCAAATGCACCTGACGGCCACAATGCATGATATGTTCTCTTGCTGGGTTGCCCGCTGCCATCAATTTCATTGTAAACATTAACATCAATATCAGTACCACCACCTACAATATCTGCACTTACAGTACCCAACATATCTAATTCATCGGCATATTTAAATCTACTGCTGTTTAAATTGTTGACAAATGTAATAACATATTCGCCATTTTCAGTTAGACTTTGTTGTGGATAAGCATTTAACACTGCTCCACTGTCTTCGCTGTTATTAGCCGCATCTTTTGGTATTGCTGGTATTGGTAGATCGTGCTCACGTACTACGAATTTATAGAAATTATTGTTGGTGCTGTTTACACAAAACAAGGGCCTATTGCCTGCATTTCCGGGATCACCGTTTGGATACGCTGATGTTACTCCACGTACTACGCCAGTTTTTTTGTTAACTGGGCGTTGTACTAGTATCCAGCTGTAATTTTGTGCTTCTTCTTCAGGATTTTGTGCCCAAACTGCTAAAAACATTCCATGGTCAGAGAAAGTCAAGTGATAGCTAAGTGGAGCGCCGGTTGATGCCGTGGCCTTTTCGCTACCAAACAAACCATCTTTCTTGGCAGATAGTGTATATCGATTAACAAACAACTGACCATTGTCGGTTACATCCGGGCCATCACCCTCGGTGTAGCCAAATTCTACGCCGCCACCGGCTAATTTTGAAAAATTAGATTTTTCAAGGGGGCTTTTGTCTGGGTCGACAACTGGAGTCGGGCCCCACTTGTCGGGGGCTGTAGTAGCACTGGTTTCAAAATTATGTGACCATCTAGCACCGGTATTTCCTTGAGGCTCAACAAAACTATATATTTTTTTGTTAAGGAAGCTGGCTGGCATTTTCCCACCATTTTTTGTACCCACTGCATCTACGTAGGCCTGCCAAATATTTCCGTCAGCCACAGCCTTTACTGCCCAGACCGGGATAGGATTTGGCCAAATCATACGATAACCAACGGTTAGTGCATTGGCGCTGTCAGTTGCCAGTGTTGCCGGTGTCCCGACATAAACACCCAGACTGAGAACTTTTTCAGTTGTGTCAGCTTTCCAGCTGGCTGGGGTCTGGATCGCTTCGGGATCACTAAGTTTTGGTAATGCCTTGGTAAAACTTGGATAATTTTTCCATCCAAATGTTTGAAAACAAATGCGCCATGGATCTTTTGCTGGATTTGGGGTATATGGTGCTGTAAACGTCGCTCCGGTTGTATCCACAAACGATCCATCAGGTTGCTGAGCGGTGGTGATCATTTCACCTGATACAGTTAATTGTGCAAAAGGATCAATTGCCTGTGTGGCTTCAAATACCCAAGTTGCCACAGTGTCTTTATCGGGAGTATCTGCATACGCGCCACCGGTCCAACTTGCCATATCAGTGGTAGGAATTGAATATAAAAAACAATCTCCCGATGCTGCAATTCCTAGAAGTGTAGGGTCACCAGTTGTTGGTGTTTTTGTGCTATCAGCAGTAAATGCTAGTCCTATGTCATATATTAACGAATTGACGTGAGTAAAACCACTGCCATTATAAGTTATAATTTTTCCGTTTGCCATTTTAATTCCTTGTATTATTTTAGATAACTGCTAATTTTATATTTTGTATAAAAAGTAGAAATCTTTATTGTTTCGTCCAGGTGGTGTTTCACCATCTTGGCTGTCATTGAATACTGTCACAGTAAAGTTAACAATAGTATCTTCTGCATAACCCATGGCCTGTATGTAAGTGTACAGCGGTTCACCGTCATCACCTTTTACAAAATCAACTTGTCCAGTTTCTGCATCTATATCTAATCCTATTGCATTTAATTCTGCTCGCCCACGAGTAATTTCATACCGAATATTATCCAAGTGACCAAAGTCAGTAGTCCTTATTTTTACAATTTTGTGTGCTCTTATATATAGTGGACTCCATGGGCGCCCAGCAGTTAATACAAAATCAGCTAATGAATTAATTGTGTTATCTGTTAACACACTAAGATTAGCAGCTTCAGTGGTATCGGTTTGTCCTATTACAAAACCAGGGAAAGGATCAATACCTATCCATGTACTTGGCCATAAGGTACCGTCGTCTCGTCCCACAGCCGGGACACCAAATGCCAATGGTTCTAGGGTGATTGCATCCACTGTGGGACGAGGTGCGTTTCCGGCTGATGGATCGCCATCGGGATCTCCGTCAACTGTTTGCAGCCCAATCCATGCAGGTCCAGTTGGTGCTCGCAAAACTGCCATTCGAACTCCAGTGTTGTCTCTGCTGCTGCTTGGCAGTGCGCGATATGTTCTAGGACCCCATTCGTTATACGTAGTAAATTGTATATCTTGACCAGTGCGCACTACATCACTGCTGGTTGTACCCATTACATCCAGCTCCTCAGTATATCTGAACCTAGGTGTAGTTAGATTGTGTGGGAATGTAATCAAGTATGTTTTATCTTCTGTTAACGCTACTTGGCTAGCGCTACTGAACAGCATGTGATTGTCGGTGCTATGACGGTCAGCATAAGTTCTATAAGGAGTTTGATTTGGTGGTAGATACTTAAAAGCGGCACCAGCAGCATTGGTAGATATATCTAGCGAACTTTTTGGACTGTTGCCAGGGCCCGCGTCATCTGGCTGTGTTGTTAAAAATGCTTGCTTGTCGTCAAATACTGTCTTAACAGTACCAATTAATGCCCCCGTACTATTATATATAGTAGTGCCAGGTTCAAACTCAGTTAAGAAAGATGAGTACAGTTCGCTTGCTATGTCTTGAAAGCCTGTTATCTTATAAGGAGATGCACCGGATACTGCCAATTTGCCCGAGCCACCAATTGGTGATGGACCATTTGATGGATGCAATACATCTGCTTCGCGTACTATAGATTTGTAATAGACGTAGTCAGCACCATTAACAGCAAACACTGGAGATTTACCAATGACTAACGGTCTTCCATTATTTCTATCTACTGGACGTTGTACAACTACCCAGTTAAAATAATTGCTTTTTGCAGTTACTCCGGCACGTTGTGTACTCCAGTTACCTTCCCATACGCCTAAGAAAAATCCATGTGTAGTGACAGTTAAAATATAGCTTAAAGGATATGTTCTTTCTTGATCTGCAACACGAGTTTTTCTATTAATAAATCCTTGCTTAGGGTCGGCTACATTTAATACCCCATTAGGTTGCCATGCGCCCAAAGAACCAACGTTGTCAACCACTGTGCCAGCGTCATCAGTTACTTTAGCAATACTGACTCGATCTGCTATGTTATTATAAAACATTTGCAAAGGTGCAGCTACGCTACCCTGTGCCTGCTGCGGATCGGGGATTATAAATTGTATCCTCCATGGTTGTTTATTTTTAGCATCATCGTTTTGACCAGCGCCGATATCGTTAGCGACCCTGGCTGCGGTGTTTAACGGATCTACTTTTTCACCAGCTTCTAGGGTAAACGAAAATATGTCAGGGGTAGTAGTGTTTGTTATGGTACCAATTACGTCAGACGGAGTCCCTGTGCTGGTGGTATTTAAAGTTACGGTTCCGGTGACCGCAGGATTAAACAGTGGCCAATCAGTTGCAGTAGTTCCAATGTCACCGTTGACAACATCTGATACTTCATAAACTTTGCCGGCAGCAGCGTTAGTAGATGACACTACCCCCACCGCACTTATTACTTTAGTAACAATTACATATGGTTGTGGTTTTGGAATTCCTGTAGTATACTGTGCTGGGGTGCCGGGAACGTATAATTTCTGCCCAACTGTGTGTGACAATGCGCCACCATTGGTGACAGTAAATTTCAGTGCATTCAATGAGGTATCTACATACTCATTGACTCGATCAAGGCTATTTGAAAGATTGACAATTTTAAATGCGCCACCCCGAATCATGTCCTCATAAACATCACGGAATAAATCCGAAACCTGCGTATACCCAGTTTTTTCAATTGAGTAAAAATAATTTGTATCTGCCATTGTTTAATCTCCAATTTTTCTAAATTTAGAATTCATAAAATTATTTATCTTATTTTATACTTATACACTGTTCCAACCACCGTTGTACCAAACATATAATTTCCCATCAGCTTTATTCAATATTGACTGTCCAGTGTAGCCCGGGCTTGATGGTGATAACTCTTCAACTACGTTTACATTGTAAACTGATGCTTGGTTGTCGGTAACTGCGGTAAAATAAGTTAAATTAACTATAACATTTCCAGCCAGCCCATCAATATTGGTAATACGAGCATATACTCTATTTTCGGGCGGTTCCTCTTGATTGGCAAATATGCTGTATTGCCGTTGTTGTATGACACTACCGTCGTCCAGTAACACCGATCCATCATCAATTAAGTGATCCACTGTGGCTAAAAAAGCATAGGGATTTGTATCATTATAATTTTTACTACCAAACACTTCTACTAGACAGGGTCTATTTACAGTAAGATTGTAAACTATACTGGATATCCCAATATCTATGTCAAAAACATCATACGCACCAGAGGGTAAATCTTCTACTTTGTATTCAAATTTTCTGCGATCAACGGTAACAGAATTTTTAACCCATTGCGTCGATCCGGCACCGGCCATAGAAATTACTTGTCCAACATTGCCAGGATAGTCAGGTAGCGAATATTTTTCGTTAGTGATTGGATTTTTAACTGTAAGTACGTTAACTTGCGCAGTACCACGAACGTCTAGTTCGTGTTCGGGGGTTGAGTTGCTAATACCAACATAACGTTGGTTAACATCTAAATATATTAAGTTTCCATCAAAGCTGAGATCATAACCTTGCCTTTCAAGGTTTGCTACCAACATTGGTCCGGATATGCGCCCTATTGCCATTTACTAGATTTAAATTATAAAAGGTACCCGAGTACTAGCGTACCCATGCAATATTACAATAGGTTGCAAATTGTTTGGCGTACTGGTAAAAGTAATTGATGAGCCAGTAACAGTATATGCCACCCCAGGATTTTGAAATACATTACCAATGTAAACCAGCATTAAATTTTCGTTACCGTTGGCATAAGAAACACTCAGTGGACCAAATTGTATTGCAGCGCCGTCGCCGTAGAACGTATCCTTTTTTACTTCAACTGCGCCTTCTGCGGCAATAGTCCGCCAGCTGCCAGTCGAGTAATACTCAAGTTTAGCACTGTCTCTATTCAATCTAAACAGTCCGTCTACTGGAGTACCATGTCCCTGCGAGCTGTAACCTCGAGGTGCCCTAATACTGTAACCAGCTGACTGTAATTCTTTATTTTTAAGATATCTGCCCATATTTTAAACTGCAATTGTATTTACGGTAGCTATTAAACTACTACCCACTGACGCAACTCCCCAAATGCCGTCACCACTGTCTAATATTAATCTTTCAGTATCTAGTACATACGTATCACCAGCGGTTAGATTTACTTCTTTATAGATAATAGTAGTTCCGTCTGCTTGACCACCTGATGGTACTGCATACAAGTTAAACTGTATGGTGTCTGTTGGGTGTGTGTTGCAAATATAAATCACAATCACTGCATTTGTAGTACCAGTACTGGTAAACAAAGAGCTAGGTGATGTAGATAATGTAAAATTGTTTAATGCCATGTTATTCCTATAATATCAATGAGTAAAGAAATGCTTTCTTTTTGGTGATTAACTCTTCACCAACATTTTTTTGATTGCTAACAAACAGTCCAGTATTTCCGTCACTGACTGCTTTAGCATAAATTGTACTGTAGCCAGCAGTAGCCGGTTCATCGCTGGTAATTTGATGAACTCGGATAGCACTATCAATATTGACGTTTCCGTTGTTGCTCCAGATACTATAACCATTTACGTCTAGGTTTCCACCTAATTTTGGAGTTTTATCTTGGTAAACAATGGTTCTCCCAAACACACTCCAGCCAGTAGTATCATTTACTTCCCATTGCTGTAATTCTTCGTGCCAGCGCAAACCAGCCGGTAAATTTGGATCACCACGGTCAACATAAAGCCCAGCATCAATAATTGGACCACCGGGTTGCCCAGCTTCCAATGTGATAAAATTTTCGTAGACATAATTGTTGATAGCATCTACATTAGCAATGCTATGGGTAACAACCAAATTCCCATCAATGGTAAAATTTTGAGTGTTTACATAAACACTACCATCTACTGTAATGAGACTATAGTCCCCGGCTGTGCGTTTTACGGTGCTCATTGGTTATCCTGAAGTATACAGTATTTATACAAAAGAAAAAGATAAAAAAATAGCTGCCTCGGCAGCTATTTTAATTCAAAACAAGTTTAAGCGTTTTCAATTCTGACACAATTATTAGTAGAATCAAGTGCCCATTTTACCGATGCACCGTTAGCATACAACCATGCATTTGCGCCGTTTTGTGTTTTGCGATATAATGATGCTTTACGTGCTGTTAGCTTGGTAACAAAATATGTGTTGCCGTTGTCGTCAGTAGCAACCATGTACGCTTTGCCAACAGCTGGGGTATCATCCGCAACTAGGTTACAAACTCCAACACCATCCACTGTTGTTTTAACTTTGTATCCACGTGCGCGAACTTGACGGATGATATCGGCTATTGCCGTAGTTCCATCCACATTGGCACGGATGATGATTGCGTTTTCTTGATTGGTTGAACTACCAACTGCTCCAGTGTCCACGGCAATAGTTGCTACTGTGGCTGTTGCGGCTGAGCCAGTGTTTGCACCAGTAATAGTCACTGTTGATCCTACTTTATGTCCAGATCCTGCTGTTGCTACTTGAATAGATTTTACACGATATGTCAGTGTTAGAGTACAACCTAGGCCTGCCACAGAGTCAGTTGTTGTGGCTTGAGCACCAGTTGCTAGTACTCCAGCAAATGTTCCACGTGTTAACGGTGCGGCTGCGGTTACTATACCGGCGCCGTCTGCTGTTACTGTAAATGTTGCTACACCGCTGGCTGTAGTAACTGTTAAAATATCACCAGTAACATAGTTATCTGCACCGGCACCACCACCAGCTGTAACTACTGCTGAAGCAACTTCTAATGTTGTTGTACCAGTTGCTGTAACTCCGTCTGGAAGGAAAGGTGTTACAGTTGCCGTTGGTCTAACTTGATATGTACCACCAGTTGCTACTGTAAATGTTGCTACTGCACCACCACCAATACCATCATCGGTTGTGCCTGCGGCACCAATGTTTCTATTACCAAAATATTTTTTGTTTAAAGGACGTCCCATTTTATATCTCTCTTTCTTTATAATTAAACTGGATTTGGATCTTGTGATGTAAACGACGTAATCCACCATGTGCCAGTTCCGGCATCAAATGTGAAGGTCCAAACGGCATTTCCCCATTCACGACTGTAGTCAGTGGTGTCTTCAATAGTAGTTTCGCCGCCCGGTTGCATGTAGATGCTGTGATATGTTTGAGCATTTACAGCGTCACGTTTGATAATGTATTGTTTTCCGTCTACCGCAGTTTGTGGTAGATATACAGTAGTGCCACGATAGGTTACTGGATTAACAATAACAAAGTGATCCGATGGCAGTAGAGTATATTCATAATCATCGTCATTTGCTGTAACTCTTGTAACTTGTACTACACCAGTTACGCCGCCTGCTGATACACCATCGCTAACACGCAAAGCTGGTGTTGATGGATCATAAAACATGTCACCTGCGTGACCAACGTGAGTGTCGGCGTTGTCATTTACATGCTTGTAATGTATTTTTCTTGTGTTTGCCATTTTGTTTTCTCCTTGTGAAACACGGCGTTCTAGGCCGTACGCGGTTGGATTTCCGCATAAGACTCACACCATGTGAATCGTACTAGATATTTATTAATTTAATTCAAAAAGCAGCAAATGGGGCCTACCAATTGGTACTACCAAACTTACCTGATCTATTTCTATTGCATCGCCCTCGTTTAATACTGTATCGTTAACAGTACAACTACCTTCTAGTACCAACAAGTAACTAAAATCATTTGTTCTTAGATTTTGATCCAATACACCGGCCCAACAACTGAATCTAGTGTTTTTGAATACAATTGGCAGCTGAGCAAAGCCAGGCTGGCGATCAATAAAATCGTATTTGGGAGTTCTATCCCAATCTATCGTATTGGGATATACCCATATCTGTAGATATCTATTAGGCTCAATGCCTTCGTTAGATAGCTCGTGCCATATGCTGTTGCCGCACCAAAAATGTTGTATTTGCCCAGCCCGGGCTGTGTTGTCATTACCAATGTTATCCCGATGTCTACATTGACCGGCAATGACATAATTAATTATGTCTAGTCCACGATGTTCGTGCCAGCTGGTAATAAATCCCGGTTGAGTGCGATCATCATTGATTGTTGTCACCGGGCCCCAATTGGTATATTTGGGATCACGATAATTCATGCAACTAAAACTACGATAACTTTGATAATTGTCTTCGCCTAACCGATTGGTTGGTATAAATCCTCTAGTGGCAGCTGGTCTAATTTTCATATACAGTATTTAACAGCCGTAAAAAAGCCTACTATAAAAGTAGGCTTGATTTTAAATAACTATCAATTAACAATCGTTAACGATACTGTAGCCTGTTAGTTCACCATTCCATACGCGACAGCTAGAACCGCATGCAGCATCAACAATCTCTTCAAGCGCAGCTACACGATATTGGTCTTGATTTTGTTGATTTTGTTGCTTGGTTACTGCATCAATGTTAAACGGTGCAGTGTTTGCTGACGCAATTACTGTAAACCAATCTCCGTCTGGAGCTCCAACTGCATAAAGCTCAATGCGTTGTTGCAATGCTTTAACTGCTTGCTCGTATAAGCTACCCGAATCTAGATAGTTGTTTTCAACGTTAGTCTGCATATCAACCTGGAAATACGATAGTTCACGTGTACCAAACTGTGAAGATGGTTGTGCTTTTTCGTAGTTTCTAGCGAAGTCTGTTCCTGTTAAATCTGGCATAATAAATCCTTTAAAGTTTATAATATTATTTATTCAATTTCAACAAAAAAGCGCCCTTAGGCGCTTTAATGTAACTTCCCATCCCGAGGGTAAAAAGTTGGTCCTACTATTAATAGAACGATAGATTTGCAACTTCGATCTCAGAAACGTAGTCACCTGCGTTACCTAGAGAACTTGCTGTGTTGGTCAACTCAACATATCCATAACGAGTCATAAAGCCTACGACTGGTTCGAATGTGTTTGGATCCAATACAACACCACTGCTCATCAAAGGAATGTATGGGCAATAGAATGCTGCTGCGTCTGCTTCGCTAGAACCTTTGTAGCCAACCAATACTGGTGTGCTGTCATTGGCATAGCTGTCAACATAGATACGCATTGCACCGTTCAATGTACCAACAAACTTGGTGTTTGTAGGTGCTTCAAATGTACCTTCTGTGGTACGTGCAAAGGCACTGGTAGTAGCACTTTGTAGAACTGTCAATGCAGCTGGACTTACAATAGCCCAGTTACCAGCGCCACGACGTGTACGTTGTGCGATCAAGTTGGCACTACGATTGATCAATACTGCAAGAGCAGCGTGCTCATCACCAACGAATGTAGCGGTACCGCTGACATTAGCTTGGTCATAAGTGAACTCAGGAGCAGCCAAGGCACGTAAAGAACCTAGGATCTCTTGATCAATTTCAACTGTGATTTCTTGTGCAAGTGCAGCCATGATTTCTGCCTCAACGTCCAAACCATGCATGGCTTGTGCGTCTTGAGCAGCTTCAAAAGTCCAACGAGCAGACATTTTACGTGTCTTAGCTTCGACGACTTGTTTCATGATCTGTACGTTGATCTTACGACCTGGTACGCCTTCTAGACTGCTGGTGCTAGTTGCGCGGCCAGTGCTAGAGTCGCCAGAATAAGCAACTGCAATCTTGAATGGGCTCAATGCTTCGTCACCAGCGGTTGTGTTGGTGCCATAGCTGCTGCCGTCATTCATGCTTTCAGCGTAACGAACACGTAGAGTGTGGATCTGTGCAACAGGTCCTGTCATTGGCTGAACGCCGATGATTTCGTTAGCGATAACTGTTGGCATTACACGACGGATAACTGGTAGAATAACACGGTTAAGTGTTGCTACGTTGCTAGCTTGTGTTGCGCCTAGAGTTGCATTTTCTTGCAAGTGCTTGCGTGTGTTTTCTAATACCACTGCCATTGATGTGCGGCGTGACCCTTGTAGGCCTTCCAGCAGGGCATCTTTAGTTTCGCCCCAACGGCTTTCCAATAGTTGTTGTGTCATTTTTCTTTTCCTTTAAGGTTAACTATTTTATTTTAGCCCTGCTAAACGCTTCAAATCAATGACATTTGTGTCAGAGTTCTGTGCAGATTTAGCAGATTTATCTCCAGTAACTTCACTTCTGCTTTCAGTTAGTGCGGTCTTTTCAGAACGCTTAACTGGTGCATTGTTCAGCACTGCTGGTAGATACTTTTCAAATGCAGACTGCAACTTATCAGTCTGTACATTTTCCAGAAGCTCTGTCATCACAGTAGCTTTTTCTTGATTAAGGGGTTTCAATAAGCTGGACATTGCTGCACGGCGCTCCATTGATTCCTTAATAATACGCAGCTCACGATCCTTGCTCTCAACTACACGTTCCTTTGCAGTAACGGTACTGGAGATTGATGTAATCGCTTGCTTTTGTTTTTCAATTGTTTCATGTAGTTTGCGGATTTCTTTGTTCTCATTTAAGTGAGTAACTGAGAATTCGCTTGCAAATGCTTCGAACAATCTACGTCCAAACATGTTCTCACGAGCAGTTTGAATGTCTTCTTTTAACTGGGTCAATTCAGTTTTTAGATTAGCGGCAACAGCTTCTTTAACTAGCTTGCTGCTACGGGCGATAAAACGTCCTTGCAGTTCATCTAGTTTAGCACGGGCAGTAGAGATCAAGCGAACTTTAGTTTCTACTACTTGCTTCTTGTCGGCAGCGAATTCTTTAATTTCCTCTGCAAGTGCATGTACTACGAATTTTTCTAGGCGTGCAAAGTTTTCAGTTTGACGCTTGCGATCACTACGTAGTTCTTGGATTTCTTCGCTCAACTTCTTAACTAAGAAGCTGTCAAATCGTCCAGCACTTTCCATCATGTGATTTTTAAATTTCACACGATCTTCGACCATGGCTTGTTTTTCCCCTGCAAATTCTGCAATTTCAGCGGTCAAGCCTTCTGTTACCATTTTGTCCAAAGCTTCGACCATTACTTTTTTGTCATGCTCATATCGGCTAGCCATTTCTTCACGCAATTCAGCGCGAATATGCTCCCGTGCCTCAACTAGCTTGGTATCCCACGCTTCGCTGATCGCTGTACGAGTTTCCTCGTTGACAATGCTGGCATCTAACAATGGTTTCAATGTATCGAACATTGTGGTTCTCCTGTTCTAAACTGTTTACTTTTTAGTAATCATCTTGCAGTTTGGCAAGGTTTCAAATAACCCAATTTGGGTTACTGGAAATTTTTCACTCTATAATTTTAAATCAGCAATTACTTTTAATACTTCTTGTTTTAAATACTTTTGCACTCTTGGATCAGTCTTAGCATCTCCTGCCATTTCTAAAATCTTATTGCCACCCGACATATTCATTAGGCCTTCATAGATGGCTTTTGGATATGCGTTAGGGGCACTAGGTTGTGCTACAATATCTACAGTTACTATTTCAAACTCGCTAACTTGTCCGTTACCTTCGTTGACATTGCCGCTACCTCTGCTGCTAACGCCCAACTTAACTCCGCTTTGCAACATGGTAATAACCAGTTGTCCCATTGGAGTAGGCAATATTTTTAACTTACCAAAGCCATTGGGGCCATCCATCCACATGTCAGTGATCATATGGCAAACACGATCCAAGTTGATTTTTAAGTCTTCAGGGTGATCTAACTCACCTAGAACACTGTAACCATCTTTGATCTGCTTGTCAATTGTAGCCACTGCACGAGATATCTCATCAGTTGGGTAAACACGCTGGTTAGCATTTTTAACACCGCCTTGAATGAAGATACCTTTCATGTAGTAATTCTTACCAGAGCTACCATCACTGGAAGCTTCCGCCAGGACTTCCATCCTGGCGTTGTCAAATGTAAGATGTTCTCTTAGATAAGCTACCATAAGTGACTATTAACGAATTTTTCCGCCAACTACGCTCTTGCTAGTTACTGGCAATTTACCGTCAGTAGTTTCGCCTTCTTTGCCTTTAGCTTTTTCATAGCTGGTAGCACGAGTTGTGTAACCTTTGGTGTGTGCATTAGGGGTGTTCTCAAAAGAACCTGCGCCTTTTAATTCGCCACGACCTTTAGTGTACTGGTTGTTTGGTGTTGGAACTGGCTTACCATCAGCTGACTGCTCTGTACCACCTTTAAGCAAATCGTTAGAGTTGCTCATTCTGTTTGGCTTAGCTACAATGCTTTGCTTGTTAAGAGCAGGAGCGTCGCCGCCTTTACCGACAGTCTTGCCTTCACCAGTAGCTGGGGCTTGCTTGTAAACTTGTCCGTGATCTTCAACATACTCGCGCATGATGCTTTCGTCTTCGGCGCCAGGAGCACCAAATTCACCACCCATGTCGTCACCACCCATGTCGTCCATGCCACCCATGTCGTCACCACCCATGTCGTCACCACCTTTGCCCATTAACTGGTCAAATTCAGCTTTAAGTTCATCAAGAGCAGACTCTAGGTCCATGATGGTGTTTTCAATTTTTTCTTCTGGTGTGCCTTCTTCGCCGCCCATGTCGTCCATGCCGCCCATGTCGTCACCACCTAGATCGTCACCACCTAATTCGTCGGTGTCGCTATCCATTGGCTCATCACCTAATTCTTCTTCTTCTTGCATGCCAGATTCGTCAGTAGTAACATCGTTCATGATGCCCTGTACTTGGTTTCCGCCAATGCTTTCGTCGAAATCTTCTTCGTCAATGAGACTTTCATAGATGTCGCGGCTTTTCTCAACCACCAATTGATGGAAAAGATCACGTGCTTTATCTTCTTGTTCATTGATAATAAATTCAATTAATTGTTCATACTTGTTCATGAGAACTCCTTGTTAATAATGAAGCTTGTACATTATTTACATAATATACAAATATTTTGGTTATAATGGGTGTTTTTTAATGGTTTTTGCGGACTAATCCGTAAAACATTATAAAGATGGGGCTTCAACAGGTGGTTTATACTGTGTAGCCACTGTTTTTAGCTTTTGTTCATGCTCAAGTTTACGCACATCATTCATAATCCTAAGGCGGTTTAACTGTTCTAGACTAAGTCTACTTTTACGTAGATCACTTAATTTAAGAACAGTATTATCCTCTTTTTCTGTAGAGTATCCTGTAGGAGTAGGCGCGAATAGTTCAGTTACATACATAGTGTTATTTAACTAAATTTCAATTAAGTTGGCGCCGGGGCTGGCGCTGCTGCACCCATATCCCCGGGAGCGCCCCCTGGTGCAGAACCCGGCTCACCACCAACGCCTTCTTCCCCGCCTTCGGGGGGAGTGATTGCACCAAGATCTGAATCTAGTCCTCCGGGAGTAACGCCCACGCTGCGCAAACCTAAATCTTCTGTTGGGGCGTTTTCTGCATCGCCGCGCTCTTCTAGCCACATGTTTTCGTTTTCGCTCATTTCTTGCTCACTCATGCCCAAATAGCGTTTCATCAAGAAACGTTTACTGAAGTAAGGGAAAGCTTCTAGCTGTGTAAATGTACCAATTCTAGCACCATCTACTTCAGCCTGGCGATACTGCGCAAAGTTTTGTGGCTCATTAAACATGAGATCAAACAACTGCCCATCAATGTTAATGCCACGCCAGCGCATGAACATCTTAAATTCTGTGTCAAATTTTTCAATAACCATCTTCTGCAACCGCTTGCAGTATTGGTTAAAGCGCCATTCTTGGATTAATGCTGTGCCTACTTTGCCATCATTATAGGTCTGACTGCCGTCATCTGTACCTGTAGGCAAGTAACTGCTGGGAATACGCAGGCCACGGAACAACTTGTTAGTGAAGAATCGCAAGTCTGTGATCTCGCCCAAGTTCTGCCCACCTTGTAAGACTTCAACTTTGCTGCCACGACCGTCTGCTGTTTGTGGGAAGAAGAAGTCTTCGTTGGTGCTCAGGGGATTGTAGGTAGCATCCATCATGTTGGTAGTACCGTTACCAGTTTGCGTAGGAATTCTGCGCTGTGCAATCTCGTTTTTAACACGCTCAACAAAGGCCATGGCCATGTGACTGGGCATGTTGCCTACGTCAATGTAAAACGCTCTACGCTCTGGCGCACGTTGCACACGATAGATAATGATGGAATCTTCAAGCAGTTCTTTTTGCTTGAATACCTTAAAGACATTTTCTAATGCACTGTTACCAAATGGCCAGAATGTGTCTAGTCCTTCTGTAAGTCCCACGTGGATTATGTGTTCTGCATTAATTACTGCTTCGTTCTGTGCATGACTAAATCTACTGCCGCCAGTATAGGGAGTTCTAGGCTGTGTGTAACTGCCGCCGCCTCCACCAGTTTGCGGACTGTTGGTATATGTATCTGTAGTGCTCAACGCAGTGGCAGTCATGTTTTGGAAGTTAGGTTGCAAGTCTTTGATTACATACTGCTCAGGATTTTTACCCTCTGCTTCGTTTACAATGATCTTGACCACTTTGCTCATCTCGGTCCAGTATAATTTAAATGTTTCTGGGTCACGGATAAACACTTGATCGCCGTACTTGATGGTATTACGCATGATTTTGAACATGCGCTTGTTAAATTCATTTAGGGTAACCCACTGCTGTAGCTGCTCTTTGATAATTTTGATTTCGTTATCGGTGGGTTCTTCTTTGTAGTGTATATCAAATGGTAAATTGGTTTCTTCATGTGGCTGTGTGCTAAACTCAGCCAGGATGTCTAGGGCAGCGTTAACTTCGCTGTCCATGTCCATTTGTTCATATTGATTGTAGCGTTCTAGTCTATTGGGGTGACCAATGTAAATTTCTGGCAGCTGACTTTGATAGTTGCTGTACTTCATGTCCCCACCAGTACTGGTATTTGCGCCACTACCAATTGGACTCATGGCGTTGCCGGTACCGGCTGTACGGAAATACTTTTTCCAACTTCCGCCTGTTTGTGTTTTGGGTTCTGCCATGTGAAATTTCTATGTTAACTTGTATTTATATACAATCAGTGCGAGTTGTAGACTAATTGCTGCTGTAAATCTTTGGATTCTCGTAAGTAACTCAATTGCTGTGTGGTGGTATCAATAAACTGTTTCATTAAATTAATTTGCTCTTGCATGAGGTCTGATGGGTCTTTTTTATTAGCGCCAGTTAACATAGACATGCCAGCACCTAGCAATCCACCCACAGGGCCCATTGCAGATGCAGCGGTTGTAGCAGATTTACTGTTAATTATATCATTGATCATGCCAGATATATTTGTCATGTTTAGAGTAACTGGTATTGTGCGTCCACCTTCAAGCGGAACAATTGCTTCTGGGCCGTGTAGTTTTTCCATATAACCACTAGCAGGTCCGTCAGAAACACCTCCTAGTTTTTTGCCTTTTTCGCTAAAAAACATTTCCCTAACACCACCAAGCACACCGCCCACTACTGCACCTGCTGCACCCATACTTGCGCCACCAACTGCTGTCCCTGCCAGTGGTGCAATTGCAGTACCAACAGTTCCGCCTATCATCAGACCAGCAGTACCACCAGCAATAGCACCTTCGCCCACTGCTAGACCAACACGTTTAACTTTATCCCACATGGATTCAGTTAATGACATTGTTGCACCTGCAATTGCATTCATTGTCTTTGCTGCTGCCAGCGCTTCAACAGCAAACGCTGTAATAGCTCCTGTTAATTGTTCTTGTAGTGCGACCTTAAGTTTTTGTACACCAATCTCAAGTGCAGCTACATTTACATCCAACGCTGCTTGATTATTAGCAGATTTATCAGCATTTTCTTTTGCTTTGTTTGCCGCTTCTTCTGTATAGTTAGTATGCAATATCAGTTTATTAGTAAACTCACCAAATTGACCAGCTAGCCCACCTACTAGTACGCCTGCGGTGTTAATAGTTGAATCCATGTTTCTCACTGATTCACCTAATTTACCGCCAGCAGCCAGAGTGTCCTGAGCCACTTGATCTCCAGTTTTAGTTGAATTCAAGACATTGTTCATAGCTTCATCTAAATAAACACCAGCTTGTTTGTTATTGGCTAACAATATATTAGTGTTCTGATCTATAACTGTGCCACCAGTTAATATCTTTTCAATAAATCCTTTTTGCAACTCTTCAGGCATAGATCTCAATGCACCCTGAAATCTTGCATTTTGCTCGGCTGTTAGCTTGCTGCTGACTTCAAGTCGCATGGCATCAGTTCTAGCTTTTTCTACTGCTTTTTTTGCATCTTTGCCAGTAATGTCAGATAGTATTTTTAGGCTTTTACCATATGACAATGTTTCCTTAGCAACTTCGGCATCAGTGCGAGCCCTATAGTCACCTGCTGCTTTTTGATTTGCCATCATGGATGCAGCTAGACTGGCTTGTTCTTCAAACCCATATCCCAGTTTGATTAACTGTGTATCAACCCCGGAATTTTTAATTGCAGCACCAACTTTAGATAATTTAGTTGATGCTTCACCAAACCCCATGCCTAAAAATACTAGATCGTCTTTGCTGTCCTTTAGTGTTTTAGCCCACTGCTCAACTGTTAGGCCAGCTTTACTGGCTTCTTTACGCATCTGCGTCATACCACCTGCTAGTACTATACCAGCGGCAGTAATGTCCATATAGCTCTTGCGCTGTTGCTCAAGTGCTGTTTTTAATATGTCTAGGCGTTTTTGCTCGGCTTCACTGGCTTTTTTAGCCACGTTTGCAGCAATTGCTCCATATATTTGCATGCCGGTACCAACTACTGCTGCGGCTATACCAAGTTTGCCTAGCATACCCCGGGATCCAGCTAGCGCACCAAATGACGATATTGCACTACCAAGACCTCTAGTGAACTCAGCTGCTGCAACTGCTGCTTCGCCTTCGGCCTTGGCCAGTGCTATGCTGGCTTGACCGGCAATCTCTACACCACTGGCATTGCTCAATAAAGATTTTTGGAAGTCCAAACTGGCCATAGCCAGATTGAATGCAATATCTATAGATGCTACAGCAAAATTTGCCACAGCCGCAGTGGCATTACTTAGGGCAGCTCTTGCAGCTAACCCAACTTTTGCTCTATTGGCTACTGCTACTTTATTATCTCTATTGGCACGGCCCATTACATCATCTGTGGCATGTACAGTATCTTCAAGTGCTTTGATTTCGTCATCTAGCTTTTTCATTGCATCTGTGACGTCAATCATGCCAGTTTTCTGACCGTCGGCAATGTTCAGTATGGTTTTGCTAACAGAAACCGATTCTCTCATCGATTTAGTGCCCTCTTTGATACGCTTGGTAAATTCTTCAACAGATTCACTAGCAGCACGTTCGGAGGGGCTGACGTGAGCATCCCCAAAGAATCTTGCAAAAAGTCTTTCCATCTGTTCAGATGTAATTGGATCACTCATGAGTTTGTAGCCTATAAATATAGTGTATCAATTATTTACCGGAATCAAAAACATGGAAACAACTACTTTACCGAATACCGCCGCTAATCCCTTAGCCAAGTACTTTAGACAACCTGCAATTTACATTAAACTACCTGGGGCAGGCAAATTCTGGGCAGAAGGGTCACTGAATTTGCCAGTCAACGGTGAAATTCCCATTTATCCCATGACTACTAGGGATGAAGTTACGCTGAGAACTCCAGATGCACTCATGAATGGTAGCGGTGTGGTCAGTGTAATCGAAAGCTGCTGCCCAAACATTGTTGATGCGTGGAAAACCCCCACAGTAGATGTAGATGCTATATTGATTGCTATTCGCATTGCCAGCTACGGACAGCAGATGGATGTCGAAACCACTTGCCCGCACTGCAACGAAAAAAACAGTCATGCGCTGGATTTGATCAATTGTCTAGGCGGAATACAATGCCCCGATTATTCACACCCAATTGCAATTGACGAATTAAAAATAAAACTTAAATCTCAAATCTATTTTGGGTCAAATCAGACTGATGCTATCAATTTTGAAGAACAAAAAATGATACAGGCCGTAAATGACTCTGCTATGGCAGAACCAGACAAGATGCAGCTAGTGGCCAAGAGCATGCAGCGCATAATTGAAATTGGGCTCGAGTCTGCTGCTCATTGCACAGAATACATTGAAATTGAAGATGGTACTCGAGTACGTGATGTTGAGTACATCAAAGAGTTTTATAATAATGCCAAAGGCAGCATATTAAAAACAGTCAAGGATCACCTGACTAAGTTTAATCAACAGGGTGCAGTCCCATCCCAACCAGTAGCTTGCTATGAGTGTAAGAAAGAATTCACAGTACCATTACAGTTTGATTACGCAAGTTTTTTCGCGCAAGGCTTTTGACATTAACCAATGATGAAATCGTAGCCTTGCTAGATGGCTACGATAAAGAGTCAAAAGCCCTAAAAAAAGAAGCACTTACACTAGCATGGTACATGCGCGGAGGATTAAGTTACGAGGAAGCCATGTATCTCAGTCAGAACGAACGAGAAACCATTGGTAGAATTATCGAAAGCAACATGGAAGTTGTTAAGAAAACAGGTATGCCATTCTTCTAATCGCATAACTTATCCAATTTAACCTGCAGAATAAACTACTATACAATCAAGAAACCCATCTACCTAAATAAATTTACCACTAACAGTGGTTTATAAGGAGATTACAAGATGGATATTCTTGCAAATGTAAAAAAATGGGCTAGCAATCTAGCAGACGCAGGCGTGAGCGTAATTGCTCTAGCCATTGTACTGGAAATTTTATTTAAAGGGACTGTAATCCCATTTTTCCCAGTAGGTTCAGTTATCACTAACGTGACCACAATCATCGGTGCTTTAGGTTCCCAAGGACTAGTAGGACTAGTTGCTATTTGGGTATTATACGGTATCTGGAAAAACAAGTAAACTTGTATCTAGCAAAAGAAAGACAACATGCTCATTTGTGTGTTTCTTTCTTTATCTCTATATAAGACTTCTTACAGAAGTCTGTTGTTTCGCTATCGCTCACAACATTATTCTCTATCTTTAATGGATTAGTATCATCCAGATTAACTGGTCATAATTCACCGTATGCACGGTGAATTGAAAAGGCATCATCCGAGTAGCCCAGTCATCTATTCTAATGAGATTGCCTTGCGGCGCGGAGGCGGTTGACCGGTACCCCCTACTCAAGCTTCACATATCAACGGAACCCTAGTGATCCGGAATAGACCCAAATCCTATAGGCTGAGGTTGCATCTTTTTCGCATAGCCTCAATCATTTATTACCTTAAGTTAGTAATTTTCTTTGGCATCCAAGATCCGGACCGGGTATCTCACCGTTCCTCAATGGAGCGTGGCCTAACCACGCACAGCGCCTATGATGTATTAACTTGTTGGACTTTGTGTCTTTGGGAGATTGATTTTGTTTATAATGTGTGAGCCATGTACCCTGCAACTTATCTGTCCATTATAATAATCTTGTGACTCTAAGACCTTGCGGTCAAATTGTTCACGTGCTTCAATGTAGGAGCACAGGGCTTTTGATGAGCAGTAGCACAAGATCTCTCTCTGGAACTTGTCTGCCCCCAGCAATTCTACATCCCGCCGCAACTCATCGTTGCTGCCGTAGTATTCTTGCCAGTCACTGTCGATCTTGCTGCGTATCTTCTTTTTCTTCTTGATCCCGTTCTTTTGCTTGACCACACGATATGTGGTCTTGGCAAATTTGGCTAGCTTTTTGCCCACGTACTTTCTGTCTGTGGCGGTATTTGTGATAAGATACACAAAACCTACACAGTCTTCGGGTAATTGTTCAACGGGCATATTCTGATAGAACCAAGTCATATTTGATACAGCAAGAGGCTGTATTATAGTTATGACTCATGCAGTCTGACCTGCTAAATTTATACAGTTTCAACATCGGTATTGTAGGTGGTAAACCCATTTTCTTTGACCACAGTCAAGATGTTGTTGACCCGCCCGGCTAGTTCATCTTTGTGACTGACCAGCCAAATGCTCTTGTGAGCTTCTCTGCTCATGCGTTTTAGGATAGCCAGTGCGCTTTCCACACCCGATGCATCCATACCCGAGTCTACTAGTTCATCAATGAACAAAAGATTGACAGGTTGATACAAACTTTCCCAAACATCACGGAACGCCCACGACAGACTCAGTATCAGTCTATTGCGCTCGCCCCGGCTGAGGTTGTCAAAGTCTAACTCTCTGCCCAATTCAGTTATGCTCACTGTGAGATCGTTGTTGAACTTGACCACATGTGGCAAGCCAATACGGTCCAAGTACTGCCCTAGTCTTGCGTTCAAATAACTTAAATTTTGATCAATAATGCGTTTGCGTATAAAACTGTCTTTGTTGGTCAACAGTTTCAATAAAAATTCTTGATGATCCCGGACATTGCCTAACTCGTTGATAGTGTCGTAAGTAACAGTCTCTAAGGCCTGTGTGCTCATTTCTTCTATCTGTTCTGCATATGGATCTGCTTCTGCGTGTTTGCTGGCAATTTGGCTTAATATATTAGCCATGCTGCTGCGATGTTCAAATGCATCGCTCTCGCGATCGTAGTAGACTCGAGGCTGCGCACCTGCCGCGCCTATTTCTGCTAGCGCACCAGTCAGTTCAATCCATTGACCGTTGGTGGCCAATACCTGTAGTGCAGCTTCTTGTAATTCTTTTTGTTTCTTGGTCATGGCAGTCGCATGATCACCATCGTGCAGATCCTGCCCACATGCATGACATCGGTGATCCTCTAGTGCTGCAATCTCACGTTGCAGTCGTTCAACTACTTTGTTTTCGCGATCCTCGTCCAGCTCGGCACGTTTAACGGCCTTGGTTAGGTCAGAGATATCTTTCACCTGCTGATTGTATTCTGTTAGCGCCTTGTGTGCTGCCAGCTCAGCTTCGATATCTATTAGACTCAACTCGTCGTAGCCCTTTTGCAAGTATGCTAAATCGCTGTCGTGCTTCTTCTGCCACAACACCTGTCTACGCTTAAAACTTTCAATCTGTTCTTGTATGCGATGGTTGGCATCTGTCACTGCTTTGATGCGGAACTCTTCTTGCTGTATAGCATCTTTAGTGGCTTTGTTTAGTTCTTTAAGACGCTCTGCTTTTTCGCTTAGTACTGTAATGCCCAGCAATTGTTCAATAATAGTGCGCTGATCGTTGGCTTTCAGGCTGAGAAACGGCTCGGTATAGGTGTTTAATGCTACGATATGGCGGAACATATCCCAGCTCATGCCCAGCATGCGTTCTATGTCTGCTTGAGTTTCTCTGCTGTCGCCCTGACTCTCGTCGGTGATCTCACGCTCAACATTGCCTACATAAAAGGCCATGGTGTTGGGCTTGCGACCACGCTCAATACGATAGTCAGTGCCGTCCTTCTCAAACTCAACAGTGACAATCATGCCCTTGCCGTTGGTTTTGTTGATCAGGTTGTCTTTGCGTATGTTGGTCAGTGCAGCACCATACAGGGCATAGCTGAGTGCATTGATGATAGTGGTCTTGCCGGTACCGTTCCTACTGCCAGAATCATCCCCGCCTAGATCAATGTTTTCACCCAGGACCAGTGTGAGATCCTTGCGGTCAAAGTCCACAGCCTGCGTGACATTGCCCACGCTCATGAAATTCTTAACAGTCAAATTCTTGATACGGATCATAGATTTCTATAGATGTCTAGCAGCAGATTTGAATTAAACTTGTCGCTGGTGATGTTGGTTATCTGGCTGGTAACAATCTGGTCAACACTTTCAAACTGTATGTTACCCAGCATAATGTTCTCGCCAAGATCAATTTCCTTTTGCGGAATCAAACTGATCTCTCGTAGACGATATGTGTCAATAAAAGTTTCTTTGATAAATGTAGCTTCTTCGTAGCTGATATCAATGTCGATATTGATTCTGCAATGCATACCTGGCAGCAGCATGGCTTCGGTGTGATTTAGCACGTCACTCAGCTTGAACACACGATACCGGGGTTGATCGGGCCAAGCATGATACACAGGGTCTTTACCCCATTCTAAAATTGTAAGTCCACGATCGTCGTCACCAGCATCGGCATAGTTGTGCGGAAAGCAGTTGCCAATGTAGGTGATGTTCTTCTGTGTCTGTCGCTTGTGGAAGTGACCAGTAAACACATGATCAAAGTTGTTGAAGTGTTCTCTGCGCACCTCACCATGATCTGGCATGGCAACCATGGCGTTCATCAAGTATCCAGGCAGTTCAAAGTGCCCAAACATGTATTTGGCTGATAGCTTGGGGATTCGCTTGTGATCGTCCCCAACAAGCCAAGGAGCGATAACCACATCCCCACTAGCAAACCAATCGTTAACAATTTGAATGTTCGGGAGGTGACGAGCCCAGTCAACCGATTGGATATCACGTTTATCGCGATAATACAGATCATGGTTGCCGGGAATAAAATAAACACGATCAAAGTTATCATTTAAATGCTCTAGTGCCCTAAGACTATAGTTCAAGGTTACGATGTTGATGCTGGCTCTGTTGTTGTGCCAATCACCAAGAAACATGGCTGTTTCGCAACCTTCCGACTTGGCCTTGGCAGTGGCCCATTTGACAAAATTCAAACAGTCGTCGTTGTGTACTTGACTGTTGGACTTTAGACCAAAGTGTATATCTGTAAAAATTGCGGCTTTTTTAAATAGATTAGTCATTGATACAAGTATAGCAGAAAACAGTGGCTAGAAGCGACGGACAATTTACTCGTCTCCGCCCCCACCCCCACCACCCCGTCCCCAATCTGCTTGTCTTGAGTAGCTGGGGTTCATATTGTTCATTTCTAGGATGTCATCACGAAGATTCTGATTACGTTTTTCAATATTAAGCACACGAGTAAAACTATTAGTAATGGCGGCGGTATAGTACGCAAAAGGATTCTGACTTTTGCTTTCATCGAATTGTAGTCCAATCTGGCTCAGTTGTAGCAGGGCTTGGCTGCGCATTTCATCGTTATAAGTGTAACCACGCCAGTTGCTGCGAGTAGCATAGCGCTCACACAGTTTCATAAACATCAGGGCTAACTTTTTAGTCATTGCGCCGTGATCCCTGTTAAACTCTCCAGATATTAAATCACCACGCCAATGACTTTTACCTACACAAAATGGTTGAATAGCGTCATTGACTTTATAGTGTTGAAACGGGGGAAAGTTGCATTTGGTGTATTTGGTAGTGGCCAATACATCTTCGTCGTATTCGGTACGTACAATATCTTCCTCCTCATCCTCTAAATCAAGTTTAGCTCTGGCTTTGGCACTTTTAACTTCATCTACTGGGATATGTTCCCAAGTCATAACTCGAAAAACCACATCAGTATCTTTGATACTAGCAACGTCAATGCTAAAATCATCGAGTCTGCGTTTTTCTCCAGATGCAGCCACCGCTGCTTCGTGTGCTAGTTTGGCTAAACGTTCGGATCTTGTCTCACGTGCTTCTAAAATACTTTTAGGAGTAATCTCAGTGACGTCATGCAAGATCATGTCGTAATCAGCATCTGTGGTTTCTAAAAACACACAGTATGTGGTTTTGCTCTTATGAATCTCTTTCAAGATGTCTTTGTTGTTGAGATAATTATGTTTGATGGTAGTTCTCCTTATAATATATGTACATTTTACATTGAATAAATATTAAACACAAGAGGTTTTTATGTCATTTTTAGATACTATTGGTAGCGCAGTTTCAGGTATTGCAAGTAGCAAATTTGGTGCTAGTGTTGGCAACATTTTAGACCCCAGTAATGCTCGACTGTCATTGACCAATTTACTCAAAGGTGGTACACAGAAAAAACCTAAAGTTGCTGAAACTCGTGTCAATGTCTTTGCTCCCGGATTGCCAAATGATGATTGGCGTATTAAAGTTACAGTTGGACAGAATTCTGGCATATTTTATCAAAACAGCGATGCTGGTATTTTAACTCCATTGCAAAGCACCAAAGGTGTTGTATTTCCCTATACTCCGAGTATAACTACTAGTTTTAGTGCCGGATATACCGCACAAAAACTAACCCACAGTAATTATCCTGCGTACTATTATGACAGCAGCGACACTGCCGCTATATCAATTACTGGCGACTTTACTGTACAAAATGTAACCGAAGGTCAATATCTGTTAGCATGTATTTATTTTTTCAGGGCTGCTACAAAAATGTTTTATGGATCTGGCAGTCACACCGGAAATCCGCCTCCTATATTATTTCTAGATGGGTATGGTAAACAGTATTTCCCGCATGTGCCTTGTGTGCTAACTTCCTTTACACATACCATGCCAGCTGACGTTGATTATATTCAAATTCCCGGATCCGAGCCGTTAACTGGTAAACCAAAGAGCGCACTGCAAGATCCACAACAAAGTTCCCAAGAAAATTTAATTAACACTGCTAGGACAGTTTCACAATTGACTCGAGTTCCAACAAATAGCCAAATTCAAATAACATTACAACCGGTATACAGTCGCAGAAGCATTGCTGATTTTGACCTTGAACAATTTGCTCAGGGTCGGTTATTAGATCGAGGATTCCTATAATGGCGGTATATTCAAAAACAAGCCCGTATCACGAAACCCAACAATTTGGTCCTTTCTTAGATACTTTAACCTATCGTAGTATTCCTAAAAACATCAACGATACCAGTTATACCATAGATGAAATTTATAATTTAAAACCACAACTGTTGGCGTTTGACTTATACGGTGATCCTGCACTGTGGTGGGTATTTGCCAGCAGAAATCCAAACGTATTAATAGATCCACTTTTTAGTTTTGTATCGGGCACAACAATTTTTATTCCTTCTAAAGACACACTAATATCAACCTTAGGCCTGTAATATGGACAATGGCGCTTATAAAAAATATTTAGAAAAACAAAGACAGGCCGAAATTAAAGCCAATGCTGAAAAAGGCAAAAAAGCCGCTGACGAAGAACGTAAAAAGTTAGCTTTAGAAAACGAACATAATAACCAACAGGCATCAGCAAGAATTAATCGTCAAGGCGCAGCTCAGTCCTTACCACCACCATCAACCTCAACTAATTCTGCAGGCAAAGTTGGCGGCAGGAAAATCACTAAAGAAGAGTGGGACGCAGCAAAAGCAGCAGCAGGAGAACAGCAAACTACCGACGCCGACGAATCTGCAGCCGAGACCGCTAGACTTGCAAGAAAAGAAAAAGAACTAGTAGTTGAGTCAAACAAATATGTAGAGTTTGAACCAAGATCAAATTTATTATTAGAATATGCAGACTACACCTATAGTTTAAGTTTACACATAATTCCACCTAAAAAGTATAACGATATGGTGTTAACACCGGGGTATGTTTATAATACCATGTGGGATCCATTTTTTACCAGCTCTTCAAAAAAATCTGGTGTTAGAAAAATTAGTAAAGAAGAATGGGATAGAGGAGTAGCAATAACTGACGCCTCTACAGGAAACACTGGTACTTTGCAAGGCCTAGTGGGCACAGTGTTAATTTCCAGCGCCGGCCGCCGCGGCGATCAGTATAATAGACATCCTGCGTTTAAAGAAGATTTTTATTTTGAAAATCTAACAATGAAAACCATAGTAGGTATGAATGTCCGCACAAAAAATACCAATGCTATCGAAATGAGTTTTACTATAATTGAGCCATATGGCGTGACTTTACTGGATCGCTTACTGGAAGTAACAAAACAAATTGGTACTAAAAGTTGGATGCAGATCCCTTACATGCTACAGGTGGACTTTTTAGGTAATAATTCCGCTGGTGAGTTATTGACGCCAATCCCAAATCAAACCAAATACATACCTATTAGAATACTTGCTTGTAAAATAAACATTTCTACCAAGGGCGCAGAGTATCAAATACAAGCGGTGCCATTTGGTCAACAAGCATTCACTGAAAGTATTGGTAGCACTCCGGCTATATTAGAAGTACAAGCATCAACTGTTGGAGAATTTTTCAGTAGTAAAGGCAATGCCGGACAGGCCAGTTCTATAATTGCGGTGCAGCAATTAGATAAAGAACGTCTTGATGGAATTTATAAAGAAGTTGCAGCTGAAAAAAAGAAAACCAATCCCGATGACAAGCGTGTGGCAGATTTGCAGTCAAAAGCCGATTCAGTTACCAAAGATCTAGCAAAAACTCCGTACATAGTCGGCAGCTATGCTGCGGCAATGAATAGTTACCAGTCCCAGCTGGCGACAACCGGACACTCACAACATGCCGAAATTTATGAATTTGATATCCATCCTGACATAGCAAAATCAAAAATAGTAATACCAAAAACCACTACATCTGCAAGCACTGCAATGACAGACCCAGTTAAAGCATTGCGCAACAATGCTAAAATATCCAACGTTGGTATTGATCAATCTAAATCGGGGTTCAGCATAAATGCCGGAACATCAATCATTGAAGTTATTAACATGGTTATGCGAGCCAGTGATCTTATAAGAGATCAAATTTACGATCCCGCTACAGATGCTAAAAAAATAACTAAAGATAAAAATGATCCCATGACATGGTTTAAAATAACCAGTACTGTGGAATTATTAGAGTTTGATTCTATTAGAGATACGTATAGTAAAAAAATTACATACCATATTATGCCTACGGCTATCTTTAATACAAAATTTCCAAATGCACCAAAGTCGGAACCAAAATCAGTTACTAAACAATATCATTATATGTATAGTGGCCAGAACGATAGTATCATTGAATTTAGTTTAGATTTTGATACTATGTTTTATACTGCAATCACTGCTGATCGTAGTAAAATTCAACAAACCGAAGTGCAACAAGAAAATCCTGATGGCACTAGGCAATCGTTAAACAATTCAACTGGCCCGGTACAAATAACCAACCATCAAATAAAATTAGTGGCGGGTCATGCAGATATACCTCGTGCAGCCAATCCTGATAGTAAAGCTGCATTAGTTACTGATTTTTATAAAAGCACGTTAAGCTCAAGTCGCGGGGATATGATCAACGTTAAACTTAAAATTTTAGGTGATCCAGAATTTATCAAACAAGATGATATATTTTTTAATCCTCGAACCAACCCCGATCAAAACAGTGGTAAACTGATTGATAAAAACGGCAGTATAATGTTTGATAGTGCTGAACGATTTGTATTACTAACCTTCAACACCCCAGTAGATGTAGACCCCGAATCAGGATTAATGGTAGTTGATTCAAAATATACTACCAGTGCATTTAGTGGTATATACAAAATTATCACTGTCGACAATGAGTTTGCTGGTGGATCATTTACCCAGACTCTAGACCTTATTAGAATTTTTGAAAATTTTAACGGGGTCGAGCCTGAGGTACGCCAACCTGAGTTAACTACTATACCTCAAAATAAAACTGAAGAAACCGCAGTTAGAACTGGTGTGAATTTAAGTAATACCACTAGTGGCAGCAGCCGCGGCAAAGTGAACCCTTCTTCTAGTCTAGAGTCTGCAGGATACCCAGAAGCATACAGCGATCCCATGGGCAGCGGTGACGGCGCAGCTATCATGCACGAGGCCAGGCAATCAACGCCTCCCCCACCTCCACCAAAACCAGTCAGTACAGGACTACCAGACCCAGTCAAAGATCCCAAAGGGTATAAAGCCGAAATCAATAGACGACTTAAAAACAAGTACGGTAGTAATTAATCAAGGACATCAACATGCGAGATAAAAGAATAGGCAAGAAACCACCAGATCATTTCTTACGGGAAGCGTCTAGTGCTAGATTAGACAGCGGCCCGTTTATTGGTAAGGTAAAAAATAATCTAGATCCTACTAGGAGCGGACGAATGGATGTTTGGATTGCTGATTTAGGAGCAGGTGATGAAGCTAATCCTGAAAATTGGCGTACAGTGTCTTATGCTAGTCCGTTTTTTGGTAGCACATATCAACCAGACACTACCAAAGCAAATTCCTACAGTAAAGTGCGGCATACTTACGGCTTTTGGGCCGTCCCTCCGGACATAGGAGTGTTTGTGCTTTGTACATTTGTTGCCGGAGATCCTGAGCGCGGCTTTTGGTTTGCCTGTGTACCAAATACCCTAGGAAATCATATGGTGCCCGGTATTGCTGGTAGTAGCAATAAAGATACATCAACTCTTGAAGATTCTTCTTTATTGGCATCTATAGATAAAACAACTATTGTGGCAGAATTTAACGAAAACAGTGAACCAGACTGGACAAATTTTCCAAACATTAAAAAACCAGTACACGAACATCAATTAAAAGTACTACGGGCACAGGGACTAGAAAAAGATTTTATTCGTGGTATAATATCCAGTAGTTCTCAGCGCGAAATGCCCAGCGCAGTTTTTGGTATAAGCACCCCTGGTCGCCCTATCAATGACCCAACACCAGACCCCGACTTCCAAAAAAAATTAGTATCTGGTGATCTAAATCCTGTAGACTATGCTGTTGCAGCCCGCCGAGGCGGTCATCAGTTTGTCATGGATGACGGAGATTTAAACGACAAAGATCGTTTAATTCGATTACGCACTGCCGGCGGTCATCAATTGTTAATGAACGATAGCGAAAAAATAATTTATATTGGCAACAGCAATGGCAGTGTGTGGGTTGAATTAACTGGAGAAGGCCACTTAAACATATACTCTGCAGATAGCATTAATGTACGTGCAGGGGTTGATTTGAATTTTCATGCTGATAATAATATAAATTTTAATGCCGGTCAAAATATAAATGTCAGTGCAGGAAAAACTCTTGTTGCACAAAGCCCTGACATTAATTTAAATTCAGTTCAGGGATTAACAATGTATGGTGGCCAAGTAAATATTGGCAGCGATGGCGGATTAAATCTAAACGCGAATGGGGTAACTTCAATAAACGGTAGTGCCGGAACTAGGATTACTGGCGCTAAAGTAACGTTAAACGAGGGAGGAACCGTTGGAGTAGCACGACCCACAGCACTTAAAATTAATAAATTAAGTGATACTGGTAAACAAGGGTTGGTGTGGAAAAGTGTAGATGGAGCATTAGAAACTATAGTTCCGATAGCACCGACCCACGAGCCATGGAAATTACATCAAACTATAGCACCAGTTACACAGGCAGTGGTTCCGGCAGCAACACCTGCCGCAACACCTGCTGCAACACCAGCCGCGACACCTGCTGCAACACCAGCCGCGACACCTGCTGCAACACCAGCCGCGGCAGCACCTGTGGCTGCTAAACCTGCTAAAGCTAGCCCACTAGAAAAACCAATACCGATAGTTGAGTGTGAAGGCAAAGGCGTTATTGCACTAGCAGATCAAGGTCCAAAAGCCGCAGTAGGAAAACCTGTGCGTAAGCCATTAAATAAAAAATATCTAGCCAGGCCTGATGCCCCCAACCCACCAGCTGGTATTGGCCCACTACCAAAATCACATACCAAAGCAGTATTTGCACAGCTGGCTTGGAGCGAGAGTACTTGGAATTACACAACAGTAAACGAATTAAACTATATAGGCAAATATCAAATGGGTGCAATTGCATTGACTACATTAGGATATATTAAAAATGATGCCTATAAGCAGTACGGAAATAAGGCAATGAATTATACAACCAGCTGGACTACTAAAGCAAATACGGCAGGTATTGCGTCAAAAGAAGATTTTTTAAACAATCCTGCGTTCCAAGAAAAAGTAATGATGGAAAATACTTTGTTTAATTACAAAAGTTTGAGTCAAAAAGGCGCAATTAAAGAGGGCGATGATTTGTGTACAGTTGCTGGAATGATATGTGCAAGCCACCTAATTGGCGCCGGTGCGGCAAGTACCTGGCGTAAAACAGGCGAAGGTAGTGATGCTAATGGAACAACTGGTACTGATTATTTTAATATGGGAAGATATGCGGTTGACGTTTTAGCAGCCACGACATAGGGTTAAATACATTATGATCACGTATAAAGGTTTTAGTACTTACAATAGATTCAAAAAGTTTCGCTTAACTGATTTTGAACTGGCTAAACAAGATTTGTTTAATCATTTTCATATACGCAAGGGCGAAAAATTAATGAATCCCAACTTTGGCACCATAATATGGGATGTGCTGTTTGAGCCTTTCACTGAAGAAATTAAGCAATTAATTGTTAACGATGTAACTCGCGTGGCAAAGTACGACCCTAGACTATCAATCAGTGATATTGTAGTAACACAATACCAATACGGGATACAAATTGAGTTAGCATTAACTTATATTCCAACAAATCAAACACAGGCAATGGCCGTTTCTTTCAATCAAAAGCTAAATTCTATGTCAGTTGACAATTAACTGCGTGTATTATAAATGCTATAAATATTAAATACCGGACAATACAATGGCCATTAACACAAGACAACACAGTTTACTAGTAGCTGACAATTGGAAGAAGATATATCAAACTTTCCAAGAAGCAGACTTTACTAGTTACGATTTTGAAACGCTGCGCAAAAGCATGATTGATTACCTCAGGATATATTACCCTGAGGACTTTAATGATTTTACTGAAAGCAGTGAGTTTATTGCCTTAATTGACTTGATCGCGTTCCTAGGACAAAGTCTAGCCTTCAGAGCAGACTTAAACACTAGAGAAAATTTTATCGACACCGCTGAACGCAGAGACAGCATATTAAAACTAGCTAGATTGGTAAGCTATAATCCTAAACGTAATATACCTGCAAGTGGACTATTAAAGATTGAAAGTGTAAACACCACCGAAACAGTATATGATAGCAACGGGCTTAATTTAAGCGGTTCTAATATCAATTGGAGCGACAGCAGCAACGATAACTGGTACGAACAATTTGTAACAATTTTAAATGCAGCATTAGCCACTAGCCAAGTAGTAGGCAAACCTGGAAATACGCAAACTATCAACGGGGTGCGTACAGAAGAGTACGGTTTAAATCTTATATCAAATATACTTGGAACTTATAAATTTGAAACTCAAATTGAAGGTAGCAAAATTGATTTTGAAGCAGTTAGCGCATCCAGCATTGGCAAGAATTATATTTACGAAGCGGCACCTAAGGCTAACTCGTTGTTTAATATTTTATACCGCAACGACAATTACGGTAATGGCTCAAACAACACTGGATTTTTTATTTACTTTAAACAAGGCACATTAGACAGTCAAGATTTTTCATTAACTGATTCAATCCCTAATAGGATAGTGGCGTTCAACAACAATAACGTTAACAATACTGACACATGGCTCTATAGCTTAACCACCAACGGAACTGTGCAGGACTTATGGACTGGTGTACCGGCAGTGGCAGGAATAAATGTCATTTATAATAAATTATCTGCAAGGAACCTTTATCAAGTTAATTCTCGAGCAGGAGATCAAATTGATTTAGTTTTCGGAGACGGTAGCTTTGCTAATATCCCACAAGGAAACTTTAGGCTTTACTATAGAAGCAGCAACGGACTAAGTTATAAGATAACGCCCGATGAAATGCAAAACATTGTTATACCTTTTAATTATGTCAGCAGATCAGGCAGAGCTGAAACATTAATTATTCGTGCCAGCTTAAAGTATACAGTGACTAACGCAGCAGCAAGGGAAACATCTGACGAAATACGTCAACGTGCGCCGCAAGCATACTATACTCAAAATAGAATGATTACTGGTGAAGACTATAACATAGTACCATTTACCAGCTTCAGCAATATAATTAAAGTTAAAAGTATTAATCGCACCAGCTCGGGGATCAGCCGATTCTTGGATGCACTAGACACAACGGGGAAATTTTCAAGCACTAACATCATTGGCAGTGACGGCATATTGTATGCTAATTATTTTACAAGAAATTTTAAAACTAATTTAGTTTCATTTGCAGATATTAATAAGATGATAACTCAAAAAATTGTCAGTGAGATAATTGCGTCAAATGAAACCAAGCATCTTTATTATTCTGAATTTCCTGCATATACATTAGCTGGATATTCTTGGAATCTAAGCACCACTGGATCTAATAGTGCCACTGGTTACTTTGTTAAAAATTTAAAGCCGGCGCAAGTGGGCGGAGTAGTAAAAGACACCGCAACTTATATTAGGAAAGGTGCAGTTATTAGATTTGATGCACCACCTAACTATTATTTTGACAGTAACAACAATTTATTACCGGGCCAGGCAACTCAGCTGTCGGATCATTATTATCTTTATGCTAATATTGTTGAACTATTGGGTGATGGTACCAACAACGGAGTAGGCAATTATACCACCGGAATTGGCCCAGTGACTCTTAACATAAAAGTGCCAACCAATGCAGTTATTGGCATGATATATCCTATTTTTAAAAATAACTTTAATAGCTCTTTCATATCAAAGTTAACTAACTTGTTACAGGGCTTTATAACTTTTGGTTTAACATATAACAAAGTTAAACAAGACTGGCAAATAATAACTGAACAAAATATTGGATCTGGTGAATTTAGTCTAGCCAATCAAGGGGACACCAGTAGTACCGGCATTGATAACAGCTGGATTATTAAAGCAGTGTTTGCCAATTCAAGTTATACCATATACTACAGGGGACTAGAGTACATTTTTCAAAGTGCTAGAGAAACCACATTCTTTTACGATGGAAAAACTAGAGTTTACGATAGCAAAACCGGAACAGTATTAAGAGATCAAATCACTGTCTTGAAATCAAATTCACAGGCAGATTCTGCTAGTGCATTGGGACAAGATTATGTATGGTACATTGATAAGAATATAATTGAGAACGATGGATATTCAAACAATGATAAAATTTTAGTCACTTTCCAAGACAGTAACAGCGATTCGTTGCCTGATAATCCTTTGTTATTTAAATCTATTGTAGCGCCTGACGTTAATCCCAATAACAAATTAGTTTATTTTAAAATTGTTGATGGATATGAAAAATTCAGTGAATTAATCCCAGTTGACAGCAATCTAATTAGCAACAAATTTGCCACAGAACAAGACATTATAGCCAGCGCTGGGGTGTTTTTACCTGGACAATTATTTTATGCAACTGAAGAAAAATTATTTTTCCAACTAACAGGTCCCCAAACAGTAACACGCCAACACAATTATCAAGCTAAGATTGGAAGACAAAATATTTCGTTTCAGTACCGCCATAATAGTCCTGATTATAGAAGAATTGATCCTTCTAATAGCAATATAATTGATTTATACTTGCTAACAGCTACCTATCAAACCAGTTATCAAAATTGGATTAAAGATACCAGCAACAGCATTGCAAAACCAATTGCGCCTACTAGCCAAGAATTATCTATGGATTTTAGTTCGTTGAATGATCAACGCAGCGTAAGTGATACTATAATTTTTAATAGTGCAGTGTTTAAACCAATTTTTGGTAATAAATCTGAGTCTAATCTACAGGCAACATTTAAAGTAGTTAAAAATTCATCATTATCAATTAGTGATAATGATGTTAAATCATCAGTAGTTAATGCAATCAATACTTACTTTGATATTAATAATTGGGATTTTGGGGAAACATTTTATTTCAGTGAATTAAGCGCATATCTACACCAAGCGTTAACGCCCACAATATCATCAATTGTAGTAGTACCATCTAACCCTAATGTGGGTTTTGGTAATTTGTATCAAATCAATGCTGAGCCATATGAAATTATCATTAGCGCAGCAACCGTAGAAAACGTAGAAATTATAACTTCAATTACAGCATCTCAGCTAAACATGGGACTAAATTAATATATGGCCGCTAGCAGAACACTAAATTTTTTACCAGAAATATTTCAGACTGATACCAATAAAAAGTTTTTATCAGCTACCCTGGATCAATTGATATCTGAGCCGTCGTTCACTAGACTCAATGGTTATATCGGACGAAACTTTGCACCTGGATATAAATCAACTGACACGTATATTAGTGAGATAGATAGTAGCCGACAAAATTACCAACTTGAGCCTAGTATAGTAATAAAAAATGCAGCAGGCGAAATTGAACAGTATAGCGGATACTCTGATTTAATTAACAAAATACAATATTACGGTGGCGAAACTACAAATCACGACAGACTATTTTCTTCCGAATCTTATACCTATGATGGTTTATTTGATTTTGATAAATTTATTAATTACAGCCAGTATTACTGGGTTCCCAATGGGCTCGACCCAGTACCAGTTACATCTGCAATTGTTAATAGTCAACAAACTTTTACTATAACAAAAAATACAAATACAAATCTTTTTGATATTGACAGCAACCTTAGCAATCCTCGACTGGTAGTAGTGCGCGGCGGCCTTTATAAATTTAAAGTAAACCAGCCTGGCTCTAAATTTTGGATACAGACCGAACCCAGTGAAACTGGTACTAGAATTGGACAACCAAAAATCAGCAGCAGAGATGTATTGGGAGTTAGCAACAACGGAGCAGATGTAGGAGTTGTTGAGTTTAGAGTTCCACTTATTGACGTGCAGGACAATTTCTTAGCAATGCCATTGTTGAGTTCCGTGGATTACGCAACCACTACCCCAATGAATCAAATAGTTGGACAACGTTTTCAGGATGTAGTTAATACCCTAGGCGGTATTGATGGTATAACTTTGTCACCTGGAAACAAAACTATAATTTTTATTACAGATGGCATGCCAACTGTTTGGAAAATTCGTATGACCACAGCTGGCGGATCAAGTGATATTATTGCACTAGATGTGTTTCAAGCACTGCCGGAGAATCATAAAGTATACGTGAGATCCGGCAATACCTACGCTGGCAAAGAATTTTTTAATAAATCTGTAATTAATAAACTTACTCAAATTCCTGCACTAACTGCACAACTTAACAGATTATATTATCAAGATGCTACTAATCCTGCTGCTTATGGAATTATTGACATTGTCAATGACGCGGTAGATTCGATTGATGTACATGATGAAATTATTGGTAATAGTAAATTTACTAGTCCTAATGGTGTACAATTTACTAACGGACTAATGGTAACATTTGACAGTACAGTCACACCATCTAACTATGCAAATAAAACGTATGTTGTTGAAGGTGTAGGTAAAAGTATTTCTTTAGTGGCATTTGCTAATTTAGTATGCCCAGAACCTGGAGTATTAACTAGTCAAGTGCCGTTTGACAAAGTACCATATGGTTCTGGGGCATTTGATGAGGTCTATCGTGGACCAGTTACTCCTGATTATATTTTGTGTAATCGAGCCAGCTTAGATTTAAGTCCATGGGCTAGGCAAAATCGTTGGTTTCACATTGATGTTATTGAGGCAACTGCTAGATATAATCAAACAGTACCAACATTTGATCAAGCCAGTCGCGCACAGAGACCAATCATTGAGTTTGATGCCAGCATACAATTAATTAATTCTGGACGAATCGGAAAACCACCTGTTGATATCATTGATACAACATTAACAGATGTATTTGGTATTTCAAATAAACGGACTGTTGATTTTATTAATGTAGGGTTAACCTACACATTAAATTTTACTCCTGACGCTGGTGACAAAATAACTGTTACTGCCGGCAATATACTAGTTCCAGAATCAGAATATAGCATTGTTGGTAACGTGCTTACATTACACTCTGCGCAAATGGGATTTGATATTCGTGTTGAGTCTACCCGGCAATCTAGTGTGCAAAATAGCCGATCGCTAGCAGTAAACGACATTGAATTCAAACAAGGGCAGCGTGTACTATTTGCAGCAGATCATGATCCTTTGGTAAGAACTCAAGCATATACTGTACAATATTCTATACAAAATGATTCTACTAGATATTCATATTATGACGGAAAAGGTAGTGGCCAAATTACTATTGAACCATTTGATATTAGTTTTGTAAGTGTCAGCAATCCGGCCATAGACGACAGTGATCCTGAATTGCCTAATAGGTATGTTTGGGAAGTAATAGGATCAAGTGATATACTAACTGCAACTGAAATTCGGGGACTTGATTACCCTGCAGGCGCAGCTATAGGAGTTGTAGATTCAGTTGTTAGCACCGGTAATAGACATTACTTAATTTATTTTACAACCAGTTATGAACTAACTGGTTATCAAATATTTGATATCCAATTAATTGGCTCCAGTGGCAGTAACTATGTATTTGGTGGCAACACAAAATTTACTACTGATTTAAAAGTTGGTGGGGCTATGTATACCATGGATGGTGTTTATATAGGTACTATCGCGCATATTAACACTGATACTAAATTGCGGCTTGAAGAAAAATCTAACGCAATACTCCTTGCACAAGAATACCAATACAGGGATCCAAGAATTCAATTGATAGTATCAAAAGATTCAGAAGACACCTATGATGAATTTGATAGTATTGTGGCACTGTCAGGCCCATGGCAAGGCATATCACTGTGGTATACTGGTACTGAATGGGTTAGATCACAGCAAAAAACTAAAGTTAATCAGCCACCAAAGTTTGATGTATTTGATTTAAATGATCGATCATTTTTGTCAAGCACATATACATCAAGTAAATTTGCTGGTACTGAAATTTTTTCTTATAGTGTAGGAACTGGCAACAATGACTCGGTGTTGGGATTCCCGTTATCGTATAGAAATTTCAATTCACTAGCAGACATATTGTTTAATAACGATTTTGACAATGATCAATTTACCCATGTGCGCAACGGAAAAATTGTATCTAAAAATGTTAATACTGGATACTTGCGCCAAAATACAAGTAGATTAGACTATACTAAACGAAATGTTTGGAGTACCCGGGACGAGTTAGATAAACAATATCAATCTATCAGCGCCACTTACACTGGCGATAGTACATACTTTGAAATTGATGTGTTGCCTGCTCCAGCTATCAATGTTCCTAATCTTAAAGTGTTTTTAAACAATGTATTACTAAATTCAACCGATTACCAATTAGTAACAGTAGGAGCCAAGAAAGCTATACATGTTACTAAACAAATGTCCATTGGCGATATTGTTAACATTTTAATTTATAGTTTAGAACCCAGCACCATTGGCTTTTATCAGGTGCCACAAAATTTAGATTATAACAGTAAAAATTTGCCGCTAACAACACTAACACTTGGGCAACTTAGAAATCATGTTACTGTAGTTGGTCAAAATTCGATTGGAGTATCGGGGGCAGTTCCTGGTAATAGTAATTTAAGAGACATTGATTTAAAAAATCATGGCGGCAATATATTGCAATCAGCTGCACCTACTATATACGCCAGTTTGTTTTTAATATCTAAGCAAGCTAATTTTATCAATGGTGTCGACTATGCACGAAGAGAATACAGTAAATTTAAAAATAAATTTTTAGAAACTGCGCTAACTCTAAGTGGATTAGATTATAACAACCCATCAACCGCAGTTGATGTTATATTGCAAACAATTAATCAGGCGAAAAACCCATCGTTTCCCTGGAATTCCAGCGATATGGTGCCATATGGCACATATACTGCAACACGATATACGGTTGTAGATCCATTGAACCGCCAATACAAAATAAACTCTATTTTTGATATAACACAATTACAAACTCGTGCTATACTAGTTTATAGCGGCTCCCATCAGCTGGTATATGGCAAAGACTATTACTTTCCTTTAGATCGTCCGGCGATTATCATTAATGACGCTGTTGATTTGATTGCCGGATCAATAATTGAAATAAGAGAATACAATACCGAAGGTAATTATATACCTGAAACTCCTACTAAGCTAGGCCTATATCCTAAATTCTTACCTGCTATATTCAATGATAATACTTACTCAAATCCAATACAAGTAATACAAGGGCACGACGGTAGCTTAACTCCAATTTTTGGCGACTATAGGGATTTGTTTTTACTAGAATTAGAAACAAGAATTTATAATAATATCAAAACCAATTACGGAAAATCTGGATTTGACCTAAGAGATTACATCCCCGGTCGCTTTAGAGAGACTGAATACACTCTAGAAGAATTTGACGCAATCAAAGCTAGATCATTTATGAAATGGGCCGGCGCTAATCGTGTTAATTTTAATACTAATACCTATTATAAATCTGGTGACCCTTTCACTTACAATTATAAGTCTAGTACCGACGTTTTGTTTAATAAGTCGTTACCAGGCTGGTGGCGCGGAATTTATAACTATTTTTATGATACTAATCGCCCACACACACATCCATGGGAAATGTTGGGATTCACAGAAACTCCGTCGTGGTGGGTCGAAACATACGGTCCTGTGCCATACACAGCTGAAAACCAATCGTTGTGGAAAGACCTTAGTTTGGGTATAATTCGTAAAGGTGCCCGCGCAGGCACTTATGCAAAATATGCCCGGGCAGAATTATTGTCAATTATCCCCGTAGACTTACATGGGAATTTATTACCACCACTGGGATTAATTGCAAAACAATTCAATGGTTCCCGTACAGCCGAAAGTTTTTCAATTGGCGACCAATCACCTGCTGAAAGTGCATGGATGCGCTCTAGTGATTATCCGTTTGCATTGCAACAGATAGTAGCAGTCATGAAACCAGCTATGTATTTTGCCATGTTGTTCGACACCACCGTATATCAAAAAAATAATTATTTTAACCAGTATCAAATACTTTCTACAGGGCAGCGATTAAATCCTACTGACATAACCATACACAGAGAAATAGTAAACGGATCTCCAGTCAACGCCGCAGGATATATTAATTACATTAGTGATTATTTAATTGGTCAAGGTATTAATGGACCTGCAACTATTAGATCATTGTTATCTAATCTTAATGTGCAACTGTGCTATAAAACTGCTGGCTTCACTGATAAAAATTATTTAACAGTATTAGCCGAGCAATACAGCCCTGGTAGTATAAATGAATCAATTATTATACCAGATCAAAATTATCAAATATATCTGAATAAGAGTGTACCAATTGATCGTGTAACATACAGTGCGGTTATAATTGAAAAAACTGATACTGGATACTCAGTAACTGGATATGATAACAACTCACCATTTTTTGTTATCATACCAAGTGATACCAACGGTGAAAGTTATAATATCAGTGTACAAAATATTGGCGCCACTATATATAAAAATTACCAATTTGTTAAATTATCTATTCCGTATGGTCATGAATTCACTTCTAGACAGCAAGTAGTAGATTTTTTAGTTAGTTACCAACGCTATTTAAATAGTCAAGGCTTTATATTTGATGAATACAATCAAGATTTAGCAATGACACAAGATTGGGTTTTAAGTGCCCATGAATTCTTAACCTGGACTTTGCAAGGATGGAATTCTGGCAGCATGATGATTGTAAGCCCATGCAATAACAAGTTAAATTTAATCAGTTCATATTCTGTTGTTGACGAAATAACAAACGAATATTTAGGCAGCAGAATACTTGATCCTAACTTCTCAGTAATTAAAAACGATAATTTATTCATTGTACGTGAAGCTGAAAATTTTGTAATACAAACTACTACTAACCAAACGATTGCGTATGCAGAACTTGATTTAGTGCAGCACGAACACATATTAGTTTTTGATAATGTCACTATTTTTAATGATGTTATATACTCTCCTGAATTGGGCAGTAGACAGTATAGATTAAAATTAGTTGGCGAAAAAACTGCAAACTGGGATGGTTCTTTATACGCACCTGGATTTATATATAATTCTTCTAAAATTGCATTATGGAAAGCAAGTACAGATTATCACAAAGGTGATATTGTTGATTACAAAAATACTTACTATACAGCAATACAGGATACAGCAGCAACCGATACTTTTATTTTAAAAGATTGGAAAATTATTAATAAAGAAGATGTTAAAACTGGTCTATTGCCAAACTTTGCTACCAATGCTGCAAAATTTAACGATTTATATGATGTCGATAGCAGCACCACTAGCGAACAATTGCAAGAATTTGGCGCTGGATTAATTGGATTCAGAAAACGAGATTATCTGACAGATTTAAATCTCAGTGTAACAAGCCAAATTAAATTTTATCAGGGATTTATTAAAGACAAGGGTACTAAAAATGCAATTAATGCATTAAAAAATTCATTGTTTAATAATTTAAAAAATGATGTTACCTACTACGAAGAATGGGGATTCCGAGTAGGCGAGTATGGCGCACAAAATAGCAACCACACAGTCGAACTTCAGCTCGATGAGTCGTGGAAATATACTGGAGATTTAGGACTAGCTATCATTGACAATGATGCAGAGCCCATTAATGGAATAATTTCTATCCGTGATCAAAATTTATATGCTAGACCTTTGCAAAGAGTCCCTGTAAATTTCCTTAATAGAACACCTAATTCTTCAATTGAAGATGATATCCAATCAGCAGGATATGCAATCATTGATGATGTTGATGCTACAATTTTTGATAGTTCTACTTTTAATACTACTATCACAGATCTCAGTGTAATTACCAGCGGGTTTACAATATGGGTAGCAAAAGGTAACAACAGGGATTGGGATATCTATAGAGTCAACGAGACTAACAACATAATCACTGATATAGAATATGCATTAGATCTCCGCGGAAGAGTTAAAACTAAAAACCCACATAATTTTAAAGTAGGCGATATAGTACTCATTAAACAATTTAATGATTTGTTTAATGGATTTCAAGAAATAGTTGAAGTTGACACATTAACTTCTTTTGTAACCGCAACTACAATTGCACAAAATTTACTGTTAAAAAATTCACCAATATCTGGAGCTGGAATCTTGTTTGTATTGAGTTCAATAAGATTCAATTCTCCAAAAGAAATTGCCAATGCAACACCGTTGCATACTTGGAAAGACGGTGATCTAACCTGGGTTGATGCCGATGAACACGGCAATTGGGTAGTTTATGAAAAGAGTTCGCCATGGCAATATGCTACTCTATTAGATATGCAGACCAGAGAACACATGGCGTACTCGCATTATGGTACCTCAGTTAAAATTAGTCCCGATGGAAAGTTCATCGCAGTTGGCTCTCCGGGGGATTACAGTGGAGTTGGGGCGCTGCACGTATTTAAAAACGATGCTACAAAAAAAGAAATAGCCGTCCTGCCATTGGCAAAATCTAATATCACTGCATTGGGGTCAACAGTTGATGCCAGTGACCAACACATAATAGTAGGCGCACCCGATACTAATTTAGATACAGGCAAGGTTGTTGTATATTCTGTAATTGATCCGGCATATGTACGCCCAGTGCAGATAATAGATAACCCCACTGGATTACCAGCATCAAAGTTTGGATCAAGCATATCAGTAAGTCAGAATGGACAATACCTTTATATTGGTAGCCCCGGGGTTGATCGGGTATTTTGCTATAAATTAGTTGACCATACGTTTAATACCACAGCTTTTAAAGCAGTAATTGGTAAATCGTATACATTACCGTATACAGTTGGAGCAGCCGAAAGTCTAGCAGTATATTATAAAAATGAATTATTAACCTTAGGTACTGATTACACAGTATCAAATAATTCAGTGGTTGTTAACTCATCAGTATTTAATATCAACGAGTTTGATATATTCACTGAGCAGGAGGATGGGTTTATAGTTATAACTCGCAGAGCATACTATCAATACCTAAGTGTTATACTTGGGGCAGAGGCTGGAGTTCTTTTTGGGCACAGCGTAAAAACTGAAAGTACAGGAAAAATTCTAGTAATTGGCGCCCCAAACTCTAGAGTAAATGGCAAACTATATGCCGGCGCAGCATACGTTTATAAAAACACTAATAATAGTATCAGTTTAGTAGAAAAAATTAAACCAGATGTGTCCACATATCGTGCAAATTTTGGAACAAGCGTTGAAGTTTCTAATAATGATTGCAACATCTATGTAGGTGCACCTGGCTATAGCTATGATGAATATTCGGGTGGTGCAGTTTTTAGATTTGTTAATACTGGGCTATTGCACGGCATTGTGGTATCCACACCAATTTCTGGTAATTTGTTATCAGGGAATATTGTTGTCAACGGTAATTTGATTAATTTCCCTGGCGGGGTAATCAGCAACCTGGCCTCTGCAATAAATCAAGCTAATATAAAAGGAATAATAGCAACATCATCGCAGAATATACTAACTATTAAATCTGCATTAACCACACCATTTAATAAATTAGAAGTATTACCAAACGGTAACTCACTAGATTACTATGGTATATCAGTATATAAATTAACAGAAAAAATAGTAAAACCATTTAAAGCCACAGGCGATAAATTTGGTAGTAAAGTAAGAACTTCTGCCAATGCTGAAACTTTGTTGATCAGCAGTATTAACGGGTCAATTGAATTGTATGCCAACTTGGATAATGCAAAAACCACGTTTGATGGAAAAATTACAAGATTTATTGATTATTTTATGGGCACTGGGGCAGTGTACACATACGATTTTATGCCATCATCAATTAAAGATCTAGATCCCAACGGGCGCTTTAGTATGGCACAAGAATTTGGTACTGCTAATTTACGAGCTGGTGATTTGTTTGGAGACAGTGTTGATTTTAATTTAAATTCACTGGTAATCGGCGCAACCTTACACGACAATACTTTACCTGCTAAACAAGATGCTGGTCAAGTGTATTGTTACGAAAACGCAACTGGTAAAATTGGATGGAACAAAATAAAACATCAGTTACCAGCAGTTGATGTTAACGGTATTAATCGTATATTTTTATACGACGCTAAAACAAAATCTATGTTAACGTCATTGGACTACATAGATCCTGCAAAGGGTAAAGTGTTAGGGATAGCAGCACAAGATTTAGATTTTAAATCTAGTTACGATCCTGCAAGTTACAACTCTGGTACGGCTGTTGACCAAACAAGATCTAACGAATACCACTGGAATGCTGCGCAAGTTGGCGTTACATGGTGGAATTTAAATACTCTTCGTTATATTGATTACGAGCAAGGGGATATCAATTACCGTTTAAAAAATTGGGGTAAATTATTCCCTGGCAGTGATGTAGCAGTATACGAATGGGTCGCAAGTAACTTACTACCTAGTGAGTATTCAACAGTTGAACAAGGAACTCCGTTGTACGCAGATAACAGTGCATATGTAACTACATATGGACTTGATATAAACGGAGTAATCACCAGCACTTATTACTACTGGGTTAAGGGTCGCAGTGATGTTCCGCGCAACGGTAAAAGATTGCTCAGTGCAACTGGAATTGAAAATGTTATTGCAAATCCAAAATTACAAAATATACCCTATGCTGAAATATTATCAGATCGCAGCATTGGTTTAGTCAACTGTGAAAAATACATATCAGGAACAAATACAATTTTACAAGTTGATTATGACAGCGTGTTAAACACCAACGTTATGCACAACGAATTTGAATTGGTGCAACAAGGAAATGGTAATAGTATTTTACCTACTAGAATTAGTGATAAGCTAGTCGACAGTTTAAGTGGAGTAGATCGCTTGGGTATGGTTGTGCCTGATCCTAAATTGCGATATTCGCAACAGATAGGACTGGGATTACGTCCACGCCAAACACTGGTTCGAAACAGAAATACAGCACTTAAAAATATAGTTGAGTATGCCAATTTAGTATTCTCCGGAACTACCGCGTCAACTAAAATACAAAGTACACATACTTACACATTGGCCAATTGGTTTGCTAAAGATCCAGAGCCGCCAGAATCTGAATATGACGTCAGAGCAGAAAATATTACAGAATTGGGATATGTAAACCAGTTTGACGAAGTTGGTGATATATTGGTTGGTCTGCGAGTACTGGTAGCAGATGATCAAGACTATTACGGACTATGGACACTACGAGAGCTTACAGCAGCCGGTGAATATGCAGTAGTTAAAAACCAACAATTTAATACTACGAAACTTTGGGGATTTGACACTTGGTACAGTAGCGAGTTCACCAGCGGTACTACAATAAACTATATAGTTGAACAATATTCTGATATTGAAAAAATTAATATTGTGGCCGGTGACATAGTAAAAGTATTAAATGGTCCTAAAAAAGGATTTGAAATTTACAAATTCTCTTCGGCAACCGATAGTGCATTGATTGCATTAGAGTTTGGCACATTAAAAATAAACGACTTAATTTGGAATACAGACATTAACGGGGTTGGATTTGATAATGCAGTATTTGATGGCAGTTCATTTGATAATGATTATAGTCAAGAAATTAGAAACATCTTAATTGGATTGCAAAAAAACATATTAATTGAAGATCTAGCTGATGACTATAATAAGTTAATGTTTGTTGCAGTTGATTACATACTAAGTGAACAGAAAAATATTGATTGGGCGTTTAAAACCAGCTTCATTGATGTGTTACATCAGATACGCGATCTAGATCAGTTTCCTCTTTATGTTAAAGATAATACTTCGTACTATAAACAATATTTAGAAGAAGTTAAACCTTACAGAACAAAGATACGCAATTACCGTGTGGGGTATACTGGCATGGATGTTGCATCTGCATACACATCTGATTTTGATTTGCCGGGCTATTACGATTCCGATCTAAAACGATTCCGTAGTCCAAGTACTGAATACTTTGCAAAAGACAGCAAATTATTTTTGCTACCAGAATATCAAGATTGGTATAATAATTATTTGAACAGCATTGCCAGCGTTACAGTTACTAACCGCGGGCAAGGATATACTGAAGCACCAGTAATTACTATCATTGACAGTGCCGGATCCGGTACTGGTGTAGTAGCATACGCAACAATTGGAGAAATAGCAGGTACTATTGACAGTATTACTATCGTTAATCCTGGAAAAAATTTCCGTGGCGAACCTAAAGTTCTTATCAGTGGAGTTGGTACTGGGGCAACCGCAGTTGCTAGACTATCTAACAATAAAGTTCGCAGTATTAAGACAACACTGAAGTTTGATAGGGTTGACTATTCTACAGATATAACTGAGTGGTTACCTAACACCAGCTACGCTAGTGGACGCCGTGTGAGTTATGGCGGTCAAGGTTACATGGCAACGGATGCAGTCCCTGCAGGCCAATTGTTTAATTTTGCTTTGTTTGAAAAAATAGCAGATACTGATTACAAATCTGCTGTTGACAGAATTGCTTCAAGATACCAACCAACCAAACATCAGGTGCCTAGAGAATTTGATCCTGCTACTGGGGTAATAAACTTATCTAGAATAGTTCCGGTCGCTGATTATCGTGTCAATGACAATACTGAAATTTATAATGATACGTCGTTGGCCTCTCCAATGAACTATGATGATGCAACAGGTACAAATTTAACAGATATTAATTTATCAGGTGGTACTTTTGTTGAAGAAAAGATAGCTCGCGCCCCAGAAGAACTAATCCCCGGAACTACACTAGATACACTAGTAATGACTGTTATCACTGATATCAGTGCAAATATTGGAGCGCCAGGCAATGTTGCTTATCGAATGTTTAAAAGCATCGATGAAAATACCGAATACTACTCAGTGACTGGAAGCAATGTTAGTTTGTTAACTTCGACGTTGAATAGAACTGATACTACTGCTAATGTTGCAAGTGTATCGTTGGTGTTTGGTGGGGTAACTACTGGATCTGTGTTTATTAACGGCGAAAAAATTATCTACCGTGACGTGGATTTTGAGAACAATCGATTGTTACATTTAAGTCGCGGTGTGGGCGGGACTCCAATTCCGGCTACTCACAGCGTTGACAGTAGAGTCGAATCTGCAGGTCCTGATTTAGCTATACCCAATAGATTTGAAGAATATCGCACAAACTATACTTTTAAGAAAACCAATCCAAGTTTTACAACCGGTTTTATGGTAGCAGATCTATTGGAAGTAACAAAAAATCAATTGAGTGTGTATATTGATATAACTAAGTTACAGCTAGACATTGATTATACCTTATCAATAGCTAACTCTCGCGCAGTAATAACATTTACAGCAGATGCAGTGGCCCGCATTGCAAATGGTATTAGAGTAGTTGCCAAGTACCGTGAATATGCCCAATGGCAAGATTATAATACCACTTTAGGTGATTCAACCACCCCTATAGCAGTATTTTTGAAGAGTAAACCCTATTATTAATCATGATAAATAATAACATGAACCCAATATCACACCCTACCCAAGAAGTGCCTGCTAAGTTGCCAGATGAAAACTCTGGGGTATCAGTGCAAGGACATATCAAAATTTTTGATCCCAAGTCCGGAGAAGTATTTGTTAATAAGCGAAACGCTATTCATTATGAGAATATTAGTGAAGCGATGGCTTACAGTTTAGCCAACAAAGCAAATTCTTTTATAGCTGAAATGCATTTTGGTAACGGTGGAACTACAATTGACCCAACTGGTGTTATTAACTATTTGCCCCCAAACGTTAAAACTCAAAATAGTGATCTGTACAACCCTACATATTTTAAAATTGTTGATAACAATAACATACACAATCAAGCACCAATGCACAACAAAATGACAATTGTGCATGTTCCTGGCACAGTGTATACTGATATTTTAGTTACTTGCCTGTTAGACTACGGTGAGCCCGAAACTGGTCAGCTGCCGTTTGATAATGCCCAAAATACCAATTACGATTATGTATTTGACGAATTAGGACTTAAAGGTTATAACGAAGCCGGTGCCGGCCTAGGCAAGTTACTGACGCACGTAATTTTTCACCCAGTACAAAAAAGTTTAAATCGCCAGATACAAATAGATTATACTGTTCGCGTACAGACAATCACTAATTTAACAAGTTAATTATATGCCATACGTAGTACGAAAAACTAACGGAACAAATCTACTTACTATCCAAGATGGGGCATTGGATTTTTCTACTGGATTGTACCTAATAGGTCGCAGTTATGCCGGGTACGGGGAAATTTTAGCTGATAACTTTGTACGATTGGCTGAAAATTTTGCTAATATTGCGCCCCCGCAAAACCCGTTAGAAGGACAAGTTTGGTACGACAGTACAGCTAAAAAACTTAAAGTTTGGTCTCTTGATGCTAACAACTTTGGTGATTGGCAAGCAGTAGCACAAGCAGGAAGTATAGGCCCACGTGGCGCTACGGGATTTACTGGACCCACAGGCCCCACAGGCCCCACAGGAGTCGGTGCAACTGGGGCAACTGGGGCAACTGGCGAAACAGGCCCAACTGGTAGAACTGGGCCCACCGGCACTCAAGGCCCAATTGGATTAACAGGTGCTACTGGTTCTACCGGACCCACTGGATTTACTGGTGCAACAGGACCCACAGGCCCCACTGGAATTGGTGCTACTGGTTCAACTGGACCTACAGGACCCACAGGACCATCCGGAATTGGTGCTACTGGTCCTAAGGGAGATACAGGATCCACTGGGCCAACTGGACCACAAGGGCCCAACAGCGCATTTGATCCCGGAACACAAACAATTACTGGGACAGATACTAATCAGCCCATTATATTAAACCCAAATGGCACTGGTGGGGTACAAATAGTAGGAACATCAAATGCTGCATTATATCCGTCGTTGAACGGCGGTCTTACCCTTGGTACCAGTGGTAAACGATGGAAAAGTTTGTATGTTAACACAGTTTTTTTCAATGACGGAACCAATACCACTAGTGGCGGCGCTATATTAGGGGTTCCTACTCCTGCTACTAGTTTTGGGGCAGCCGGGAACAAACGCGGAATGATATCGTTTGACTATACATATTTGTATTACTGTTCTGATGATTACACTGACGGATCGATAAGGATTTGGAGGCGAGTAGCATGGAGCACTGCAAACTGGTAAATAACATTAATTGCGGAGTATTTTAGAATGGCATACAACATTACATTATCAAACGGTGACTCTCTGGTAACCATAGCAGATGGCACCGCTGATGTAAACTACACTAGTTTAACGCTAGTTGGTAAAAATTACGCTGGCTACGGCCAGTTCATGAACGAGAATTTAGTAACTTTACTAGAAAATTTTTCTAATTCGGCGCCCCCAGTCAATCCACTAATTGGACAACTTTGGTTTGATTCAGAAAACCGCCAAATGAAAGTTTATACAGCCACTGGAACATGGAAAACAATCAGTGCTGCAACCGCAGCTAGATCAGCCCCCCCTGGGCCAGCAATTGGCGATCAGTGGTTTGACACGTTTAATAAACAATTGTTTATATGGTCAGGCGCACCACATAATTGGAGATTGATTGGCCCGCAATACACGCTACAACAAGGCATCACCGGCGCAATACCTGACACATTAACTGACATTTCTGGTATTTCACATGTGGTTATTAAGTTTTATGTAAACGACGTGGTTGCTGGAATTTGGAGCAAGGATTCTGAATACCAGCCAAATGAAGAAACTGCGGTTGCTGGATTCGGCAACATATTACCTGGACTAACACTTAGCGATCTAGCGCCAGTTACACAATTATTTAATGGTACTGCTCAGGATGCATTGGGCTTACGCGATATCAATGGTGATTATCACCCAGAATCTAGTTATGTTCGCAACGATACTACAGATTTGCAAACCATCATGGGACCAATTGAATTTGGTAGTGACTTGACTGTGACAGAAAATAATTTATATGATATCGGATCAAGTGGCTACAAGTTTGCTAGCGTGTATGCAACTACATTCCATGGCACATCTACTAGCGCATTGTACGCTGACGTTGCAGAACGCTTTGCAGCTGACGACTATTACGCACCCGGTACAGTGGTTGCTTTAGGCGGCGCAAACGAAATTACTCGAGTAGCAGAAGAACTAAGTGACGATGTGTTTGGAGTTATTAGTACAGCACCTGCATACTTAATGAACGCTGGAGCAGGATCAAATACCACTCACCCACCAGTTGCAGTAAGCGGTCGTGTGCCAGTACAAGTTATTGGACGTATTAAAAAAGGCGATAGATTAGTTAGCGCAGGTAACGGTCTAGCCAGAGCAGCATCAAAAGCAGAAATTACTCCATGGAATGTAATTGGTAGAGCGTTAACCAGCAAAACAAATTCTGAAATTGGTACAATTGAAGCAATTGTTAAATTGAGTTCATAAGGATCACGTATGACCTATGTAACTGGCGGATTAGTACAAGCCAATGATTATAATACAGCAAGCACAACCCTTGGTAATGTTTGGGGTATCGGCTCTGGCGCTTATGGGTATGGACAAGATACCACATATATAGCCCCGGTTGTTGCTGGTGATTTAATAAGAAATGCTGAGTGGAATAATCTAGACGCTATCTTAGAATTAGCGACCCAACATCAAAACATTACAACATATAATCCTGCAAGTATTGATTCTGGATTTACATCAGTGATTGCTGGGACCACAATCAAACCATATGGTCATTATGTTCCTTATATACAACAAGCAACTCGAAATACTGGAAATACATATGCAGTAACTGACAGTGTTGCCAGTACTACTAGTTATACTGGCATATGGGGGCATGATGCTGCAAGAACACTAAGTGTCACACAAACACTAACATTTGCCAGTGCCGATGCTGCTAGATATTATTTCAATGCAGGCGGAAAAATCAAATTGAATTTCACACACACTGGTGGTAATACTTCTAGGGATGTACTGTGGCGTAATCTATGCAATTCTGCAGGTACTATAGAAATTGGATATAGAAATACCAAAAGACTAGGTGGTGACCCACTAGCCACAAACTTTACCATTAGAAATCAAGGCAATGGTGGGTATTGGACAATTACTCCGGGAACACCAATTGAGCACTATAGACAATACCCAGCAGCTGGATATAGTGAATATTATGGTGGCGGCGGCTATAACTACAACTACCACTACAACTACAACTACATTGATACCCTAGACTATATACAAGTTTTGCTGACAACGTCTGGTAGCACTGGTTCTCATGGCGGGCTTGGTACTAATTTAATAATAACTACAAATTTTGTAAATGGAACCATGATTACGCCCGCCGGAAACGATCACGTTTCAGGTACTACCGTTACTTCGTTAGTCAAGTCCAGCCCGGGTAGAACTTATCTCCCGATTAATACATGGGGAACTGCTAGTTTTAATGGAGTGGCATCGCTTATTTGATTAAATACTAAACACTTGTTTAGGATCAATCATGGAAGCCAAAAATCTCAAAAATCTTGCCGATGCACAATTTGCAAGAACCGTATTTTTAAATAATCTCAAAGAAACGTACGAATCAAAACTCATAGTAGAACATCGCGGCGGCACGTTCTTAGCCAAACCCGAATTAATTGCTTTTTTGAACAGTTGGGGAGAAGAAGAAGTGCATGTTGAAGATATGTACAACAATCCAATATTGGCAAATAGGATCAGTTTATTGGAACAAATTAAAGTGGCCTATAGAACAGCATCAGCACATTGGGCATCAGAAATTCAACGAGTAAACTCAATCCAAAGAACAACAGATGTCTAAGGGTGTATTAATTTTTGCCTATAACAACGCTTTCGATTACGTAGAAATGGCCACAGCAGCCGCTAAACTAGTAAAAAAATTTTTAAACATTCCAGTTACTTTAGTTACAAATTCAATTGAAGTAACAGATCCTGTATTTGATACTATCATTGTACAGGATCTTGGAGAAAGTCAATTTGAGCGTGTGTTTAATTTTGGTAGTGCCAAAGAAAAAGTTGTATGGCATAATCAAAATAGGTCAAGTGCATATGATCTAAGTCCCTACGATCAAACATTACTAATTGATGCTGATTATTTAATGTTCGATGACCACTTAAAATATTTGTTTAATACCAATTTAGAAATTGCCTGCTATAATCGAGTAGTTGATATAAGTGGAAGTAACCAATTGCAGAAAGGTGCTAGGGTGGGATTTCCTGGTATTCCCATGCAGTGGGCAACAGTAGTTTACTTTACAAAAAGCAAATTGGCTGAATCAGTATTTGCTTTCATGAAAACAATACGACGTAATTATTTGTATTATTCAACTGCATATAATTTTGATCCGCAACTGTTTAGAAACGATTATGCATTAAGTATTGCATTGCAAACCTTAACCGGTTATAATATTAAAAAATTTACAGCGATTCCGGGGCCGCTCATGACTGCCAATACTACTGTTGCATTAGCTGAAGTTCGGAGATCTGGTGAACTAATATTTAAATGGCAAACCAAACATGATTCAAAATATTTGATGATGCGGTTACGCGATACTAATATTCATATTATGAATAAACGTACAATCACAGATCCGGCAATAATTGAACAAATAACCGACTTTGCAGCATGACACGCGGATATTTAACTTTTGTACAAAATTCCGGATCAGTGGACTATCTGACCATGGCCTATGTCCAGGCGTTAAGTATCAAAGCAACTCAAAAAATAAACAGTTATTCAATTGTAATTGACTGTGCCACTGAGCAGTTAGTAACTGATCAGCATCGTCGAGTGTTTGATTATATTATTCCCGTGCCCGGTGAAGATGATTCAGCAAATGATAAATGGAAATTAAAAAACGAATGGAAAGCATTACAAGCCAGCCCATATATAGAAACAATTAAAGTTGAAGCAGACATGTTGTTTACATCATCAGTGGATCATTGGTGGGATATACTAGCACTACAAGATGTTTGTTTTACTACTAACGTGGTTGATTACACTGGGGAAATTTCCAGCAGCAGAGTATATCGGCAAGTGTTTGATTCTAATCATTTATTAAATGTCTATAGTGGATTTTATTATTTTAAAAAATCACCACTGGCTGAAGAATTGTTTAATTATGCTAGATTAATTTATACAAATTGGACGTTGTTTAGGGATCAAATATTAAAGTCATGTACTGAAAAAGAACCCAATACCGATTTAGTATTTGCTATTGCAGCAAAACTATGTGGCAACACCAAATTACATAATCCAAAAACACAAATACCAAGATTTGTGCATATGAAAGGTGCGATCAATGGGTGGGGAATTAATCAAGATTGGCAAACTATGGTATACCATCAATTTGACAAAACTACCTTAACTGTGGGGTTCACTCGACAAACCTTACCATTCCATTATCACCAGAAAAATTTCATATCCAATGATATAATTAATCATTATGAACAACTACTTCGAAACTAATATACGAGCCAGCGTTAAGCACGTACCCGACGCGTCGGTGTACCGAGTGCATTACGATTTGGATACACAAATATGTACACATAAAACTAATTCGGAGTCTGATATCTCTGATAACTACATTGTAGTCGATAAAGAATTTTATAATTCCATAGATTTTTGTGGCAATTATCGAGTAGTAGATAAAAAATTAGAAAAACTTGTAATTGAATTTCAAGTACAAAATAAAAAATTGATTCAAACTAATACTGGCGTATTCAAAACAACAAAAAATAACATGATTTTTGTAATCGACGATCATCCATATTTAAACGAAAGTGATAGCTGGGGTTACTCATGATAATAGATATAAAAGATTTAGATTGCATTTTTCTTACTTACAACGAACCTAAAAGAGAAGAATTTTGGAGTCAAATAAAATCCATGATACCATGGGCCGCTAGGGTTGATGGGGTTAAGGGAAGTGATGCTGCACACAAAGCAGCAGCCGCTGCTAGCGGTACTGAACGATTTATTTTAATTGATGGCGACAATATACCAGACGCAGCATTTTTCCAACAGAGTTTAATTCTAAACGAAAAAAATGCAGATTGTGTATTTCGTTGGCGTGCTAAAAATAGTATTAATGGGTTAGTTTATGGTAATGGCGGAATAAGCTGCTGGACTAAAACTCATATTAATAATATGCGTACTCACGAAAACAGTGACGGTAGCAACGAAACTCTAGTAGAATTTTGTTTTGATTCAAAATATATTCCTTTGTGGAATTGTTATTCAACTACATATCCAGATCAAAATCCTTTTCAAGCATGGCGGGCAGGATTCCGTGAAGGAGTAAAAATGTGCCTTGACCGGGGTCGAAGAGTTACCGTGCCAGAATTTGCAAACATGCGCAACTATCAAAATTTAGAATACTTAAATATATGGCACACTGTGGGAAATGACGTTGCGCACGGGTCATGGGCTACATATGGTGCAAGATACGGTACATATAAAGTCATGTTAGATCAAAATTGGGACTATACTCAGGTACAAGATTTTGCTGCACTTGAAGAAATCTTTAAGACTGATATTTCTTCACAATTTGAAAAACGTCGTGCTCACTACCATTATATAACTGGCGAAATTAAAAACAAATTAAAAATTCCTGTTGTAGAAATGGGCGCAGAGCAAAGCGCATTCTTTAAAAAATTCTATAGTAAAATTCATAGAAATAAGGACATAATGGCATCGTGATTACCAAACAAGAATACACGCGATTGGAGCATGCCGATCCTGTTAACGCCGAATGGTTTGTAGTCAATTGGTGTTTGGGTAACACCTGTAATTTTAGTTGCAGCTATTGTCCTGCGGCACTACACGATGGTAGCCGGCGCTGGCCAGAATTTGATGATATTAAACAATTCATACTCAAAGTAAAAGAACAACACCCAAATAAAAAATTGTATTTTGAGTTTACTGGTGGTGAAGTTACCATGTACAAGCATTTTATACCTTTATGCGAGTTTTGTCGCGAACAAGATGTTAAAGTAGGCATGATTAGCAACGGCAGTAGAACCCTGCGTTGGTGGGAGGAAAACAAGCACTTTTTTGACCATGTATGCCTCAGTTTCCACCCTGAAGAAGGCGATGCGGAGCACTTTTTAAAGGTAGCGGGAATACTGCACGATATTGTTAAGGTGCATGTGAATGTAATGATGAGCCCGGACAAGTTTGATTACTGCTATTCGGTAGCCGAACGAGCAACCAAATTGACCAATATCAGTCTGGCACTACAACCGTTAATACACGATTTTGGGGACAAGTTGTATGATTACACTGACGAGCAAAAACGTATTTTTGATCAACAGTACGCTTTGTTGGTGAGTAAAATAGTACACACTAAAAAGCAAAAAGTATATCGTGGTGGCATGCGTACAATTGGAAATAACAGCCAAATTTTATCAGCGCATTCTTTTATTGCAAATAGCACTAATAATTGGTTTGGGTGGAACTGTTATGCTGGCGTTGAGCAATTGATTGTTGATATGGACGGTAGCATACATCGTGGTTGGTGCAAAGTTGGTGCAAAAATTGGATACATTTGGGATCAAGATTTGAAACTGCCAACTACGCCGGTTAAATGTAATAAAGTCATGTGCCATTGCAATTTTGATATCATGAGCACTAAGGAACGTGTATGAGCATGCTTAATACTGCCTGTAGTTCGGCTTGGAACTACCCAGTACTGGACATAAGTGGCAGGTCCTTGTGCAATTGTTGTAAGACTCCGCATAATAAAGTATCAACAAAAGATTTAGAACTAGGGACAGATCTTTTTAAAAAGTTTATACCTATTAAAAACATAAAACGAGATTTATTAGAGGGTAAGAAAAACCCCAATTGCTCTGCATGCTGGGCCACCGAAGAAGTTGGTGGCGTATCTGCTAGGACTGGTTTTGATGACTTTGCTAGATTTATTAATGCAACAAAATGGGTCAGCTTAACATTAGATGAAACCAAAGATAGATTACTGAATTTGTCCAACGACGACAAAGAAGATTTAATTAATTGGGAACATCCTACACATATTGAAATTATGTTAAGCACCACCTGCGATCTAAAATGTGTATATTGTAGTCCACATTTCAGCAGTCAATGGTATGTTGAAAAATTAAAATATAAAGAAATCCCTGTTAAGACAGCAACTACTAATATCGAAGAGTACGAAAATATTTGGTGGAATTGGTTTGAAGCAGTTGCATATAAAACTGTTAATCAAATTGGTTTTGTAGGTGGTGAGCCGCTATTGGATGATAAATTATATCAATACATTGAAAGAATATTAGAGATTCGACAACTAAACAATATAACCACCACATTAAACATTAGCGTGGTTACCAATTTTAATACTCCAAAAAAGTACTTAGAAAAGTTTTTAAATATGGTACAACGTATATCAACAACGCCAGGTGTTGATATAGGTATTTGTATTAGTTTTGAAAGCACAGGCAATCAAAATGATTTTATTAGGAGCGGAGCCAGCTGGCAGTTGTTTCATAATAATATAAACCGATTGCTGGAATTTATTAACACTAACCGCTTAGAAAAAACAGTCATTTATATAGCACCCGCATTTTGCTCGTTAAGCATTAGTAGTATGCTGCCTTTCATTAAATATGTCATCATGATGATCGAAACAAATTCAAAATTTATTTGGACTTCTACTACACACGTTGCACATCCGCAATGGATGTCACCATTTATACTAACTAGAGATTATAACAGATACATTGATGAAGTAATTGACTATTTGACAAATTTAAAACATAAAAAATTTAATCAAGAGCAATACTTTAAATTTGAAAACTGGAAGCAAATTTTCATTAACTACTTAACTACAATTAAAGCTGGAATAGATAACAGCAATTTAGATGTTGTTAAAACTGATAAGTTAAGAAAAGAATTTGTTTATAACATTGATAAATTATCATCAAGGCGCAATTTAGATTTTAATGCCACATTCCCCGAAATGGTTGAATTTTATAATTTGTGCAAACAAATTACTTAGTACCAATAACCATAAATCTAGTAAACGACCATTCAGGATAAACAAATTCTTTTGATCCCATAAACGCAATTGATGAAAGTTTATAGTTACTAATAAACTCTTCATTGCTATTGGATTTGACATAGTGGTCGTCGTGCGGCATGTTATTTCCTTGTAATATTACTCTAGTACCGGCTGGTAAATTTTCAAACCATGCATGTGATTCAAAATGTTCTGTACTGGTATTAATTACTAAGTCTACTACTGGTGGTTGTATTTCGTTGCAGTCGTAAGTCATTGCCTTAAACTGCCATCTTTGCCAGACCCAAAGATTGTTGATAGTATCCGCTACTCTTTCGCACTCGGGGTCAATGTCGACACTGCGTATATTTTTAACTTTAAAAATGCCGCGGCTTAACAATAGGAATCCAGTAATACCATACCACCCGCCATATATGTAGGTGTAGTCGGATTCCCACCCTAGGCGTTCTAGTTCTTCGCAAAGCCAAATTTTGCTACCAATTTGGCCACTACTAAACGAGTCTGGATCTATAGGTATCATATACTTTTCTTAACCAATCTTTATCATTAATTAATGATAATTTTTCTAAATCATTAGAGAATTTTTCACCGTACTTGCTTCCGTGTTTAGCACCATCGATGGCATCCATGCCGTATGGTTCTTGATGTCCGGTAGTTTGCCATACGTGGATTCTTTTAAGATTTTCTTGATGATTTGACTGAGCAATATTACCAGCTGCAAGTTTAGCACACTCTCTAAATGCACTCCTCCACGTATTAAACGCATCAGTATTGAATGAGGTTATATTGCTTAGTTTTTCGATGATTATAAATTTATCACTGATGGATGTTGTAATATCAGTATTAGCAGTTCTAGTTATTATTGTTTGATGCTTGGGTAGTATTTTTATACCACCATATCCATATACTAATCTGTTGATGGGGTTAATAGATTGATAGACATATACAGCATCTCTATCAAATATGTCGGGTACGTAATTAAATTCAAAATCATCCAGTACATATGCATCACCATCAACCACATAAAACATATCAGTGCTGGATAATTCGGCTGCTGCCTGATGCGCTTCAAGTATACCCGTAACCCCGTCGACACGTTTAGCATTGGGTGCTTTAGTTAATAATCGTTGCCAATTTTTTTCGGCATTTGACTCATGATAACTCAAGAATATAACATCCAATTCTTTACCGTAAATTGGAGAAACATATCCCATGTCTTTGTCGCCTTGTTTTGATTCTGGGGATAAGATCCTCCACACCCATATTTTGCTATCGCCTTGGTGAAATTCGGGATCTAAATACCATATATGATCATATACAGCATCCCATGGCGGAATAGCATAATTTGGAAAATTAAAAATTAACGGAAGGCTGTCATTAAATTCTATTTTCATTAATCTTGCCTTGCCAATATAGACTTTCAGTAAACCACTTGAAGTAATTTTGAAATCCTTCAGTTACATCTACCTTGGGATCAAACCCAAAATCTCGACGAGCAGCATCAATGTTTAGTGCGCCGCGACTGGGAAAATCGGCATCCTTGTCACCAACTACTAGTTCACCACTGCCTGCTAGTTCTATTGCCATTTTTGCTGCCTGCAACAATGTAACACTATGGCTTTTTGTAATATTATATGTTTTGTTTGCAGTATTATTGCTTAATGCAGCAGCCACAATACCATCAGCAGCGTCATCCACATAAGTAAAGTCTAGCGTTTCTCTCGCTCCATTAACTCGGAGCACTCCGCCGCGCATTGCTGTGAGCATGAATTTTGAGACCACTCGGTCCTCGACATCAAGTGGCCCATAAACAGCACTGGGGCGAATAACAGTATAACTAAAACAATCACGACGAGCATAGTCTTTGACAAGGTGTTCTCCTGCTAATTTCATAATACCATACTGTCCCTGTGGGCAACATACAGCATCTTCAGTTACATCATCAACGAAGTCTCCATAGACCATACTGCTACTAATGTATAAGAATTTCTTTACTGCGGTGCGTTTGCTGGCTTCTAGTAGATTAAGCAAACCTTCCATCATTGTACGTGCGCCCAATGCTGGGTTGGCATTAACTACCTTTTGCCTAGGAAAGCTGGCCATATGTATAACCGTGTCAAACTTTTCAAATGTAAACAGATAATCTATATTTTTTTTATCTGCAATATCATATCTATAATAGGTAGACCGCTTGATTTTTTTCTTACGTTCAGACAATAGGTAATCAAGCTCACCCTGTGGAATGATACCGTAATTGGTTTCAGTATCGGTTATAACTACACTGTGTCCTAAATTTTCAAGACGTGCAACCACATTGTGGCCTATTAGACCTAACCCACCAGTTACTAGTATTTTCATACAGCCATGTCAGCTGACAGTGCAGGATGAGATGCATACCCAATCAGCCTTATATCTTTCATAGTAAATTTTGTAATGTCTTTGATAGTTCTATTAATCTCAAGTCCTGGACCAGGTAAGGGTTCGCGCTTCAGTTGTTCTTTTACCTGCTCTACGTGATTCAGATATATATGTGCGTCGCCAAGTACGTGAACGAACTCGCCTACCTCTAAATCGCACACTTGAGCGATTAAATGCGTTAGCAGACTGTAGCTGGCTATGTTAAAGGGTACACCCAAAAACATATCACAGGACCTTTGATACATCTGACAGGACAGCCGATTACCGGCCACATAAAATTGTACAAAGCAGTGACACGGTGGCAGGGCCATGGAGTCAATCTCACCTGGGTTCCACGCTGTTAATATATGTCGTCGTCCGTATGGGTCTGCTTGAATACCCTCAATCAGCGACTTTAGCTGATCAACTTCTTTAACATGTATACCACCCTGGCGGTTATACGTATTACCAAACTCATCTTTAAATGTATCACTACGATGTATAACTGGCGTACGCCACTTACGCCATTGTACACCATATACTCTACCCAAGTCGCCCCGGAATTGTGCTAGATTTTTCCAATTTGGTGCTGTGGCATTATCAGTCCAGATGGTGGTCTTGTCCTCATCCCGCGTACCATGGAGAAGTTCAGCAAGGCGCCTCTCGTCCCCTGAACCTTCGATAATCCACAGCAACTCGCTAACTACGCTTTTCCATGCTAATTTTTTAGTAGTGACCGCAGGGAAACAGTCTTTTAGATCATATCTAACTTGCCGACCGAATACGCTGAGTGTACCAGTGCCGGTTCGATCGTCTCGTTGTTGACCGTTATCTAAAATATCTTGTAGTAAGTCTAAATAGGGTTTCATAAATTTTTAAGTAATAAATCTGTCATTGGTTGCACCATTTTTGCAACCTCATCAACGCTAACATAAAAATCCACATTCTCTATATAAGAATCTAAATTTATTAATTTATCATTAATGTAATCTTGAATCTCATCATGACTGATGCCTTGGGAGACCATTTCACTTATGCTAATATCTACTCTAGTGCCGTCAATTAAGTGTACTGCGATACTGTCTAGTACATTAACTGGAACATCAGATTTCTTAACACTTTTAACTATAGCTTCCCATTGCTCTCTTACTGTGAAATTAAGTTTTTTTAGCCGGGGCCTTTTTCTTGGTTGGTTTGGCATTGGGTGTTGCAGTTGGGTCAAGGTCTAAGGCCTCTTTTGATAGTCTTTCAGCTTCGGCGAGTAGTTGTGCAGCACTGGCTTTCATTGCGTCAGCCTGTTGCAAACGGCTACGTGCAAGATCCGCATCAGTCAATACTCCGCCAGTATTCTCAGGAATCATTGCAGGTTGACTGCGACTCATGGGACTGACACCTAATTCCTTAGGCTCAGCTCTGGCCTTCTTACCACTCATGCCGCGATTGCTGTCAATCTCAGCCATACGATTAACTGCTTCCTGTCCTTGCGCCATTTCGGTCAACAACTTGTTAAGTTCATCTAAACGAATTGAACTTGCCGGGGTTGGAGTCATGATAATTTGATTGCATTGTACTTTCTTAATCAAATGACTTTTATGTAATGCTTCAAGACAGTTGACACCGTCGCTCATGAAGTTTCTAAACAATGCGTCGGCAAAGTTTTCGGCTTGTTGACCTACTGGGCTTTCCAATACAGTCATTACGCTGTCGTGATATATTCTTGGTAGTAGATCGCTATAGACCAATAAGGTCATGTGATCTTCATTTGGTACTTGTCTGAACAATACCACTACTTTTTTGTCTCCGTGTTTGCCTACGTGTTTATACATATTAAATCCTTATTCTGTGGCTGCTGGCGCAGCATCTTCGTCTTTAAGTACACCTGTACTTTGGACAAATGCGTTCAAGCGATCATAAAGACCGCCTACGCCCGAAAGCTCCTCTGCCCTAAATGCCCCACGTTGAGTGCAAGTATTAATTACTCTTAATACATTAACCAAATCTTGTATATTAAGACCTGGTCGATCCTCTGAGGCACTATCGCTAGTTACGTCGCTCATGTTTATCTCCATTAAAAAGCTCTACACATATTTACTACGTGTAGAGCGGATGGAAAAAATTTCTGAGCCTTAAAACATCTGCCAAGACGTATTAATTTGATCTAGGTGTAGTGCAAAGTAAGTAATCTCGTATGGGCGCTCAAACGCCACAGTCTTACTCATGATCAATTGATCAGTTTCGGCATCTGTGTGATATTCGTCACCAATGTAAAACCTGCCTGATAAGTTTTTATATATCCAATCAGTAACGGTCTTTTCTTCTGCACGAAGATCAAATCTAAAACGTTCAAAGTGGGGCGGGCAATGTTGTAATTGCCGCAACCCAAATACGTTTAACGGATTAGCCTCACCTTGTGCTAGCATTATTCGTAGATCCGGATCTTCATATCAACATCTTCTTCTTGGGGCAAGACTAGTTTATCTTCCAATTGCTCTAGTGCTGTATGCATGAAGCTTTCTATCAAATGAATCTGTCGAGTCATGACAGCAATCTCACAAGAGCGAGCCAAGTCCTCTAATGCCTGCTCACGTGTCATGAGCCGCACTTGCAGGTCGTTAATGGTTTTACGAGCCTCTGCTAGTTTACGGATTTTGGTTGCGTCAATTACTTGCATATTAGTCCTTGTTACTGTCATCGTAATGTGCCCAAATGCCAAACTCGGGCTCGGCACTTTCGTTATCTTTAATAATCCAAACTGTGTCGCAATAGTCTTGCACTTGTTCCGGACTCCAACCAAAGAATTGGTAGTCAGTAAACATGATCAGTTTCTTAGGCTGAACATCATTCTCTTTGAGCCATTCCCAAACGCAATGCGGGTCAGTGCCGCCACCGCCACCGGGTTCGTATTCGCTGATGTCAGTATTGCTGTCGGCAGTGAAGTCTTGCGGATTGTAGACCTCAGTATCCCAAGTCAGGACTTTGATACGGTAGTCTTGGTAGGCATCCATAATGCCTTTGACTTCGCTAAGGAAGTCACGCAGGTCGTTGTCGCTGATACTGCCCGAAGTGTCAATTGCCACGCAGACGTCAATTGTTTCTTCGGGACGCATGCCCGGAAGAATAGCATCCATGTGCCAGCCGCGTCGGCTAGGACGTGCAAACGTAAAGTCACTTTTAATAGTGCTTTGGATTTGTTGTTGCAACAATTCGCGCCAGCCAATTTGCGGGGCGGTCAAACTACCAATCATGCGTTGAACATTGCCAGGAACATTACCTGCACCTGCTGCCTGTGCTGCCGCCAGTACTGCTTCTTTAACTTCATCGCGGATGGCTTTCTTTTCTTCAGCAGTCAACCGCGGCCGCCCGTTGCCTTCTTTATCCCCGTTGCCTTCACCGTCGCTGTCATCATCACCATCGCCGTCCATGTGCTCGTCCAGCAACATTTCGCTGAGTTTGCTGATATCAATCTTGTCGGCGTTCTTGTAGAGATCGTCGTAGACTTCTTCTGCACTCATGCCTTCGTACTTGCTGTTATACAGCACAGGCACCTTGGTGATCTTCTCACCAATGCGATATTGGATTAAGTCTGCATTGACGCAGTAGTCGTCTGCAATGTTCCACAGGCGCGGCTCGCGTTCACCGCGACGTCCCATGTGATCGTATACCACGTGCAAGACTTCGTGCCCAAACAAGAACTCGCATTCTTTTAGGCTCAGTCGATTAATGAATTCGCTATTATAGAAGAAGTGACGTCCTTCGGTAGCCGCAGTAGGGCACCATGCGTCCGCGTTGGTCAATTTGAGACGGGTTGCAAGGTTACCAAAAAATGGTGCCTTGAGCAGTAGGCCCACACGGGCGGTAATCAGTTTATCAATCGCCGCCGCATCTGTTTTGGGATTGGTTACTGTACGTACTTTTGACTTATCTGCTAGTGTATTATCTGACATAGTATTCCTTGTTATAGTATATTATAGCACAGAAACAATACCCCGGACAAATGCCGGGGTATTTTCACACTTAGTTTTTGCCGCTAGCTGCCACAACATATTTGCTGTACTTAGCATGGAATGCATTGAAGCTGGCAATCTTGCTAGGTACAAACGGAAGGTTGTAAGTAGTCAACGCAACACGAGCGCCCATAACCACCAGCTCAGTAGTAAAGTTCTCCATCATGAACTTGAAGAAGCAGTTGGCCTGTCCGTGCCAGTCGGCAATCTTGCCTGCCTTGTTCAACTTGACATAGCTGTCTTGCAGTTCGTAGCACAGGCTCACAGTGAGTGAGTACATAGCTGAGATTTCTTTGGTCTTGAGCTCGGTCACTTTGCCAGCAAGAATGTCCACTGGGTCCGGCATTTGTGCAGACACTTTGCGGTGTGCCATGAACTTGACTGCCAGCCCTTCACCAACAGTACCCGCAATCAGGTCCATATTGGTATCTGCGCTTTCGTCGTCGTCTAGCAATTCGCTTACAAAGGTCCAAGAGCGCGGGGTAGCAAAGCTACGGCTAGAGCTACGTGGATCAAAGTCGTACAGGTCTTGCTTGGCAAAGGTCAAGTAACCCACAACGTCTTTGTGGACTTTGTGGTTAACTGCCCAAGTCTGCCAAGCGTCAAAGTCAGTACGCATTTCCAAGTGAACAAAACGGTTTGCCAGCGGGGTAGGCATGCGATAAGTAATACCCTTGTCGCTTTCGCGATTACCTGCTGCAACCACAACCACGTTATCAGGCAGTTTGTACTTGCCCACGCGACGGTTAAGAATCAGTTGGAACGCCGCGCCTTGTACAGCAGGAGCCGCTTGATTCATTTCATCAAGGAACAGGATAACGATGGGATGTTGTGCTGCCATTTCTTCATCGGGCAGTTCAATAGGAGGAGCCCAATCCATTTTGCCGTTGTCTTTGTTAAAGAACGGGATACCGCGGATGTCAGTGGGTTCCATTTGTCCCAGGCGCAGGTCAATAGTGATGCCACCTAGTTCCTCACCAATGCTGGCAACCAGTTCGCTCTTGCCAATGCCGGGAGGACCCCAAAGGAAAATAGGGCGTTTAGTTTTGAAACAACGCAGAATGCCGCGCCGGGCTTCTACAGAAGTTACTGTACGAGTTTCGCTGACTGCGGGAGAAGATTTAGTAGCCATTTAACAAGGTCCTTTATGTTACGTTATGCCTAATTATAACACAAAACAATAACCCGTGCAAGTGTAGGGTTATTGTTTTTGTTGCACAAAAACAACAATTACAGGGGAAAATGCTGGTAATGAGAGTCCAAGTTCCATGTAACCATGTCCACCGGGACGCCATCGTGCGTTTGTACAGTGACACCCAAGCTCTGATACCGCTGCCAAAACCAATAGATGTCGGGAGTGGTAGACCCCAATCGAGTTGAGTTCAGTTTCTTGTGCTTGGCCTTGCTCAAGCGACACGTTGGGATGTTCATGGCTTCATCTACTGTGATGCGGCCCACAATCAGCAGATCACGTGCCACTGCCTGAGGAATGATGTGCTCGAACTCGGTCTTGGTGCCGGGCTTGAGCCCCATTTCAAAATAGTGAGCACCAATGTTTTCCTTGATAGCATAATTATGATAGCGGCGTAACAGGAAGTCGATTGCATCGCGGATCAGTCGCGCAAATTGATCTTCTACCTTTAGCAGTCGGTACATTCGAACCATAAAAGTAAGGCCGCGGCGCACGAATTTATTAGTGGCATCGTAACTGGGTCCGCCACGTTTGACTGGAGTGGGTTTCTTCTGTACGAAACCGTCCAGGCGCTGTTGTAGTGGTAGTGCTGCCATTTTAGAACAAGTCCTTGGCGTCAATAGCAAACACACTGAACGGTTGCTTGGGATAAGCAAAGTTAGCACCTTTAGGCGTGGCCCAGGTGACGCTCATCTGTTGCCAAAAGAACGCAATACCTTGTGGAGTATTCTTAGCATTGCGCGGGGGTTGGGGCCACAGGTGCTTGGGCATACCTTTATGCATTTTATTATATGCATTGATGTTGGCGTTATGTACCTGAACCCAATATTCGCTCTTGGCATCAAAGTTTGCATCAAACAAGTCAATGCAATGATTTGTTAAGTCAACGATTTCTTCATCTGAGTAGCTGATATCTTGCTGTTCGCACAAGTTCAAAAACTCCAGTATGATAGGACTCTCTTTGCTGTTGATGGCTCGTTGTTGCACATCTACTATGTGCCCGGCATAGATTGAGAACTTGCGTACCACTTCCACGCTAGACTCCATTATTCCCTCAAGACGACTCAGCGCACCAATTGCGTTGGTGTTGTTGAACTTTTCGGCAGTCACAAACACACCAGCTGCATCGAGGTGTTGCCATTTAGCATGAGCATGTACCCACTCAAGTTGAGTGACACCATCAATTTCAACGCCATAGATCATCTGTTCAAAGATGTCAATAAGGTCTAGGGGCTTTTTACCTGCGTTCTTACCAGTGGTAGTGTTCATGTTGATAAACAGGTTACGCAAGTCGGCACGGCTAGTAACATCATAGATGTTGGCAGGAACCATCACTGTGGTAAGGTCCAAGTTGAGTGCATCACGTGCAATCAAATACATGGCCAGTGCAGTATGCTGGCTGTCCCATGCGCCCCAACCAATGTCACGGCCAAACACCTGCATGGGTTGTGCCTGGTAGTCGCGGAAGTTAGTGATGATCTTGATGATCCACTGCAAGTCGGGTTCCCGTTGCATGGTGGTGTCAATCATGATATCCATTAAGGGAATATCTTGTGCCTGCACCAATCGAAATATTTTTCGATTTTTAAAATCTTTAACATTAGGGTAACTCTTCTTAAAGGCTTGTATGGCCTTTTTAAGACTCAGTGCCCAATTAGCCTTTGCCTGTGCAGTAGGCAAAGAGTTGATGGTGTTGTTTAACCGATCAACTAGAGTAATAAAGTGAGAAGTAGAGTTGCGAAATTTCGCATTACGCTGAGCCGCGTAGAGAGAGTTGGCCTTGGCCATAGTAGTTCCTTAAGTTGGTAGCGAATACAGCAATAGCGACCCAATGCCACTATCCCTGTTTTTATCACTAGCTAAAATAGGTTAATTTCTTAACTTACACCAAGTATACAACAGAATCAGTTACTTGTCAACTACTTTTGGGCGTATGCGGTTATTTTATAACACGCACAGCAACTTTTTGGTGCCTGCCTACTCGTCCAATGTACTCATAACGTACACCAAATGCCCTTACATGCTCTTGCCAGGCCCTAAACTCATCCAGCTGCCATCCGGGATAATTCATGTACTCGTCAAAGATGATTACAGTACCGGGCACGATTTGGTCCTTGAGCCTGCTGAGTACAGTGGCGGCACTGCTATACAAATCGCAGTCAACATGCAGTAGAGCAATGGGTTGGTTATGCGCCTGCACAAAGCCTGGTAAGGTCTCATTGAACCAACCCACTACTAGTTCGCAGTTGCGGCGTACCGCAGGCAAGTTGCTCCTGGCAAAGAATCCTTTCTGCATCCTGCTGGTCCAATCCTCAGGAAGACCTTTGAATCCATCAAAGCCATATATGGTCTTAAATGGTAGTACTCTACCAAAATGGTTAAGTGTGCGTCCAGTAGCTACACCAAACTCCAGTACCAAACCATGCTCTAGTAGTTCTAGATCCAATTGTGACTTGGCGATCCAATCATGTAAGTCGTAGTCGGTATCAAAGTTAGGAACTGTTCGCATGTTGGCAATAACATAGCGAGCAGACTCTTCACTGGCCAGTCTTGTGGCAGTAAAATCAACGTCAATGACATCAGTGTATTGACCTAGTAAAGTCTTTTGTGATCGACTTGGCTGCGGATAGCGCAACCATTCTTCAATGCGATCCAGTGTGCGGTAGAATTTATTAATCATATTATGTAATCAGTATTTTTTGTTTGTCTCGTCGATCGCTATACATCTTATTCCCTCGTGCGCGGATTAGTTCAGCAGACCCTTGCGGATCCAGCTCAAACATGTCACGCAGATCTTGTTCGGTGACTGTGCTGTCTACTAGGATGGTATAAATTTCGTAGTGACGCTGCGTGTTGAACTTGGCACGTAGAGTAATTGCTTGAACGATACTGTTGAGATCATGCCCACGACCTTGATCTTTCCGATCGGCTAGTATATCCCACATACGCTTGCGATCAAGATCGCTGGCATTGATACAGGCTTCTAAGCCTTCTTGGTCCCAGCTTAATAGGAAAATGTCACCACCTAATTCTTCTGTCATGCTCGTTTGCCTGCAAATAGTTTACGATCTGAGAACTCACGTGACATATAGAACTTCAACAATTCTTCCGAAGCATATGTTCTTACATCTGTATTAGGTGGGCAATAGAAGACCACAGGACATTTACCCCAAGTGCCGGTACGATGAAACTGTGTTACATAGCGTCTATGATCAATGTTCTCAGGATTAAAGAACACCACTTGTCGTTTATAAACATCTAATACAGTTGCGGTCATGATAGTTATTACAGTTAAAAATATATTGTACAAGGAATAGTTTAGTTTGTCAAGCCTAGTGATTGTCTAAGTCATCAAGATATTTGGCCAAGTTGCTGTTGTGTAGTGTTAACATAACCGCAGTCTCTTCATCAAATACCACAATGGACTTTATACTATCTATATAGTATGGATAATGGATATGTCTTTCTAATCTCAGTAACACCCGGGCCACAATGGTTTTAGGTAATTCAAATTCATATGAAGTAAACTTCAATTGGTTACATAAGTACAACCACCCGGTTTTAGTTAATCGCATGCTGCGTATGTTGGTTGGATTATACCATAGTACCCCACGTGCTGTAGCTCTGCCGGCAATGCCGTCTGGATCTAGCTCACAGAATTTCGCAATCCACTCAAGCTGATCGGGGGAATATTTGGTCACCTTGTGTCAGCAATACCACAGCAAATTTATCAGTCTTGTACTGCTGATTTAATTTCTTTGCCAAGTTAATTGCATGTCCGGGGTTACTGAAGCTGACCTTCTTGTACTTGGGTCCTGGATAGGCCACTAAAATATTATGTGACTTCAAATTGATGGGTTTAGAGTCATAGAATACAGCCCATATACCTTCGCTATTAAGCACTTGGTCGCACTTGTAGTTGACCTTATTCAGGTGTTCAAGTATAACAGTTGGTTTAGGTCTTGACATAATATCGCTCGATGTACTTTTATTTATCTCGGTTTTGTGTGTAGTTAATGATTATTTTGCTGGAATTGCAGTTTTTGCTTGTTCTTCAGTAATAAACGGACCCAGGTATTTGTATCTGTTGAGAGTAATAGACTTAGGACAAAATTGCGTAACCCAGCGACGATTGATCAGTAGTGCATAGTGCCCTGCACAAAATTGACTCTTGCTTTTAGGAGTTTTAGTATAAAACGGCAGTTGACGCTTGACATCATAAACTTCGTTGTAGCTATTTCCGCTGACAGGGAATCCATATATGTCTTTGTGTGCAACTTTTTTTACAGGCTGTGCTAGCTTACGCGATATTTGAATATTGTATCTGGCACTTAGTAATTTAATTGACGGAAAAGGTTCACGCCATTCATCATGTACCAGTACTACTCCTGTAGGGCTAGCCTGTATGGTAGCTACTGGTTGACCATTATTTTCTACAATCCAAAATTTATTTTTAATTACTGGTTTGGCAATCATTGAATTCATACTATTTCCTTATTTTGTTGCTGCTGCAATTTGTTTATATCCTGCCCAACTGGGATGAACACCATCTGGTTGTAACTGTGAAATGGGTATTACTGTGTCGCCAAATCCTGCTGCTACTTCTCGTACTATAGCTTGTATATCGGGTTTAATGGCAGGCAATATCCAAAATACTCTTTTAGCTCGTACTGCTAATCGTATTCTTGAAATTTCTTCTAATGTTTTAACACCTTTGTGATCATTGGATCCAAGACTAATAATCATAGTTTCGGCAACGAGATTGTTACCTTGATCTCGTTCAAGATAATCCTTGCGCCACTGCCAACTGTTTATACCACCCCGAGCATAGGCCACACACTCAGGTCTGTACTTAGCTGTGCCGACTGCGATACTATCACCTATGATCAAACAATCAAGCATACACTTCTTCCTCTAGATATCGTACAAGTTCTTTATCCGTTGGCTCAACAGCGTAGTTGTGCTTGAAGAATATTTCATAACTGTCACTACCGTATTTGCCAATGCCATACAGCATCGTAGCATCATCGCCGTCCCAAGTCAAATAATCATGACTCATGCCCACCAGTCGCCGGTATCTAACATTGGTCATGCCCAAGGGAGAGATAATGCTTTTGACAAAATCTTCGTCGGCTGCAATTAAGGCTTCAGGTGTAGGGAACCAATATAGGAATTCGGGCAGCGTGGTCTTGACTGGCTTGCGGCCAGTCTGGTTCAGCATGATCACGCCCACCATGTGTTCCCAACTGTTGGAGATCTGTTGTTGTACCATTAGATCATCACGCAAGGGTTTAAACCATTTCATGTACGTGACTCCTGTAGCAATCGTTTGAACTCGGACATGTGTGCTAGCTGTATGGTATGCAGGTAAACATACAGTTTAGTATCTGCAGGCCAGTTTTTTACCTTTTCGACAAATGCAGGGCTAACCTGTAGTTCTAAAAAATCAACGTAATCTTCTAAGGTCATTCTTTTGCTCCAAAGTGCATGTCAATTAGTCGATCAATGCTGCGCCCAAGTGGATTGTTGGCTCGTGCTACGACAGCAACACATTCTTGAATAATTAACTCTGCATATTTTTCGTGATTAAATCTCAGTCCAAATTCACTCATTTCCCAGCATTGGGGTTCAAGTTGTTGTATTAATTTTCTCATTGTCTATCTACCCTAGAATCTATATTGGAACGATGGCACATATACAGTACTCCTACAATGTATCCTAACAAAAACCCCCAGAAGAAGGTCATTCTAAAACTCCATATTCTGCTTGAAGGTCGTACAATGCTTTACGTACCTTTACTGCCACAGGTTTATACTTATCAGGATGTATAGGATGATAGGTATATTCCATACCCGCCCATGTCTTGCTACCTGTCAATAGTTTATCAACCTCTACTAGAATTTGAAATCTAGGATCAGCCCACATCTTAATTACATTATCGGGAACAGTGGGCATCTGAATTTTAACTGGTCCGCATACATGAGCAGTATCGCCTGTACCCTTGTCATCATATCCGCATTTATCACATTTCATATTGGAGGATTACCTTCTACAAAATTGGTTAACTTAAAATTATCAAAACATTTTGGGCAAAGAGCATTATGACTTGGCCCACCGTGTCCACTGATAACGGCTTTACAATCATGGCAAATAATAAATGCCGCAGTGTAAATGTAGCCACGAGGTTGAATAATAGGTTTCCAAGTATCTTTACTTGTTTTGGCGTAGCCTAAAATATCACTCATTCTGTACATCCAAAATGTGTTCTAATCTTATCCAGTAGAACAATGATTTCACTTTTCCTACCTACCCTAATTCCAACATCTCTAGTGTTCTCACCTTCTGTATCTACTGGCATATTATTAAGTTCATACCACTCTGTTTTCATAATGTACAGGTGTTCCCGCACAATCAACTCGGCGAACTTTTCTTTATTGAATGTTTCAACTTTCGTAGCATACAATCTCCACCCATCGTCCTCGTAAGTAGTTGTAGTAGCCTGTTCAGCAAGTTCTCGAATTCGTTCGTTCATTCTGTTTTTCCTCTTCTTCTGATTGCTGCTTGCAATGCACAAAAATCGTCATGTGCTTTACGGGTTGTCTCCGCGTGTTTGTTGCTATGGCAATGAATAGACCACCACTTTCGTGCAAATTCTTCAACCTCCCTAGCACACTCCTCTATAATCAACTCGGCGAACTTTTCTGCATTGAGCAGCCGAATCTTAGTATCTGGGTCAGCCATATTAGGCACCCATTCCATCGCCTGTTCTTTTAATAGTTTAATATGTTCGTTCATTATAGTTTCCCGGAGTTTGCACCACACTCAACTGTTCGATTCGTTCTGCCGCCATCAACAACAGCATTTCAAGAGCAATGTTATCTTTCGCACTCCTGGCAGCAGTTTTTAATGTTTCTGCTAATTCATAGTCTGTCATTATTGTTTCTTCTTAGGTTTGTTATACGATTCCCAACTGCCATAACTAATATGAGGTAAATTCTCTTTCTGTTGTTGAGCAACATACTTTTTATATTCCTCGATCTGGTTGATGGCTGTGTCAAGCATAGCGGTCGTAATCTCGTTTGGATTTACTCCGAAATGTTTTAGTATATTCTGCTCACAATGAACAGGTATGTACGTTACTGAATCTAGAACCCAATCTCTTTCTGGAGTATGCGGTAGAGTTTTAGCAACTAAAGCACATTCTTTCACAATCAACTCGGCGAACTTTTTGTAATTGAAAGTTAGGCCAAATTCATTGTGTTCCCAGCATTGGGGTTCAAGTTGTTTGATTCGTTCGTTCATTTTTTATCTATACGTTTAATTAGATTATTCAATAGAGGACTAGGAGCCCGTGGATTAAATATCTGGAAACC